>Ga0315291_10000399_pt1 | contig 56889 bp, 53 predicted proteins | sample YL17G12_20_MG_FD_203070 | JGI IMG/M metagenome (GOLD analysis project Ga0315291, IMG submission 203070) | Sediment microbial communities from Yellowstone Lake, YNP, Wyoming, USA - YL17G12_20 | ecosystem: Environmental > Aquatic > Freshwater > Lake > Sediment | place: USA: Wyoming | collected... | reverse complement strand
TGGAGTGCGGCGGAAAACTTCACCATGTGTGCCAAAAGCGTTTCCGGATGTTTTGCCGGTTTAGCAATCGACAAAGCGGAAGGGAGGCTTAATCCGAATTTCTTAACGTATTCTAATGATTGTCCCGAACAATACGGACGGTCAATAAATCCCAAATCATGCAAATGAATATCGCCATTGCGATGAGCCTCCGCGACGTCTTCGGAGAAAACGGTAGAAAGAGCAAACTGCTTTTTGATTGACTCGGCTAATGTCATATTGGTTGCCTCGGGATTATGCGGTGTGTTAGCGTTTTCTTTGTTACGGTAATATAATATTTTTTCTACATCATAAAGAGGAACGCCTAAACGGGTGTGATATTTTCTCGTTTCACCTAAGCCATGTTCAATTAATTTAGCGTTGACTACTTCACGAACCAAACTTGAGGTGAGCAGTTTTATCCCTGATGTCAAAATAATATCTTCAACTTCAATAGCAATTTTGTTGGCAAGACCAGATGAAAGATTTGCTTCTCGTTGCAAGGCATTAACGATACGTGCTCGGTCCCAGTGCAAAATACGTTCATCGGACGTGCGAACGAATAACGCATATTCGGTTGCTTCCGGGGCCGGTGCGATGGACTGGGCTTTTTCTAAAATACGTTTTTTACGTAACTGGGTGCGTTTTTCTCGATACAGAATAAATGCTTTAGCAGTTCGAGCATGGCCTTCTTCAATTAGAACTTTTTCAATTGCATCTTGAATTTCTTCTACGTACGGAATTCTCTCAACATTTTTATATTTCTTGATTAAATATTTTAAAACTTTATCCGCCAAAGCGACAGACGTCTTACGGTCCTCCCCGCCCACCGAACGTGCCGCTTTAAAAATTGCATTGGTAATTTTTTCTTTATTAAATTCATGTATTTTCCCATCACGTTTTTCAATATAACGGAAAATTGTTTGCTGTTCGACAGCTTTTAATGTGTCGGTTACAATATTATTTTCGACCTGAGGCGTAACACCATCCTCTCCTGCCATTCTTAACTCCTTTCAGAGTGAAAACTATTTAGATTTTAGTTTAGTTAGTTCCTGAGCAAATTCATTAATATTCTGAAAACCTCGATAAACCGATGCGAATCGAACATACGCAACCTGATCTAAATCGATTAACTTTGCTAATACACGTTCTCCGAGTTCTTTTGATTCGATTTCAAGCTTGTATTCATCTGCTACGTCATTTTCTATTTCTGTAACAATTTTTTCAATCGTTGCTCGGCTCAACGGGCGCTTTTTACACGCAAGAGTAATGCCCGAAATTAATTTTTCCCTATCATATTCTTCACGCTGGCCATCATTTTTGATAATCATTAGTGGGCTGCGTTCAACATATTCATAGGTTGTAAAACGTTTCTTGCATGCCAAGCACTCGCGACGCCTTCTAACCGCCAAGCCATCGCGAACGACCCGGGAGTCTAAAACCCGATCATCATCTTTACTACAAAAAGGACACTTCATATAGTATTGCGAAAATTATAATTCTATGCCTAGTACTGTCAAGATAATTCTTAAAAATCCTGTTTCCTGCATGCCTAGAAAATTGAGGCTCGCAAGGAATTTTTACAAAAAACAAACTTATTTTATTAAAAATTATTAAGGGTTATAATCATTTAAAAACCAATGATTTATATATAGTGATAAATTAATAGTTTTGGTTATTCACCAAGGTAGGCAGATTTGATACGTTCGTCTGATTTTAGGTCGCACGCATAGCCAAAAAGGACTATATTTCCTGTTTCTAAAACATAGGCGCGATGCGCAACCGTTAGTGCCATATTTGCATTCTGTTCAACTAATAGTATGGTTGTGCCTTGGTTGTTAATTTCTCTAATGATGGAAAAAATTTCGGAAACTAAAATTGGTGAGAGTCCCATTGACGGCTCGTCGAGCATTAATAATTTTGGTTGTGACATCAACCCCCTTGCCATTGCGAGCATTTGTAGTTCACCGCCGGAAAGTGTGCCGGCGGGTTGTTTGATTCTTTCTTTTAAGCGCGGAAATGATTTAAAAACACCGGTCAGTTCCTGTTCGACAATTCTTTTATCATTTGTTTGATAAGCACCAAGTCTTAAATTTTCATAGACGGTCAAATTGGGAAATGGTTTGCGTCCTTCGGGTACATGCGCAATACCAAATCGCGCAATTTTGTGAGCAGGAATATTTGTAATATTTTTTTCCTCAAAAATAATTCTGCCAATATTTGGTTTGATTAATCCCGAGATTGTATTGAGTATCGTAGTTTTACCCGCGCCGTTAGCGCCGATTAACGTTACAATTTCACCTTGCTTAAGCTCAAACGAAATATTATTAATCGCTTTAATCATCCCGTATGAGACCGCTAAATTTTCAACTCTGAGCCACATATTATTCTCTCCATTCGGTTGTTGTTTTACCTAAATAAGCTTCGATAACTTTAGGGTCAGATTGAATTTCCTCTGGTCTACCTTGACTGATAACTTCGCCAAAGTCCATTACTACAACCCGCTCGCAGATTCCCATTACAACGCGCATCTGGTGTTCAATTAATAGAATCGTTAAATTAAATCGGTCACGGATAAAATGAATTAACTCCATTAAGTTTTTAATCTCGGACGGATTCATGCCAGCAGCCGGCTCATCTAAAAGCAATAATTGAGGTTTGCTAACTAATGCGCGAGCAATTTCTAACCGGCGCTGTTCGCCGTAGGGTAAATTCTTAGCGATTTCTTCGGCACGGCTGGCTAAACCAAACAGCTCTAAAACTTCTAAAGATTTTTCTTTAATCAACTTTTCTGCGCTTGAGAATTTGCGTGAGTGAAAGATAGCATGAGCGATGCCGTAATCGATTTTGTAATGATAAGCGATCCGGACATTATCCAAAACTGAAAGAGACGAGAAGAGACGTATATTCTGAAAGGTCCGTGTGACGCCCTGCTGGGCAATTTGATGTGGTTTTAAATTAGAAATCTCCTCACCGAGAAATTTAATTGAACCACTGGTCGGGCTGTACATTCCGGTAATGAGGTTGAACACGGTTGTTTTTCCCGCACCATTCGGACCAATCAGACCGACCAGTTCATGTTTATTGATAACCATATTAAAGTTCGATACCGCTTTAAGTCCGCCAAAATACCGGTTAAGGTTAGTAATAGCTAAGACTGTATCATTATTCATTTCTTTTCCTGATAATGTAAAAACTTAAATTCTTTACCGCTAAAAATACCACCGGGTCTAAATATCATTATTAAGATTAATAGCAGCGGATATATTACCAGTCGCCAGTCTAAAATAGCTTCGGGTAGGACAACTCGTAGCCCTTCTAATATCAGTACCCAGACTACCGCAGCGATAATTGTACCTGAGATACTTGCCATACCGCCTAAAACGACGATTAGTAAAACATCAATCGATTTTAAGAAGTCAAAGTTTTGGGGATGGAGAAATGCGTAGAGGTGAGCATATAATCCACCCGCAACACCAGCAAAAATCGAACCGATGACAAAGCCAAGTGTTTTGTATTTTGTCGTATTGACTCCGACTGATTCGGATGCGATTTCATCTTCCCGCACTGAAATTAATGCCCGCCCCGGTGCAGAATTAATAAGATTACGTAAAATTATGACCGTAAAAAATACCAGAAGATATACCCAGGCGAAATTAGTCATTTGCGGAATACCAACCATACCTCTTGAACCGCCAAGTACCGGGAAGACGGCGTCCGCATTATCAAAGATTACTTTCATAATTATACCAAATCCAAGTGTCGCGATTCCTAAATAGTCACTACGCAAGCGAAGAATCGGCAGTCCGATTAGAAATGCAATCACTCCAGCAAAAATCCCGCCGGCGATTAAACCAATTATCAACAAGAAAGTATTATTAAAATGAGCTGTTTTAATTATAAATGCTGATGTATAAGCGCCGATGCCGAAAAACGCGGCATGACCTAATGAGAATTGTCCGGTAAAACCATAGATTAAATTTAATCCCAGGGCAGAAATCGTCATGACACCGGCAAAACAAATAATCTGCTGCCAATAATTATTTATTATTTGAGTCGACATTAAAACTTGTAACACTGCATAAAATATTATAATAAATAAAATGACTTTAATTTTTGTTGTTTGATTTTTTATGTATGATTTTTCTATCATACTTTTTCGATAGAACTTTCACCCAGTAATCCAGTTGGTTTAATTAAAAGAACTATTAACAGAACTAAAAACGCAATCGCATCACGAAGGGTAGAGGAGATGTAAGCTGAAGTTAAGACTTCGACCATACCCATAATTCCAGCACCAAGCATCGCACCCGGAATAATCCCAATTCCACCCAGAACCGCTGCGACAAATGCCTTGAGTCCTGGCATTATTCCCATAAATGGATTTATCTGGGGATAAGCAATGCCATATAGAACACCGCCGGCTCCAGCTAATGCCGAGCCGATACCAAAAGTTATCGAGACGATAAAATCGACATTAATCCCCATTAACTGTGCGGTATTCTTATCGAACGCAACTGCCCGCATCGCCATGCCGGTTTTGGTTTTTGAGACAAAGAGCTCAAGTAATATCATCAATCCGATTGCGACAAAAAAGACAATGATTTGAATATTTGAGATTGTAACCTGTCCAAGATTAAAGTTCACAACAGGAAATGGTCTGGGATAGGCTAAATAATTTGGTCCGAATACAAACTTCAGACTGCAGAAATTTTCCAAAAATAACGAAACGCCGAGTGCGGTAATTAGACAGGCAATTCTTGGCGCATTTCTTAAAGGTTTATAAGCAAGTCTTTCGATTATTATCGCGACAGCCGCACAGCCAACCATCGCAAATAATATGGCAATCGGTAATGGTAATTTAAATCTTAGAATCGCATAAAACCCTAAATAAGCGCCAACCATAAAAATATCGCCGTGGGCAAAATTGATTAACCGTATAATGCCGTAAACAAGAGTATAACCTAATGCGATGAGAGCATAAACCGAACCTAACTGCAAGCCGTTGATAACTTGCTGTAGGAAATACGCCACAACCAATAATAGAAAAAAATAAAAAACAATCAAGAGGAAAATTAGCCAAGGACTACCAATAGTCAAAAGCATTGACAGAAATCTTAATGGCGGTAAAATTAGATTATTAAAATGAAACTATGTAATAAATACACTATAGAGTCGCAGAGATGCGGAGCAGACAGAGTATTCTTTTACACTCCATATTTTCTCTGTGTTTTTGTGCCTCCGTGGTAAATCTTTTTTGCCGAGGTGGCGGAATTGGCAGACGCGCTAGGCTCAGGACTTAGTGGTGCAAACCATAGGGGTTCGACTCCCCTCCTCGGCATTCCATTTCGTTACACGCCTCGTCGGGTCGTCGTGCTCTTCGAGCTTCGACTCCCCTCCATTTAATTCAATTCGTTAGGACTTTGGCTTTTCGAATAACAAATCTCCTTCTCGGCACAATACTAAAATCAAAGTAAAATAATTGATATTTTCAGTTTTACTTACAAGGGAAAATATACCACAGAGACACTGAGTTCAAAGTGAACATTCATTAATTGTAGTGCGACCCTAAAGTCAAGACATTTTTAATAGGTCCGATTAGTAGTGTTTTCATGCTATTTTTCTTATCTTGCCCTGGTTATATGAATCCTCAAACTCTTCCGGACTCATATAACCTAAGCTGCTATGGACATAAAGCTTGTTATAACTAGTCTCAAACCAGTCGCTAATCTTTGCTCGAGCTTGTTCAAATGTCTCAAACTCATTAAGCCATATCACTTCTTCCTTTATCGTCCGTATCATACGCTCCGTATCCGCATTCCCTTTCGGATTATTATACGAGGTAAATATCTGCTCAATCTCTAAATGCGCCATTTCACCCATAAAACTCAATGAAGTCGGTTGACTACCATTATCACTGATAAGTCTTAAACCTTTTCCTCTGACACCATCCGGAAACTGGCGGTTAACCGCCATTGCTAATGCCCGTTGCCAATCAGTAGTTTTACTCCGTAATGAAATGTCCCAGCCAACCACTTTCTTACTATACCAGTCTAACACAATCACTAAATAAACCCAACCCAAACCATTAACAATAAACTTAGTCATATCAACACCCCAAAACTCACCGGGTCGCACTGCTTTCGGTTTATTCTTCGACGGAGTCCTTTTCGCCTTATGCACGGTTTGCTGCACCATCAGTCCTTTGTCTTTCATTATGCGGCGCACCTTCTTTTCATTCACTAATACCTTTTCCCGATGGAGTAGCCATGCCCGAATCCGCCGATAACCCCAATAAGGATGCTCAGTCTTAATTGCTTGTATTTTCTCAATCAACGCCATATCTTTAATGCCCTTTTCGCCCTGAACTTGTTTCAGGGTTTGTGAAGCGTAATAGCCGCTTCGAGAAAATCCCAGGGTCTGACAGGCATCGGTAATAGTATAACCACTTTGTTTTAATGTCTCGACTGCCATTATTTTGTCCCGAATAACTCGGCCGTTTTTTTTAATATCTCAATTTGAATGGTCTGTTTACCAATAATCTTCTGAAGTTTATCAATCTCTATTTCATGAACATTATTGTCCTTAAAATTATTAATCAAAGCCTTTTTGCCACCTTCGAAGAATTTATCTCGCCAACGGTAGAATAAGCTCTGACTGATTTGGTGCTCTTGGCAGATTTCTGCCACTAAGCGTTTTTCTTTAATACCTTCAAGGACAATTGCCAATTTCTCATCAGCTGACCAATTTCTTCTTTTCATAAATGTTGCCTCCGGTTTATTATACATGATACCTCTCCTAATCTATCCTGTCCAGTCATTATAGGTCGCAGTATAAAGTCTTCTCCAATATACTTTACAATTATATAATTGTCTGTGTCGTTTGTGGTTTAATTGTCTTCGTGTAAAATAATTCTTGACAATAGCGATAAATCAAGTATTTTATAATTGTTTAATAAAACCACAGATGAATACTGATGGACACGGTTATTGCAAAATGAAAAATTCTCCCAGCCCTATCTTTAGTAAGAGGAGAAGAACAAAAGGATTTAAATCAGTGTTTATCCCTGTTAATCCGTGGTTAACTTTGAATGTAATCGATGAATTTGGAGGAATCTATGGCAAGACATTGTGAAATTTGCGGTAAAGTCGGCGCAGTCGGCTCAAATATCAGCCACGCTCATAACGTTACGAAACGTCGCTGGGAACCTAACCTGCAACGAGTTAGAGCAAAAGTCGCTGGTGAAGTGAAAAAACTCTGGGTCTGCACGCGCTGTATTCGTTCTGGTAAAGTTGAAAAGGCATAAAAGCAAATAATAACTATAGGATATGCATATGAGAAAAATCTTAACAATTTTCTTTATATTTTTTCTGATTGGCTACGCAGAGGAGATAAAAAATGTTATCATTGTTACTGGTGAAGGGGTAGTTGAGAGTGAACCAGATTTGGCAACAATTCACTTGGGCGTTTCGCTTCAGGACCGAACCGCGGATAAAGTGTATCAGCAAGTTAATAGTTTGATAAATCAGCTAATGAAATCTCTGCAAGGTAATGGAATTAAAAAAGAAGACATCAAAACTGAAGGGATTGGGTTGTATCCTCAGTATGAATATCCGGACGGAAAACAGAGGTTGGTTGGTTATCAAATGTATCATAATTTATCGATACGCGTTAAGGATATAAAGAAAATTGCCGATGTGATTGATTACGCAACTTTAGCCGGCGCAAACACGATTTCCAGTATTAACTTCGGTTTTCAGGAACCGGAAAAATTAGAGAGTCAAGCAAGAGCAAAAGCAATTACAGCAGCTCAGAAAAAAGGACAAGAGTTAGCCAGAGGTGCTAATTTGAATTTAGGAAAAATTATACAAATTACCGAGTCATCCTATCCAGCCGAATTTGGCGGGTATGATTTAATGAAAGCAGGTGGAGCAAGTTCAGCTATGATTGCGCGAGGAGTAAGTTCGGTCCGAGTATCAGTTACAATAACATTTGCAATTCAAAGTCAATAATAAGGAGTAATAATGAGAGTATTAATTACAGGCATTACCGGTTTTGCCGGCAGCCATCTTGCTGAATATTTGCTCAAGCAAAACAATATTAAGGTCGCTGGTATCTATCGCTGGCGGTCAAAAACCGAAAATATTGAGCAGATATTAGATAAAATTGGTTTCTATGAATGCGATTTGCGTGATGCCGCATCAACTACTGAACTTATTAAAAAAGTAAAACCAGATATGATTTTCCATCTAGCAGCACAAAGTTATGTTCCGATGTCATGGACCGCGCCGAGCGAGACATTGACAACTAACATCACGGCACAGGTAAATATATTCGAAGCGGTGCGAAATCTCCGGTTAAAAGAATGTCGAATACAACTTGCTTGTTCGAGTGAAGAATATGGGATGGTTTTTCCTTCAGAAACACCAATAAAAGAAACGAATCCATTCAGACCGTTAAGTCCTTACGGAGTGAGTAAGGTCGCACAAGATTTATTGGGTTATCAGTATTTCATGAGTTACGGTCTAAATACAATCCGCACCCGTGCGTTCAATCATACCGGACCGAGAAGGGGAGATGTTTTTGTTACTTCTAATTTTGCCAAGCAGATCGTTGAGATTGAGAAAGGGAAACGGAAGCCAATTATTTATGTTGGTAATTTAGACGCAATTCGTGACTGGACCGATGTTCGCGATGTGGTTAGAGGTTACTATATGTTACTTAAAGATGGAAAACCAGGAGAAGTGTTTAACATCTGCAGCGGCAAAGGTTATAAAATTAAAGAGATGCTAGATATTTTACTTTCGCTGGCAGGCTGTGATATTGAAACTAAACAAGACCCGTCAAGACTACGTCCTTCTGATGTAGAACTACTGGTCGGTGACCCGACTAAGATTCGTAAAGCAGTAGGTTGGAAACCAGAAATTCCTTTTAAAAAGACGATGAAGGACTTGCTGGATTACTGGCGGGAAAGAATCTAATTTACTTAAAAAGCCACGGATTTACCGGATAAAGAAAAAGTGAAAAAGGTTCTAATTACAGGTATCGAAGGTTTTGTTGGATGTTATTTAGCCGATTATCTTCACGCAAGGAAATACAGCATATCCGGAATACACTTTGCTGAACCAAAAAAGAAAATCGGGAAATTGTACTATTGCGATATTCGGGATTATATAGGGGTTGCAAAAATTATCAAGAAAGCTTCTCCTTATGCAATTTTTCATTTAGCGGCCCAGAGTTCAGTTTCACTAAGTGAGAAAAATATAAAAGATACATTGGCGATTAATGTGCAGGGAACACTGAATATTTTAGAAGCGGTAAGAGAAGCAAATATTAAACCGAGAATTGTTTATATCTCCTCCTGCGAAGTGTATGGTAGAAGTAATCGACAATTAACTGAACAATCACAACCGAGTGCTATGAGTTTTTACGCAATTAGTAAGTTGTGCGCGGAAAATATCTGCCGATACTATGTCGAACATTATAACTTTGATATTGTAATCCTAAGACCATTTAGCCATACTGGTCCGGGGCAAGGCGAGCAATTTATTTTTCCACGAGTAGTAAGGAAGATTGCTGAAATCGAAGCAGGACTAGCAAAAACAGTTTTAACTGTAGGGAATATTGAGGTTAAACGAGATTATACTGATATTTCTGATATTGTACGAGCATACCATCTTGCTTTAACAAAATGTAGCGGAGGAGAGATTTATAATGTTACATCAGGAAAACCTTATTCAATTAGAAGTGGCATCGAATTTCTAATCAAGCAGGGTAAGAAAAAGATTAAGGTAAAAATTGACAAAAGTCTGGTTCGGTCAAATGACATTCCGCTTCTTACCGGCAGCCCTAAGAAGTTTATCCGTGCGACTGGTTGGCAACCGGCGGTTGATTTCTTTACAACCTTAACAAATCTATTAAATTATTATCGGATTAAAGTAAGAATTTAGTTTGGTTTAGTCAGGTTATTTAGTATTTCACTTAATTTTTGTGCTTGATTTATTCGGTCATAATGATCTAAACCAGTTGGGTTATAAGGAAATTTATTTCCTTTTGCTAATAGTACCGCCTGCCTAATTTCTTCTTTATTACAAGCTACGGTCAATCCAACTGAATGGTGTTCAATTAACCGCATCGCTTCATTACACTCATTACAAATCCCAAGCACAGGTTTTCCCGCACCAAAATATTCATACAGCTTTATGCCAACAATTTGATTCGGTCGAGAGACATACAATAATAATGAGGCTGATTTCATTGTTGAAATCGTTTCTGAATGAGGACGAGTCCCTAAGTATTTAATATTAGGATACTTGTTTAATTGAGCAATACCTGAAGCATCACATTTACCGAGTAATATTAATTTTATATCGTTTATATTAGAAATTGCCTCGGCAACTAATTTAATTTCCGCAAAATTTTCCCATGCGTTGCCGGTATAGACAATATTAAATCCGCGAAGATTAGCAGCGGGTAAAGTAAAATCAGCCGGGTCAAAGCCATTCTCAATAACCTGAGCTTTCTGGAAGTTCATTTTTTCAGCGGTGACCTTGTTAACAACTGTAATCATATCAGATTTACTTATAATATTATCTCTAAGAATTTCTAACCTTTTTCGATGCGAATTTGGTGGTACAATAAATCCGGTTGGCCAAGGATCGCGAAAATCCGATATTAATGGAATTTGAAATTTTTGTTTTAATGCAAGTCCGACCATTAAACTTGTAAACGGCGGCGCAGTCGCCCAAATAATATCGGGCTTTGTTTGCTCAATAACTTTACATCCTAAACGGTAGGCAAATGGAAACCAAGGATATTTAGCATCTGGGAAAAAGATAAAATTAGATAACAAGCTGAGTTTTCCAGTACCAGCTTTAATTGCTGAGCGCGGCATTCTTAATAAGCGCAGTATTCTCGCGAAATCCAAACTCTCGCTACGAAATATTTTTACTTCTTTTAAATCATTTAATAATTCATCATCATAATGATAATAAGCGATTGGTTTTGTTGTCAGTATAAATGGTTGCCAGTTAAATTTCGGTAAATATTTTGCAAACTTTGTTACACGCATCACACCGCTCATACCAACCGGTGGTGCGTAATAGGAAATGATTAATACTTTCTTCACTTCTTATCGTATTATGTGAGAATAAATAAGTTTGTCAATGCTAACTGAGGTTTTCACTACCTGCTTTTCGATAGGTTTCTTCAATTAAGTCTCGATATTTTTCAAAAACTTTAGTTCTTCTCAGTTTTAATGTTGGTGTGAGCAGTTCATTTTCAATTGTAAATCCTTCGGATAGCAGTGCAAACGCTTTGACTTTTTCATAAGGAGCCAAATCTTTACAAGCATCATCAAGTGCTTGTTTGATGAGATTGTTAATGGTGTTTTTCTTAAGCAGATTTGTATAATCTGTGCAGGAGATATCATTACATTGTGCATAATTTTCAAGTGATTTTTGGTTTGGCACAATTAAAGCAATAATAAAATTCTTCTTATCACCATATAATACTGCCTGGTCAATGTATCCGCATTTACATAATTTTTCTTCGATCGGAATCGGTGGTACTTTTTTTCCATAAGATGTAACAATCAGTTCTTTTATTCTACCAGTAATAACAAGATTGCTAAACTCATCAAATTTACCCTGATCACCGGTATGAAACCAGCCATCCTTATCAACCGCATTTGTAGTTTCTTCAGGCTTGTTATGATAACCCAACATAAGATTTGGTCCTTTGGTTAGAATTTCGTTATTGTTACCAATTTTTACTTTTACATTAGGAAATGCTTTTCCAACCGTACCCAATCTATTATCTTGCGGAGTACAAGAACTAATGACCGGTGAGGTTTCGGTTAAGCCATACCCATCACAAATATTAAAACTCAATATGTAAAATATTTTAGCGATCATTTTATTGAGCGGTGCGCCACCAGATACAATTAACCTTATTCGACCGCCGGCTATCTTTCGAAATTTGCTAGCAACTAATTTATCATAGATTGTCCTTTTAATTTTTAGGGACAGTGGAATAGGTAATTTTTTGTATTTTAAGTTAGCATATTCATTAAGACCCTTAATAGCTGAGGATACCAATTCTTTAGTTAAGCGTGAGCCCTGTTCAATTTTTTCAGTAGCAGTTTGATAAGCTTTTTCCAGCACTCTGGGTAATGCGATTAATAAAGTGGGTTTGATTTTAGTAATATCATCAACAATAGTTGTGAAGTTTTCTGCATAGCCGATAACACCACCAGTAAATACCATTATATAATAACCAGCAGTTCGTTCGAACATATGAGAAAGAGGGAGATAGGACATAATAATGTCATTGTGATTAATGTTAAATAGTTTTATTGCCGACAAAGTATTTGAGATGATATTATTGTGAGTAAGAACGGCGCCTTTTGGTTCGCCGGTTGTACCTGATGTATAGACGATTGTCGCGACATCATGACCACTGACATTTGTGTCGTGTATTTGTTCTTTCGGTTGCGGTTGAGTTATTGCAGAAAATTTAAGAAATTTTGAGTCAGAGTCTAATCCTGTATCATCAAATAATACTACTTTCTCCAAGCAAGGGATTTCATTTTTGATACTACAAAACGATTCAAATAATTTAGCATTCTCGATAAATAGTAATTTTAATTGAGCATCATTAATAATATATTTAACATAGTAAGGTGATAAAACATGATAAATCGGAACAACGACCGCGCCAATTTTTAAGATTGCCAAATCACTGATAGCCCATTCCGGACGGTTGTATGAATAGATGCCGATTGTATCACCTTTTTTAATACCCAACTCAGTCAGTTGTAAAGCAAGGGAATCTACTAATTTTCTTAATTCATCATAAGTGATTTTGATATATTTCCCGTTTTTCTTATACATCAAAGCGGTTCGTAGATGAAACTTATCTGCTGCGCTTATAAAATAATCATAAATAGTCTCAGCCATATTATTCTAATCCCCACTTTTTGCCCAATGCCCTGAATTCCTTGATAAAACGCTCAAAATCACCTCCCACATTGTATAACATATTCCGTATGGGAGTAACATCAATATTAACATTTTTCTTATTTGGTAAAATCAGTGAGATGTCTGGAGTTTGCTTGACTGTACCAATTTTTATAAAGTATAAATTTTTATTTGTTGCTAAAAGTTCTTTTTCTTTATCAGCAAGAACTGTAAATAGGAGCTTAAATTCTCCATGCGGTCCGGCTATCATTAGCCAAGAAGGTGTTTTGGTTTGCTCACAGAATTTTATTACTTCTGGTGCTAATATTGTATTCCAATCACAATTAACTTCAAAACCAACTCCGTTAATTCGCATTAATTGATCGAGGGTTGCCAACAGACCATCACTTGTATCCATACAACAACTGGCATATTTTCGCAGAATCAACCCTTCTTTAATTTGGGCAACTGGTCGGTATAATTGTTCAGGGAAATATTTATCAGGTAATTTTGCCATTCTGCATAAAGCCAACGCATTTCCCGTGCCTAGCCCACCAGTAATAAATACACTATCTCCTGCTTTGCAACCGCGACGTGTTAATGCTTCGTTGCGTGGAACCAGACCAAAGGCACAGGCAGTTAGAGCGGTTGCTGGTGTAATATTGGTATCACCGCCAAGAATAAAAGTATTCATAGTTCGACAAGCGGTTTCCATACCTTCTGCAACTTGATTTATAAATTTTTCATCTCTTGATGATTCAACCGATACTGAAATTACTAATCCCAACGGTGTACTGCCCACCGCCGCCAAGTCACTTAAGTTAGCCATTACCGTGATCCATCCCATTGTATAAGGGTCTTGATACAATCCAGTGGTTATTTCTTCAGCAATCGTATCAATAGTAATAGCAAGATAATTGTTAGAATCTTGATAAAGTTTGATAAGTTCAGCATCGCTTTCATGAAGCTTGTTAAACTGAGTCGTCGGATGTTTAAAATGTCGTGCCCAGTTATGAATGATTGTATTCTCAACAATTTTTTCTATGTCATTCATCAGCAACACCTCACTGCTTTTGGAATTAACTTAAATTCAACAGAATTTGTTTTGATAACTTCACCGTCTATTTCTAACGAAAAGTTGTTATCACTTCGCACTGAAAGACTATTAGCTAACCAGCATTTTGTTTTCGGGCGACCTTGAAAACGATGATTTGAAAGATCGATAAGTGCTCTTATCCGTTCAAGAAGTGATAGATTTATTAAAACGTTAACGCCAAGTTTTCCATCGTCAAGTTGGATAGGGGTATCATAACAAAGAGAACCAGTAAAATGAGGGTTTTTAATAACACCTAAATTACTTACTCTAATTTTCTGCTCTTTTTCATTATCGATTTTAAGCGAGCAGATAATATTCTTAAAAGTAAAAATTGCGGTTAAAGCAGAAACCATAATTGCGGCATCAACTGATATTTTTTGGAGTTTTATTATTAACTTTTTTCGGGCATTAAAAATTGCATTACCTTCAGCGGTCAATCCGATGCCACAATTTAACAGACAGTAACGAGTAGATGTTTCGCCTGAAGAAGCTTGATAATTAACCTGGATTATATCGCGTGGCGCAGCACGTTCAAAGTCTAATTTAACAGGTATTTGCTCAATGAATGATTCGATTTTAAATGGTTTGTGAAAATCGTTACTCGAGCCAAGCCCAACTGCACCAATTACGGTATTCTTTATATCAATACCAGACGCGATAAGCCCATTTAACAACAAATTAACAGTGCCATCTCCACCGGCTGCAATAAACATTTTTTCGCCATGGTTAAATGCCTGGTTGATTTGAAAGGGCATTTTTTCAGGCGAAATTATCTCTTCAACTTCGAATTTTCCTATTTTACTTTGAAGTTTATCTTTAATCTTTTGCCATCGTGATAATCCACGTCCGTAATTGCAATTAGGATTCAAGAATATTCGAATCGGCATATTATACTTGTTTTTTTTCAGGTCGAAATTTTAAATTAATTTCAAATAATATATAAAACAGAATAATAAATATTAACCAATTAGATTTTAACGTTAATGTAAGTGCCAAGCAATACAGGATAAATGCTCGTACGATATTTTCAATTGGTCCGTGGCTTTTGTTTTCATCTTTTGTTAGGTGTATCTTGAGTTGGGCATAAATGTTAATGATTAATGCAATGGTAAATACAATAGATCCATACAAATTTGTTTTTATTAAGAAAAATATTGCATAGCCACTTAGTAATGCGGTTAGTAAAGCAAGGATATCACTGTAAATCGTGTTAGCAGTCCAACCGAACACTACTGGAAAGGTTCGATAGCCAGTTTTCGTGTCAGCCGTGATATCCTTAAAATATCCCATTACTACGAAATTGGCATATCCAAAGAAAATAGCTATAATTGAAAAGATAAAAGCAAGTGAATACGAATCATGCAGATTAACAAGACACTTAAAATAATATTCTCGATCGACCAATCTTCCCATAATTGGCAACAGAGCTACAATCCAGGAATTCCAGGGAGGGCCACCCCACCAGGTTCGTTTTAAGTATGTATAGGTTAAAAGACCGATTATTGCTAATAATCCTAAAATCAATATCTTTGGATTTAAATATCCAAGTATTAAAACTCCGATAATTAACCCAATTAGACTAATGATTAGAACTTGTTTTTTGGAAATCGTACCTTTGACTAACGGACGATATGGAGATGATATTGAATCAGTATCAGTTTGAAAGCAGTCGGTTAAAGCCTGACCAAAACCATATGAAAGCAGAAGTGGAATAAAAGCTAATAATAACCTGAAAGTAGATGGATTTTCGATAAATGCTAAACCAATCAAACCAGCCGCTCCCGACACAAATAAGAGATAGGGACGCATAGTTATAAAATACGCCCACCAGAATTTAGCATTTAAAACTGGATAGATTTTATTCTGCATATTTCAACTCCATCATAAATCTCTTATATCAATATAAATTTTATCTGTTTGAGCAGGCAAGGAGTGACCACTGGCAAGGAAGAAATAGGGAAATATATATAAATGATGTTTTAGTCTTTTAATATAGTTTAAGAGCACATCATTATTCTGTAAAAGAATGTAAATGTAATGCCGGTTATGGTCAACCGCGATATTCTTGATCGCAGTTAACAAGCTTTGTAAACTATTTTCATCTTTAGCAAAAAAATCAAAGAGAAACCAACTTCTAAGAATGTCGTTTGGCTTTGGTATATAGGGAAGTTTGGCAAACAATCGAAATGGTGCGATTAAAGATTTCATTATACGATAATGATAAGGAATTGATACTACTTGTTCAGCAAGCAGGTTTTCATTCGTCCATATCGAACACCCACTATTTTTTGTTTTAGCTTCACCTGTGCTGGTTACATACCCGAGTAATTTATTATCATCAAATTCAGGTATGAATTCTATTCCTTGATTATTCGCGACATAATTTTCGTGGGCGTCGCTTGCAGTTATTTTTACATACGTTTCTATTAGCTTCAATTTTTTATAAACCGGTATAACAAAATAAGTAAAAGGCATGACAAAATTCATATTAAATATATTTTGGGCAAGATTGAGTGTTACATTATTTTGTCCGGTCACCCATGTGTAATTACAATCAGCTGCATGACCAATATCTTTCCTAACCGTATCGACCAATTTTTTAGCAATGCCTTGATTTCGGTATTCAGGATGAACTCGGAGGTCATACAAATATGCAGTACGCACTGTCTTACTGTGCAATTGCACATATTTTTCCGCCCATGCTATAATACCGACAAGTGAATTTCCTTGTTTTGCACAGAATATTTTATAGTTATGGTACGCTTTGGAACGGGCATGAAATGTTGGACGGCGATATTTTAAAACAAGTGATTTGCCCTGCCTACTCTGCGATTCCAATGTTAATGCCGATTCATTATCATTGTCTGTAAATGGTTCGATTCTTAGATTATGCATGAATTTCAGCAATTACAAAAGTATAGAAGATTGAATCGTCTGTTTTGGATAATTCCTCTTCTAAATTTTTATCGCGCGCGATGAAGGATTCGACATCAATGGGCGGTTTTCGTTTTACAAGAAATTGTCGTTCGCAAACTTTTGCTCCTTTGGTTGCAGTATTAATAATACCATTCCAAATTAAATTATACTGTTCATTATTTGTATATGATGCAAAGTCAGAAAGTGAATATTTGGAAAATTGGGTATTTTTGCTCTCATTGAGATAATCAATTAGTGATTTGGTAACAATTCTAATATGGGAAAGATTATCTTTTAATATATTATAATGTTTTTTTTGTAGATGAAGCGGTAAAACGCCTTGGGGATCATAGTTTCCCCAGAATAAAAGCCAGCAAAACGAACTTTCTTGCGCTAAAATATGTTTAAAAGTATTATTAAATCGGATATTAAAATATTTATGGATTGAAAAATTATTGGGAACATAGCAATAAAATCCAGGGTCGCCAAAGATGTACTTCCATACAAATCTCCACGAGATAACCTGCAGAAAGTTTCGCCATATTAGGTTATTCCATTTGCGCCATATCTTATCCTGATCGCTTAAATTGTCGCAGTCAAATAATCTTTCCCGTAATTGCGGGCTGGTTATCGTTAGTACTTGAGCTAATTTAGCAAAGTGTTTTTCCCATCTTCCCTGGTAGATAACACCTTTAATAATCATTTTAGTATGCTGATCCCAAAAATTTCGCGCATTCCTTGAAAGTGCATGTTTGATTTTCTGGTATAAAGAGATGCGTTTTGTCGAATCGTGTATTCCTAGGAATTCTAAGAAATCCTCATAATCTAAATTGTGAATCGCGGACATTTTAAGTTCCAATAGAAAATTCTGGCAAGAATCAAAATCGATCGCAATAATTTCTGCTGGTTTTACTGTAAGAAGATCAAGAACACGCGCACCACTTCCTGTTATACAAAGGACTGTATCTTTATGATTAATTTGCAGTGCCTGTAATTCAGATCGACTATCTTCATTACACGAAGAGTAGTTTAAAGCTTCAAGGAAAGAATTCATTATTTACTCATTTCAGTAATACGACCATCTTCCATATATAATACCCGGTGAGCATAATGTTTAATTCGGTCATCATGACTTACAATGATTACCGTTTTATTCCTTTGTCGGGCAGCATCGCAAAGAAGCTCAATTGCTGCTTGACCAGCGCGAGAATCAAGGCTACCGGTTGGTTCATCGGCAAGAACAACAGCCGGGTCAGATACTAATGCTCTTGCGATTGCAACACGCTGTTTTTCACCCCCGCTTAATACTTTTGGGAAGAATTTCGCTCGGTGCGTTATCTTTAATTCTTCAACCAATGCCATTGCACGTTCGTATGACGCAGGTCGGCGAATCCCGGCAAGATTTAACACCAGTTCAATATTTTCAATTACAGTGAGTGAATCAAGCAGTCTGAATGCCTGAAAAATAAATCCGATATTCTGCAAACGAAAATCAGTCAGTTGATTCTGGTTAAATTTGGCTACATCCTGCCCGCAAATTATTAGGTTCCCAGAAGATGGTTTTAGCAGGCAGCCGAGCATAGACAGCAAAGTTGTTTTACCACTGCCGTTGGGACCGCTGATAAGGAGCACTTCATTTTTTTCTAATTGTATCGAAACATCGGCTACAGCAGTAACTGGAACACCGAACTTATTTTCATATATTTTGGTTAAACCGGTGGATCGTAAAATTGTTTTATTTTCAGTTATCATGCACGAAATACCTCGGCTGGATAAATACGAGATAATTTTAATACTGGAACAATAGACCCGATAACTCCAATAGCTAATGAAGCAATAAAAATAGCGCTGACTGACTGCCTGGTTAATATCAACGATATTTCCGGGACGCTTTTAGTAAGCAAGGGCGTTAAAATTATATTTAATAAAAATCCCAATATAAATCCGACCAACGAGCCTATTAATGATTGGTTTATTACGAGTGATATCAAAAATTTACGGCGGGCACCGATCGCTTTTATGAGAGCATATTCTTCTCTTCGTTCAAGAATCGAGCCGTACAGCATCAAAGTAATGACAACCGTACCAACTAACATACCGAAAAATGCGATGGTCCAGAGCACGGGTAGAACACCGGTTTGCATTTCTTCTAGATTATTGTTAATAAATTCTTTTTTACTGAAAACTGCCAGAGAAGGAAATTGTTGCTTTAAAGTATCGACCAGCTGTTGCGTATTTGTCAAACTATCCGGGTTTACTAAGCAGAAACTGATGATATTGGATAATTCAATTAATCGCTGGGCATCCTTTAACGATGTAAATGCAAATTGCGCAACAAGTGCGTTTGTGCCAAGGCTAATACCGGATACACGAAAATCCTGACCCTGAATTACGATAACATCTCCCATTGATAATCTATGTTTTGCAGCAAAAGCTTTATCCAAGATTATTTCATTAGAATCAATTGTTAATGTTCCTTGACTTAATGTTGTGGGTCCACCAATCGGTGACTTCGAATCAAAACCAAAAATAAATAGAGTAACCGAGCGATTATTAATCAGGGCGGTTGCGATAATGCGTATAATGCTAGTGACATTGCCTACACCTTTCACATTTTTTATATCGTTTTCTACTAGGGCAGGAAGAAAAGATGAGCTTCGAAGCAAATTAGTGGAGTTCTGCTGACACACCCAAATTTCAGCTTGGGTTGTACGAACATAGTTAGTTGAACCTCGCTTAACACCTTCATAGATTCCGACCAAAAATAACATTAAAAGAACCGTAAAACCAACTCCACTCACTGTTATGAAAAACCGGGCTTTGTCTTTCCAAATCATTCTCAAGACGATCCGAAGCATATTTAGTTTAATTCAGTTATATTATTTCTAATTTCTTGCCGACTTTCTTGAATTTTTCAAGAGCAATTCCTAAGTCATCGTCGGTATGACCGGCGGTTACACTTACTCGAATAATCGAATTGTCTTTGGGAACAGCCGGTGGAACAATCGGATTAACAATGACACCTTCATCTTCTAATTGACCTGCCATTTTAAAAGTTTTTTCATCATCGTTAATTAACACCGGAATAATCGGTGTGATAGTGTCCTCAAGAACAAATCCAATTTCCTTTAAACCTTGTTTGAGCAAATTTGAATTCTTATGTAGTCTTTGAAGTAATTCAGGTTCTTTTTCTATTACATCCAAACTTGCCAAAACTGTCGCTGCGATTGATGGGGGAGGACTGGCAGTGAAAATAAATGAGCGGGAATTGAGTTTTAAATATTCCACAACCTCATGAGTTGCTCCGGTAAAACCACCGATTGTGCCTAATGCCTTGCTAAATGTTCCACAGACAAAAGCAATTTTACCTTCTAAATCAAAATGCTCAAGTGTCCCATGTCCTTTTTTACCTAACACACCTGTTCCATGTGCATCATCAACCATAATTTGAGCATTATATTTATCGGCAAGCTTTTTGATGCCGGGTAAGTTCGCAACGCTTCCTTTCATACTAAATACACCATCAGTTACAATAAGTTTGTTCACATCAGGACTGCAGTTCGCTAGTTGGTCTTCTAAACTTATCATATCATTATGTTTGTAAATTTTTACTTGTGCTTTAGATATACGGCAACCGTCAACAATGCTGGCATGGTTCAATTCATCGCTTATGATAATATCACCCGCTTCAGTCATTGCTGCAACGGTTCCCATCATTGCAGTAAAGCCGGTGCTATAGACGACACAATCTTCGGTCTCTTTAAATTCAGCAAGCCTTTTTTCCAGTTTGTTATGTAAACTGGTAGTGCCAGTTAGAATTCTCGAGCTACAAGCACCAGTTCCGTATTCTTTAATCGCTTTTATGGTTGCATCAACTACTTTAGGGTGAGAGGTTAGATTTAAATAATTATTAGAACCGAGCATAATCATCTTTTTACCTTTTCTTGTAACGACTGGATCTGCCGCAGGATTGAATTCTCGGAAATAAAAGAAATAGTTTTGTGATTTTAAATAATCGATTCTTTTCTTAAACTCAAAACACTTATCATAAAGAGACATATAGCCCCCTTTTGAAAATGAAATTTACTTTATCAGATATGAACTTCTTATAATGTTAAGTGTGTATAACCGATTTATATTTACACAACAAGGTATAATAATAGTGCTTACCATTTGCCGACTCCAACCGCACAATTATTACATAAGTTTATTTGAATGTCAAGAGATATAATCAGATAGTTAGACTATTTATAGATAAGTCGAACCATTATTATATCGTTGAAAATTTCTTATCTTCTTTCAGATGATTCCTAATTTCTTGCCAACAACTTTGAATTTTTCTAAAGCTATTCCTAATTCATCCTCAGTATGACCAGCGGATAAGCTTACTCTTATGATTGACTGGTCTTTTGGGACCGCAGGCCAGATTACCGGATTTACGAACACGCCTTCTTCTTCCATCAAACCAGTCATCATAAAGGCCTTTTCGTCATTATTTATTATTATTGGAATAATTGGAGTAATCGTATCATCTAAAGCATAACCCATCTCTTTTAAACCATTCTTTAAGAAATTTGAATTAGTATGAAGTTGTTTGACTATTTGTGGATTTTCTTCGATTACTTCAATGCAAGCTAAGATAGTTGCCGCTACTGAGGGGGGAGGGCTGGCAGTGAAGATAAAAGGACGTGAGGATAATTTTAAAAATTCTATAATATCCGCTTTAGCGCCAGTAAATCCTCCGATCGCGGCAAATGATTTACTAAATGTTCCGCTGATAAGAGCAATTTTACCCTCCATATTAAAATGTTCTAATGTGCCACGACCAGTTGCACCCAAGACACCAGTGCCATGCGCATCATCAACCATAATTTCTGCATGATATTTATCCGCAAGATTTTTTATCTCGGGTAGATTGGCAACGTCTCCTTTCATACTGAACACACCGTCGGTTATAATAAGTTTATTCGCATCTGGATTACATTGGGTAAATTGTTCTTCTAAACTTATCATATCATTGTGGTTATAAACTTTTACTTCTGCTTTGGATAACCGACATCCCTCGATAATGCTGGCATGGTTTAATTCATCACTGAATATTACGTCACCTTTATCGGTTATACCTGCGATGGTTGCCATAAGTGCTAAGAATCCTGCGCTAAAAGTAATTGAATCCTCGGTCTTCTTAAATTCAGCCAGTTTCTTTTCCAGTTTGGTATGAATACTGGTAGTGCCAGTTAGAATCCTTGAGCCACAGGAACCGGTGCCATATTTCTCAATCGCTTTGATTGCGGCTTCTTTTACTTTGGGATGCTCAGTCAGGTTTAAATAGTTATTCGACCCAAGCATAATCATCTTTTTACCGTTTCGAATAACAACCGGGCTTGCGGCAGGATCGATTTCTCTTAGATAAAAGAATTGATTGTGCGATTTAATATAATCAACTCTCTGCTTAAAAACATAACATTTATCAAATAATCCCATTTATACTCCTATCTGCCAAGAGTCCACGGAGAAAAAATAATCTCGGTGTTCTCCGTGGTTAAGTGGCAAACTTAATAACTAAGTCAATTTTTACACAGATTTATTTAAATGTCAAGATTATTTCAGTTTTCATAAAATTTACTATTTATCAATTAGATAACCAAAAAAAGATTTGACAAACAATTATTTTTTGTTAACTTTTGGTAGGGAAATGTGGTTGTGGTATTCGACAGGAGACATATGAAACGCTAAAAGTTGTTCGTTGTAATATATAACTGATGAAAAATATTACCAAGAAAGCACGAAGCGCAAAGCGTAGATAGCTATCCGTATGCGTGGCGAAAACCAACAAAGCGACATCTAAATGAGAAAACACGAAAGAAATATCTGCGAACTTCTGTGTGCTCTGCGGTAAATCCTCTTTTGTGTAATCAGTCTTGACAGTTAGGTAATCTTTGGGTATTTTATCAGTCTATGAAAATTAATTTAAACAAAACATTTTTTACATCGGAATCAGTCACAGAAGGGCATCCGGATAAAATCTGTGACCAGATTTCGGATGCAGTTTTAGATGAAGTTTTAAGACAAGACAAATTCGGTCGGGTCGCGTGCGAAGTGTTTGTTTCAGTCGGCTTGGTTATTGTCGGCGGCGAGATTACTACTAAAGCATGGGTTGATATACAAAAATTAGCCAGAAAGTTATTAGCCAATATTGGTTACACGGATACTAAATATGGTTTGAGCGCGGATAACTGTGCGATTTTAAATGTAATTGGAACTCAATCACCAGATATTTCTCAAGGGGTTGATGTTGGAGGAGCAGGTGACCAGGGATTGATGATCGGTTATGCCTGTAACGAAACAAAGGAATTGATGCCGTTACCGATAATGCTTGCTCATAAATTATGTAAAAGACTCGCTTTTGTCCGCAAGAATAAAATATTAGATTATCTCGGTCCGGACGGTAAATCACAAGTTACTGTACAATATGATAATGGTAAACCAAGTCGTATTTCGAGTATTGTTATTGCTGCACAGCATACTGAAGATATTTTAGACAAAACCGGTAATAAAATTACTCAGAAGGCAAGGGAAGAGATTATCAAAACTGTAGTTAAAAAGGTTATCCCAAAGCATTTATTAGACAACAATACAAAATATTTTGTGAATGAAACTGGAAAGTTTGTCGTGGGCGGACCGCAATCAGATACTGGCATGACTGGTCGGAAACTTATTGTTGATACTTATGGAGGTTTAGTCCGGCATGGTGGCGGAGCATTCTCGGGCAAAGACCCAACCAAAGTCGATCGGGCAGCATCTTATTTTGCACGTTATGTTGCAAAGAATTGTGTCGCCGCTGGTATCTGCGATGAGATGGAAATCAGTCTTGCTTATGTTATCGGTCGTGCTGACCCAACTCATATCAGCATTAATACATTTGGCACAGGAAAAATTTCTGATGATAAGTTAATAAAGATTATTAAAGAAATATTCGATTTTACACCAAAAGGAATGATTGAGAAATTAAATCTGCGTCGTCCAATTTATTTATCAACCGCGTGTTATGGACATTTCGGTCGGAATGAGAAAAATTTCACGTGGGAAAAATTGGATAACGTTGAAATAATTAAAAAAGCAGTGAGTAACAAGTAGTGATTAGCGAGGAGAGAGGCGATTATGGATTGTGATGTTAAAGATATTAAATTAGCTTTAAAAGGTAAATTACGGATTGAATGGGCAGCACGTTTTATGCCGGTCTTAGAATTAATTCGTAAGCGATTTGAAAAAGAGAAACCGCTTAAGGGGATAAAAATTTCGGGATGCCTGCATGTTACCTCAGAGACGGCTAATTTAGGGATTACTCTTAAAGCAGGAGGCGCGGACGTGAGACTATGTGCCTCAAATCCACTTTCCACTCAGGATGACGTTGCTGCAAGCATTGCGAAAGATCATAAGATTGCTGTTTTTTCAGTAAAAGGCGAAGACAGGGATTTATATTATAAGCATATTTATCAAGCATTGGAACACAAGCCAGATGTTACGATTGATGATGGTGCTGACTTAGTATCAACACTTCATACGGAAAAGAAAGACATGCTTAAAAAAGTTATCGGCGGAACCGAAGAGACGACCACCGGTGTCGTTAGACTAAAGAGTATGGAAAAAGACCAAGCACTCAAATATCCGATTATCGCAGTGAATGATTCACAAACCAAATTTCTCTTTGATAATCGATATGGAACCGGGCAATCGACTTTAGATGGTGTCTTAAGGGCAACAAATTTTCTTTTTGCCGGGTCAACGGTAGTTGTTTGTGGATATGGTTGGTGCGGCAAAGGGGTGGCAAGTAAAGCAAAAGGTTTGGGAGCTAATGTTATAGTTACTGAAGTTAACCCGATAAAAGCGCTTGAAGCAAAAATGGATGGCTTCAATGTTGGTAAAATGATTGACGTCTGTAAAGATGGAGATTTATTTGTAACCGTAACCGGCTGCGAAGATGTTATTGCTAAGAAACATTTTCTTAAACTGAAAGACGGAGCGATTATTTGCAATTCAGGGCATTTTGATGTCGAGATTAATAAAAAAGACCTTGCGTCGCTTGCTAAGAAAAAACGGCTGGTCAGACATTTTTGTGAAGAGTATGAGTTAAAAAATGGCAAACGGATATACCTTTTAGCTGAAGGGAGGTTAGTCAATCTATCCTCAGCAGAAGGGCACCCGGCAATTGTGATGGATATGTCCTTTGCCAATCAAGCTTTGGCAGTGGAGTATTTAGTTAAGAAGGGGAGAAGATTAGAAAAGAAAGTGTATAATCTTCCGGAAGAATTAGATTTAGAAATTGCTCAGCTTAAGTTAAAATCGATGGGAATTAGTATTGATAAATTGACACCAGAGCAAGAACGATATATCTCATCCTGGCAGTTTGGTACCTAATTCTTATTTTATTTTCATTGAGATATCAACAATTGGAGCAGAATGAGTAAGTGCACCAATTGAGATAAAGTCTACCCCGGTCTCGGCAAATTTTCTTACATTTCTTAAAGTAACGCCACCAGAAACCTCTAATTTTGCTTTACTTTTTGCTAATTTTACCGCTTTTCTGATTTGCCTTAGGTTCATATTATCAAGCATAATCATTGGAACTTTGAGTTGTAAAGCTTCTTTAACTTCAGTAAGATTTTTAGTCTCTACTTCAATTGGTAATTTAGATTTATTACCTTTTTGAGCTCGAATAACTGCGTTAGTAATTCCACCAGCAGTTTTAATATGATTGTCTTTGATTAGAATCATATCGTAGAGCCCAAATCGATGGTTTTGCCCTCCGCCAATTTTTACTGCATATTTTTCTAAGATTCTTAAATTGGGTGTAGTTTTACGAGTGTCAAGAATTTTTACTTTGGTACCTGCGACCTTGTCAACAAATTTTCGGGTTAAGGTTGCAATGCCAGATAATCGACACAAAAAATTAAGTGCGGTTCTTTCACCAATATGCAGTAATTGAGTTTTACCTGAAACTAAAGCGAGAACTGAACCTTTCTTAAAACTTTTGCCTTCTTTAATAAAGAAAGTAACCTTAACTTTAGGATCCAGCGCTTGGAATACCTTATTTACGACGTCACTGCCGGCAAGGATTCCAATTTCTTTGGCAATAATCTGAGCGGTTGCTATTAGCTTTGGTGAAACAGTTAGTTTAGTTGTAATATCACCTTTGCCAATATCTTCTTTCAATGCTTGCTTAATGATATTATCAATCATTTAGTATATCGATTTTGCTTCATAGTTTAAGACGGTTATTCTTCGGTCCTTTTCGATGAATTCTATTATCCGATTGAAATTACGCTCAATCATTTTCCAATCGGTGTTGACTAAGACAATCGATAATTCAGAGCGCTGCCATAGATCGTGATGGTTAGTCTCCGCGACGGCAAGGCTGAAATTGTCCCTTAAGCGCTGAGTGATGCTTAATAGAACTCTGCGTTTATCTTTTAATGATTGGCCGTTCTCAAACAAACAGTCCACTACTAAAAGTCCGACTGACATTTCGTTTATCTTGGATTAACTTTTTTTATCGGTTTGCTCGCTACTACTTGGTGCGCGAACTACTTCTTCGATTTTATAGACTTCAAAAATATCTTGAGGTTGAATATCGGTAGCGTTGTCGACACCAATACCGCATTCGAAACCAGTTTCGACTTCTTTTACATCGTCTTTGAATCTTTTTAAAGAACCGACTTTGCTCTTAAAAATTTCCTTGCCTTCTCGAACGATCCTTACCAGAGCATTTCGGATAATTTTACCTTCGGTAACATAACTGCCGGCGATTGGTCCCAATTTGGGTATGACAAAAACCTGTCTAACTTCCGCTTTCCCAAGCATAACCTCTTTTTCTTCAGGTTCTAAGAGTCCTAACATAGCAGCACGAATATCATCAATCGCAGAATAGATGATACGGTAGTATCTGATTTCAATACCTTCCCGTTCGGCTAATTTTGCCGCTTCGAAATGAGCATCGATATGGTATCCAACAATTACGGCTTGTGATGCTTCAGCTAATAAGACATCGGATGAGGTAATCTGTCCGATTCCGAAATGGATGACGCGGACTCTAACCTCATCTAATGAAAGACCTTCTAAAGCTTCTTTTAAAGCTTCGGCTGAGCCAAAGGTGTCTGCTTTTAAAACAAGTTTCAGCTCTTTTATTTCACCATCAACGATTTTTTGCTGAATCTGTTCAAGGGTGATTTTCACTTGTTCGCCATGTTTTAAACGGATGTCCCGTTTCATCAATGCATGGCGGGTAGCGATTTCACGAGCGGTTCGTTCATCAATAATAACTTCAAAACGGTCACCCGCTTCAGGTAGTCCGGAACAGCCCGAAATTTGCACCGGGATTGATGGGGTAGCCGAATCCATTCTTGAGAAGTTCTCGGACAGCAAATCACGGACACGTCCGTAAAAACTACCGGTAACGAAAGCATCGCCTCGTTTTAAAGCTCCTTGCTGAACTAAGATAGTAACGATATTACCTCGACCGCGGTCAGTTCTACTTTCGATTATAACACCTTTAGCAGGGCCAGTTGTGATGGCGCTAAATTTCAGTTCTTCGCTTAGCAACAGAATTGCTTCTAATAAATCTTCGATACCCATGCCGGTGCGGACTGATGTGCAAACACATAATGATTCGCCACCGTATCCTTCAACTCTTAAACCTTGTTGAGCAAGTTGCGATTTTGTCATTTCGGGATTAATGCTGGCAAGGTCACATTTTGTAATCGCGACGATAATCGGGATTCCGGCAGCTCGGGCATGGTTTAATGCTTCGACCGTTTGTGGCATCACACCATCGTCAGCCGCAACGACCAGGACTGCAATGTCAGTAATCTGGGCTCCGCGAGCGCGCATTGCGGTGAATGCAACATGGCCAGGAGTGTCAAGAAAAGTTATCTTTTTATCTTTATAATTCACAACATATGCACCGGTATGCTGAGTAATTCGACCAAATTCTTTTTCGGCAACTTTGGTCTTCCGGATAAAATCTAAAAGTGATGTTTTGCCATGGTCAACATGTCCCATTACAACTACAATAGGCGGGCGTTCTTTGGTCTCGCCTTTTATTGCCGGTGCAATTTCTTCTTCGATTTCAACTTTAAATCCGAGTTCATCAGCAAGAAGCATTATCGTATCCGGATCCAATCGCTGATTGACCGTTGCAAGCATCCCGATTGAAATACACTTTTTTATGATTTCAACCGGGTTAATATTAAACAGATGGGCGAGTTCGGCAACGCTGATATAAGGTGTTACTTTGATCTTCTGTTCGACCGGTTGTAATGTAGCCTGTGCTTCAACAGCTTTCTCAAAATGGCGTTTGTGGTGGCGTATCTCGCGGTGTTCGATTTTAATCATCGTCTCTTTGATCGCTTTCTTTATGTCGGGTTCAGGTTGTTTAATGATTGGTTGCGGTGGCGGTTCGACGTGGGCTCTCTTTTTAAACGTTTCTTTTAATGCGGTCTTTTCTTGTTTTAAACGTTCTTTAGCTTTGTCAAATTCTTCTTCGGTAAGGTGCGCAGTATAACCACGGGGCGGACAGCCCAAATCTTTGAGTATTGAGACTAATGCTTCGCTAGAAAGGTTCAACCTTTTTGCTGCTTCGAACACTTTTATCTCGTTCGCGTGTTCCTTGGTTTTGGCGCCACCTCTGGTTTTACGGGGTAGTTTATTCGCTCCGCTGTTTTTAGCTGGTCTTACTCGGTCCATAACCTTTCTTTAACAATTTTCTTTAATTCTTCAATCTTTTCTGGTTCATAATTAGCCATTGATGCAAGTTGTTCAGTTGAGATATTTAAAATATCGAATGCGGTAATTACCTGAGCATCCTGTAATTTTGTTATTTCTTCATCGGATAATTCCAAATCTCTTAGCGAAACACCTTTCGCTTTATTGATGGTCTGGCGATTTTTGTAATCGGAAGCTTTCAGGACCTCTAACCTTACACCAGCTATGTTACTTGCTAGCCAAACATTCTGGCCTTTCTTTCCAATTGCAATCGAGAAATCTTCATCCGGAACAATCACAAAATAACTTTCACCTTCTTTAAAAACTTCTTTGGCTTTGGCAGGTGCTAACGCACGGATAATGAATGCGGTAATTTCTTTGCTATAGAGGACGATATCAATTTTTTCACCGGATAACTCTTTTATGATATTTTTGATTCGTGATTGTCGATAACCAACACAAGCCCCGACCGGGTCGATTTTCTCATCGTTGGTTATAACCGCGACTTTAGCTCTAAATCCAGGGGCACGGGCAATTACTTTGATTTCGACAATTCCCTCGCGGATTTCCGGTACTTCTTTGGTTAAGAGTTTCTTCAAAAAGTCATTATGGGTCCGGGAGAGATAAATCCTTGGTCCAATCGGTGTTTTGTCAACGCGATAGACTAATGCTTTGATCGGTGCGCCCTGCCGATAATGGTCAGTCTTTAATTGGTCGCGATTAGTTAAAATTGCTTCGGCTAACCCGATATTAACCGCAATCTCATCCTTTCCGATTTTAGAGATTGTCCCGGAAATGATTTCGTTTCGCTTGCGATTGTACTCATCAAATAATTTATTCCGTTCTGCTTCACGGAGTTTAATAATTAGCTCATCGGATGCTTTACGTATGGCACTTCGCCCAATTTCGTCTAATGGAATTACGACTCGGACCTTTTCACCATTTTTTACTTCGGGATTTATTTTTACTGCCTCTTCGTTAGAAATGTCTAAAATAGCGTCTTTAACTTTCGAGGTAACTTCTTTTAAGACATATACTCTAATATCGTTTGTTTCCGGGTCAGTTTCTACTTCGAATTCCGCTTCCGGTCCGAACCGTCTCTTTAATCCACTAATAATCGACAGCTTCAAAGTTTCTATAACATAAGTAACATCGACATTGCGGATTCGAGCAATCTGTGTAATAAGATTAGAAATTTCTTTTTTATCCATTATTCCTCCTCGAGGGAATCGTGTCCGCTTTGGGACCGGTTCTTTTGACCTTTAGCTTTTAATGATTTTGCTTTATTAAATAGTTCATCATCTGATATTAGGATTCGACCAGAATTAATATCATTATATGAGATAAACTGTTCGGTATCAGCTTTTGCCGAAGAACCAGCTAAGTTTTTAATAGTAATACCAGTTTCAGATACACCTAATAATTTTCCGATAAAATTACCTGCTTTTGTGTGAACGGATATGGTATATCCTAAAGATTCTGCATAATCTTTCTGATTTCTTAACTTGCGCTCAATACCGGGTGACGAAATTTCGAGAAAATAACGAGTTGGAATTAAATTCTTCATGTCAAATTCCCGTGAAAGAGTTTCCGAAACCATTGCACAAGTATCGACCGAAACCCCTTCCTGGGTACGGGTCGTATCGAGTGGCTTGGTAATTAAAACTTGCAGAATATTACCTCTAGATTCAACGTCGTAAAGCTCAACACCACAGGACAATACGGTTTTTTCAATAACTTCTAATAATGCAGGTGATATATTCTTTTTCATTTTCTATTTTTAAATTTTACCACAGATAAAAAATATTTGACTATAAAGAATCCGTCAAATTAAAATCTGTGCGTTCTCTATCGTATTATAGGATTTTTATGCTGTAAGTCAAGGGATAATACAATAATATCAACACTTATGCTTGTCTTAAATTATTAAAGCGCTGAAACACTACAATGACATCACAGATATAAAATCTGAGTAGTCTATTTTAATCCCGTACCTTTTGTTAGATTGAGTGTGGACAAACAATTAAAATGGTGTATTACCTTCATTTAGTCTTATCAAAAGGCGCGGGGTAAATCGTTGTAATCATGTTACGGACAAAATATTGACAAGGAATAATATTAGTATTAATATTTGTTAACTAAAATACTAATATGTCAGTACTTAGTTGTTAATCAGCATGAATCTAAGAACTAAAAGCCAATAACTAATAACTAAGAAGGAGGAATTTATGAGAAGTATTAGATTAGCGTTAGTCCTTACATTTGCACTTTCATCTTAATACCCCAATAGTGTATAATCAGTTTTATAAAGATTTTGTTAGGGAATGTTAAGGTGTGATAAGAAAAACAAGACCACTGAAATCTTTGAAAACACGGAGAAAAGATTCAGTAGGTTCAGTGACTTCAGTGGATCATATTAAATTAGATCAGATAATTGAGAAGCGGGTGAAGAAGGGACTTGATAAGGAGATATTAGAGAAAGTAACGAACTTGGTTACTTCCGTTATCAAAATTAGCACTTGACTTTTCACTAAAAAAACACTAAAATTTAATATATCGACCAATAAAGGTTTTTGTTAAAAGATACCACTGAATACATTGAATCGAAGAAGGGTGTAAACCTAACTAAAGGGAAGGTTTGTGCCTTTTTTACGTTTTCTATATACTCGGTGGTAAATGTTATAAAAGAACTTATATACGCAGATTGGTGCAGATTTATTTTTGGATGGGCACAGATGAAAATTAAATTACCTTCAGTGCTAATCTTTAGATCAACATCTGTGTTAATCAGCGAAAGAATATCTAGGAGGACCGAATGACTGAAGATACAAAAAAACCAACCGGTTCTAGCATAAGAATCGGTATTATTGTTGCGGTTGCAGTAATCGCAGCGTTTGCAATCGGGCTTTTTATCGCGGGTTCGCTTAACTTTGGACAGCGTAACACTATGCGTGGTGAAGAACCGACATCTTCAATAATCGAAAACAAATATCCAATCGTTACTGGCGAAGGCACAAGCCCATTTGTTCAAGTTGCCGATATGTCAATACCAACCGTTGTCAATATCTCAGCGGAAAAAGTCGTTAAAATTCAATCGCCAAATACCTGGTTTCCATTCGACGATTTATTCAAAGACTTTTTCAAAGATGTTCCAAAATCAGAACAGCAGCCTCAAACGCAAAAAAGCCAGACTTTAGGCTCAGGTGTTATTATCAGCCCGGATGGTTATATTCTTACCAATAATCATGTTATCTCGGATTTCGATAACATTATTGTCAGGCTTTCGGATAAGACCGAGTTCAAAGGAAAGAAAGTGAAAGTAGTCGGTAAAGACCCAAGAACGGATTTAGCAGTGCTTAAACTTGAAGTTAAAGATAGAAAGTTGCCATCGGCTAAATTAGGTAACTCGGATAATATTAAAGTTGGTGATTGGGCAATCGCAGTTGGGATACCTTTTGGTTTAGAGGGTACGGTTACGGTCGGTGTGATCAGCGCAAAAGGCCGTAGCAATATCCCATTACCAGAGGGACCAACCTATCAGGATTTTATTCAGACCGACGCTTCGATTAACCCGGGTAACTCGGGCGGACCATTGGTTAATATTAAAGGTGAGGTGATTGGTATTAATACCGCAATCCGTTCTCCAGTTGGCGCAAGTGTTGGAATCGGATTTGCCACACCAATTAATTTGGCTAAAGACATTTCCGACCAGTTAATCAGCAAAGGTAAAATTGTCCGTGGGTACTTAGGCGTTTTTCCACAGGAGATTACTCAGGATATAAAAGAAGCGATGAATTTAAAATCGACCGAAGGCGTTTTACTGGGAGAGGTTGTGGATAATACACCAGCAGCTAAGGCAGGGATTAAAGCAGGTGATGTAGTTGTGAAATTTGCCGGGACAAAAGTTACCGATGTGCAGCAGTTTCGTCGAATCGTTGCTGAGTATAAACCAAGCAGTGAAGTTGAGATTGAAGTGATCCGCGACGGTAAAAATATGACATTTACTGCCAAACTGCAAGAGATGCCAGGCGAAGTAGCGACGAAGACCGAAGAAAAACAAGGCGGCGAAAATGCAGAAGAAGTTAAATCCTGGCTGGGAATCACGGTGCGAAAACTAACTCAAGAAGAAAAAGATAACCTAAAAATTCAACAAGGTGTGATTATCGACCAGATTGAAGGCGGAAGTGTTGCGGACCAGGCTGGGATGCAAGAAGGTGATCTGATTTTAAAAATCGATAAATATGAAATCGCCAGCACCAAAGATTTCTCAAAGGCAGCAAGTGAGTTAAAAGATAATAAAAAGCCGATTCTCTTCAGATTGAAAAGAGGCGCGGTATCATTATTTATTGCGGTAACACCGGAGTAAAATGATTAGAAGCAAGAAGCAGGAAGTAAGAAGCAGGAATAGCTTAACACTGTTTGTTCTTGTCTCTTGCGGCTTGTTTCTTGCATCTAGCGTTTTTGCTCAATCGCAAGTTTATATTCTAAAGTTCGCCGGACCAATCGGACCAGTCAGCGCGGATTATATCGTTTCTGGTATTGAAAGCGCGGAACAGGCCGGAGCACTCGGTGTGATATTAAAGCTCGATACACCAGGCGGGCTTGATGAGTCGATGCGGGAGATTATCCAGAAAATATTTGCCTCAAAAGTACCGGTAATTGTCTATGTTTCACCATCAGGTTCCCGGGCTGCTTCAGCCGGTGTTTTTATTACTCTTGCGTCGGATATTGCGGTGATGGCGCCCGGCACTAATATCGGTGCGGCACATCCTGTATCAATTGGCGGGAAAGAAGTTACACCGGAAATGCAAGACAAAATCACAAATGATGCTGCAAGCTACATCATCTCAATTGCCGAGAAAAGAAACCGAAATAAAGAATGGGCAGAACAAGCAGTTAGAAAATCGGTGTCGGTCAGTGCTGCCGAAGCGACCAAATTGAATGTGGTTGACTTTATTGCAAATGACGATGCTGGCTTGCTTGCTAAATTGGATTCATTAATTATGCAGAAAAAAGAAGGAATTGGCGACAAGTTGGCTCGTTTTTCTTTCGCGACTGATTCGCGTTTCAGCTCATCATCTAAAAGAGAAATCCCAATGAACGCCCGTCAGAGATTTCTTTTATTTTTAACCAATCCTAATGTTGCGTATATTCTTCTGATGCTTGGTATCTATGGCCTATTCTTTGAACTGCAGTCGCCCGGTGCGATATTTCCGGGAGTGGCGGGTGCGATTTGTTTGATTTTGGCATTTTACTCGCTGCATCTTTTGCCAACCAATTATGCGGCGTTGGCATTAATCGGCGTTTCGATTATATTCTTTATTCTGGAGGTTAAAATCACATCTCATGGTTTATTGACAATTGGCGGAATAGTATCATTAGTAATTGGCTCGCTCTTATTATTTCAGTCACCTGCGCCATATTATCGCTTAGCGATTCAAGTTATCATTGCCGTAGTTATTTTCTCAGTAGTATTTTTCGGCTGGATTGTGGGAATGGCAATTCGTGCACAAAAGAAAAAAGTTGTAACCGGTAAAGAGGGTTTATTATTGGAACTTGGTCTGACTACAACCGATTTAGATTTAGAAGGAACGGTAATGATTCATGGTGAATTATGGAATGCCCAGTCAACTGAAGGCAGAATTAATAAAGGAGAAAAAGTTAAAGTTGTAAAAATAGACGGGATGAAACTCAAAGTAAAGCGGAGCGAATAATGTTAATATTAGACGGAAAATCTCTCGCCGGTAAAATACAAGCCGAACTGAAACAAGAAGTTAGTAAATTAAAAGCACTGGGCGTAACACCCAGCTTAGGAGTGGTTTTGGTTGGAGAATTTTCGCCGTCGCTCATCTATGTTAAAAATAAAGAGAAAGCTTGTGCCGAAGTAGGAATCAAAAGTCAGACCCTAAGACTCAAGGATGATATAACTGAAAAGCAACTTCGTGATATCATTAATGAGTGGAATGAAGATAAAAACATTAATGGTATCTTAGTTCAGATGCCGTTACCTAAACACATCGATCACCAAAGGATTTTAGACGCGATTAAACCATACAAAGATGTTGATGGCCTTTCGACAACGAATCTGGGAAGATTGGTCTCAGGTGAATCGCCGTTCTTTTACCCTTGTACACCACTTGGCATTGTTGAGATTCTGACAAGGTATGGTATTACGATTGAAGGCAGACATTGTGTTATCGTCGGCAGGGGAGAATTGGTAGGAAAACCATTAGTTAATATGTTATTAAAGAAAGATAAAATTGGTAATGCGACCGTAACGGTCTGTCATAGCAAAACACCAGATATCGGTAATTATACTCGACAAGCAGATATTTTAATCGTCGCGATTGGTCAGGCACATTTTGTAAAAAGAAACATGGTTAAAGAAGGTGCGGTTGTTGTTGATGTCGGTGTTAATAGGATAGCTATTGAAGAGAATAAGACAAAATTAGTGGGTGATGTCGAATTTGATGCAGTAAAAGACATTGTTTCTGCAATCACGCCGGTACCGGGTGGTATCGGTCCAATGACCGTGGCAATGCTTGTAAAAAATACGGTAAAAGCAGCGAATCCCTCTTGGGCGGACAAAGGATAGCGTTGAATATGTTAGAAAATTATAAACAAATTATTAATGAAGAGCTGATTAATATCTTTAAATCTTTTAAGAAAGATTATATACCTAAAATTCTGTACGATGCGATGCACTATTCCGTATTTAATGGTGGAAAACGTATCAGACCGGTATTATGTATAGCAACGTATGAAGCGGTAAATGCTGTGCAAAATAAGTCAAAATTCAAAATTCAAAATTCAAAATTTAGAAGCGTGATGCCTTTTGCCTGCGGTATTGAATTTATTCATACTTTTTCACTAATTCAGGACGATTTACCAAGTATGGATAACGATGATTTTCGACGCGGAAAACCAAGCTTGCACAAAGCATTCAATGAAGGGGTAGCGCTTTTAGCAGCTGATGCCTTATTTGCTTTTGCATTCGAAGTTTTTGCCAGAGCGCCAGTTGATGAAAAAAGAAAGAACCGAGCAATTGCAGAATTGGCAAGAATATGTGGACCGACTGGATTAGTTGCAGGACAACTACTGGACATAAAGAAAAAAAGTCAAATCCGCATTGGACGGACAAAAGACAAAGGACAAAAGTTAATCGATGAGAAGAAAACCGCACAGTTGATTGCGGGTGCGATGAAGATTGGTGCAATTGTTGCTGGTGCAAAAGACAAAATAATCGACAATATAGCAAAAGCAGGAATTTATTTAGGATTATTATTTCAAGCGACCGATGATTTGTTAGATTCTAAGATCAAGCGACAAGATTTGATTGAAAGATCACGATCATATGAAAAAAATGCAAAGAGAATTTTCAGAAAGCTTGGAGTTAACTTTGCCGATTTTATAGGATTTACCGATTTTATATTAGAACGTAAAGCATGAACGGAAATAATATAATACCAGAAAACATCCGAAAATGGGATATTGCGACGCTAGATAAATTGGCTCATGATATTCGTAAAAGAATTATTGAAACAGTGGGTCAACGCGGTGGACATTTAGCGCCTAGCCTGGGTGTCGTTGAATTAACTATTGCGCTCCATTACGTTTTCGATACACCAAACGATAAAATTATCTGGGATGTAGGACATCAGTGTTATGCCCACAAACTCATTACAGGACGTTGGGATAAATTCACAAGCTTACGTACTTATGGTGGCGTTGCCGGATTTCCAAAGCGTGAAGAGAGTGAATATGATGTGTTTGATAGTGGTCATTCAGGAAACTCAATTTCCGTAACATTAGGATTAGCTACCGCCGCGAAACTCAACAAAGAAAATTTTAAAGTTATTGCCGTGATCGGTGATGGTTCGATTGTTACCGGGATGGCATTTGAAGCGTTAAACAATGCCGGCGCCAGCCAAGAAAATCTGATTGTGGTCTTAAATGACAACGAGATGTCAATTGGCAGAAGCACGGGAGCAATGGCAAAATATCTTAATCGTGTCATAACGGGTAGAATGTATAATCGTCTGAAAGCTGATACATGGAATTTATTAGGAGTGTTACCCAAAAACCTAAGAGGTAAAACAAGACTGGCAGCAAAAAAGATTGAGGAAGGACTTAAGAGTCTGGTAGCACCGTCAATTATTTTTGAAGAGCTGGGTTTTCGGTATTTAGGACCATTTGATGGGCATGATCTTTCAATGCTAATAGAAAATTTTCAGAAAGTTAAAGGTATGAAAGAACCGGTTCTATTTCATGTCGTCACAAAAAAAGGCAAGGGTTACCTGCCAGCTGAAAATGAACCGGAGATTTTCCATGGGATTGGGCCATTTGCAAAAAAGCAACCTGTAAATTCTTATGACCAGCCATCGAGTACAAGCGAGGTGTTTGGTCAAGCATTAGTGAAAATAGCCCAAAAAGATAATCGAATTTGTGCAATTTCGGCGGGAATGTGTCTTGGAACTGGATTAATAGAATTTAAGAATCGATTTCCAAAGCGATTTTTCGATGTTGGAATCTGTGAACAACATGCGGTTACTTTTGCGGCTGGTTTAGCATTAAAAGGTCTAAGACCAGTCGTAGCGATTTACTCAACTTTTTTAGCACGAGCCTATGACCAAATAATTCAGGATGTTGCGTTACAAAATCTACCAGTTGTATTTGCGGTTGATCGTGCTGGGATTGTTGGTGAAGATGGTCCAACCCATCACGGTAATTTTGATATATCGTATTTGAGAATTATTCCAAATTTAACTATTACTGCACCAAAAGATTCCAAAGAATTAACAAAAATGTTAGAATTGGCATTGAAATATAATGGACCTTTTGCTATAAGGTATCCTCGAGGGAGTTTGAATTATAATGGCTGGTTAAATGACAGTAATCAGGTAGAATTTAGTAAAGCAGAGATAGTATATAATTCAATTATCAAAAAGCAAAAATCTAAAACGATCATTTTAGCGATCGGGTCGATGGTGATGCCATCATTTCAGGCAGTTCAAATGATTAAAGAAAATGGATTGCGGAAGGCAGGGAGTAGAATTATCCTAGTTAATGCGCGGTTTGTGAAGCCACTAGATGAAACTCTCATTTTAGAATTGACAAAAGACGATGATATTATTATCACCGTAGAAGAGAATATATTATCTGGCGGATTTGGTTCCGCGGTGATGGAGTTTTTGGAAAAAAAGAATATAAGTTTTGGAAAATTTGTTCGAATCGGACTTGAAGATACATTTATCGAACAAGGTAAACGTGAAGAATTACTTGACCGATATGGTCTTTCTGTATTAAAATTGAAAGATAAATTTAGTAAAGTTTTAAAAGATCAAAAAACAGCTATATGAAAAAAGAATTACGAAATAGATTTATATTATGCTTAGCGCTTTGTGTTTTCTTGATGATTCCAATTTCTCCATTATATGCTCAGAACAATAACGATTCTATTCCAAATGATTCTATCCCTAATGACTCTACACCGGTATCCGTTACAAGAAGCAGTAATTATATATGGCTGACTTTGCCATACCAAATAAGAGAAAGAATTGATTTCGTCACTAATCAGGTTTACTATGAGATTTGGCAAGACTCAATTTTCCTCGGTATTGAGAAAGTTATTCCTTTAACTGATTATTTTGCAGTATCAGCTTATAAAAATATTATTTCGCGTTCAAGAGAAACTGGCCAACGGAGGCAAACGCAAGGCGAACAGCCATTCGATCGGATGGGTTTAATTCCAGATGTCGAATTACCGAAAATTCCGCTTTTTGGGGAAGGCAGTAGAATAAATATTTCCGGCAGTGATAAAATTACATTTGGTGGTCGTCAGACTTTTACCAAAGGGTTTACTGAGACAACAAATCGACCAAGGCTTTTGCCTGAGTTAAAGATGGACCAGGCATTAAAAGTAAACTTGGAAGGAACAATCGGTGAACGGACAAAAGTTTTGATTGACCACGATTCAGAAAGAGAACTTGCCGGACGGAACAAGGTAAAATTATCTTACACAGGCACGGAAGATGATATTTTACAGGATTTAGAATTTGGCGATACAAGGTTAGTAATTCCCGGTACAGGCTATACCGGTGATTTGCCAGCTACAAAAGGACTTTTCGGAGCCTCAGGAAAAGCAAAACTTGGCGGATTAGATGTATATGCTATCGCATCAAGGGAGGAATCACAAGGCGAAACAAAAGAGTTCCGAGGTCAGACCCGGGTTGTTTATGATACAATATTCGATACTGAATTTTTAAACAGGACATTCTATTATATTGGCATAACTGATGCAATTAATCCGGTAACCGATTTAAAAGTCTATATGAGCGATAACCCAAATAATGCCAATGGGGAACCAGCAATTGCTACGGTTTTCCCAAATTTTCCAGAGTCGATTCCACATTATTCCTATGACCGAGACATTGGTAAATATCTATTAAAAGTGAGAGGCGAAGATTATATTTTTCACGAGAACGGGAATGCTATCGAATTCATTAACAACGCCCCGCTGCCAAGCAATTATGCGGTTGCAGTAAGTTATATTCTTGGTAACGACACGGTCGGTGGTAGTAGGATACTTCCAGGCGATACTACGCGAACCTTAGTGCTGAAATTAATTGTACCGAGACGAGCTGATACTTCATCACTGTGTTGGAATTATGAGTTAAAAAATATTTATTATTTGGGTGCCAAAGAAATTAAAATTGATGAAATTAAAATCCTGCGCGATGACCCGGGAACGGAAAATGATTTAGATTACGAAACGGATAACAGTCGACCTACCGCCGGGCAAACATACATAACAATTCTTGGGTTAGACCCGGATAATAATCAAAGGGTTGAATGGCCGGAATTTGATGCGACACGCGGTTACATTATCTTTCCGAATCCTTTCCCTTTTGCGGACACGATACTCTCAGTTCGAGACTCGATAATTTACTGGTCAACCTCGCTTGCTTCTGGGGAGGGGAGAAAATACAAAATTGCAGTCAGCTATTCAACCGCAAAAGGAAGTTTTAACTTGGGGCAGATTGATATCGAAGAGGGGTCAGAAAAAGTATATATTAACGGGCAATTACAAACAAAAGATGATTATGAGATTAACTACCTTACCGGCGAATTAAGTTTTAAAAAACCTTTACCGCAAAATGCTGATGTAAAAGTTACTTATGAATACCGACCATTGTTTTCGATGTCGCAGAAGTCCTTACTTGGGACACGAGGCGAATGGAAATTATCAGAGAATGGTAAAATCGGGTCGAGTTTATTCTATCGTCAGGAAGCGCTCGGGTCAGAGCCGAGGGCAACTTTGGGTTCTGAGCCGTTTCAAAGACTGATTGCTGAAACTGATGCGTCGTATAGTTACAGTCCAGAGTTTATTACTAATGTATTACAGAAAGTGCCTTTTTTCCGAGCCGATGCCCCCGCATCTTTTTCATTTTCCTCTGAAGGGGCAATTTCTTTGCCTAATCCTAATACTCGGGGCATAACCTATATTGATGATTTTGAAAAGACGACTTTAACCCAAGACGTTATAATGCGTGGTTTGTTCTGGCAGTTTTCATCAGTGCCTTCACAAAAAGACACTTCTAATTTTACTTCGGAACGTTTATTCTGGTATAACCCAACGCAGCAGATAAGGAAAGATTCTATTTTTGGAACTGGGTTGGGCGAAGAAGGGGACCAAACGGTCGAATACTTGAGAGTATTCTATACACCCAATGATACATCTTCTTGGGCAGGGCTTATGACCTGTATTTCGCAATCCGGGTATAATCTGCGCGAAATTGAAAATCTGGAAGTTGTCCTTAGAACAAGTCCAAGATTACGACAATATGGGAAAATTAATTTTACAATTGCAACCAGAATTGACGAGGATGCACCACGACGAACCAAAAATGGTCAAATTGCTGGCTATAACAATTTTCTTGATAACGAAGACCGCGATAATAATGGTATCTTAGATGAAAATATTGAAGATACTGGATTAGATACAGTATTTGCACCAGACCAAGCTAATACAGCTGAAGACGACGGTAATGATGACTATGATAAGATCACGAATCCGATCGGTACTGAAAAAAATAAGAAATGGGATACCGAAGATTTAGATCACGCTGGATTTTCGCGAAATAACGACTACTATGAATATACGGTCAGTCTAAATGACAGTGCATTATTTACTCCGCTGGTTAACGACTGGAAACTTTTGCGAATTCCGTTAACTGATTCGTCTATTCTACGTGACCCTAATAAATTCCGAGCGGAGGGAGTACCAAAGTGGGATGATATTCGGATCGTGCGTGTTTGGTTTTCCGGTTATGAAACTAAAGATACATTTGATGTTTATTCAGTGACTTTTGCTGGGTCTCGCTGGCGAAATGCTAGAGTCGTAAGATTAGATACTATTTCAAGTCCAGCAATTGATTCTTCTGAACAAGTCAAGGTTGCTTCACTTAGCCAGACTACCGATCCTAACTACCTTCCACCATTTGAATTACGTAAAGACCCAACAACCGGGCAGACCGAGTATGAAGCATCATTGGCGATGACCTATGATAGTATAAAGACCGGGCACATAGGCATTGCAACAAAAACAACTTTTGAAAAAGAGGATTATCGTGACTACGAAAAAATAAGGATTTATGTGCATAATGATGTTAATGACCCCAATTTTATATTCCGGTTCGGCAGTGACTCAACCCGCTATTATGAATTTAAAGCACCGATTTCGAGTGGCAGTGCGGTTGCAGGAAGATCGGGCTGGTATGAATTCGATATTATTCTTGATACGGCAGTGTATATTAAGAGTCTCAAGGGAGATCGGGTGGATACGACAATTGGCAATTATCGTGTTTTCGGTACGCCATCAATTGAAGATATCCGGTATCAAGTATTAGGTATCGAAAATCGCAGTCAAACAATAATTTCGGGTAACGTTTGGTTCGATGATATTAGATTGCTTAATCCGCGTGCCGAGCCCGGTTATGGGTTTCAGTCAAATGCATCATTTACGCTTTCTGATTTAGCAACGGCTTCATTTAGTTTAGTTTATTCCGATCCGAATTTTCGTCGCTTCAGCGAAGGGAGAGGTGTTAAAACTGGTGGTTTCGGAACTACTTACTCATATGTAATAAGGGGTGCGTTAGACCGAATTTTACCGACATTGGGATTTTCGATTCCGGTTTCGTATCGGCGCTCCACCAGTAGTACACTACCTAAATTTTCTTCGCGTTACTCAGATTTGCGTTTATCGAGGACTGACGCGGAAAAAGAAAAAGGAGCTAGCACCGATGAACAATTATCTTTGAATAATATCTCCAAAGCAAAGAGTAGAAATCCGATACTTAACTATACGGTGGAAGCGTTATCATTTTCTTTAGGACAGCGAAAAGCAAATAGTATCAGTGCATTGGATTTTGATACATCGTATTCTCGGTTCGGCAGTGTTGATTACTCAATTAATCCTGATTTGAGTCTGACACTTTTTGATACTGATATATCTCTCTTCCCAAACAGTATTCGTGCTGGTTTGGATGTTACTGATAGCAGGGCAGCTCGTTATACACGTCGTGGTCTTGATTCTCTATGGAGACATATAAGGACCGACACATTAAGAGCGGCGGATGCGAGTGTTGATGTCGAATATTCACCATTAGATAACTTTGACCTTAGTTATTCTTATGGCTCGAGCCGTGATTTATTGCAGCAGAGCCCGGATAAATTATTTGGCATTAAAACAGGACTTGAAACGGATAATGAAGAGAATTTTAATGCCAATTATGAGATCGAGCTTTTTGACATTCTTAAGCCCGGTATTACCTTTGACAGCAGATATGCTGAAATTAATTCCAAGTTACTAAACGTTCCCAATAAAAACTTTGAGAATAATTCGAATATCGATGTAACAACTGAATTAAGCTTACCAACCATATTCGAAAAAATTAGTGATATCAGCGATGGCAGTAATATCAGTAAAGCGTTCAATGGTCTGAGCGGAATGTTTCAAAGCATTGATTTAAGTTATTCTCAAGAGCAAAATGCCAACTTCCAATCCGCGACCGCCCGACCACCGATTCTATACCGCCTTGGTTTTGCTCGCTTTGATTCAACTCGCTTCAGCGCACGAGCGATCACTCGCCAGAACTCGGAAGATATTTCCGCATCTTCGGGTGCGAATCTAAAAAACCTTAACTTAAACTTCAGATATGGCAGAGGCATAAACAAAAACATCTTTACTTACGATGTCAATGCGGATAATTTCGTAACCTGGCCGGATGTGAGCTTGAGCTTGGAAAGGCTCGAGAAATTACTATTTGGTTTGGCAAGTAATTCGGAACTCTCAACCGGTTATAAATTCGAGCAACGACAAAGCGGAACGATGTCGGCGGATAGTTTTCGCCTGGAAGGGCAGCGCCAAAGCACCTCGAAAAACTTCTCACCTTTGGCATCCTGGTCAACAACCTGGAAAGGTAGACTGACAACGAATATCTCGACAAACTATTCAGAATCTAAAGAAGAAGTGTTCTTATCTAATGGTTCGACATCTTCGGAAACAAAACAAACAGGAGCTAACCTTGCTTTTTCTTACACTTTTTCCGCACCAAATGGGATACCAGTCCCTTTCTTAAGAAGAATGAAATTATCTTCCGACTTAAATCTCACTTGGAACCTGCGATACAATAAATCTTTTTCGCAAAATGTCGGTTATGATGGTAGGGCAAGTACATCGAGAAACGACAAAAATCTCGGCACCGATGTTGCTGCATCATATCGCTTGTCAAATAGCGTCGAATCTGGTTTGACAACCGGCTATACGCTTTATAGTGACATGCAGCGTGCTCGCGAGACAAATTCGGTGGACTTAAATTTCTGGGTATTATTTAAGTTCTAAAGTTATTTGATAGGACTTACAGGATAAGACTTGTTTAACCAATGAAAAGATAATTGGTGCGGGGATTTCGTTTTTCCGAAATTATAAAGATAAGAAAAATTTAGAAGCAATTGTTATAAAGAAGACGACAAATGATGTGCAGTCAGTCGTTCCGGCTGAAAGTTCTCAAGAAGATGAAGCTGACACTACATACGAATCGAGTCTTATTAATATTAATAAGGCATCTAAGATGGAACTAGAAGCACTGCCCGGTATCGGTCCAGTGACAGCACAGAAAATCATTGATTATCGTATAAAATATGGCGAATTTAGGAGTAAAGAGGAGATTCTAAAAGTATCAGGTATTGGTCCAAAGAAATTTGATGCCATTAAAGATAAAATAACAATTAAGTGACAATTTTTAGTTATTCTTATTGACCCATTAGTAGTATTAACGTTACTATTAAGTAACGGATTTATTAAGTTAATTTTTTCTTTAACATTCGAAATTCCAAATTCATAATTCAAAATTCTTTTAGACAAGGGGAGATATCCCCTCCATGTGACACTTTATCTTATAGAATTGAGTGAAAGAGTAAGTTCTAAAGTCCTTATTCGATACTTAGCTCGTTATCTAATTTGATACCTGTCAACAATCATAATAGAATTGGTAATGAAGAGCATACTTGAAATTCCAGCTTGAATTGTAATACACCTTCGAGCAGAGAATCGAATAGGAAGCGGTTTAGAAATTATAAAAGGTATTTTAGCACGAATCGGAAAAGGTTATCCATCGAGCCACTCGGAAAAAAATAAAACGATTATCGCAATAATAACACTCTATATAAAGTGTGGTTATCATTTTCAGGTATCTTTAGGAAATAAATGCCTGCGGGCAAGAGATTATTTCTACTATCTTTCCCGTCCCAGGTTATTTTTGAACTCCCCGAAAGTCTTTTTACCAACGAACCGTTTGTGTTATAAATTTCTACTTCCAGATCTCGATTTAACTCAGAAGATATTTGCAAGTTAGATGTGAAGGGATTGGGATAGAAAGTTATTGTGTTGTATGTAGAAACTGACTTCTCTTGTTCTATTCCTAATGGCAAGACAATTAAAGTCTCACATCTGGAATTATTGGCTGGATTACTGTCATTTATCCAAATGGTACATACGACAATGATACTTTCAGGTATAGGTATATTACAAACGAAAGGATCAAAATGCATCATTGCACTTGAGCCAGCGTTTAACGAGATCATACGAGTACTTGTGTATGAAGTTCCGATGATGAGTAGCATAACTGGAACGTTAATCATGTTGATGTTGCCAAAATTCCCAATGACTGCGCCAATTGATATTGCTGAACCATTTGTATAAATTGTATCTGGAATTATATCAATTACGCCAAGGTCAATATATATTGACTCGGGAATGCACATTGCATCTGTATAAGTAAAGAGAAATAAAATGCTTATTACTACAATCAAAAACCAAACTTTTTTCACATTATCTCCAACTATTTAATCTCTAATAAGCAGAACTTTCTGAGTCGTTATCTTATCTTCATCAATAACTCTTAAGAAATAGATTCCTGATTTCAGATTTCTTAGAGTCACCATTTTACCAGTTGCGTCATAAATAAGAATATTCTTATTATTGAGTTGAGACTGAAAATCAGATACTTTCATTATAGATGCGCTGTTTTTTAGTTCTGCATCAACATAGCTATTGGTTTCTTCAATACTAGATTGCAGGACAACTAAAAGTCTCGGTTCTTACATTATTGGCAGGATTATCATCATTCATCAAAAGTGAACATTTGAATACATAAATGCCTGGAGAACAAATCCAAGTGCCAAAATTGACAATCGCAGTTTCTCCCGGCGCTAGAAAAAATGTAACAATATTTTCGTAAAAAATACTAACACGACCCATAACAGCATTAGGACCTGAAAAAACATCGCCAAAATTTCCAATGCTCGCCCTAAAATCCACACTGACTCCGCCATAGAGTGTATCGAGTATTAAGATATCAATTATTCCAATATCAAAAAACAGGGGTTCTGATACATATCTATATCAATGTTTTCAGATTGAACTTGATTGAATAAAACAGACGCTAGAACGAAAGAAAGTACTAAATATTTTTTCATACTTCTCTCCCAATAGTACTAATTTCTCAAAAGCAGAATTTTGTGAGTCGATGTCTTTTCTTTATCAGTAACTCTTAAGAAATAGACACCGGGTTTTAGCGTGTTAGGATTGGTCGGTCTGCCGGTAGGTTCAAAGATTATTAATTTTTTACTTTCGCATTGAGATTTGAAATCTGATATTCTCGTAATTGTCGATTTCTTTTCTTGGTTTTTACCTTTGGGTAGTAATTCTTCAATATTAGTCGGTAGAACAACTACAGTCTTTTCTCTCGCATTATTTGCAGGATTATCATCCGGCCAAATTATGCATTTGAAATAATAAGTACCTGGAGATAAGTAGAATGGACCAAAGCCGACAATCGTTGATTCTCCAGGGGCAAGTACTACCATCACTGTAGTCGTATAGAAAGGTCCAACATGTAAAGATACTAGTACATTAATTTCAACTTGAGTACCGTAATTTTTAATACTCACTGGAATTGTTACTGTTTGACCACCGTAAAGCGTATCTGGTATTAGGATGTCAATAATACCTAAATCACGATATCGTTCAGCGTGAAACGGATTGGGCAGGACAACTAAAGTTTCATATCGAACATTATTAGATGGATTGCTATCATTTATTTTAATAAAGCATTTTGCGATGTACCAACTAGGTTCAACAATGGCGTTGTCAAATCTAATAGTCATTGTGTCCCCAACATGTAAAAAAGCATACTTAGTATTATCATAAAAAGTATAATCAAATATATTCTTTATTTGAATTCTCACCTGACAGGCTTCATTGACATCGCCAAAATTCCCAATGATTGCTTGTGGCATTACATATGTGCCAATGTAAAGAGGTTCCGGGAGCAAAATGTCGATGATTCCTACATCGCTATAATTAGTTAACGGCTCTGAATCGTACCTATCGATTACTTCAGAAACGGCTTGATTTAATAAGATAAATAACAAAACGAAAAAAAGTGATAGATATTTTTTCATACTTCTCTCCCAATAGTGCTAATTTCTTAAAAGCAGAACTTTATGAGTTGTTGTTTTTCCTTGCTCTGAAAGTTTTAAAAAATAGATTCCGGAAGGAACTTTTTTACTCTTTTCATCCTCCCCGTTCCAAAACAATGGTGCATTGCCCGAAAGAGTTTTAACTAATGAACCATTAGCATTGTACACTTCAACGCTAATTATCTCATTCGCTGAAGAAAATATTTGGAGATGAGAAGAAAATGGATTAGGGTGGACGTTTATTGTTTTACATGTAGGGACTGGCGACCGGTCTTCAATGCCTAAAATTCTTACTCGGAAAATGCTATCAGCAAGGTAACTTTGCCAAGCAAGTAGAGTAGTATCACGATTGGATAGCGGGGCTCCCGCTATACCATCTGGTGCAGCAATCACAGCGTAAGAAAATGTGACGGTTGAAAGTGGAGCAAGATTAAAAGGGCCTGATGATAAAAGAAATCTTTTATCACCTGGCGTAATATCAATCGAATCAAATGGTTCATAAGCTCCGGTCTGATAATTATAACCTGCTAATGTTTGATATTGTTGGCGATCAGTCAAAGGGTCAAAATCAAGTGTAAATTTCTTAAATGCGCTCATTGTCAAACCCGATGGAGCGGAAATGAGTCTTATTGCTACTGCCCCAGGTGTTCCAGACTGCCAATTTGGACCGGTTTCAATATGATCATAGTCATACATAAATCCAGTATTTTTAACTCTGATTGTTTGAGAACCAACTGTAAAATAACGGTCACGAATTAACCCAACCATGTCGTCAGTACCATCACCAATATCGCCATCAAAAATAAGACCTAAATATAAATTATTTGATGCATAATTATTATTGTTTATTAAATCGTATTTTAAGAAAAAGAAATCTTGAGCAATCGCATCAGAAAAGCCATAGACAGTCAATGCAACGTCTATACCGATAGGCATTCCACCGCTTGAGTGGTAATTCGGGTCAGAATCACTACAACAACACCATAAATCCATATTAGACCGAGATATTTGGGGTGCCATAGGAAATCTGCTGATTGGTGGGGGCCAGTCACCAGGATATTTATAAATCCTGTCCAATGTGTTTGTATATCCCTGACGCCAATAGCGACAGAGAGTTGGTACCATTTCGCTTTGCGCTGTATTTGGATTGTATCCTAAACTAACAATAGTATCCGAAGAAATACATCCTATCCAAACTCCTGCTCCAAATATATATGTATTTTGGAATGGATATGGCCATTTACCACCACCTTCACCCGTGGCTACATCGTAACCATATCGTCCATCATTATAGAAAGGACATCGCCAGCGGTTAATATCAAGCCATTTCTCATCCCAGATCGCAAAAATTATGATAGGCAGGACTAATAACACTAAATATTTTTTCATACATCCTCCTTGATGTATTTTTAGTATACCCATTACAGAATTTCCTTTTACTAAATTATACAATAAAGTAAAATTCTTGTCAAGGGTTTTATTTACAACAAGATAACCCCGCACCTTTTGACATGATGAAAATAGTTAATCAGCAACAGTCGAGATCTTATATTCACAAAACCGAACAAAAGGTGCGGGGTTGACTTTTGTTATTAGAAGAGTAAAATAGAAAGTTAAATTATTTATTTGAATTATGAATCCACAAATTTTTAGAGAATATGATATAAGGGGTGTTGCGGACCGTGATTTAACCGATGAGGCAGTTTTTTTAATCGGTCAAGGCTATGGCACTTATGTTCAGGAAAAAGGGATAAAAGAGCTAATAGTCGGACGGGATGTCCGGCTCTCTTCCGAAAGAATTCGCGATGCGTTAATCAGCGGACTTCAGAGTACTGGTTGTGATGTGATTGATTTAGGTTTAGTCCCAACCCCGGTTTTCTATTTCTCCGCATTTCACTATGATAAAAATGCCGGAGTAATGATTACCGGCAGTCATAATCCGAAAGAGTTTAATGGTTTTAAGGTTGGTCTTAATAAGACGACTATCTATGGGGAAGAAATTCAGACCTTACGAAAACTGATTGAATCTGGAAATTTTAAGTCAGGTAAAGGGAAATTATCCAAGTTGAATCCAATTCCCGATTACATTAAAATGATTACCGATAAAATTTCTATAAAAAGCGGACTCAAAGTCGTATTCGATTCCGGAAATGGCACTGCTGGCGTTGTTATCGAAGAGTTATTCAATAATATGGGTATTGAACCAGTGTTTATTAACCTTAACCCCGATGGCAATTTCCCGGCGCATCTTCCTGACCCAACAATTCCCGAATATATGAGAGATGTTAAGAGCACCGTTTTTGAACTGGATGCGGATTTGGGTATCGGCTTTGATGGTGATGCAGATCGAATTGGTGCGATTGATGACGAAGGACATATTGTATGGGGCGATAGACTCTTGGCAATCTTTGCCGCTGATATTATCAAGAGAAATCCAAAGGCAAAAATTGTTTTTGAAGTTAAATGCTCGCAAGGTCTGGTCGAGTATATAAAATCGATTGGAGGAACACCTTTAATGTGGAAAACTGGACATTCATTAATTAAGGCGAAAATGAAAGAAGAAGGTGCCTTATTAGCAGGGGAGATGTCTGGTCATATGTTTTTTGCGGAAGGTTATTATGGTTATGACGATGCGATATATGCTTCAGCAAGGCTCTTAAAGATACTTTCCGAATCAGACAAAAGCTTGTCCCAGCTTGTTGCAGAAATTCCGTCTTACTATTCTACTCCCGAAATCAGAGTTGACTGTCCAGATGAAATAAAATTCAAAGTAACCGCCGTAATTCGAGATTATTTTAAAAAACAGTATGAGACGATCGACATTGATGGTGTGAGAGTTATATTTCCTGACGGTTGGGGATTGGTGCGAGCTTCGAATACGCAACCGGTTTTGGTATTACGATTCGAAGCAAAATCGCCAGAACGTTTAATCGAAATTCAACAAATATTCTACGACCAGTTACGAAAAATTCACGGAGTTCGTCTTGACCTGACCGTTCATCAATGACCGAACACTGGTTATATAAAACAAGTCACCTTTTGTTTAAGAAAGTAATCGAGAAGTATAATCTTTTAGAGGATGGCGAAAAGGTACTAATCGGTGTCTCGGGTGGTGTTGATAGTATGGTTCTTACCCATCTTTTTAATTCGTACAATATGAGACGGTATAAAAACTGGAATTTGCTTGCCGTCCATATCAATCCAGGTTTTCCAAATTGGAACACACAGAACATCATAAGATTTTTCGAAGACGTTAATATACCTTATTTAATTGCGAGTACTAATATTCCAAAGAAACTTGCTCAAATTAAAACCGCAGGACGGATCAATTCATGTTTTTTTTGTTCTCGCGAGCGAAGAAAAAGATTATTCGAAATCGCTGACAAAAAAGGGATAAAAAAGATTGCGTTAGCACACCATTTAGAAGATGTTAACGAAACCTTTTTTCTAAATCTGATGTTTACGTCAAAAACAGCAACTTTTGTACCCAAACAAGATTTTTTCCAACAACAGTTTTATATTATCCGTCCGCTGTATAACTTTGATAAAGAGTTGGTTTTACGATATGCTAAAACTTACGGAATACCAACAATCAAAAATCGCTGCCCGTATGAAAAAGAGAGCGAACGTAATCATATACGAGGATTTTTAACTCGGATCTATAAAAAAAACTCAAGAATTAAAACCAATATATTTTCGGGAATAAATAATATTAAAGTTAATTTTCTACCGTGAGACCCGTCCCTTTTGTTAATATCTATCGAGAAAAGTTAAAATGCTTTAGTTTATTATTAGGCAATTTGTCAAAAGGGACGGAGTAAAGGAGTCGAAATGAAAGAAAAGAGTCGTTTGAGACTGTTATTTGCATTGTTGTTTACTACGATAATTATCTGTCTCGGATTAGTTGCAATTATTATTGCGATGTCGTTATCATTGACACAATGGAAGCAAGAAAATAAAAATATAAAAGATAAGAACTGGTCATTAGAAGCACAATTGAATAACCTCAAACCTACTTATACAGATAAGCAACAGGCGATACTTCAATCGGTAGTTGGTAATCCAGATATATCAAAGCTCGTAAAAACTAAGTCGGTATTAGGCGGAAAATGGGGAGTATGGTCGGAAAAAAGTACCAAATTTCTTACGGAAGATAAGCTATTAGTTTTATTTGACGATGGACATTTGATGGGCGCAATGGTGATAAAAGTAAAAGACCCATCAAATATTAAGTCCTGGAAAGTGTTATGGAGTACAATGTTATAAAGTAACTACTTTACGTTGTGCTTTTATATCTTGAGCGAGCTTTTGTAAAATTGGACGATAACCTTTTACAGTTAATGTTATCTTAGTATCTTTTTCGACCCTCCGAATTACATCGCCATTCTCGTAAATCCGATTAATTAAATCTCCTCTTAAAGTCGGAATCGTAAATGTTTTTATAACGAGTTCTTGTTTTATATAATCTAAAATTGCTAACTTCAATTTATCAATGCCTTCACCCGTTAATGCTGAAATAAAGACTGACGTCGAGTAACAGCGCTTAAGCCGCTTGATTACCTCTGGTTCGAATACCCGGTCAATTTTATTAAAGATGATTAAAATGTCCTTATCCCGACAACCTATTTCAGCTAAACTGTTATCGACTGCGTTAATTTTACTTTCGATATCTTCTTCAGATGCATCAACAACATGTAAAATCAAGTCAGCATTTTTGATTTCGCTTAAAGTGGCACGGAAACTGGCAATAAGTTCATGCGGTAAGTTTCTGATAAAACCAACAGTATCAGTGAGGAATACCGTAATGTTTTTTGTTAAAGATAAGGATTTTGTATTCGGATCAAGCGTGGCAAATAGATATGGAGAAACTTTCACACCGGCATTAGTTAACTGGTTCATCAGAGTTGATTTGCCAGCATTGGTATAGCCGACCAATGAGATTTTGAAATAAGCCTGACGATTTTTACGTTGAACCGTTCTCTCTTTATCGATTTTGGAAAGGACTTTGTCGAGAACAGAAATTCGTTCTCGGATTCTTCTTCGGTCTTCTTCCAGTTTTTTTTCACCCGGGCCACGAGTACCAATACCACCACCTAATCGAGATAATTCAGTTCCATATCCGACTAGGTTAGTGCGTAAATGCTCTAACTGTGCTAATTCGACCTGTGCTTTTGCTTCGGCTGACTTTGCGTGTTGGGCAAAGATATCTAAAATTAGGGCGGTTCGGTCAATTACCCGAACATTGGTCTGGTCACTAATATTTCTGATTTGAGTTGCACTTAACGTATCATCAAAAATCAGTAAGTTAATTTTGTGTTGTCGGCATAATCTTGTAAGTTCGGTAATTTTCCCGATTCCCAACAGCGTTGCCGGATTAAAGTCTTTTTTGATTTGGAGAATTTTTTCGACAACTTTGCCACCAGCAGTTTGAGTCAAAGCGGCTAATTCTTCTAACGAATCAATTTTTTGCCAACGGGCTTTATTCGAATGAGCAATTCCGATTAATAGTACTCGTTCCATTTATTTGCGGATTACGTAAAAAATTCTTTGAATTACTGTAAATACACTTCCCAAGAGAATGATTGCGAATGCAATTGGTAATAACCGATATCCCAAAACAAACACGCCGAAAAACATGATTGCAAACCGCACCGGGCGTTCCATAAATCCGATTTTACACTCTTGGCCGATGCCTTCAGCACGGGCACGTATGTAACTGACAAGTAATGATGATATTAATGTCACAAAAATTAAAATTGAAATCCACTGCTCGGTATAATATAAGAAAAATCCTAAGAAGATAAAGAATTCGGCAATGCGGTCAGTAACCGAATCTAAAAATGCACCGTACTTATTAATCTTACCTGATTTTCGGGCAACTTCACCATCAATTGTGTCCATTAATCCTACAAGCAAAAAGAAAATACCACCAAGCCATCGATAACCTTGGGAAAAGAAATAACAAGCCGTAATACTAAAGGGTAAAGATGAGACGGTTAGTACATTAGGCGAAATGCCTAATTTGACAAACAGGTTTGTGATCGGGCTTAAAATTTTACGTCCGGCTATTTTGTGTTCTTCTCTCATTCTAGTCAGTCCCTTGTATGACTAAGACAATTTCACCTTTAGGTTTAGATTTTTCGATTTCCGCAATGATTTCACTAATCTTACCACGTATGATTGTTTCGAATTTTTTAGTTAATTCTCGGACCAGCACCATTTGACGGTCGCCGAGAATTTCTAAGATATCTTTGAGTGAATCTATTACACGGTGGGGAGAATCGTAGAAGATAATCGTTCGAGTCTCTTTTTTTAACGCTTCGAGCTTCTTTTGTTTTCTACCATCACGTTTGGGCAGGAACCCTTCAAAAACAAAACGGTCGCTCGGTAATCCGGAAATAACCAAAGCCGAAAGCAGGGCAGACGGACCGGGAATTGGGATAACCGGAAGATTTTGTTTAATTGCTTCGCGTATTAAGTAAAAGCCAGGGTCAGAAATACCAGGTGTCCCAGCATCCGATACCAAAGCAATACTTTTACCTTGTTTTAAAAGATTAATTAATTCGGGCGTTCTTTCTTTCTTATTATACTCGTAGAAGCTGGTCAACTTGTTTTGAATACTATAATGTTTCAATAAGATACCAGTGTGTCGGGTATCTTCACAAGCAATCAGGTCAACATTTCTTAAGATATCTATCGCACGAACCGTAATGTCAGCGAGATTGCCAATCGGTGTACTAACAATATAAAGTCCGCACAGTAAAGATTTGTTTAAGTTTTCTGTTTTGGTATCTTCGATATTAACGAGAGGTGTATTCAGTTAGGATATAATTAAAAGGATTGACCCAAGCACCGGAAACTTTTATTCCATAGTGGAGATGATTACCGGTTGCGCTACCACTTCTGCCAACCGTCGCGATTATTTCTCCTCGACTTACATTTCGACCGCTACTGACTTTTATAGACTGACAATGACCAAAGAAGGTTACGTAACCAAATCCATGGTCAATTTCAACAACTCTTCCCCAGCCCGCTTTGTATCCGGCAAACCTAACCCGACCTGTTGCCGGAGCACGAATCGGAGTGCCAGCTGGTGCAACAATGTCAAGTCCTTCATGAAATTCGAGCCGTCCGGTAAATGGTGATTTACGACGTCCATACCCGCTGGAGAGATAGCCTGCTACAGGCCAGATTGACGGCGTGTGTTGAATTAATGATGATTGCTGGTCTAAATAGGTCTTTAGTTCTTTAAAACTTTTCTCTTGAAGCTTTGCTCTCTCAATAAGGTTATCGACCGAAGCAACAACTTCGTCTTCCGAGCCACCGCCATACCCTAAAGCACGCAGGTCTTTGGGCAGTAGTTCTAAATTAGCGGCAATTCGAATCTGGGCATCGAGTTCGGCTAACTCCTTTAGTTGTTGATTTAAGGTGACCATTTGAGATTTGACAATTGTGACCTCTTCTTTGAGTGATTCATTTTCCTGAGATAACGATTTAATTCTGTTTTTGGCTATGATATTCTGAGCGTTAGATATTATAAGAAAAAAGGTTAACGGGATAAGCAGTAAGAAAAACCCAATAATAAGATAAAATACTGTTTTGTGAACTGTTACATTCACAAAACGAGCAAGTCTCTTCTGAAAAAAGATTATATTTATTGAGCTCATTTCCTCCTAATAGTCTACACAAAAACTTGATATCTGTCAAGCTTTTCTTACAATTCCCTTGGTCAAACCATATAAATATAGATTTATATTAGTAATTAACAAGTTACGCAATAAGCATGCCGCCATCGACTCTGATTACCTGTCCGGTGATGTAAGATGCTGATTCTGAAGCAAGAAACAAGCAGAGGTTGGCAACATCGTCAGGAGTACCTTCACGACCGAGCGGAATCAATTTTACATATTCTTGGCGGACATTTTCCGGCAGATTTTCCGTCATTGGGGTTTTGATATAACCAGGGGCAACTGCATTCACGGTAATATTTCTGCTTGCTACTTCTTTGGCAGTTGACTTGGTAAAACCGATAATACCAGCTTTCGCCGCCGCATAATTTGCCTGTCCAATATTACCCATTTCACCAATCACTGATGCGATATTAATTATCCGTCCCCATCGTTCTTTTAAAAGATATTTAATACAAGCACGGGTGAAATTAAACGTTCCTTTAAGATTGATTTTAATCACGTCATCAAAATCGACTTCTTTCATTCTCAAGAGTAAATTATCTTTGGTAATTCCCGCGTTATTAACCAAAATCTCTAAAGTTCCAAAAGCTTTAACAATCTCTTCCGCCGTTTCGTTTACTTCTTTGAAATTGCTGACGTCAATTTTGTATGAAATCGCTTTGGCACCGATCGCTTCGATTTCCTTTACCGTAATCTGTGCGGCTTCTTCATTAATATCACATACCGCAATTATTGCGCCAGTTTCAGCGAATTTCCGGGCAATTGCTTTGCCAATGCCAGAACCGGCACCTGTAATAATTACGCGCTTTCCTTTTATTGAAGAGATCATAATGCCTGGTTTTACTTTGTGGTTTGCTCTTTTGTTTCCATGTGGCATTTGCCTTCAAAAAAGCAGTTCTTGCCAATAATCAGACTGCCACATGTAATATCACCGTTAACATTGGCGCCCGGTTGTAGTTCAATACACTCGGAAACTATAATATTTCCTTCAACCCGACCAGCGATAATTGCATTTTTGGATTTGATTATCCCTTTAATAAATGACTCATTACCAGTGATGATTGTTTCCGACACATTGATATTACCTTCAATCTGTCCGTCAACCCGCACTGAACCCTGAGTCGTGATACTACCATTGATACCGGTAGTTCGACCTACAAAAGTGTCTAATCTGTCAAGACTCTGTAGGTTTGTATAATTATAACTTTCTTTTTTGCCAAACATCTCTAAGGGGAAGTATAAAGAAAAATGAATACTTGTCAACATTTAAATCAAAATTAATTGGTATTTGATTTTGTTTTAACCACTATAATTCATACTTTATATCCTGCTCGAATACCTTTTCAGTCTTCTGTTACACTTCGTCATCCATTTCCTATTACTACTCCTCTTACAATTCTAACTATATTTTCTATCACAGAATCTATTAGATAGTCGTTTAGATAGACAATTGTGGACCATTACACTGGGCGTTACGACTGCATTTTCCGAGGTAACATTATTACCTTGATTGAGCCAATTTTAAAAATCTGTTTCCTCAATCCGCTATTAGTTCACCAAACGCGTTGCAACGAGACGACCTGCCGAAATCTCTCGTCGGATCGTTCTTCTGCTCAGCTTAGTTATTTCAGCTGTTCCTCTTATTGTATAAAATTTCAATTATGCTTCATTTGGCATGTAAAGTCTAATGTTGTCTCACATTGTCCATTGTAATCCAACTAGAGAATATATCAATCCTCATTTAATGCATGTCGTCTCCCGGTTGGAGACTTTATTTTACTAGAAAATGTATTGTCTTAGGGTGTCTTGGTGATGAAAAATTTAATTGATTAATTATTAATTAACCCAATTATTTATCATTGTTATTGGAATTCAATAAGTTAAATTATTTATAATAATTATTAAGCTGAATTGGGAATTATTTATAAGGGTATTTTTGAGTCGAAATAAGACCAAAAATCGGGTTTATAAGCTGAAAACACTATACAGTTGTACTCCAAAACCATCATGAATCCTATATAAATCCTACATAGACCTTCCATTTTTGGTCCAAAACCTACCGAAGCTGCATTCAGTGTTTATTTCTGTCCAATTAAGTATTTTTTAAGTATTTTAATTCGTTTCGGGTCATTATATGCCTGATAAATCTCACCCGCTTCGTTATGATTAATTATCTCAAGTGCGGTATTAAATAAATTCTCATTTAATCGCTTTTTCCAATAATCGGTAATTTCGGTAACCGGGGTATCTCCTACCCGCCATAAAAAGAAATGATGATGTATATTAATACCGGTCTTGAAATCATAAAGAAAAAATGTCACCGTACTCACATTTACAAGGTATGTAAATGTCTCTTTTTGTTTAATTTGTTGAGGGGTCATAGTTATTTTCCTTTTTTCGTTGTTTT
>Ga0315291_10000398_pt1 | contig 57064 bp, 38 predicted proteins | sample YL17G12_20_MG_FD_203070 | JGI IMG/M metagenome (GOLD analysis project Ga0315291, IMG submission 203070) | Sediment microbial communities from Yellowstone Lake, YNP, Wyoming, USA - YL17G12_20 | ecosystem: Environmental > Aquatic > Freshwater > Lake > Sediment | place: USA: Wyoming | collected... | reverse complement strand
AAAAATTGGCTGACAATTGAAGAAATTGGGATAAACCGTGGGTTGCGGCGTGGGCGTGGGAGTTACGGATTGCGTGGGTTGAGGGGGGGCTGCGGGAGTCGGCTCCACAGCCTTGAGGAACCCGAAAACCTGGGCGCTAAAAGAAAGGGGTGGGTCAATCATGGGATAAAGAGGGTCATATACGGAGGCGTCCACAGGTAAATATACGGAGGCGGGCAGGGGACTTACACAGCCACGCTTGGTGGTTGTAAGTGTTGTGATAACATAATCGGGAGGTATCAGGGGATTCAGCGCATCGGGGGCGATGCGGTGTGCAAGACGGGTCAGGCTTCCATCCTTCTCGCACCGATACATTTCCACCCAGGGGGAAGTGAGGTCAAGGCGGTTTGTTCCGATGTAACGCGGTTTCTCAGCCCTGGTCATATACATGAAATCGCCGGAATCGGGCAGGCAGCTTTCCGAAACCTCCGCAGGCGCCGTTTTTATTTCATCATAAGAATATGAGCAGATTTTATAGCGCCACATTCCATCATAATAGCGATAAAGGGCATAAACATACTGGTTATCATCGTTGAATTCCACATCGCGGATAATTTGTATCCCCGGGCTTTTTGTGATATAATCAGGCGACTGGTCAGGGTCCGGCGGCGGGCAGAGGAAAGCGGGGGTTCGCGTTGGAGTGGGAGGCGGAGTTGGGGTCGGTGAGGGCGTAGGCGTATGGGTCGGCTCAGGCGTTCCCGTGGGGTATGGTGTGGATGTAGCCGTCGGAATGGGCGTTGGCGTTGGGGTCGGCGATGGTGAAGGAGTCGGGGTCGGTGGGGACGTTATGGTCGGTATGGGTGTTGGCGTTGGGGTTTTGGTGAGCATTGGGGTTGGGGTTGGGGTTTCTGTGGGAGTTACAGTAGGAGTCGGCGTGGGCGTGGTGGTCCCAATGGGACCCATCCAGAGGAAATGCAGGGCATCCGCCACAACCTTGCGGCTTTCCTCACCCGCAGGAACAAGGTCAGTAAGCGTCACGTTATACCAGTTACTTCCATAGAAATTCTGAGGTCCAATGAAAATACCCACGCCAGGGGTAACGGCTTCCGTCTGGTCCACATAATAGGTTGCCACGAATCCCTTAAGGTCAACTTTATACTGCGCCTGCGTGGTGTTATTGGCGCCGTTTGGGTGCATTTCAAAGATAAAATATGTGCCTGATACGGTGAAATATACGGGGAATACAACTGTGTTTGTGCCACTGCCCCCGTTTATAATCCGATAGTCGTCCCTGTAGTAATTAGGCAGGACATCGGGACTGGCGGCGTTTTTCAGCGCCCATGGACCATTCGCCTGGACATTGGGTTCGGAGTTATCTTTGTACAAATCATTGGCGGGAGTCGCGGTGGGCGTCGTGGCCTGGGATTTATCGTTTTTTGCGGCGGACGGCGGATTGGTGGCAGACATTGCGGATGAAAATATGGCATACATCAGCCCCGTCACTATCAAAACCACGAGGAAAAAACCGCCCTTTTTCATGGTAATTATCCTCCTCAGACGGACACGAATTCTAAATATAAAGATCCGATGGAATGTGTCATAATAGAATCATTTAAAAGTCTTTTGTGATAATCTGTTAAGTATATATGCCAAGAGGTTTGCAACAATATTCCCCTGAAGACACTCAACACAATTTTATACATTTTTATAGAGGTCTGCCTTTCTGAATTTCCTAAATATTTCTTGGAGATATTATACCAACTTAATCTAAACTGAAAATGGAGCAAAAGGGTGATATTGATTTCATTACCTTTTGGATTCAATGACCGACTCGAATTTTTCTTCGTTGTGATGGACAGACATTAATTTCCCTCAACATTTAACCACCCTTGTTTTTGAAGCCGCTCCCATGCAATACGAATATGATCGGGTTTAAATAGTTTTTTCTTTCGATCCGCCCAATGATGAATCTTATTAATAGCCTCGTCTGAATTCATTGCCGGTTCGTCGGCATGAGCAACCCAATGGACAGATGATAAGAGTTCCATTCCATAAGGAGTCTCAAATCCTTCAATGAGATTCCCAACTCTCTCAAGGCGCGGTTGCGTGTCGGGATGATTCACTAAAAATGACTCCGCTTCCTGAACAGCGCCGGGAAGCAATTCAATTTCCACGTCAGGTCTCTGGGTATCGCCATATCCTCTGATGAAATGACCTTCCAATGCCTCTAATACCTTGTTCAAATTATGCGCATAGGGACCATAGAGTCCTGCCTCATATCTCAATCTCAAAGGTTCGCCCGCTTCCTGAAGAAAATATGCCAGTTTCTGAATCTCAAGAAGAGTCAAGCGATATGCCAGCTCGGAATATTGTTTCATCAGTTTGATAAATAATGAGCGAGCCACGGTCATCCGTGGGCGTTTGGTATGAACGGGCATCTCTTTGGCTTTCGGTGTTCCTGCCGGTTCAAATAACTTGACATCAACATCCGGGACTTGAGACATAGCTTTTTCAATCATGGGACGGACAACTTGCCAATCCAAACCTCCCAGACCGCACCCCAAGGGCGGAACTGCAACTGATTTAATGCCTCTCTGCCGGATTTCTTGAACCAAGGATTGTAATCCTGATTCTATATCTTCCAAACGGGAATTCTCTCGCCAATGCCATTTCGTTGGAAAATTTATGATATATCTCGGATTCAGCATATTCCCTGTTTCATAGACAAACATCCTTCCCGGGTTAACCTCTTTCGCCCGGCAGGCGTGCGAGTATGCTTCAAAGTTTTCCGGGAAAGCCTTCTTGAATTGAAGAGCGATACCCTTGCCCATAAATCCAATACAATTCACCGTGTTGACCAGAGCCTCGGACTCGGCATCGATGATGTTCCCTTTTGAAACTTTTATCATTGAAAGTACCCCTTTAATAATACCAATCCGGCTTTATTGTAACCGGATGTCGCATATCTTCCGGAAATTGAGCGAGGATTTCCTCAACTCTGTATTTCATATCCTGATTAATAACGCCTATCTCCATGATCCATGACCAGTCACAAAAACGATAAACCAGAAACTCCGCCTGCTTTCGGCGCTGACGATCCAGATCGTCCAGAGTGTCTTTCCATATTATAGCATAGACTGTATCCCAATCTACTTTATCCAGATCCGTAAGGCGTTCGAACCAATCAGTGAAATAAGCGATTCCATGACCATTCGAGAACACAAACCGCGTGCCACTCTCTTCAATTTTTTGCGCTGTGGTCACCAGTTAAATCAATGGAACTTGACCCTCTGTATATCCCTCCACGCGCCCGGTATGCAATTGAAAAAGCATGGGCGAACGAGTCCCGAAATAAAATGACACATAATCATGAATCGTCCCGCCCGGACCGCAGGAAATTTTTCTAATCCTTCTTTGTTGCTGAATATCTATATTGTGAATTGTTTTATATGGCAATTCATCATCAGGTTTGGAATGGGGCGCGTGAATACCACCCCGACGCAATAAGATAGGCAGATTATTCACATGGATGAAACGGTAAATGGGTGTGGGGACAGGTATTGTCATGATGCAGACTCCCCAACAATGGCGATAACCACAGAAAGCACATGAATCCTTTGACTTGCTCAATTTCAAACATACGAGGCTCAATCCGCCTGAGGCGGATGGCGAATCCTCCCACGGCGGATGGCGAATCTTTTCATCCCACTACTTCAGGAGCGAAATAACATCGGAAACATCTATCTTCCCGTCATTATTCACATCAAAATAGTGGGCTAATGTCTCTTCCACATCATTTCTGCCCAAAAGTATGTCAATCACATCTGTCTTTGCAAGGACATTGACCACACTCCCACCTGTCTCAAAACCGGCTGTCACAACATCGGTGGTGTAATAATTGTATTTCCCGTCTTCATCGGAAAGGGAGGTTGTGTGCAGACCGCTTTGCGCCTGTGCCGAGACGGATATATTCAGGGTGGCAAATGGCGAGTCCGCCGGAAGGGATAGCACACTCGCCGGCACACCGGTGCGTCTGATGAATGCCGTCTTTCCGTCCGGCGCGATGGAACTCTCAAGTCCTGCGGATTTCTGTATGCCCGCGATGGTCATGCCCTCACCAACTGTTATCTTGAAATCGCAGGAATAGACCTTCATCTCCCTGTTGGAGATAATGTCCACATTGAAGGATTTGCCCTTTCCAATCTTGTCCACAGAAGAGAGGGCGATGCCGATTTTATAGCTTTCGGGAACGGCGGGGACAAAACTATAAAGCATCAGCGATGCCTTCCCCAGGACATTATATGCGAAATCATTGGTGTAGGATAGGTCAAACGGGAGGGAAAGTCCCGTCGGGTTTAATTCCCTGTCCACCAGAAGGACACTGATGGCGCCGTTTGACATCTGTTTGCAGTCGAAATAAATCGGCGCCTTTGCATCCTTCAGGAAGGAGGCAAACGCCAGCGTGCCCGTCGTGGGGTCAATATAGGCATACGTCATCTCCGGCGTCATACCGGTGCCGATATCGGTGGATGTGTAACCGGATGTGACGGCGATGATGTCTCCATTCCACAGCTGGATAAAATTCTTTTCCGCCACGCCGGAGGGGAGCTGGTCAGTCATGATGACCTTTGGATTCTGCGCCAGGGGTTCGCCTGTGGAGGAGAGGATATTATCATTCTGCTGCCAGATGAGCCGGACGCCGCCCGTTTCATTTTTTAAGAGCCTCGGGGCGGTGTTCTCAGCCGGTTCAGTTGTGAGCTGGGCGGGAGCGCCATCCCAGACGGCGGGAGCGGAACCGTGGTAACTTATGTCAAAGAGATGAGTATCTGGCGTGGTCAGGGCATCATCATCAACATCCCTTGAATACACAAGCCAGGTCTTTCCGGTATAGGAACACACATCATAGTCTATTGGCGAGCCGATATTAGCGAGGATGGGCTGGGGCTGGGAGAAGGAGCTGCCGTCAAAGATGGAGTATTTCAAGGTCGCCTTTGCGCCGTCTGACATGTAGAAATCCCCCTGACTGCTCGTAAGGAATGTCAGGAGGGGCTTTGAGTTATGGTCAAGAATCAGCCGTGTGCCGAAATCATGGAGACTATCATTTGTCACATACTGCGGCGATGACCATGTTTTTGTGGCGATGTCAAACACAGCCCAGGCGATGTCCATGTGCTCAGCTATGGCGTTCTGGTTCACAATGAGGTCATCTCCTGAGGGATAGGTGAAGTTGTCCACGTTCACTCCCTCGCAAACGAGGATGACTTTAGTGCCATCGGAGGTGAAGACACCCCTTGGATTATCCTGGAAGCGCGTGTCCGTCCAGATGGCGCCCGATTTCACAATCTGTCCGCCCTCGAAATAGATGAAATAAGGGTCGGTGCTCTGCTCTGTGGGAAGGCTGGCATTGCTGGAAATATAAATCACCATAAGTTTGTCGCCGCTGACCAGCTGGACGGGGTTGGCAAAGGAGAAAATATTCTCAACGACGGTTGTGGGCTGGTCGCCTTGCAGGAGCGTCTTTGTCTTCTGAAGGGCGATTTTATTGTAATCTGGCATTGTGCGGAAGTCTCTTCTTTCGCCCGCAATATTGCGCGACGAGCCGCCCGCGCCCATGTCTGGATAATGAAACTCCCACCAGGGTTTTGTGCTGTCAGAGAGCTGTAGATAGTAGCCGAATTTATACTCGCCATAAAGCACCGCATCAATGGATTTGGGGACAAGGTTGCTCAAGAAGGCGGGCGAGATAATCGCCGTGGCAATGTTCAAGAGACTCCCATCAAATGTGGCAGAGAGGACAAAACTCGCCTGGAGGTGGAAGACATTATCCTTTTTCCCGGCGAAAAGCCCTTTCAGGGCAATTGTCAGCTCCCCATTAATCTTTGAAAAACTATAACCGAACCATGTCCCCGCCTTCTGAACAATGCCATTCACATTGACCGTCTCATGGATGCCGCAGGCGCCAACAAGCAACTGGTCAAGGCTCTTTTTAAGCTCGGGCGAGAGTTTATCAATATACTTCCCAAGATAGGGAATCTTGTTTAAAAGGTTGGAGATGCCTGTCTTGAATTCAACAATTCCGGTCCCGCTCAGATTCCAGATGTTATTTCCATAAGGTTTTATGACCTCACCGCAGTCAGGTCCATAGGCGCACTTAATCTTTGGGTCGAATTTCCCGCCAATCTTGATGCCCACCGCCGGCGTGACAGGAAACTCCACCTCAAGCTTTCCGGTGCCGGACTCATCCTTCGCCTCAGGCATACGATAATCCGAATACATCTGCCCCTTCTTCTGGAACCCGAATGCAACTCCAATCTTGCATTCCTTGAGAATGGGGATTTCCTTGGTTGCGTCAATTTTTGAGAAGTCTAACTTGAACTCAAATTTCTTTGCGATATTGGTAAGGAAACCTTCCGGGATAGAATACCCCCAGGTGTATTTGATGGCGCCGCCCTCCTGTTTGCCCTGGAAGTTGTTGAAGAGCTGGTTGGTGTCGGTGAGATAGGCGAGACAGTTTTTCACAAGGGCAAGGGTCACCCACGTGGAGGAGACAAGGCAGACGGGTTCATCGGGGGCGTTATGCGTGGGTTGGCTGGACATCACCTGCTCGGTCGGCGGCGTCCCCTTGCGCGCCTCTGCCGTTACTTCAAAATCCAACGGCACATCATAGGTCAGGTCGCGGGTGGCGACAAACCCCACATCAAAATCGAACTGGCTTGCAACAGAGTCCCAGGTGAAGCTCCTGACAATCTGGGGATTGTGAGTCTCCTTGACCCTTACGACCTTCTTATTGAAATTTGCCCCGCCGCCCCAGTAAATCTTTCCCGCCACATGCACAATCAGCGGCTTGGTAATCTTCCATGTGATGAGCACATTCCTCGGCACAACCGAGAAATTCACAATGGGGAATGGGTCGGCGCTGACCTCGCAATTCATGGAAATCTTATCCGGTATGTTTTTACCCTTGGGACTGGCGGAGCAGGTAATCTTCATGTCTCCCGGTTTCGGGGGATTAATAAAATCAAAGAAATATCCGCCCCCATCATCTATCAACGTCTTCTCGGGTGCATCATGAACGCCCTGGGAACCCGCGATATGGTATGAGAGCTTGACATCCGCCGTCGCGGCGGTAACGGGCACCCCATTCAGGTCTGTCACATACACCTTGACCTCAACCGGTCCATTCAGCGGGAACAGGGGTTTATAACTGTTGCTGGCATACTGCTTCGGTTCGACGAATGTGATTTTATAATTCCAGTTGAAGATTTTGAAGAACACAACGGAATCATTGCCGCTGGAAAAGCCATCCCCGATGCGCGCCGCAAGTATCTTTTTGTCCTCGTTCGTATAAATAGTGCTCACAAATCCCGTGGGCAGAGTTACTTTTTCATCAGGGGCATCGCTGACCAGGTTCGGGTTATCCGTAATCTTGTAATACCACAACTCATTGCTGCCGTTCGAGACATACACACTGTCATAATACCCCGCCGCAAATTTGACGTTATATGCAAAGTTGCCGCCGGTGGCATCCGAGGGATGAATCACGCTCGCCGGCGTAAGGATATACTCTCTTTGCTCATTGAATATGAGCCGGAAGGCATAAATCGCCCTCGCCGCCGCACTCTTGCAAAGCACATATTTGCCGTTGTCGGTGATTGCCATCATCCGCGTGTTATCATATGCCGTTACGATGCGATTGGGATGGGTATAACGGATGCCGGGGTAAATATATTTTGAATTCTTCTTCGTCAGGTCGACCATATAAATGCTTGAATCATTGGCGTCCGCAATGAAGGCGAGCTGTGCATTGCGGGCAAAGACCATTTCGGAAGTTTTGAAATTCGGCAACACCACCTCGTTTGTGACGCTATCCCTGAATTCCACCTCCTCAAGTCCGCCACTGCGCTGGTCAACGTTGAAATAGGTGAAGGGGATTAGTCCCCTCGTATCCGGATAGGCGACAAGCAATTTACTATTATTCGTTATCTCAAAGGGAACAAAGATGCGGTACCAGCCCCAGAGCAGGTCGCCGATAGCGGAGCTGTCGCTGTTTATATTGCGGTAATAACCACCCGTCTGCCCCCAGGAAATCATGGAGGGGTCATACACCGCCTGGACATGCTCAAAGAGATTGCTCGCAAGACCGTTCGTGAAGGCAAAAAGGCGGGAGGCGCAGGAGACGGGAAGCGGGGGTGTATAGAATTCATTTGTCAAAACCGAGGCGCCGCTGGGAATATAGATGGAAACAGGTGACGTTCCAATACAGCCGCGCCGCGTCCCCTCCACAAGGGCGCCATATCCGACATTCCATGTGTAGGGATAGATATCGTTCCCGTTCATGACGGTGTTGGTCGCTTTGAATTTGAGAGAGCCATCGGACTGACTGCATTCATAGAGGCCGACAACGGGGTCGGACCCCACTGAGCCAGTGGTCTTCTTTTGCAACCCAAGGTAGCGCGGTGTGCCATAATCCGTCAGATAAATATAATCGCCGTTATGAGTCTTGCACAGGACAGGCTGAATCAGATTGGGCGGCTGGGGCGGATTCACCATGAAATCATCATAGTTCACGCGGACAATCTTCGGCGCGGCATTATAGCCCTCATTGATATACACATACCGGTTTGTATCATTGAAGCAGATATCTCTCACACGTCCGTCGCCTGTGGTTTCCGCAATCTTTATCGGCTCCTGCCCCGGCACGGGAGTTGGCTGGGTGAAAATGGGTGTGGCGGTGGGGACAGGAGTCGGAGTCAGTGTTGGAATGGGGGTGAATGTCGGGACAGGAGTTGGTGTCGGCGTCGGTTGGGGCGTCTTGGTTGGGGTGGGCGTAGGCGTGTGTTGTGGGGTGTGGGTCGGCGTGGGCGTCGGCGATGGTTGCGGGGTGTGGGTCGGTGTGGGTGTTGTTGGCGTTGGCGTTGGCGTTGGCGTTGGCGTTGGCGTTTTCGTTGGAGTTGGCGTCGCGGTATGGGTTATCGTCGGCGTGGGGGTGACTATCGGAGTCGGGGTTGGCGTTCCTGTGGGGGTGACTGTTGGCGTGGGTGTGGGTGTGCCGGTAGGGAAGGGCTCCCCATACACAAAGCGGAGTCCGTCCGCCACAACCTTGCGCCCGCTTTCACCCGCGGGCAGGGTGTCAGTGATGGTCATATTGTAAGTAACCCCCGTCTTGAATCCGAGGTATCCCAGATAGACACCGATATTAGGTACAACGGACAGTGTCTGGTTTATCACATAGGACTGGGGCGACCCGTGGTTTTCACATGTCAGCATTGCCTGGGTGGTGTTGTTGGGGCTGGCAGGATGCATTTCCCAGACATACCAATATCCAGACGACGGGAACATCACCGGAAAGGTGACATGGGAAGTGCCTGTGCCGCCAGTCTTGATGAGATAATTAGTGAGGTAATAACCTGACAAACTACTTTCGGCGCTCCATGTTTCAAAGACAATCACATCCGGGTCGGCATTATCCTTGAATATCTCGCCAATGGGTGTTGGCGTGGGGGTTTGAGAAACGGAGAAACTGAGAATCGGAGAATCGGAGACAGGTTGTGCGTTGTTGGGCGGCGAAACACCCTGAATTGAGCTTAGAAGCAGGAAAAGAAAGAGGAACAGGGCTATTGTGCCGATTTTTTTCATGGCAAACTCCTCGCCTTTATTTCATTTCTGGGATTGTATATAAGTGATTATATCCGACACATCCAGTATCCCATCCTTGTTGAAATCTAAGGTCTGCCTGTCCTGCTCTGTGGCTGTCTGCCGTCCGAGCAGAATTTCGACAATTAATTTTTGCGGGAATGCCTGCTTGACCTCAATCAGGGTGGGATTGCTGACATCAAAACCGGTGGCGCCGGCAATAGTGAGCCGTGAATTATAATTCCCCGGCAGGACATACTGGTGGCTCGGATTTTCCTTCTGGCTCCACTTGCCGTCGCCGAAATCATAATAGTAGAATTGGATGTTTGAACCCGTGGAGATGTCCGTGAAGGCGACATTATGGGGTGCGAAGCCGTAAGGTTTGTCCACGTTGAATTTCGCCACGGGAGCCTGGGGTGCGGTGACATGGACGAAATTCGTCTTGGTGATGGTGTCGCCGCCCATGGGACCGTCAACCTTGAATGTCACAGTATAATCCCCCTGGTTCTGATACACGTGGGTCGGGTTCTGGGCATTGGATGTCTGGGTATCTCCGAATGTCCATAAGAAGGTGGAGGTAGGCCCATTGGTGGCATCGAGGAATTCAACGCGCAATGGCGCTGGACCTTCCACCCGCTGGGCCTGGACATTGAACGGTTCTGCCGTGAAATTGGCAACCGGAGGATTTCGCGGGTCGCTCGCAACAATATAATCCTGCCGTATCTTCACACTCTTCCCATAGGGACCCTGAACTGTCAACTTCACCGTATATACCCCCGGTTCAATATATTCGTGCATGGGATTTTTCTCAATTGACGTGATACTGTCTCCAAAGTCCCATTCCCAGCTTGTAACGTAACCGAGCGAGGCGTCCTGGAAATACACGGAGAGGTAGAGCCCCGCATCGGGGTTGATAAGTCCGCGGGTGGGCACGGCGGAGAAGTTAGCCGTAGGATTTGGCGCCAGGATTGTCAGGTTTTCCAGCATGGAATCATCAATGCTTGAAAGTATCCCGACGCCGCCGGCATCCTGTAGAGCCTGACCGGCGGCAGGCGGAAGTATTTCAATGGTCAGGGATTCCGGATACGGGTCAACCACCGTGATGTTCAACTTGACCAACTGTGGATTCCGCTCGGTGTTGCCTGTGTTGCCGGGAATTGCGGAGACACTGCGATAGACCTTTCCGCCGCCGGCAGGTTGTTCGCCGCCCACGGTGGGAGTTGCGTTCAGAGAGCCCTTTTCCGCCGTCAGGGCGGTTACCGTTCCCGCCGGATACTGGATGCGGAAGTTGAAGCCCGCCGGCGCACGGTCATAATTGAGGGTGAGTTTCAGTTCCACAGAGAACGGGATTCCAGCCAGACGCGAGCTACCATCAATCAAGTTGGCTTTAACCACCGCGCCGCCATCGCCCACGAATTGGTCTGCGCCGGTGTCCCATGCCTGTCCCGCAGGACGCCCCTGTCCGTCAATATCCTTGTCCATGTTCCAGAAGTTGTGCATGATGAAGGCAGAGGGCGGGTCGGTGTTGCCCACAGGAGGCACAACAGGTCTATAGACTGTCCGGACATCATCCGCAACGAGGTAGATACTCCCTTGCGTTGCAGCCGTTAGTTGCACCTTCATATTGGCGGTTCCATCCAGCTCGTAAGTCCCCAGACTGACCCACGTTCCCCTGTTCTGATATTGATTAATATTCACTGTGGCCTTGCCATTCTTATGGGTTACAACGTAGGAGACATCAGAGTTGTTCCAGCCGGAATTGGGGATGTAAGCCTGGACTTCATATTTGGTTGGTTCCACGCCTGACAATATCCATGTTGCCGTGATAGGTCCTGCGCTCAATACATGCGCCCAACCGCCCCAATATATATTCGATTGATAATTAATTGCAGTTCCGCCTTCGGTTGAAAAAACAGCGGAATCGGAATCGCTGAAATACTTGACGGGCTCACCCACAGCGGCAAATGGCAACGCGAGACGTGTCTGCGTAATTGCGGGTCCCTTGCCTATGGCGCATGAGCCGGCGGTCAAATGCCAAGCGTCCAAATCAAACTTCGGGTCGGCGCAGGTATAATTTTGCGCCCAGGCGGGATTCACAACCGCGTCGGTGGCGTCCTTATCGTCAATGAGGTTGTAAACATATCGTCCGGGGATGGCATCCTGCCAGGCAATTTTTTCATCTATCACGCCGGTGTTATTTTTGATGATGTTGTTCACGGCGCACGAAACGCTATACAGGTCACCATTGCCATCATCATAGGATGCCGCTGTGAAGACCTTCGCATTGTTACCAACAATGGTATTGTTAAGGAACCAGTTGTTAAATGCACTGCCGGCTAAGTTGATGAGGGAGATGTTGTTGGGCGTGACATTATTCAGCAGGACATTGTTGGACACCTGGATAAACGGACTGCACCTTCCGTAATCACCCGTGGTATCAATGAATCTGTTCTGGTTGTTCTTGAAGATGTTGTTGTGAATCAGTATGGGCGTAACGCCATAATAAAGGTTAATGCCTACTGCCTTGTTATCCGTGAAAACGTTATTGCTGACATCGAAGACCGGGTCAGCCTCATTCACTTCCTTGCCCAGATAGGCATTGATGTCGCCCGTGCTGAAGTCTCCAACGGAGGAAATGGAGCGGATACCCTTCTGTTCGTTGAAATGGAAGGCGCAGACGAGACCGTTTCCCGTTAAAATTTCCTTGTCGCGGTTCGCCAGGATTTCATCCGCACCCAGGGCGCGGTTCCAGATGCGCACCTCATCAATGCACCCATCCGGAGAGCCTATCATGGCACTATCGGGTGTCAGATTGAAGGGTGTTGTTTGTCCGGAGGTGTGGATTGCCGCAAGATTCCCATCCACATAAAGATAAGCATAATGATTATTAGGATTCTGAGAGTCCTTTTGCATGGTGAAAGCCAGATGATGCCACTTCCCCACTTCCAATTCCTTGGAATCGGTTAATCTCTGACCGTCATACCAACCCCATCCGGTTTGCATGAAATGAGCTCTTGCATGTTTGTTCTCATCCACAAGCAAATAGATGAAATCATAGGAGCTGTCAATGTTGCCTTTATATATCTTTATAAGGTCGGCTGTTCTGTTATACCAATAGGCTGAGCGCCCGAAATTGCGGGGATAGAACCAGCATTCTATTGTGAACTCAGAGAGAGTGACGTTATTAATATTGGAAATTGGGAGACCGAAGGTGGAACGGTGGTTGAAAAGAACAGAGCCGTTGCCGGTGGCGTCCGTGAGAGGCGCCCCAATCGCACTCCAGATGGGGCAGGCGGTGAGCAGACCGTTATTATCGTTATACCAGCGCTGACCCATGTAAGCCTGGAGCCGTATGATGGAATTGCCATTATTGTTCACGAAGATATTATTGGTGATGTTATTAGGTCCATAATAATAATTATAATAATCACTGTGGCGGATGTCAATTGCCTGTTCTATGCCCTCTTTGAAGGTAAAGCCGTCGAGTTTATAAGCAAAGGCTTTATCATCATAAATGAAGGAACGCTGATTCTCACCCGTCCAGACCGTTTCAAATACTCTGGGGTTTCGTTCCCACGTGCCGGCATTGAACCCGCCGAGGATTTCTACCCCCACAGTCGGCCAGGAGAACCATTCCGAGTTGGCATCGCTCCAGAGATAATCCTTCACCGTTCCCTCCGCCACGTAAATCTTCATATCTTCATTGAACCGACGCCCCTGAAGGAAATACATAGCCATAGCGAGTGTCTTGAAAGGCTGGCGAATGCCACCGCTGTTGACCGGTTCTGTGTTGCCTCCCGGAAGTCCGGTCTTGTTTTCATCGCTCCCATTGACGGGGTCAACAAAGGCAGGCATGATGAAGTTGAAGAAGGCGTTGTCCACCACCTCGTTGGAGCCATCCGTCTTGAGGAAGTCCACAAAGACATTCATCTCGTAAAACACAGTTGGGTTACCGGTCAGGGTGATGCTGAATGGGAGGTTCTTGATTTGTTCGAGGGTTCCAACCTCCATGGGTTCAAAAAGACCAAGGCTGAAATCAACTTTGAAATGATGGTCTGTGAAGAACATGCGCCCCCCCAGAGTAACAATATCCGCCGGCTGGTTGTAAGAACCCAGGGTCAGGCGGATGGGAACCGGCTGGTCGGGACGGAAGATAACAGGCTGGGGGTCGCCCTCGTTGCCAAATGAGAAGGACTTCACATAATACACCGCTTTCCCAGGCGTCATCTCATATGCGCCGATATCGGGAGCGCTACCAATGATACGGTCATCGCCCCTGATGTCAAGAGGCGGAAATTCATTCGCCAGTTCAGGCTGGGTGTTATCCGAGCTGCGACCGGCGTCAATGCCGGGCGAGCCGGGCTGGAGCCGAAAATCGAGCATGTCAGGGTTGATAAACCGCGGGCTTTCCTGCTTATTACCGCGGTCGTCGCCGAACACACTCGACCAGGAAGTCCCGTAGGGAAGCAGACAGTTCCGCACGCGGTTGTATTCGTCCGTCCCGCCTCCGATATGGGCGTCATTACTCCAGTAGGAACCGTTATGGACAGAATCGTCCCATGCACAATTGTAGAAATAATACTGGAAGTTACGGATGTCCCACCATTGGACATTATAGAAAGAGCAGTTGATGAACATTGTTCCCAGACCGATTCGTTGCACGGGGACACGCTTCAGCCAGGCAAATGTGCAGTTGGAGACAACGGAGTTAGGACAGGCATTGTCGACATTCGATGTAATCGCCCACTCTGTCACATTGCGCAGGATGCAGTTGCGAATCTTGACAGGCAGACCATCTTTCGCGATGCAATTAATGCCGATTGTCCTTTCCTGCAACTGGTTCCAGTGCACATTGTAATTATAGGCGGCGGTGATATGGAAGCCGTCAATCAAACCTCCGCCATAGAGGTCAATAATGGTGGGGTAAGACCAATTGTGTGTGTCATACACAGCGCGAGGCGTTTCGTCGCAATGCGGACGCTCAATCATGGTCTGCATGATGTAGCGCCGCGGGGCATCCTTGTTCGATTCCGTCCCGCCAAATCCGCCATACAAATAAATGTTGGAATAAATTGCCTTGCCATAGGGGTTGATGAGCCCTTCCATATAACGCCCGCGGGCAACCCAGACTTCCACCGGTCCCTTGCTTCGCGTGGCGCGATTCCTGGCTGTAATAATGGCATCGCCAATGGTGTGAAAGGCGGTCTCCCATGTCTCACCATCCTCAATGAATATCGTCGGGGCGTTCTGATTGACCAGGATAGCCCGCGAAACAACCTTGAGCTTAAGTCCCTGCGGCGGACGGTCGGATTTTGCAACAATGGGTGTGCTGTCCTGCAACTTCGCAACAAGGTCTGTCGCCAGATTGGGAATCTCAAACTGGAACATTGTGCCGAAGGGGACCTTGTCCGTCAGGTCTGCAAGGAGAAAGAAACGCGGGGCGTTATCGCGCGAAACGGTGTAATTCAAGCCTGAAAAGGTGACTGTGCCATCATCTCCGAGTGTAGCTGTCCCTATGAGCGTGTCCACATCCGGTGAGAAGGTGCGGTCATCATTGGTGTCCTCATACAGACTCATGCCAGACGGGGCGATGTGAGAGGGTTCAATCTTGCTGTCGGCAGTGAGTCCGAATTTCATGGATGTAATAATGATATCCGCCCCCATGGAGGTCATCTCCATGGGGAAGACAAGTGCGTTATCCTGCTTATTGTTGATTTTGTTCACGCCCTCATTCAGCGGCGGGCTGAAGATGAGGCTGGGCAGGCGGTAAAAAGCCTTCGCCTGCACCTGGTTGGGATTGGAAATCCCGCCGTTTGCGGAGCTTGAGTAAATGGCAGTGATGGTATCGCCGTCCGTGCAGGAGATTTTTCCATCGCCCGGGGCGGCGCCGAGGTTCTTTGTGCCAATTGAGCCTGAATACTTGTTGACTGCCGCGTGGGCGAGGCTGACCGTCTCGCCGGCAGGCTCCGTCTCACTACTACTGACCGTCACATTGACAGTTGCCGCCGAGGGAAGGGTGGGGTCATACACCGTGATGGTGATATTCTCATTCGGTCCGTAATTGGAGCGGTCCATCCTCATGAATAGAGTTTGCTGACACTCACTATCATAGGAAATCTTTACATCATCAATATACCAGGCGGAGTTCGGGAGGATGATGGAGTCGTCTGTGGCGAGGCGGAAGCGAATCTGAACGGAACTGGCGTTGCGAAATTTATCAAGGTCAATCCAACTGCGGTGGAATTTATCCTTATCGGTAGTCCAGACATACGTCCAGGCAAGGCGCGCCATGAGGGGATTGCCGGAGAATAGGGCAATCATGGCGCTGTATTTTCCCTCAATAATCTGGTTGCCGAGGTCGCGCCAATGAGCGCCATTGTCGGTCGAAATCTCAACCACCGCTCCATCAAAACCCGGCTCGAGGCTGAACTTATGATAAAACGTCAAACGGGAAAAAGGCTGTAGTTTCACGTTCTTGGTTTTCAGGTAAATATCCTTGACGGAGGTTATAGCCATAGTGCGCATCGCATGGGTGGGACTGTATGAATTGTTGGTATCGTCAATGCGACTCCAGTCATCCGTTCCCTGGATGGAGGCATGGGTGAAGTCTGACTGGACATAACTGAGGTCAAGGTCGTCAAAGAAGATGGGCTGGTCGGCAAGAGTCTGAAAGGAGTAAAAGGCGCCATTATTATTATCCGTATTTGTATTACCCACGGCATCCACCAGTTCCAGTTGTGCGTAATAAACGGTGCAGGGGTTGAGTCCGCCTATCTTTAAGACATGGAGCATGGAGACATCTTCGAGGGGAACGATATTGTTCAGGGCTGTCTTGGATGTCCCGTATTGCAGGACTCCTGATGCCTTCTTATTCAGAGCGAAATTCAGGACAAGTGAGAAGGCGGTGTGGTCGGAGACGACAAAGTTGGTAACCTGTGGCACTGTGCAGTCGAGGTGCGCCTGGGAGGTGACGACAGCAGGGTTCCCGGTGCCGTCATCGGCGTCATTATATTGCACAAATAAGGCATCCCCATCCACAGCCTGGAGTTTGCCCACCTCGCTCGTCGTGGTCAGTCCAAAAGTCCCGATAAAGACTCCCGAATTGGGCGGCGTCTCCGGAAGTGTGACATCAACGAATTGTGAATTGGTCTGGTTTGTGACGCGGAGTTGCTTTGTCGCCTGTCCGGCAAGGTTAATGTCGGCGAGTATGACTCCCGCACTGGAGTTACAGCGGTAATATTGAGCGGTGAAGGTAACGACCCCCTTTGGGGATGCAAGCGTGGCGCCGCGCACCACAAGGGCAAAGTCCTGCTTCGGTCCGCTGTCAATCGGGAGAAGTTTTCCTGAAAGCGACACCGCCTTCACCTTCACCTTGAAGGCGCCGTATGGGTTTTTAATCTTAACTGCCTCGACATTGTTGGTGTGGTCGGCTGTGCCTCCCGCGCCCGACCATCCCTTTGAGAAGTTGTTGCCATATATTATCTGGTCGGCGCCGTTAGTTACAATGAGGTCGAGGTCATTCACCAGCGCCTTGCCTGCGGTGGGCGAGGCGGCTGGGTCAGTCCAGACAAGTGTTATAAACATTGGGGTATCATTATCAATGGCATAAATCGTGGTCTCCCAGGATTGCCCATTGGCATCAAAGGTCTTGGTATCCTGGTCAAAATAAATATAGTTAATTTCTTTTCCCTTGTCGGGAATCAATTTGTCGAGATTCAACCCGCCCCACCCCTGGTTCATATCCGGGGCGAAATCCACCGTATCATATCTCGGTTCCCCCATGCCGACAATGCCATCCGGGATATAAACGGGGTATGTGCCACCCTGCTCATCCTCGGCGGTGTTGATGAGGGATGCCTTGACCAGTGCGGGCGAGGGCGTGGAGGAGTAGTTGTGGAAGCGTTGCCACCAATCGGTGAACAGTGCGGCGGCTCCGGCGACCTGCGCGGCGGCATGGCTGGAACCGTTGCCGCGAGTATAAAGGGTCTGTCCTTCGGGATAAAAGACAGGAGAACTGTTTTGATACGAGTCCGATTGCGACGCCATGCCTGTGATTCCGATGCCGGGGGCAACCAGCGTGGGGGCAATGCGCCCATCGCCAGTGGTCCCGCGACTGGTATTCTGGACGGGGTCACGGCGGTGTCCGCCTTCCGGAGGCGAGCCTGTAAAGGCGCCCACACTGATGACATTTTTCGCCAGCCCGGGGTCATTAATGCTTTGCTCCACAAGCTGGCATCCAAACATGTCACAGAACCAGCCACTGTTTCCTGCCGCAAAAACAAAAAGGACGGGGAGGGGATTGATGTTGTCTCCATTGGCAACGCGGGTCAGGCGGTCAAATTCCGCCGCCGTGGTAGAGTAAGCCGGCGGAGGACTGAAATCACCCGTCGCGCTATTGAATATCCGCGTTCCCCACCCCCAGGGCTGAAGACTGATGCTTGCGCCGTAAGAGCGCGCCTCCTGCACCATATTGGAATGGGTTTCGCGGAAGGTGAAGCTCGTTGAATTCCCCACCTTTGTTTCAAATATCTTGGATTTGGGCGCAACACCCATGCTGACAATAAAACCTCCGGTGTCCTTCAGGCGTGTGAAGGGGTTCCCGGCAATGATGCCCGCATTCAGGGTGCCATGTCCGTGATTATCTATGCCGTTATTATCCCCGCTGTAATCCACAACGCCCGCCACGCGCCCCAGGATGTCCGTGTGCACAGTCCCCGGCATATTTGTGGCGTTGCCGCGGTCGAGTCCGGTATCCACACACTGGACAGTCACTCCTGCGCCATTGACGCCTTTATCAGCGAGCCAGCGCTCATAAGATATGCCGGTAAGGGGTCCTTCACCCGTGGCATCAAACTTGCCGATGTCAAGAACAAGCTCCCTCTCGCCGCAGAGGGTTGCCTTATCTATCCGCTCGATATAAAAAACGTCCGCATTATTGGCAATGGCGGGGATGTTTTGAACTGTGGTGTCCACCTCCCAGATGAAATAATTGCCCTGGCTGGACTGCCCGAACATCGCCTCTGTTATGCCCTCTATCTTAAGAAGTGCATCGCGGGCGGTTACCGCCTGATTCTCATAAGTCTCGGCGATGAGGACGGAAAGAGATATCTGGCGTTTTAAGAAGGCGGTTGCATCCTCACGTTCTAATGACCCAAGATAGTTAAGGAGCACCGTGGAGAGTTTTCGGACGGGGTTTAATGCAAAGGCGGTGCGGATTTCTGAACTGGTGCGCAGGGACTCTTCCATGCCATCACCCCATACAAGATATGCATACGGGGGCAGGGGGAAGATGATTTTCGCCCCGCTCGTCTCCAGATTATCCAGCCACGCCCTGATAACAGGTCCCTGGAATTGCACGATGAAGAATCCCGTGCCGGAAGGTTTGGCGACTTCGAACTGTGAGAGCATACTTGATGATTTGACAAAGCCCTCAGCCTCTAAATTATTTCCAAGGATTTGCGAGTATCTATCCGGCGATGTAAGGGAAGGGTCTATTCTCAAGTTGTTTTGCTTAATAATCCCCAGGGTCTTCTCATTGCTGACAACCAGTGCGGAACCATCCTCATATGAGGCAATGACGTCCTCATTACGGAATAACCCTTTCACGGACTTCATCTCATCCGGCGTTTTTGTCCAGACAGAGACCTCTTTCGCGGGATAGACGACAAAGACCTCCGGCGCTCCGGCAAAGGAGGCGGAACAAAAAAATGTCATGATAAAAATTAAGAGAGCCGCATGGCTAAAAACGTATTTTCTACTGTTTGGCATCATGGTTTCCCCCTTTTTTTTATAATTTGGCTGGCAATCATATAAATAATGAAATAGCATTAATATATATTTCAGTTTTTTTTTAGGGTCAATATTTTTTACACGATAATCGCAGGCTTGACTGGAATTCCTGTTGACATCGGCGTCGCGATTGAAAAAGTTTTTCTTCGCCTTCTGTAATAACGCATTATACGGCTTGAAAGGAGTTTTTATTACCATGCTCAAGGAAGCCACCGAAAAATTGACCCTCCTCAGGGAACGCACTCTCCAGAACAGGAGGTATCTTTGACATAGACGCTCTGGAAAAGGAACTCACAAGTCTGGAGGCTAAAACCGCTGAGGGCGACTTCTGGAACAATCAGGAATCCGCCCAGAAGGCGCTCCAGCGCATCAAGCAGATTTCCACCGCCATCAAACCCTGGAACGACCTGCTGAAGGATATCTTGGAGAATCTGGAAATGGCGGAACTCCTCACCTCCGAGGGGGCGTCCGACACCGGCAGAGAGGCGGTCGAACTTGCCCGTCTTGTTGATGAAATAGAGGCGCTCCTTGAAAAACTTGAAACCCATTCCATGCTCTCCGGTGAGCATGACATGGCGAACTGTTACCTCCAAATTCACCCGGGCGCGGGCGGCACAGAATCATGCGACTGGGCGCAGATGCTGATGCGGATGTACGTCCGCTGGGCTGAACTCAAGGGCTTTCGCGTGTCTGAGGAGGACATCCAGCCCGGCGATGAGGCGGGCATCAAGAGCGCAACACTCCATATTGATGGGGAATATGCATACGGTCTTCTCAAGGCGGAAAGCGGCGTTCATCGCCTTGTGCGCATCTCCCCCTTTGACGCCAATAAAAGACGCCATACATCCTTTGTCTCAGTCTTCGCCTCACCGGAGGTGGAGGATGATGTGGCGGTGGAGATAAAGGACAGCGACCTGCGCATTGACCGATTCCGCGCGACGGGTCCCGGCGGACAGGGCGTCAACACAACGGATTCCGCCGTCCGCATCACCCATCTCCCCACCCGAATTGCTGTTATCTGTCAGAATGAGCGCAGTCAGCACAAGAATCTCGCCATTGCCATGAAGGTCTTACGCTCGCGCCTGTATCAGCTCCAGATTGAAGAGAAGGAAAGGGAGCTCGCCGTGCTTGAGGCGGGGAAAAAAGATATTGCCTGGGGCAGCCAGATTCGCTCGTATGTCTTCCAGCCTTACACCATGGTCAAGGACCACCGGACGGATTATGAAACGGGAAACATCCAGGCAATGATGAACGGCGAATTGCTGGATAACTTCATCGATGCCTATCTGAAGATGCAGATGCAGGCGGTAAAAAAATAAATACATTTTAGAGATTCAAAATATGCTTATTGAAGGATTGACTTGATTATCTTCTCAACGGCGGCGAGGGCTTCGGGGAGTTTTTCGGGGAAGCGTCCGCCCGCCTGAGCCATGTCATCGCGTCCGCCGCCGCTCCCGCCCACAATTTTCGCCACTTCCCTGACAATCTTGCCCGCCGGCGCCTTCTTTTTCACCCCTTCCGTCACTGTGCAGACGAGGCTCACCTTTTCACCATCCGTGCTGCCAATGACCACAACGCCCTCCTTCAGGCGCACGCGGAGCTCATCGGCGAGATTGCGCATCTCATTCGGGTCAAGCCCCTCGGTCTGGTGAGTGACAAAGCGGATTCCGCCTGTTTCACGCGCGGTGGCAAGGACATCATCCACGGAGCCGGAGGCTTTTTCCTGACGCAGTCTCTGGATTTCCTTTTTCATTTCTTTCGCCTCGGCGAGCAATTTTTCAACGCGCGCCGTTAGCATCTCCCGCGTCTCGACATTGACCAGATAAGCACCCATGCCCGTCTTCGCCTCGATGCGCCGCACGCCAGAGGCAATGGACGATTCACTGAGAATTAAGAAAAAGCCGACCTCGCTCGTCCGGCGGCAGTGCGTCCCGCCGCAGAATTCCATGCTGACATCGCCGATCGTTACCACGCGCACCATCGTGCCGTATTTCTCGCCGAACGGGGCAATCACATCCAGACGATGCGCCTCCTCAATAGGCATCTCTTTGGTCTCGACAAGAATGTCATCTCGTATAAACTCCTGAACCCTAAGCTCAATAAATTTGATCTGCTCCGGCGTGAGCGGTTCGGGATTGGTAAAATCGAACCGGAAACCTTCCTGAGTAACGGAAGAGCCTTGTTGAGCGATATGTTTTCCCACGTTCTCGCGAAGCGCCGCCTGCAACAAGTGCGTGGCAGTGTGGTTGCGCATGATGTCTTTCCGCCGAGAATCATCAATCATGCACCTCACCGCATACTCAACGCGCATCTCGCCGGAATACATTCGCCCCTTGTGCAGATGGATGCCGCTGGGCGTCTTGAGCGTGGCCTCCACTAAAAATTTCCCACTGCGCTCTTCCTCATCAAGGTCGATAGCGCCTTTGTCGCCTGCCTGTCCGCCGGACTCGCCATAAAAACAAGTCGCTTCGAGGATGAGGGTGGCCTGATCCCTTTCGCGGACGCTCTCAACGCGCGCGCCGTCTTTCAGGATCGCAAGGATTTGGGATTCGCATTGGGATTCATCTCTGACAAAAACTGTTACGCCGTTTTTATCGAAGATGTCGGAAAGTAGATCGGCTTCATGTTCCAGTGCTGCGCCCTTCCAGGATTTCTTCGCCTCCTCGCGATGCCCTCTCATGGCGGCCTCATATCCCGCGCGGTCAATCTCAAGACCCGCATCCGCCGCCACTTCCGCCGTCAAATCAACAGGATAACCATACGTGGCGTGGAGTTTGAACACATCCGCGCCAAAAATTATGTTTTTCCCTTCCGCCTTCGTTTGAACAATTAACTTTGATAAAATCGCCTCGCCCTGCGTAAGCGTTCGGAGAAAATTCTCCTCCTCGATCCGGATCACCTTGCTCACATGGTCGGGATGTTTCTTCAATTCAGGCCATGTATCGCCCATGAGGTCAATCACAGCGTTCGCCAGATAGCGCATAAACGGTTCATTCACGCCAAGCAGATACGCCAGACGAAGCGCCCGGCGCTGGATGCGGCGCAGGACATAGCCCCGTCCCTCATTGGAGGGGATAATGCCTTCAGAGAGTGCGAACACGAGGGCGCGTGTGTGGTCAGCAACAGCATTGAGGGCGAGGCGTGAGCGGGAAGTGCGTTCCGCATCGCGTCCGCCCAGCGGCTCAAACCGCCGCACATATTCCAGCCCTGTCAACGTGGAGGCGACTTCAACAATCTTCCAGAGTAGGTCCGTTTCATAAGGACTGCCGATGGCGCCGTTGGAATCAATGAAATTCATGGCGGTGAGCATGCGTTCAAGACCGGCGCCGGTGTCAATGCCGCGATATTTGAGGGGGATGCGGGAGCCATCGCGCCGCTGGTTGAATTGCGGGAAGACCATGTTCCATATCTCAAAGAAGAGGTCTCCCTCTTTTGAAAGGCGGCGCTTCAGGGCTAACGTATCCTGCCTTTGCGCCTGCGCAAGCTCGGTCTCCGTCCCCATGAAGAAGATGATTTCGGAGCAGGGACCGCAGGCGCCGGTATCGCCGGCGGGTCCCCAGAAATTCTCTTTCGCATCAAGGGGGATTATACGCGAGCGTGGAATGCCCTGTTCCCTTTCCCAGATATCCGCCGCCTCGGCATCTTCCTCATATATGGAGACAAAGAGCCGCTCAACGGGCAGACGCATAACATTCGTCACAAAGTCCCAGCCCCAGGCAATTGCCTCGCGCTTGAAATAATCGCCGAAGGAGAAATTGCCCAACATCTCAAAGAAGGTGTGATGGCGAAGGGTGCGCCCGACGTTTTCAAGGTCCGAGCCTTTCCCTCCGGCGCGCAGGCATTTTTGCACCGAGCAGGCGCGGGTGTAAGGCAACGGCTCCACCTCGCCCGCGTAAAGACGTTTGAACTGCACCATACCCGCATTGGTGAAGAGGAGGGAGGGGTCATCCGGCGGGATGAGCGGCGCGCTGGGAATGAGCCTGTGCCCCCGCTCAACAAAATAATCCAGAAACAGCCTGCGTAATTCACTGCCCTTCATATTTGAAAAAACCTCAACGCAAAATAAGAGTCAGCACCGCAAAAGAAAGCGAACTTTTATGCTGATACGCAAGGGAATTTGTCAACCCGAAAGGATGCGCCCATGTCGCTCCTACATCGCCATGCCGCCATCCACAGGGAGAACCTGTCCGGTGATATAGGAGGCGAGCGGCGAGGCTAAGAATAGAACCGCATTTGCAACGTCCTCCGGCTCGCCAATGCGCTCAAGGGGGATAAGCTTAAGAAGTGCGGCGCGCTGGTCTTCTGTCAGGACGTCGGTCATCTTCGTCCTGACAAAGCCGGGGGCGATGGCGTTGACCAGGATGCCGCGTGAGGCAAATTCCCTGGCGAGTGTTTTGGTCAGACCGATGATGCCCGCCTTGCTGGCGGAATAGTTCGCCTGTCCGGCATTGCCTATCAGCCCCGCAACGGATGAGATATTGATGATGCGCCCGCTCCGTTGCTTCATCATGAGACGGCAGACAGCCTTGCAGCAATTAAAGACACTTTTCAGATTGACATCAAGGACGGCGTCCCATTCCTCCTCGCTCATGCGCATGATTAGATTGTCGCGGGTGATACCGGCGTTGTTTACAAGTATATCAATCTTTCCAAAGGCGTCCCTGCCCGTATTGACCATGCTCTCACAATCACTGAAAATTGAGACATTGCAGACGACAGCGCTGGATTTGCGTCCGAGCGCCACAATTTCACCCGCAACCTCATCAATCGACTCCTTCACAATGTCACTCACGATGACATCCGCGCCATTACTTGCGAGGGTGAGGGCAATGGCGCGCCCGATGCCGCGTCCCGCACCCGTAACAAGGGCAACCTGTCCGGTTAACATAATCTCAAACCTCCCCGAAATAATATTTCACGCAGAGCCCGCAGAGTCCGCAGAGAATCAAATATTATTAACAATACGTTTAATCCCATCCTTCAACAATTCTTTATTAAAGTTAATAAGCAATCCCACTTTCATTCCGGAAAGTCGGAGATAAGTCAGGAGCTGTTTAAAATGAACCGGCGTGAGTTCTTCAACAGATTTTATTTCAATGATGACCTTTTTTTCAACAATAATATCTGCACGAAATCCTATTTCCAGTTTGATGTCTTCATAAACTATCGGGACAACAACCTGCCGCTCGAATTCAAGTCCGGATTTTTTCAACTCGTATGCTAGAACATCCTCATAAGCTGATTCCAACAAACCCGGACCTAAATGGCGATGAATATGATAGCATATATCAATTACTTTTCCGGTGATTTCATTCTCATGCATCTTCACTGCGACCTCTGCGTGCTCTGCGTGAAAGAATTTACGCCGGAGCAATTTCATTTATGGTCTCAGGGGTGTCGCAGGACTGGACGGTGATTTCTCCGTCGATGCGGCGCACCAGCCCCTGGAGGACCTTGCCCGGTCCCGCCTCAATCATACCCGTCACGCCGGAGGAAATCAGTTTCTCCACTGATTCCACCCAGCGCACACAGCTTGTCACCTGGCGCGCCAGCGAGTCCCGGATGTCTTCAGGCTCTGTGAGAAATGCGGCGTCGGCATTGTTCACAAAGGATATTTCCGGCGTCCGTATGGGCACATCCCTGAGCGCCTGTTTCAGGCGAACGGCGGCGCTTTCCATGAGGGGGGAATGAAACGCCCCATGCACGGGCAGGGGTATGGCGCGCTTTGCGCCGGCTGACTTCGCCCTTTCCGAGGCGGCGACAACAGCCTCCACAGCGCCCGTGATTACCAGCTGGTCAGGGGCATTGATATTGGCAATCTGCACCACGCCCTTTTCCGAGGCGTTGCGGCACACTACCGCCAGTTTCTCCGCCTCCAGCCCGATGATGGCAGCCATAGAGCCGGCATTCGCCTCGGATGCGGCATTCATGGCGCGACCGCGTTCAACCACAAGACGCAAGGCATCCTCAAAGGTGAGGGCGCCGGCGCAATGCAGGGCGGCATACTCCCCGAGGCTGTGTCCTGCGGCAGCCGACGGTCTCAGACCGCGCTCCTTCAGAATAGCCTGCACGATGGCGCTGACGACAAAGATGCCGGGCTGGGTGTTGCCCGTCTTTTTCAGCTCCGTCTCCGGTCCCTCAAAGCAGATGCGGCTCAAGGAATAGCCAAGCATCTCATCGGCGCGCTGGAAAAGTTCCCTTGCCAGTTCAAAGGCGTCATAGAGCGCCTTGCCCATCCCGACATACTGGGAGCCCTGTCCCGGAAAAATGAAGGCGATTTTGCTCATGATTCCCCACTGTTTTTGTGAGACCCTGACGCAACGCCGGTGTTATGTCAATTTATAAATGGCGCCGCATGTGCAAATGGACTTGCACATTTGTGAGCCGGGATATATGAAAAACTTCAATATACTTTTCGAGGAGATAACACATGAAACAACTTTTTAGCATGATGGTATTCGCCGCCCTTTTTGTCATTGTTCACCCTATCCATGAGGCGTCCGCCGCGAGGATGGAAAGTAATCGGAAGGATGAAAAGGGCAGTCTGGTCATCTTCATTGTGGACGCCCGTTCTGCGCCCCGTTTTGCGGAAAATGCCCATCTCCTGAAAGGCGAGACGGAACGCCTTTTTGCCGCCGGTGAAAACGTCCCGGTTTGTTATTTTGCCGGCGCCGCCGAGCCTGATGCCATTGCGAAAGAGATTCTCGCCCTGCCACCCGAAAATTTGAAATCCCTCGGCGGGATTGTGGAGATATGTTTTGAAGACACACGTCCCGCATCCGAAACAAACGGCGCTCCCCGTTTTCTCATTGAGGTCTATCATTATCCCTTCGGACAGATCGCCCGCGAGCATATCGAAAGCCCTGAATATTCCTTTAAATTCGGTTCCGATTCCGCCCTTCTCGCCATCCATCTTTATGAAGCGATTCAAAAACCGCAACAGGGCTCAGCCCCTGAGACGGAAATCCTGCCCGCCGCATCCGCCAATCCTTATCTCCCCAACGATATCCTCCGCTCCTGCGTCAGGCTGAGAATCCGCTCGGATTCCCCACTGCCATCGGAGCGCATCAGGGAAATCGCCGCGGGGCTTCACAAGGCATTTGTGTCATTTCGCGAGGACGAGGGGTCATATATGATGGGGCTTCTCCCGGAAAAGGTTCGGAGTCGATGCAAGCCTGAGGACATACGCATCATGGTGAGCCGGTATATCCGCCCCGAACCGGAGCCGTCAAGAGAGGGCGTCAGGAGCCCACAGCGGGAAACGCCGCAAACCACGGCGGTTGCGACCGCCTTCCCCTCATATCTCTTTTATATCCCCGGTCTGGAGCGTCTGACGCCCTATACATTCAAAGTGGTGAATGGCGCAAAGGATGAAAAGGACTTCCGGTATGAGTTGGCAGACGGCGCCTTTGCAACCTCATCCCTCCGCGGCATTGTGCGGACGGTTCCCGTCAAACTTGAGCATTACACGCCCCTTGAAAATAGATACACGGCGCCGCCCGCCGCAATGCCCGACGCCCCGCGTCTTGACTTCGTTATTGAGGGGGCAACCATATTTGACGGGGCGCGCGACCATCCCCGGCGAGTTGCAGACGTGGGAATTGCGGGGGAAGTAATTGCCGCCGTTGGCGACCTGAAGGAGCGCCCCCGCGCCACAACGATTGACGGGCGCGGACTCTTCCTCACACCGGGTTTCATTGATATCCATAGCCATGTGGACAACAGTATCCCTGCGGCGGCTGATGGCGCCTCCGCCATACGTCAGGGCATCACAACCATGCTCGGCGGGAACTGTTCCTTCTCCCCGCCCGGAATCGGCTCCTTTTGCAGGGATATTGAGACTTCCGGCGTCGCCATCAATATTGCCATGCTGATAGGCAACGCCCCCGTGCGTGAAACCGCCATCGGCAGGAAAAAGGGTCAACCCTCCTACGAGGAGGTATATTGCGAAAAGTGCCTTGTTGACCTCGGGATGGAGGAGGGCGCCTTCGGGATGTCCTCAGGTCTTATTTACTCCATAAGTGAGCAGGCATACGCCTGGGAACTGGCAGAGATGGCAAAACAATTGAAGCCTTACGGCGGGTTTTATGCCACACATGTCAGGGGCGAATCGGAAGAGGTGCTGGACGCCATCCGCGAGGCAATTCATATCGGTGAGCTCGCCGAGGTGCCAGTGCAGATTTCCCACATGAAGGTGATTAACAAGAGAAACTGGGGCGATATGGGGCGCTATCTTGACATAATGAAGGAGGCGCGGGCGCGCGGTCTTGACGTTACAGGCGACCAGTATCCCTGGCGCGCAACCGGTCCCGCAGGTCATTACCGCCTTTACACCCTGCTTGTGCGCGAGGCTATCAAAAATGACTCGCCGGAGGTGGTGTTTTTAAAGGACATGCCGGGGAAGTATCAGAAATATTCCGGACGCCTCCTCTCCGAACTCCTCGCAGGGGAGAAAATGACGCCGGAGGAACTGATTGCAGACCTCTCCCTTACGGAGAGGACCAGAATTTTCGCCGCATATCTCTGCCTTTCCGGGGATGACATCCTCCTCCCGATGAAGGAGGACTTTGTCATGGTCTGCACGGATGGGAACGTTGTCTCATCAAAGGAGCTTGAGCGGGGCAAGGGAAAAGATGACCATCCGCGTAAATTCCGCACATTCCCTGAATTCCTTGCGGGATATGTGAGGGACAGAGGGGTGTGTCCCTGGGAACTGGGGATTTATAAGTGCACGGGTCTTCCAGCCTGGAGGCTTGGACTTGTCGACCGCGGCGTCATCAAGCCCGGGGCTTGCGCCGACCTCGTTCTCCTTGACCCTCAGAAACTTGATGCCGGCGCAGATTACAGAGACCAGACGCCCCCGCCAAAGGGGATTGTGTGGGTCTTTGTGAACGGGCGTCCCGCCTTGAAGGAGGGAAATCTGACAGGCATCAGTTCAGGCAGGGCGCTCCATGCGGGCGACCGCCGCAAACCCTGAATGGCGCTCTCACCGGGGAGAAATCATTTTATCCACGAATTTACACGAATCCTCCTTCGCTCGCTTTTAGCGAGCTACGGCGGACAGGTCTTCACGAATCTGTCCGCCTTTGAAGGAAGCGGTCAAGTCCTTCAAGGGCGAGTCTTATTCTCTCCCGCGATGCCGAAAAGGAGCATCGTAAATGTCCCTCGCCCGCCCTGCCGAAACTATTTCCCGGAACCAGCGCCACCTTCTCCTCATTCAGAAGACGCTCGCAGAACTCTTCAGAGGACAGCCCGAATTTTTTAATGCTGGGGAAGGCGTAAAACGCCCCCTCCGGTCTCAAACAGTCCATACCGAGCCTGTTGAATCCCTCCACAATGACCTCCCGCCGCGCCCTGTATTCGTCTAACATCTTTTTGACTTCATCATCGCCGTTCCTGCATGCCTCAATGGCGGCAATCTGCGCCATGATGGAGGCGCACATCATTGAATACTGGTGAATCTTGACAATCTGGTCAATCAGGGGTTTGGGGGCGCAGACATATCCAAGCCTCCAGCCCGTCATGGCAAATGCCTTGGAAAATCCGCTTAACAGGATGGTGCGCTCCCACATATCCGGCAGTGAGGCGATGGAGATATGCGGACGGTCAAAAGTCAGCTCACCGTAAACCTCGTCAGAGATGACAAGCAGGTTATGCCTCTTTGCAAAACCGGCGATGCGTGTGAGGTCATCCTCGCTGAAGGTGACGCCGGTGGGGTTGCAGGGATAATTGATGAGAATTGCCTTTGTGCGGGGCGAAACGAGATTTTCCAACTGCTCAAGTCGCGGTCGGAAGCCATCTTCAAAAGATGTCTCGAGGATGCGCGGGTTGCCGCCCGCCAGACGAATCATCGGCACATAGGAGACAAAGCACGGTTCCGGCACAATGACCTCATCGCCAGGGTCGATAATGGCGCGCAGCGAGATGTCAAGCGCCTCGCTCACGCCGACTGTAATCACCATTTCCCCCGCAGGCTTGTATGAGACCTTGAAACGCCTTTTGAGATAATCACCGATGGCTTCACGGAGTTCAATGAGACCGTAGTTGGAGGTGTAGCTGGTCTTTCCCTTTTTGATTGCCTCAATGGCAGGAGCGCAAAATTTCATGGGGGTGGAGAAATCGGGCTCGCCAACTCCGAGTGAGACGATATCCTCGCGTCCCACAACGAGGTCGAAGAATTTCCTGATTCCCGAAGGGGGGAGACTCACGGTCACCTTAGAGAGCTTGGCATTGTAATCCATCTTACCGCCTCCATGCAAATCTTGAACGGGCAATATCCGCGTAAACACAAATGCAAAATAATAAACCGACACCCAATACCGCGCGTCAAGGAAATTTCTCTCTTACACAGGCAGGCGCTTTTACCTTGAGCCTTATACAAGAATATTTCGCGCAGAGAACGCAGAGGACGCAGAGGCAAGATATCAGAATCAAAGAGTGAAAAAATAAAACATCATTAATATATATTCCAAACATCTCTGCGCTCTCTGCGTGCTCTGCGTGCTCTGCGTGAAATTATATAAGTATCTCTGGTTTATTAAAATTGAAATTCTGCCCTTGATTTATTTATTATCGTGTGTTTATAAGAAATATAACTTTTAAGGAGTAATATCATGAAATTAAAACCGTGGGCAGTTAAGCTGGTTTTGGTGATAGCCGTTATGGCGCTGGTGGCGTTGAATGTTCCGGGAGCGCGCGCCCAGAGCTCGACGCCCCGCGAAGAGACGTGGGTAACCAACGGCTACGTCAACGCCATCGTCAGAACGACGGACACGGTCTATATAGGCGGGAACTTCACCTACGTTGGTCCGGTAACCGGAGGCGGCGCACCTCTTGATGCTTCGACCGGTGCCGCCGCCGCCACCTTTCCCAGGGTGAATGGAAGTGTTTTGACCTGCATTCCCGACAGCTCGGGCGGGTGGTATATCGGGGGCGATTTCGACAGGGTCGGGAGCATTGCACGAAACAATATTGCCCACATTCTTTCAAATGGCTCAGTTGACCCTGCCTGGAACCCCAGCGCGAATAACCTTGTCCATGCCCTCGCTGTCTCCGGCTCGACCGTTTATGCCGGGGGCTGCTTCACCAGCATCGGCGGACAGACGCGCAGCTGTATCGCCGCCCTCGACGCCGCCACGGGCACTGCCACTGACTGGAACCCCAACGCGGATAATAATGTCAATGCCCTCGCTGTCTCCGGCTCGACCGTCTATGCCGGGGGCTATTTCACCAGCATCGGCGGGCAGACGCGCAACCGCATCGCCGCCCTCGACGCCGCCACAACAGGCTCCGCCACCGACTGGAATCCCGGTGCGAATGATAATGTCCGTGCCCTCGCCGTCTCCGGCTCAACCGTATATGCCGGGGGATGGTTCACCAGCATCGGCGGACAGCCGCGCAACTACATCGCCGCCCTTAACGCCGACACGAGCACCGCCACCGACTGGAACCCCGACGCGGACGACTCGGTCTATGCCCTCGCCGTCTCAGGCTCGACCGTCTATGCCGGGGGATGGTTTTGGAGCATCGGTGGACAGACGCGCAAATATATCGCCGCACTCAATGCCGCCACGGGCGCCACCACCGACTGGAACCCCAACGCGAGAGGCGTGGTCTTTGCCCTCGCCGTCTCCGGCTCGACCGTCTATGCCGGGGGATGGTTCACCAGCATCGGCGGACAGATGCGCAACAATATCGCCGCCCTCAGCGCCACCACGGGCGCCGCCACCGACTGGAACCCTAATGCGAATGGTGTAGGTTATACTTGTGTCTATGCCCTCACCGTCTCCGGCTCGACCGTCTATGCTGGTGGCGATTTCACCAGCATCGGCGGGCAGACGCGCAACAATATCGCCGCCCTTGACGCCGACACGGGCACCGCCACCGACTGGAACCCCGACGCGAACAAAATGGTCTCTTCCCTTGCCGTCTCCAGCTTGACCGTCTATGCCGGGGGCAGTTTCACCAGCATCGGCGGGCAGACACGCAACCATGTTGCCGCACTCAATGCCGCCACAGGCGCCGCCACAGACTGGAATCCCAACGCGAGCGGTGGAATTTTAATTTTACGGCCGTTGGTCCTTGCCCTCGCCGTCTCCGGCTCAACTGTCTATGCCGGGGGGGCTTTCACAAGCATCGGCGGGCAGACGCGCCACGGCATCGCCGCACTTGACGTCGTCACAGGCAACGCCACCGACTGGAACCCCAATGCGAGCGGTGTAGATTATCCTTTTGTCTCTGCCCTCGCTGTCTCCGGCTCGACCGTCTATGCCGGGGGCAATTTCACCAGCATCGGCGGACAGATGCGTAACTGTATCGCCGCACTCAATGCCGCCACGGGCGCCGCCACCGCATGGAATCCCAACGCGGACAATCCGGTCATTGCCCTCGCCGTCTCCGGCTCGACCGTCTATGCCGGGGGATATTTCAGCAGCATCGGCGGGCAGACACGCAACTATATAGCCGCCCTTAACGCCGGCACGGGCGCCGCCACCGACTGGAACCCCAACGCGAGCGGTGGAGGTAATACTTCAGTATATGCCCTTGCCGTCTCCGGCTCGACAGTCTATGCCGGGGGAGAGTTCACCAGCATTGGCGGACAGAAACGCAACTATATCGCCGCCCTCGACGCTGTCAAGGGCGCCGCCACTGATTGGAACCCCAACGCGAACCATTATGTCGCTGCCCTCGCCGTCTCCGGCTCGACCGTCTATGCCGGGGGAGATTTCACCAGCATCGGCGATGATAGAATGAGGTTCTACTTCGCCCAATTCGACTTCTTGCCGGAGAAGGTCAAACGCTATTTGCTGGGGCTGGATTCGAATCCAACAGGCTTAGACTTAAATGGCGACGGCAAGGTTGATATTGCCGACCTAATCTGGTATCTGATAACTCACCCCTCAGCGAAATAATGGACAGTGTGCTTTGCCCGCCACGGCGTGTCTGCGACGTGAAATTATTTAATGATCTTGGGCTTTTTACGTGTTTCACTTTTTTGTTGAAGTCCGGATTGAAATGACATCAAAAAATTGTTGATTTGGCTCAGAAGCATAATTTAATATACTTTTTATACGCTGGTGTAGCTCAGTCGGCAGAGCAGCGCACTCGTAATGCGCAGGTCGTCGGTTCGATTCCGACCACCAGCTCTCTCTTTTATCATAACCATGGACGGGTAGATTCATGACGGGCATTGCTGTCGGAAAAATCCTGGAGAAAAAGGGAAAGTCGCTTGAACTCTCCCTTATTGCGGGAAATCAGGGGCTTGAAAATCGGGTGGAATCCCCGGAACTCAACCGTCCCGGTCTCGCCATTGCGGGCTTCTATGACGTCTTCTCCCATGACCGAATCCAGATTCTCGGCATCACGGAGTGCTCCTTTTTAAAGGGCATGGACCCAAAAGAGCGGCAAGAGCGCCTCACGCGGATGTTTGAGTTTGAGATTCCGTGCTTCATCATCACATCGGGACAGGACATCACCCTTGAATTTCTGGAGCTTGCCGACCGGCACAATGTCCCCATCATGAAGACGCCCATACCAACCTCCCGATTTTCCGGCATGCTCTCAACTTTTCTTGAGATGGAGTTCGCCCCCTCCTGCACGATTCATGGCGTCCTTTTAGACGTTTATGGGATGGGGGTCCTGCTTGTCGGAATCAGCGGCGTGGGAAAAAGCGAGGCGGCGCTGGAGCTGGTGGAGCGTGGACACCGCCTTGTGGCGGATGATGTGGTGGTGCTTCGCCGGATTTCCAAAGACCTCCTGATTGGCTGCGCCTCTGAAATCCTGAAACATCACATGGAGATAAGAGGGCTGGGGATTGTTGATGTGGAGAAACTCTATGGTGTCGGCGCCATCAGGGAGGAAAAGAAGGTTTCGCTCCTCGTCCTTCTTGAAAGATGGGACCCGCACAAGGAGTATGAACGCCTCGGCATGGATGAGAAGAAGCGCACCATCTTTGACGTGGAAATTCCCGAATACCAGATTCCCGTTGAACCGGGGAGAAACCTCGCCATTCTGATTGAGGTTGCCGCTTTGCAACAGCGTCTCCGCTACGGGGGGTATAATCCTGCCACAGAGTTCAGCAAGAACCTCCTCCGACGGATTCAAGAAAATAAAGCCAATGCAGAGGGGATTTCGGAATCTCTTAATCTTCCGATAGGAGGCATGGAAGGCTCAGAGGGGTTGGGTGAAGACCCATCGATGTAATATTACACCATTATATTTTGCCACAGATGAAAAAAGTATGAAACCGGAAGAACTCAGAATCCACCCGCGATACAAGGCGACCCTCCCCGTTGAATTGCAGACTGTGGACTCGGGCATCACAGATGATAATCTCCCCGCGCTCCGCTTCCAGAGTGTGACACGGGACATCAGTCTGGGCGGTGTCCTGGTGGACCTCTCACAGGAGGCAAAAAACCTTGACCCGAACTTTCAACCCGGTTGGATACGGGAGCGATTCTTCTGGATACATATCAAAGATGTCTACACCATTCCCGAGGGATTTTTCGCCAAGGCGAGGGCTGTCCGTTTCGTTGAGGAGGACCAGACCCATCCGGAGGCAGTCGGGCTTGAATTCCAGGACCTCGTGCAACAAACCATCATCCACCTGAAAAAATTCCTTGATGACCTCAAGTCAAAGCAAAAATAATTACCTTAAATTACCCTGGAGTCAGGATGCGGCGTAGATGGAATCCTTCTTTTTTGCCATTGGTGGAAATGCCCTCTCAAGGGAGGGTGAGGAGGGTAATCTCCAACAGCAATATGCCCATTCACGGGAGACCATGTGCGAGCTCGCCAGAGTTCTCTCAGTCCACCCATCGCGCGTCATTATCTCCCATGGCAATGGTCCTCAGGTTGGAAATATCCTCTTCCGCAGTGAATATGCCAGCACCGTGCTTTATCCTCTGACCCTCGATGTCTGCGTAAGCGATTCCGAGGGAGGCATGGGGTATATGCTCCAGCAGGTGCTCCACAATGAGCTTGCCCGGACAAATATAAGTTGCAACGTGGTGACCATCATCACCCAGGTTGAGGTGGAGCCTGACGACCCCGCCTTGAAGAACCCCACCAAGTTCATCGGGCAATTTTATACGGAGGAGGAGGCGCACATGCTTGCAAGGGAGCGGGGATGGACTATGCGCCAGGATGTCCACAGGGGATGGAGAAGAGTTGTCGCCTCGCCGCGACCAACGAGGATTGTGGAGGCGGAAGTCGTCCGCTCCCTCCTGAATGCGGGCATTATTGTAATTGCCGCAGGCGGGGGCGGCATCCCTGTCATCCGAAGACCCGATGGGATGCTCTCCGGCGTGGAGGCAGTGGTGGACAAGGACCTTGCCTCCGCCTTACTGGCATCTACTCTCGGCATTCAAACCCTCGTCATTATCACAGGCGAGGAAAAGGTCTGTCTTGATTTCACCAAACCCACACGGCGCGCCCTTGACCGCATGACGGCGGCAGATGCTGTCCATTATCAGGCAGAGGGTCATTTCCCGCCGGGGAGCATGGGGCCAAAAATCGAGGCGGCGGTTAACTTCATCCACGCCGGTGGCGAGCGCGTCATCCTGACCCGCCCGGGGCGTGTTTATGACGCCATAGAGGGACGTGCCGGAACCACAATTACCGGATAATTTTCATCGCTCCGTCGCCAGAGCTGTGGTCCAGCCTTCGCAGCCGCTTCGGCGGAGTAGGCAGCGTCGGCGACTATGCCTCGTATGAAAATGGATGTTTTCCAAAACCAGCCTTGCGGCTTTCTCCCCGTGGACAAGCCGGAAGGACCAACCTCCCATGACGTGGTGGCGCGGGTGCGAAAGGTTTTTGGCATCCGCCAGGTGGGTCACACCGGCACACTTGACCCCTTTGCATCGGGACTGCTCATCCTTTGCATGGGAAAGGCAACTCGCCTTTCGGAATATATCCTCCACCAGGACAAGACCTACATCTTTGAACTTGCGCTCGGCGAGATTTCGGACACCGGCGACCCCACGGGACGCATCACCAACTTTTCGGACGGGCGGCGGGCGGATGATGTGTCCGAGCGCGAGATTCTTGAAACGCTTATCGCCTTCACCGGCGAGATTGAGCAAACGCCCCCTCTTTTTTCCGCGCTCAAGGTTGGGGGAAAAAAATTGTATGAACTCGCGCGGGCGGGGAGTCATATTACCCCTGCGCCGCGCCGCGTGATTATTCATTCACTGCGGCTCGTTCGATTCAGCCCGCCCGGTCTTCTGCTCGAGGCGCGTGTGGGCGCGGGGACTTATATCCGCTCTCTGGGGCGCGACATCGGGCAGAGGTTAAATACGGGCGCTTATGTCCGCATGCTTCGCCGCACTGCCATCGGTCATCTTGGCGTGGAGGGCGCCCTCCCGCCGGACGCACTGGAGCACCATCCGGCGACGGCGCTCTTGCATCTCCTCTCCATCCCTGATGCCCTTCCCTCATGGAGGCGTATTGTCCTTGCGGGCACCTCGGAGGAACGTCTCAAGAATGGAGCCGCCGTGCCCTGGGAGGAGGACCCGGTTCCAGAGAATGAAGGACCCTTTCTTGTTATGAATCCCTCAGGTGATGTAATCTGCGTTGCCGTCCTGAAAAAGGGACTCATACAGCCCGTCAAGGTGCTCAAATAGGGGATACCATCTTCAATAAACCTGAAGTTCAGCCACAGGGCGGTCGGCAACTATTTTTTTGTGAGCTCATGAATGAGGGCGAGGCGGCTCTGGATTGTCTTTTCCTCATCGGCGTTTTTGCAGATGGAGAGGGCTTGCTGGAGGAAGAATTTTGCGCGGTTATAATCCTTCCGCTCAAACAGGAAATATCCGAAATCCCGCAGGGCGGGGTAAAAATTCCGGTTCATATCAATTGCCTTTTCAAAATTCCGGCGAATCTCCTCAATGTCCGCCCCGGATGTCTTTTCAAGGGAAAGGGCGCGATTATAATAATATTGCGCGTCGCGCACGGGAGTCGGGCTCGGGGTGGGCGCGGGGGATGGGGTCCGACCTGTCTGACCCGTCTGACTTGTCCGACTTGTCTGACTGTTCCCCCCACGAATAATGAGACGTAATGGAATAGCGCTAATGGCAACGGCGAGGGCAAAATATAAAAGCAGGGAAACAGAGTGGCGGCGTTTCGATGCGGCTTTCAAATCTGAAGCCTGCGGCAATGGAATCTCAAAACGCCCGTCCCGCCGGATTCGCGTGGGTTCAGCAGGGGGCGTTGCCTTTTTAAACCCGGCTGTCCCCGATACCATCCATTCCTGCAAAGCCTCAGCCATGGCACGGGCGCTGGGATAGCGGTCGTCGGGATTCTTCTCAATCGCCTTCATGATGATGGCTTCCAGCGCATGGCTGATGTCCGGATAGATTTGCGTGGGGGCGGGCGGAGGTTCTTCCTGCAGAAGCGCCACCTCCACATCGCTCTCGGCGTCAAAGGCATATCCGCCGGTCACAAGATAATAAAGCACAAGACCAAGGGAATAAACATCGGAGCGGGCGTCCACCATTTTGCCCCGCGTCTGCTCGGGCGACATGAATTTCGGCGTTCCCATCCGCACGCCAGCCTGTGTCTTGAGCGATGAACCTGAGAGAAGCGCAATCCCGAAGTCCATCACCTTGATTGTCTCCTCATCCAGAAGCATGATGTTATCAGGCTTGATGTCGCGGTGGATGATGCCCCTCGTGTGGGCATAATGGAGCGCCTCTGCCGCCTTGATTATAACAGGCACGGCGCGACTCTCCTCCATCCGTCCGCGCCGCTCCATCAGCCTCTGAAGCGGCTCCCCCTCCAGATATTCCATCACGATACAGATGGTGTCCTGCCATGTTTCAATACCGATGACATTGACAATATACGGATGGCTGAGGCGGGCGATGATGAGCGCCTCCTGGCGGAAACGCTCGCGGAAATCAGGGTCGGAGGCGAGGGCGGGCGAAAGGACCTTCACGGCAACAATGCGCCCCACATCCTCCTGCAGGGCGCGATAGACGATGCCCATCCCGCCGCCGCCGATTTTCCCCTGTATTTTGTATTTTCCTGAAATGAGGTCTGTCATGACTCAAAGACCCGGAAGATGTCTGCACCGATTGCCCATCCATCCTCATTAAACACTTAAACTTTTAAACTCTGAAACTTTCACTAATCGGGCTGGTGCTGGATAAGACTCAGGAATTCATTGCGAATATGCAGGTTATCCTTGAACACGCCCCGCATGGCGCTTGTGACTGCCATTGATTTCTGCTTCTGCACCCCCCGCATCTGCATACAAAGATGCTCCGCTTCGATAACCACGCCAACACCCTTAGGCTTGAGGATGTCCGCAAGGCTCTGTGCAATCTGCTGGGTCAGGCGCTCCTGAAGCTGAAGACGCCTTGCATACATGTCCACAATCCGGGGGATTTTACTCAACCCGATGAGCCTCCCGTCCGGGATATACGCCACATGCGCCTTGCCGAAGAAGGGAATCAGATGGTGTTCGCACAGGCTGTAAAACTGGATGTTCGCCACGCAGACCATTTCATCATAATCCTCACGGTAGATGGCTCCATTGATAATCTCCTCAAGGGACGTGCGGTAACCGGACGTGAGAAAAGCAAACATTTCCGCCACGCGTTCCGGCGTCTTTTTCAGCCCCTGCCGCTTTGGGTCCTCGCCCATCCTGACAATCATCTTCCTGATTATGTCCTTCATCCCCGTTAATCCCCTCATTCCTCGCCGCGGTATGTGATGACATTATCATCCGTCTCGCCGAGGTTGATTTCATACAGTTGAACCCCTCTAAGGCGGGGTTTGAGCCTCTCCCAGATTATGCGGGCAAGATTCTCAGACGTGGTGATTATCCCCTTGATAAAATCCACATCCATGTTCAGATTTTTGTGGTCAAGGGCGTCAATAATCTCCCCCTCAACAATCCCCTTCATCGCATCAAAATTCATAACCATGCCCGTTGCGGGCTCCAGGTCGCCCGTGATGGCAACCTCAAGGGTGTAATTATGTCCGTGGAAATTTGGACTGGCGCACTTGCCGAACAGGGCGCAATTCTCCTCTTCAGAGAGCCGGGGTGAGTAAAGGCGGTGAGCCGCGCTGAAGTGAAACTTTTTCCGAATAATATACATTGCTTTTCTTCTGTGCTTGTTCTGCTTGTCCGGGCAAGGTCTCCTCAAACCGGAATCCTCAGATAATTTCACGTCGTAGACACGCCGTGGCGGGCAGAGAACGCAGAGTGCGCTGAAATTGTTGCAGAAAAAGAGAGTTTGGCTTCTTCACCTCTGGAATACTTCGTTCTCTTCGCGACCTCTGCGAGCTCTGCGAGAAAAATTCTTACCTAAGTGACCCCGGGGTTCAAGCCTTACAGATTTTTCACTCATTTTCCGCCTGTGTCAGGGAATAATGGCGGTAGCGCACATCACTTATGCGGAAGGGCATGACCTCCATGACGAGGTCAAGGGGTATGTAAAACCAGGGGGGTGCGTGAAAACGTTCCCGGGCTGTCACGGGGCGATATCCCTCCTTCTCAATCTTGAAATCATAATACCAGTACCAGGCGAACTGGATGGTGATGGGCGTCCGACCACGATATACATTATTCATCATCACATCCGCCCCTGTCGGGTCAGACGTCACAACCACTCGCGAGCGGATGCATCCCCAGAGAAGAATCAAGGCAAGAAAAAGACCGAGCCATAATCCCCGCCGCTTCATAGAACCCTCTCATAATAGGATGAAAATAATTAAAATATTTTCATATCACCCGTCAAAAATGGGGGTCAATGTAATTCTTGCCTGAGGCGGACGAATAAGGATAATTCCTGAAGACCTGTCCGCCGTAGTTCGCTAAAAGCGAACGAGGGAGGATTCGTGTCAATTCGTGGATAAAGAATTTTTCCTCCCGCCACGGCGCATCTACGGACGTGAAACATTCTTATATAATGCCCTTGACAAGGAAAAGATGAGGGTCTAACGATTACTCTTCTTTTTGAACGGTCCTTATTATGAGAATAGATGTTCAAAAATTACAGGCAGGGCCTGAGACCCATATCCTTAACCATAACCCCGCGTTCTTTGACCTTGTTGGCAAGGACTGCGAGGTTTCAGAGAAGGTCAGGGGAAAGGTCGCCTTTTCCCTTGTCGGGGACAAGGTTCTGATGGAGGGCAACATCCAGACGTCTGCAAGGATGGAATGTGTCCGCTGCCTCGCGCCTGTCAAAATACCCATCCGGAAATCCTTCACCGTGGTTTTTGTCCCAAAGGAGGAAGAACCTTCCCAGAAGGAGTCTTTCAATCCGGAAGAGGAGAACACTTCCTATTACACCGGTAAGACGATTTATCCCGATATGGAGATTCGGGACCTGGTTCTGCTTGAGATTCCCGATTATCCCCTGTGCAGGGAAGATTGCCCAGGGTTGTGCGTTCATTGCGGCGCCAATTTAAATAATGGCACCTGCCGATGCAAGGAGATGGAAGAGGTTGCGCCCCCCAACAGACCCGCCCACTCATGGAAGGAGCAGCTGAAACATCTCCGAAAAACCACGGAGGGCAAATAATTCCCTGTCTATGGGATTTTTTTTGCAGGGTTGGGCTTTTTGATTTCTTGTGCCAAGACAATTCAGGAGGTAGATTAAGAAATGACTGTTCCACGGAGACGACACAGTAATTTACGGCGCGACAAGGCGCGGACGCATAAGAAGCTTACGGCTATGAAGAGTGTTGCCTGCCCCAAATGCGGCGAGCCGAAGCTCCCCCACCGCATTTGTCCTGCCTGCGGGGCTTACAAGGAAAAGAAATACAAGGTTCAGGTCATTGAATAACCCACTCCGAGGAATACGCATGCGGGTAGCTATTGACGCCGTGGGCGGAGACTTTGGACCCCGGGGTGCGGTCGAAGGCGCTATGGAGGCGTCTAAGCGTCTTGATTATGACCTCATTCTGGTGGGAGAGCCGCGTAATATTGGCAGGTTCTTGAAAGCAAGGCGTTTTTCCAGTCCCCGCATCTCTATTGTCCCCGCCACAGAAAAAGTGGATATGTCTGAGCATGCCAAGGATTCCCTCAGAAAAAGGGATTCCTCCATTGCCGTGGCGGCGCGCCTTGTTAAAGAAGGCAAGGCGGATGCCTTAGTTTCCGCCGGGAATACGGGCGCCGTCATGGCTTCCGCCCTCTTCACATGGCGCCCTCTGCCGGGCATCAACCGCCCAGCCATTGCAACCCTTCTCCCCACCATGAAAAATCCCGTTGTCCTTATCGATTCGGGGGCAAATGTGGATTGCAAGCCCATAAACCTCGTCCAGTTCGCCATCATGGGGCATTGCTATGCGAAATATGTCCTGGGGCATTTAAGACCGCGCATCGGGCTGTTAAGCATAGGCGAGGAGAAGACCAAGGGGAATGAGCTCACCCAGGCGACGCACAAGCTGCTGGAAAATACAAATCTGCACTTTCGCGGCAATGCAGAGGGACGCGACATCATCTCCGACAAATTTGATGTGATTGTCTGCGACGGTTTTGTGGGAAACATTATCCTGAAATTTGCCGAGGGTATTGCCTCCATGATACTCCGCTCCCTCAAGGGCGAAATCTCAAGAAATATCATATCCCGGCTTGCCGCCATCGGCGTTAAGCCCGCCTTCAAGAAATTCAAAAAACGCGTGGACTATTCTGAATATGGCGGCGCGCCGCTTCTCGGGCTGAATGGAACCTGCATCATCTGCCATGGCATATCAGACCCCAAGGCAATCATGAACGCCATCCGCCTTGCCGGCGATATTGTCAATCATGACCTGAACAGTCATATTATTCATGAACTTGAGATGTATAACGGAAAGGAAGAGAGTCATGAGTAAGGTGGAACATACGGGAATTACCGGTATCGGGATGTATGTCCCTGAAAAACGCCTGACCAATGCAGACCTCGAGAAAATGGTGGACACAAGTGATGAGTGGATAACAACGCGTTCCGGCATCAAGGAGCGTCATATCCTGGCTCCCGAGGAGGCCGTCTCCGATATTGGCGCTAATTCAGCCCGCATTGCCATGAAGGAGGCGGGCGTCAGCCCAGAGGAAATAGATGGCATCATCTTTGCCACACTCACCGGCGATACGCCATGTCCTGCCACAGCCTGCCACCTTCAGCACAAGCTCGGCGCCATAAACTCCTATGCTTTTGACCTTGGCGCCGCATGCAGCGGATTCGTCTATGGTCTCGCCGTGGCAGATTCTCTCATCAGGAATGGAGTCGGGAAGACAATCCTTGTTATTGGGGCGGACAGTTTATCCCGCGTAACCGATTATCAGGACCGTGGGACGTGCGTCCTCTTCGGGGACGGGGGTGGAGCGGCAATCGTCCAGGCAAACACCTCACAGGGGCGCATCCTCAGCCATTATATGGGAGCGGACGGCTCCATGACGGAGCACATCATCATTCCGGCAGGGGGTTCTCGCCTTCCAGCGTCACATGAAACCATCGATAAGCGACTCCACTATGTCAAGATGGCGGGCAATGAAGTTTTCAAATTCGCCGTGCGCATCCTTGTCCAGTCTCTGGAAAAGGCTTTAGAACGATGCGGGCACAGCGTGAAGGACCTGAAACTCATTGTCCCTCACCAGGCGAACTATCGCATCCTTGAGGTGGCTGCGCGCAAGATGGAACTGGAGCCGGAAATCATGTATAATGACATCGCCAATTATGGCAACACCTCCGCCGGCACCATCCCCATTGCCCTGTCAGATGCCCTGAAGGAGGGAAGAATCAAAAAGGGCGACCTCATTGCCCTTGTTGCCTTCGGGGGCGGCTTAACCTGGGGGTCGGTCATCATTGAGTGGTGAGGAAAAATAAATAAAAATCACAACCACCAGGGCATTAAGACACGAAGTAAATGCGGTGATTCAGCAGGACGGACGAATTCGTCGATGGGCGCCTATAATGGATTTGAAATATGAGAATAAAATACTTTCAAGATACTGATACATTGTATATTGAATTTAAAACCGGGGAGGTTGCGGAAACGAAAGACTTGGATGAGAACACGCTGCTCGACCTGGACCGTGACGGAAATATCTGCACGATTACGGTGGAGCACGCAAGCGAGCGCGCAGATATTCCGCACTTTTCCTTCGAACAGGTGGTAGCCTGACAAGCCGTTCGAAAGAATTTGACCTGTTAAGTTATTTACCGGTGCCCTCATTTTTAAAGATAGCAAGCCAGAAAAATTTCGCCATGAGCATTCTTTTATCCTTTGAATGAGGGATAAAATCAATTGGACGATAGGCAGTTCCATCAAGTATTATTTCAAGTTTGCCATCAAGCCTGTCCTGTCTAAACCGACTCTCTACAATACAATTTTGCTCCTTTCTCAGATGCCAGCGTTTTATTTCCCTTCCATTTATCATCAGACTTATCGATGCAAACTTTTTGGGAAAGAGGTCAATGCCTGTTGATATTTGAATGGTATAATCCCCGGGTGGAATAGTCTGATTGAGGGGAATTTTAACAGGAGGTGTATACAGCCTCCTGAAGACCTCATTATTGTATTCAAGCTCAAGCGGTGCGTTGGAAAATGAACCTTTGCCATCTATAAGGTCTTCAGCGCCAAGGAAAACTATGGGATTCCGAGATAGAACCTCCTGCCTGCGCCAGGTTCTTCTTGAAAGAAACCATCTCTTAAGCAGTGTCCAGTCTATATTATCATACCTCACAAACCAATACCATGTCTCATCAAGTAAAAGAGTCCGCTTAAACATCCTGTTCATGAATTCCAACGTCATCCACGGATAGTATGGCGTCTCATTCGCCGTGTTTTTATATATCAGGAGGTAGATTCCGGATTGCGCAGGTTTTGATTGAAGTATCAGGTCTTCAAAGGTCACAACAGGGTATTTTTTGGATGAATAATATTGGTAACCGTTGCAAAAAAGAGGGTCGGTTACAACCAGGATATCATCCTTTTTTAACGTCATGTCCATGACGCCGATAATTTCCTTCCAGTCCGGCTTCTCCTTATGAGTGATAACAACAAGGTTGCCGACTATCATTAAAGAAAGAATAATCATAAATGAGATTTTACGCAACCAGACTCGCGGGTAACTGGATATCAGACAGGCAAGAAGTCCGAGAAATGGTCCAAGACTAATTATCACATAACGGTATTCCAGAAAGGATTTCACAGGCAAGTATGAGGTAAAAAACATAAGAGTAGTGGGGAGGAATGTTGTGGTTAATAAAAGGATGCCCGGGAAGGATTGGAAAAGGGCGGGCGGGTTTCCGTGCGGTTTATTTTCCCTTTTCAGCAACCGGAAATAATAAAGAACCATAACGGCAAGGAGAGCGGGCGGGAGATAGAACCAGAGCATATCCAAATCGGGACGGTAATATGAGGCGGAAAAGGTAAGGAATGCCTCAACATAGCACTTTGGCAGGGCGAACCATCTGGGTGACTGCAACCATGCAGATTGCTCCTTGTTGTTCATAAGCTGTTGAATGGTAATTCCAGTAAAAGGCAGGACAAGTAATATGAAAGAATAAATAAACCATTTCAGTCCACAAATCAGTTCCCTCTTCTTCTGCGCTATGTCGCCAGAGCTATATAGCGTAGGTGACATGCGGAAGGCAATAAGGACGGCAGCTATCTCAGAGACAATAAAAAACAAGGCAAAATAATTGGTTAAATATGCCAGAGCCGAGAGAAGAGCAGTGAGAATCCAAAGGACTTTTTTATTGGTTTGAAACGCCAGAACGAGAAAGCCAGCGCAACACCAGAGGAGTGCACTCAGCATCGTGTAATTCCGCATTTCGCGGCAATAATATAGCCAGAAGGGATTAATGCACAGGAAAAGCGCGGCGATGGCGGCGGCGGATTTGCCGAAGCTCCGCCTCATCCAGAAATACAATCCAATCAGACCGGCGATGCCCCAGAATGTGGAAAACCAGCGCAGATCAATGCCTTTTGAATCGGCTATTTTATATAGATAATGTTTAAAGATGAAGTCACCGATTGGACGAAGATCGCCCTTTAGATATTCCCAGATGGCGCGCGGACTGGATAAGATTGAGATATTATAAGATAAGATTTCATCCGCCCAGTAGTCCTCTTTATTGATGGTAAAATAATTAAAAAGCAGGCATAAAAAACAGAGGCATATTAGAATAATGTAACTGGGGAATTTGATGTTTTTCTGCTTATGCATGACTGTTGCCAATTGTCTCTGATAACGGGCTATTGATTGATGGAATATTCACTCATTCATTTTATATGTTATATCAAGGCGCACGGTCAACAATCAATTTAAATTGTGATGGAAACAAGCTACTTCTTTATCATTAATTCATGCAATCTCATCGTGCTTTGCTTATTCTGCGAGAAATTTCTTGAACTTGGCTCAAAAATACTTGAAAGGAGTAAAAACATATAATAAATAATGATTTGATGTTCCCATTACAGAAGAAAAATCGGGTTCATTTAAATGGATTGGTCTTGGAGACGGTTCTCAACAGAAGTGCATGAATAATAATACTCTCGGGGGATGGCTTAATTTGCCAGGGTTCAAGGGAATAAACAATTATGGGGATGGCGTCAGGATTATTGTCTGCGCCATTCTGGGAGGTCTTCTGGGCGCTGTTTACTGGGGCCATTTGAGAAGAGCCGGATTAATCCCATTCCATGCCAACTTTATAGCTGTGGCAGTGGTGGCTGGGATGGTTTACTGGCTTCTTTTCTGGTGCTTGCTTTCACATTTACTCTCCAGGATTCTTTATGACTCCTTCTCCCGGACAGCCTCATCCCTCTGGCCTGTTATAATTGGAGCGGGATTGATTTTTGCTTACCCTGTTTCCTTTCCCGCTCAAGATATGCCAGGGCTTTTCATCCTTGGAATTTTCCTGATATTTATTGGCATTATCATTATTGGCATTTGGGAGCGTGCTATCTATCCCGTTTCCATCCTTTTTTACCTATTTCTCGCCATTTTATTGACAACCCAATATCATAAAGCGTGTTACTATCCCTATCCGGATAACCTGCAAGCAGTTATGAAGGGCACGGCACTAGGACCCTGGCGTTTTCGCATTCTGATACCATTACTCGTCAAGACCTCAAGAATCTGGATACGGGCTGATGCCAATAACATCATGTTCTTCTTCCGGATATTTATTTTAGTCATGGCATTCGTGGCAACGAAGCGACTTGTGCGACACTGGGTCAAACCAGAAATAGCCGCATTCACACCCGCACTATTTGTCATTTTGCTTCCTTCTTCTTTCGACATGAACATCAGCACGGATTTTACCGAGATATTATTTATGACCTTATATTTGCTGGCAATGCTACGCGGCAGTAATCCCGGATGTCTCCTCTTGATGATTATTGGAACAGCTAATAAAGAAAGTATGGTTTTCATGAGCTTATGTTATTTAGTTTATCGCATGCTGGAAGAGAAAAGACATCATCTGAGGTCGGTCCTTTTATGGACCTTTGCTCAAGTTGCAGCATGGTTGGGCACAAGGGCATTGATTTGGACATCTATCGGCGGGTCATGGAACTACGCATATGGATTCCATGAGAATTTGGGAAGTGTGGTGGAATATTTCCGATGGCTCATAGGAAAGAACCTTACATACAACCCTAATTATTTTTGGGAAACCACTGTGGTCCGGATTCGCCGGATTACCATTTTTGGAGCGGGTCTGTGGGTCATGATAATTCTATTTTGGCGCAGACTTCCGCGATTTTTGATTATTAATGGACTTGTGACTATTCTCATTTATCTCCCCGCAGTATTTGTGATGGGCTGCATAAATGAGACTCGCATCTTTTATCCCCTTCTACCTTATCTTGTCTGCGGGATTCCCATTCTCATTTCAGGGCAATCCCAGGATTCTGGAAATAAGGAAGAACCACATTAAACTAAGGGGACAAATTCGCCAGATATTTCAATATCCCGGACTTCATCATGAAAATAATTTCTATTGATTATGCCTCTTGGATGAATAAAGAGAATTAATAATGCACTGAATTGAGGATGCCTATGGATAAGGAACTGAACCTTGAAGGGGCGCTGAGACCCGGACTGGATATCCTCGCCAGCGAGATTGTCATCTCTCTCAAGAAAAGGTCGCGCTATAAGCAGAACCTCGAAATCTACCGCCCCGGGCTGGTCATCGGACATGATGACCTTTCGCTCCTCTTATATGAACTCGCCCGCATGGAAGAACTCCACGCCGAGCTCGGGCGCTATACCTACGCCAGCCAGGAGGCATTCACTGACGTCTGCCATGTCCCGCTCATCATCAGGCGCCAACCTCTCCCCTGCCCGATTTACAACTTCGCTACGAACCTCGGACCCGAGACCATCCGGTTTTATCTCGGATGGATTGAGACATACTGCCCCGCCGGCAGTGATTCTGACACATACGGCGAGACTGTCACAACGGATGTTGCCGCTCTCCTGAATCTCTTTGAGCGCATAAATCTGGGCAAATATGTGGCGGAATGCAAATATAAGGAGGCGCCGGAGCGCTACCGCAAAACGGGCGGCGACCCCGCAATCATCGAACGTCTCCTTGCGGACAGTGAGCGCGAGGCGAAGGTCGTCGAGATGGCGATGCGGATGGCGGAGCAATATGATTTTGACCCCGCCCAGGCGCAATATGTCTTCTCTTGGCTCATCCGCATAACACTCCGTGTGGAGATTCAATACATCAAAAACCGCCTCAGTCTCGAAAAGAGCGATTGAGCAGAGCGCAGGAGAAACAACTGAAAAACCCGACCTACGTTGCAATACTGGTTTTCAGTCTCACGGGTTTTGTGATGCTTGTTGTCGGCGCTATCGCCTGGATGGTCAGGAAAATCAGGGAGCGAAAAGCGGAAGAGAAAAGGGCGCTGGAAGCATTACAGAAGGAGATGGAGAAAGAATTCTCACCGTCATCACCCCCCGCGGCTGAAATCAACCCATTACCGCCAACTACGCCGGTGACAGGGGCGCCGCCGCCCCCGCAAGCGCCGGTTGTGTCGCCCGCGCCAACTGCCGCCCCCCAGCCCGCCCGGACAGCCGTCGAGCGAGTCATCTCACGCCTGAGAGATGCGGGGCTCTTCATCTCCGATGAGGGTTCTTATAAACTTCTTGACCCCTCCGGCTCATCCGTCATGGTGCGTCTTGCAAAGAACAAGACCGCACTTATTGTCCCCCGGTTCGAATCCGAGCATTTCATCTTTGAGGCATTGAGGCGCTTTAATTATATCTTCCTCATCATTGGTGAGGAACGAACCATCGTCCTGCACAAGATGGAAGACTACCTTGCAGACCGGTGGGAATTGTGACATTAATTCATGATGGCGCTTAAGAATTTTCCGGAGCGTGTTTTGATTGAGAAGGGATGCGAGGGTCTGCCCTACACACAGGAAATCCTTTCCCGCCTGACCTGCCCGCGAGTGGAAATCATTTCAGACGTCAGGGCATATCTTAAACAAATCGCCCCCGCGCCGTCCTCCCTGTCTTCGGGCAAGCGCATCCTCCTCCTCATGAAAAATCGCGGGCATTTTATAAAGAGATGTCCGGGCACACGCCATCATCTCTGCTGTCTTTACCTTGTGCTCCATCACGCCGCCGGCTGCCCCCTCGACTGCTCCTATTGCATCCTTCAGGCGTATCTCAATAATCCTTTCATTGTCTTTTACGTGAACGTTGAGGACATGCTCGCCGAATTGCGGGATGTTTTCAGCCGCGTGAGCGGAACCATCCTTCGCATCGGCACCGGCGAGTTCACAGACAGCCTTGCCCTCGAACACATCACACACACGACGCGCCTCCTTATGCCGCTCCTTGGACAATTCCCGAACGTGTTTCTCGAGTTGAAGACAAAAACGGCGGATATTGATTCCCAACTCGCCTGCGAGCCGCGCCGCCGGATAATCTTCTCATGGTCGTTAAATCCCGAAGCGGTGGTGCGGGCGGAAGAAACCGGCACGGCGCCGCTTAAGGAGCGTCTCGCCGCCGCAAGCAAGGCGCAGTCCGCATCAGGCGGGCATCCAATTGCCTTTCACTTTGACCCGCTTCTTCGCTTTCCCGGATGGGAGGAGGCATACACAGGAGTTGTAAGGTCTCTTGCGGATGCGGTTGACCTGTCCCGCGTCCTCTGGGTAAGTATGGGGACGTTTCGTTTCCCTCAATCGCTCAAACATATTATGGAGGAGCGCTTCCCTCAAAACCGCCTCATTTATGATGAATTCATCAGGGGAGAGGATGGCAAGATGCGCTACTTCAAGCCGCTCCGGCGGGAAATGTATGCGCACGTCCTGAGGGCGCTGAGGGCGGCGCATCCGGATGTGTTCACATATCTCTGCATGGAGCGGGATGATGTGTGGGATGAGGTATATGGGTTTCATCCGAAAAATAATTTGCGTCTGAAGAGGATGCTCGATGAGCGTTGTCTTGAGGCGCTTCTCTCACATTGAGGAATAGACAAATGTTGGGAAAAATAGATGCAGGAATTGTGACCTCCCATCCATCGGAGACCCGCGCCGTCATCGCACTGCTTAAGGATACGAGGAATAAATCCTTTTCCCTCTTCACCGGCGCCGTGGGAATGCTTGAGGGACGCCGATGCGCCGTGATTGAATCAGGCATGGGGGGTAGTCGCGCCTTTATCGCCGCAAAGCAATTGCTCCCTGTTTTCCATCCCGCCTTGATTGTGGATTTCGGGGTGGCGGCAGCAGTGCGGTCTGACCTTGTTCCGGGGGATGTCGTGATTGCGCAAAAGGTGGTGGATGTTGTCCCTCTGATTGAGGCATGGAAACAGAATGACCCCTTTTTTCTCACGCCGCCACGCTTAACAATAGAGCCGCCATTGGAAGAACTCACCGCCGCAATTCAGCCGGATGTGGCGAACGAGATGAAGAAATGGCAGGGTCTTAAAACCGGCGTCATTGCCTCGGCGGATTTTTTTCTCCGCAGTTCGATTGTCCGCAATGAACTTGGGCGGCGCGGTGTTGACGCATTCTGTTATGAGTCATTTGCCGTAGCGAAGGCGGCGGCTGAGGCGGCAACGCCGTGGTTATCTCTCCGCGGCATAAGCGACACAGGCGGCGAGGATGCGCTCGCCCGGTTCCATCGCTCACTGAACAAGGCTCTCACCTGCGCCAGAGACGCGCTGAGTCAAATGGTTGGGTATTGGTTTCGGAAAGTCTAACGCCGGCGAGTTTATATCAGCGGTGGACTTATCATGATTCCCCGCTCACGCCAGCACGCGACGCCCCATGACATACATCTTGCTATAGGGCTCGCCGCCAAGGTCAAGGTCTCCCATGCGCGACTCTTTGATTCCCTCCCTTATGGTGGCGTGAATGAAGCGGTCGCCGCCGAGTGAAAGTCCCACATGGGTAGTCTGTCCCTCATTACTCATGAAAAAGAGGAGGTCGCCCGGCAGGACATCGCTGAAATCCCCCAGCATGCCCACCTGATTCCCCACATTCGCCTGCTGTGAGGAGTCCCGCGGGAGAAGTATGTTGTGAATATGGAACACCGTCTGAATGATGCCGGAACAATCTATACCCGCATGAGAGATGCCTCCCCAGAGATAAGGCACGCCTGAATACATCCGCGCTGTCCTCAGAATGGATTTGATTAATTTGTGGCGGGCGGGTTCATAAATATGCACACTCCCGGATTCCGGCTTCAGGCGCGAACCATCAGGAAGAATCAGCCGCCCTTTTGTGTCACAGGCAATCTCGCTCCCCATCGGAATTAGGGCTTCACCAACTTTGATATCCCTGAGGACCCGTGCGCGCCGCCCGTTGAGCCATCTGAGGTAATCCTCCCTCGTCGCCGGCGCCAGGTCGGATTTGTGCACATAACCTAAGTAACCCGTCGGGTCGGCGCAAAAGTAATAATCCCCTTTTATGAAATAACAAAGAAGGAAGGAACCCGGAAAGATTTGTAAGACAATCTCATCAGTCTTTCTGGGAAAGGCGCGCATATTGACGCAGGGCAGGACAGTCTGCGCAAAACTCAATTTCTTCCTGGCGAGTATTTGAAGACGGGAGCGGATTTTGAGACGCCGCCGCACAACCAGGGGAATCTTTTCAATACACCGCAAAAGCGCCCTTTCCTGCTGGGGAAAATGGACAAATCCCTTCAGGATGACTTCCTCCTCCGTCCTCGCCGCCTCCACGCAAAAGGCAAAGAACCGGTAATCCACGCGGGATGCCACAGTCCTGATACAATCGTTAAATTCCATGGAAAGACGGTCAGCAGGTGACAATCTTTTCCTCCTCGCTTCGTCGCCAGAACTATGCAGCGTCGGCGACTGTAAAGATTTTTTTATCTGGATTCATAATCCCATCCGGGTCGAAAATCTCCTTGATGCCATGCATCAGGGCAATCTCAGATGCGCCGCACTCAAGCGGAAGATACATCGCCTTGGTCAGCCCGATGCCATGCTCTCCGGAAATAGTTCCCCCGTGCAGGACGGTCATGCGGAGGAGCTCATCAACTGCCTCCCGCGTCCGCCGCGCCTCATCCTCATTTAAGTTATCATACATGAAATTCACGTGGATGTTGCCATCACCCACATGGGCAAAGTTTACCACGTGTATGCCGTGAGCATGGGCAATGCGTTTGATTTCTAAAATCACAACCGGCATCTGTGAACGGGGAACGCAAATGTCCTCATTCATCTTTGATGGCGCAATTTCATATATGGCAGGGGAGAGAGAGCGCCTGATTTCCCAGATTTTCTCCCTTCCCTCCACATCTGATGCGCCTCGTGTGTTAATGGCGCCCGCCTCAAAACAAATCTTCTCCGCCCGACCCGCCGCCCAGATTGTCCCTCCCCGCTCATCAGGCGGTTCAAGGTCGTCAAACTCAATAAGCAATGCGCCGCCCATCCCCTTGAGAAAGATATCCCCCGTGTACAAAAAGGCGCAATGCACCGCCATCTCATCCATGAACTCCATGGCGCATGGGAGAAGTCCTTCCTTCAGGATGCCAAAGGCGGCGCGCAGGGCACTCGTGTCATCGGGAAATGCCGCCAGAAAGGTCCCACACCGGCGCGGATGCGGTAGAAGTTTCACGGTTATCTCTGTTATCACTGCCAGCGTTCCTTCCGAGCCCACAAGCAACCTCGTCACATCAAGACTGGTGACCGATTTCAGCGTGCCCGCCCCAAACCGCATCACCTCTCCCCTCCCCGTGACCACCTCAAGGGCAAGGACATAATCTCTCGTCACGCCGTATTTGACGCTGTTCAGCCCACCGGAATTGACGGCAACAGTCCCGCCGATGGTGGCAAACTTAGCCGAGGCAGGGTCGGGCGGGTAAAAAAGCCCATGCCCCTTAACTGCCCGCTTCAGGTCCTCCAGAATCACACCCGGCTGCACCCGCGCTATATGGTCAACAGGATTTATATCCAGAATCCGGTTCATGGATGTCATGACAAGGGCAATGCCCCCTCTCCGCGGAATGGAGCCGCCCGTCATCCCCGTGCCAGCCCCTCGCGGGTAAACCGGAATCTTGTTCCGGGAGGCAAATTGAACCACTTGTTGCACATCATCCGTGCATTGCGGCATCACCACGACGTCCGGCATGGCGCTCCCCCGCGAGGCATCGTAAGAGTAAGCCACCCGCTCCTCCCCGGAGACAAGGACACACCCTTCACCCACAAGGTCAACCAAACCGGCAATTAATATATCATCATCCATATTAAAATAAATGTGCGCAAAAATATTGCCTCTTTGTCAAGGTAATGTAATTAAAAAGATGTCTCTACTTCGATAATCTTGGAATTCGGTCAATAAATATCCTTGAACAGCGGAATTCTGGTATAGTAGATTGCGTCTTGTTTTTCTGAGATTACATAAAACGAGGTGCAGTAGATATGGTGGTACAGAATCCCTATGTTGTGATGAAGGATGGGACAATCAAGCAGGTGAATCCCTTCACGGGGACGGAGGTCTGGTTCATCCCCGGACGCGGGAATAAGCCCGACCCCAATGCCCGACCCAAAACCGCCCAGAAGATTGAAACCCATGTCCCGGAGGATTATTGCAGCTTCTGCGAGGCATCATACTGGGATACGACCCCGGAAAAATCCCGCCTCCTCCGCTACCAGGATGGACGTTATGAACACATCGACCACCTCCCTGCCGCGGAAATGAATAAAACCAAACCCATCTTCCGCCGCATATCCAACCTCTTTGAAATCGTCTCCACAGATTACTGGAAGAAGAATTACGACTACTTCCTTTCCGACAAAAACCTGGCGTGGAAGAACCGCTACCTTGCAGATTCAGCCGGTCGCGAGCACGTCCTGCACGTCATGAAGGCGAAGATGCGCCTTTCCAGGATGACGGATAAACAGATTGAGGAAACGCCGCCGGATACCATTTTCAACATGTCGGATTCCTTTTTCGGCGGGGGGCATGACCTCATTATCAGCGGTCCCCACTTCAAGGCGGGTTCGCAGTATGACAACGACCTCCTCGCCTCCGGTGATATGACCCCCGAGGAACATTTCCATTTCTTTAAATTCACCATCCGCGCCGCACAGGATATAACCGAGAATAACCGCTATGTGCGCTATATCAGTATCTTCCAGAACTGGCTTGCGCCGGCGGGCGCATCCTTCAACCATCTCCACAAGCAACTCGTGGCGCTCGATGAATGGGGCTTCTCCGTTCAGCGAGAGGTGGAACTGGTCCGTGAGAATTCCAACGTCTATAATGAATTCGCCACAAACTTCGCATCCTACCATAACCTCGTTTTTGCAGAGAATGACCATGCCATTGCGTTTATCTCCGTCGGTCACCGGAGCCCCACCCTTGCTATCTATTCCAAGAGCCACAACTGCCGACCGGAAGAACACACAGACGAGGAACTGCGCGGGTTTTCCAACCTTGTGCACGCCTGCCACGCCGCCATGGGGAGCAACATCCCATGCAATGAGGAGTGGTATTATCTCCCGCAGGACGCCGTGGAACGTATCCCGTGGCACATCCTTATCAAGTGGCGCACCAACACGCCGGCTGGCTTTGAAGGCGGGACGAAAATATATACGAATACCCTCGCCCCGACGGAGATGCGGGATATCATGGTCCCCCAGTTATACAAACTGCGGGCGGAGGGTCGGGTCATTGTCAAAAATATCGCCACTGAATGCCCGGCAAAGGCTAACGCACTTAGATACTACGAAAAATAATGGCTCATCTGCCTGACATAAAAAGTGGCAGAGTGTGGAAATGGGACGAAAACAAATATATATCGGTGATTATGTTCGCCTCAGGGAGGAGTATGTCAATCAATGGAAATGTGAGCACCCGGAGCGCCTGAAATGCCTCAGGGAGACTATCTTCATCGTCATTGAAACCTGCCGGTGCTACAACTGGAGATTTGGAACCGGGGGAGGTGGAATGCTCCTTGCCCTGAAACCATTCATCGGACCGCTCGTAAATGAGGACATGGTTATCGGACGAGGCGAGGAATCGGTTGAACTCGTTGACTCCGCCACCGTTGATGCCCTCCTGAGGGGCAGCACAGAGGAGGAACTGGACAAATTAGCGGATATTTAATAAGGAATTTTGAACTACCCGTATTGATTCCTACGGCACTTCCCCCTGATTCACACCTCAACAACCCTCAGCATGTTTGTGGCGCCGCCCACACCAAGAGGCACCCCCGCAGTCACCACCACCCGCTCCCCTGACCTCACAAATCCCTCACCTTTCGCCACCTTGACCGCCTCTCTCACAAGCGCCTCAAATCCGCTCATGTCATTTCTCCTGCAAACCTTTTTCATGAGAAATGACACAACGCCCCAGGTGAGCTGGAGCCGCCTCTGCGTGTCTGCATCAAGAGTGAACACAAGGATGGGACATTGCGGTCGGTAGCGCGCCACAAAACGCGCCGTATAGCCCGTCACGCTCAGACAAAGAATCGCCGCCACATCAAGGGTGCGGGCAATATGGGCGGTGGCAAGACTGATAGCATCGGGCACGCTTCCCGCCTCTGCCAGACTCCGCTCCGTCAAAAAACGGTTATAGTCCAGCCCCTCCTCCACCCTTTTTGCCACCTTATCCATGATTGCCACAGCCTCGCACGGATATTGCCCCACGGCAGTCTCGCCACTAAGCATGACGGCGTCCGTGCCATCTATTATGGCATTGGCAATGTCCGCCACCTCTGCGCGTGTGGGACTCGGGCGGCTCATCATCGATTCAAGCATCTGGGTGGCGGTGATGACAGGCTTGCCGTGCGCATTGCACAATGCGATGATGCGCTTCTGGACAAGCGGCACATCCTCAAGGGGGATTTCAATGCCCAAGTCTCCACGCGCCACCATGGCGCCATCGGCGGCTTCCAGAATCTCCTCAAGGTTCGTCACCGCCTCATGCTTCTCTATCTTGGCAAGGATGGGAATTGTTGCGCCTGCGGAGCGCACGGCGCGCCTCGCCTCATTAATATCCCTCGCGCACCTGACAAATGAAAGAGCGAAAAAATCCAGCCCCTGCGCCACTCCGAAGCGAATCATGCGTCGGTCTTTTATGGTCAGGGCGGGAACGGAAAGGGTCGCCCCCGGGAGATTGATGCCCTTGTGGGAACTCAAGAGTCCCCCATTCACGACCCGGCAATAAATATCCTTCCCCACAACCCTTGTCACACGGAGCTCAATGGCGCCGTCATCAAGAAAGATGCCCTCCCCCGGATGCACATCCTCCGGCAGATGTTTGTAACTGACAGAGACCGCCTCCGCCGTGCCGGCCACGTCACGCGCTGTCAGGACGAAGGACGCCCCCTCCTTGAGCAAGACGGGTTCTTTCACAATCCTGCCGCATCGTATCTTGGGACCGCTGAGGTCGCCCATGATGGCAATGGGTATTCCCTCCGCCGCCTCACGAATCATCCGCACCAGTCCCTTATGCTCCGCCTCATCACCGTGGGAGAAATTCAGGCGGAAGACATCCACGCCGAGGTTAATCATACGGCGGATGACAGGGAGATTCGCCGTGGCAGGTCCAAGTGTTGCGACTATCTTTGTCCGCGCCATCTTTTCCGCCTCCGGACGAATGTTAATTTGCCGGTTTTAATATAACCCTCGTATTCCACAGATTCTTGAGGGATTTTTCCGTAAGATGGAGATTCCAGCGAACATAATTCTCATCCTGCATGACCTTGGACGCAATCAGGAATGAACATAAAAAGACGTTTGCGCCCTCGCTTTTTAAAAGATTGCTCCTCCAGCCGGAAAGATAGGTGTGAAGCCCCTTCGCCCCTGATTTCTCCGTCAGCCAGGCAAGTCCGCTTGCAAGAAACCCGTCCGGGGCGGTCTCAAAAAAGAGGGCTGCACATTCAATCTCTGAAAGCCTCCGGCAGAGCTCTGAATTCCTCTCTCGAAAGGATGCGGCATCTTTCGTCTGGAGAACAATGCGCGGGCGGAAGGCAACCCAGCAGATTGAACGACCATTCGTTCTCTCCAGAACCCTGCTCAAAGATTCGGGCAGCGCCTTCGACTTCTCCTTCAGGGCGTCCACCGCCTGCCTTAAAAGTGCGGGCGTCCCCATCATAAGGGTGGAGGGCTCCGGAAAGGCATATCCCACCGTCTCGCCTTCATAGATGGTCAGCCCCTTGTAACTTGAGGACTTCATTCCCGCACCGATAGAGAAGGAAAGGCGCATCCCCACGGTGTTATTGTCAAAACTGCCCTTCAGGATGCCGAGGAATTTCGAATCCATATCGGGGTCGCCCGCGGTGAAAAATGTGGCGTATTGAACCTCATTCTGGAGATTGATGCCCATCATCCCCTGCACCATTTGAACATACTGGCTCATGGCGAGCGCCATGGCGGCGTTTCCCTCATGCACACTGCTGACGGCGTCAAAATAGGACTTGCAGTCAAAATTCCCCGCCATCCACCAGTCCGGCGGCAGTGCGCGCAGACATGGATTCTCAGATGCCCTGGCAAAAGGCACAGGCGTGGCGGTTGGCGCCTGCGCCGGAAGAAATGCCGACGGCAGGATGAAAACCGCTGTCAGAAAAAGGATAACCACCGGATAATACTTACCATATCTCAACATAAAAATTCCTTTCGGCAAAAATAACCAGTCAGGATATATTAGCTGTTATAAGGGGTGGAAATAATCAAGGGAAAATAGGAGCGACATTAGAATCAAAACACCATAGATGATTTCACGCAGAGCACGCAGAGCGCGCTGTCTGTTATTTTGCCAGTTGTTTACCTAACAGATACCAGACTAAGTCGGCAATATCAATCTTGCCATCACCATTCAAATCCAAGCCTGTTGGGTTCGAATCCAGCCCCAGCAAACAGCGTTTGATGTTCTCCGGCGTCGGTTTCGGCTGTAAGGGGTTGGAAACTACGCCCCATACCCCTTTGCCTAAGGAATCCGTCAGACCTGTGATACCAAACCCCTGAACATACCCGCCACCAGTAATATGTGTGGCGGGCTGCGTTACACCCTGGATGAACTGGAAACTGACGCCTGTCCCCTCCACAGTATCCTTGACAATAGCCATGGAGCTGAATTCCCCGGCGGTATTATCAAATTTCCAGATATCTTTAAACGCATTGGCAGTGCCATCCATAAACTGTACCCGGATGTTGACGGGTGAGTTGAAGGGAACGCCCACGTTGGAGAAATTCTTCGTCAAAATAATGAAGAGGGCGTTACTCGCCGTTGG
>Ga0315291_10000396_pt1 | contig 57137 bp, 80 predicted proteins | sample YL17G12_20_MG_FD_203070 | JGI IMG/M metagenome (GOLD analysis project Ga0315291, IMG submission 203070) | Sediment microbial communities from Yellowstone Lake, YNP, Wyoming, USA - YL17G12_20 | ecosystem: Environmental > Aquatic > Freshwater > Lake > Sediment | place: USA: Wyoming | collected... | reverse complement strand
GCAGCCCAAAATTGGCCGACGAAGTATTGGAGGCTATACGTTGTGTCAATCGTGGTGACTACGAATCGTGCATCAATGTGCTGTCTGGCGTTGTCGGCCAACTTCGGGCGAGTGCCTGAGAACGTTGGGCGCAATTGTCAACGCTTGAGCATTATAGTTTTTGGGGGCTAAGATGTTGTATCGTACCATAGTTGCTGATCCGCCTTGGGAACAGGGTTTTGCCTGGGGCGGGAAGCGTCGCCCCAATCAGGCCCGCGCGCTCCCATATCCAACTATGTCTATCAGCGAAATTTGTGCCTTGGACGTGGCAAAGATGGCGGCGGACGATTGCCATTTGTGGCTGTGGACTACTAACCAGCACCTTGCCAGCGGGTTTGACGTAATGCGCTCATGGGGTTTCAAGTACCTCGCGCCGATTCACTGGATCAAGCCTTCAGGGTGTGGCTCGTTTTTTGTGCATCGCACGCAGACTTGCCTTTTCGGGTATCGGCGCTCTTGCAAGTTCGAGGGTGCCCGTTTTCTTCCGAACATCATCGAGGCATCGCCGCGCGCGCATTCCGCCAAACCCGAAGAGACGTATCGCTATATCGAAAGTGTGTCCGCCGCCCCCAGGCTCGAAATATTTGCGCGCCCTTGGACTTCGCTGTTCCCAAGGCGGATCGGCTGGCATGTGTGGGGTAACGAAGTTCCGTGTGATGTGGACATCGCCCCCAAAAAAGAACTGGTGGAGGCGTTGACAACAGCGCCCAACATACAAATGGACGAAATGCCCGCTGATGCTTTTGAAGGGGACTTGTAGGCGGGCACTTCGCCCGTTTGTGGAACCGTTATGCAAAAGTTTGGCCACTCTGAAATTTGAAAGGGGCGCTTAGATGAAGGTCGGTAAAACGGGCCGTGGTTTTCAGATCGTAGAGTTCAACGACATATATGGTGCGCCCTGTTCTCTTCAACAGAGTTCGCTCGCACGTTATCAGCAGCCGGGGAGTTCGGCTGTCTGGTTTGGTACCGATGATGCATGCCCAAAACGGTTGGTCCCTGGTCAATCGTGGCAGCCGGTGCCGTTTCCACCTGATACGTCGTTCAACACGCGGGCGCACCTCGATAGGAAACAGGTCTTGCAACTGGTGTCGTATTTGCAAACATGGTTGGACTGTGGGTACTTCGTAAGGCCGCGCCCCAAACGTGCGGAGGTGGCCAAACCTACGCATAACAGGCGCAGCACAAAAGCCGGTGGGGCATGAGTGGCGGGCGTACCGGCCTTCGTGCGGGTGCGCCATTCCGTTGTGCGAAATAACTGGTGAACCATGTAGAAAGGCCGCCGCTATGGACTCGAAACAGCATATTGAAATCGCGCTTCGGTGTGGAAAAGTGGCATGGCACGCGCTCGACATGCAGAGGTCTTCCGATGCCTTTGTTCTCAAGTTACAGTTTTCGGCGCTGATATCGGAAGTAAAGGCGCTCAACGTGGCATTGGACGCGGCGGCAGCACAAGGGGAGTCACCAGTTAAATCGCACAACAGGCCCAGCCCGCAATGAGTACACAGCGGGCGAGTGGGCCGGATCGTTGGGATGCCATAATTGACAAACATTATTATGGGGAGGCGCGAAGTGGAATTGGCAGATTGTATCAAAATACTTGATCGATATTTCGAGCAGCAATTTGGAAAGGGCAGCAATTTCTACAAACAGGCGTGGTTGCCGGTTAAGCGCGCCTCCAAACGTGTTGAGTTGTCAACAACGGCACCCAACACAGACAGCCCAAAATTGCCGACGGTAGAGGAATGTATCTGCGAGGTTCGTCGTAGAATGTTAGGAAGTGAATATTCTGAAGGTATTCCCGCCATGGTAACGATTTTACACGACTTTATATGTCGGCAACTTCGGGCGAGTGCCTGAGAACGTTGCACGAAATAAACCGCGCCCGGTGGTTATAGGCCGGGGCAGAAAGGAAGGCTATCGTGGGTCAAACATTTGTGGAGGAATGGGGTTTTGTCGCCGCCGCCGTGCAGGACATTGCTGTATCGAAAGGGTGGTGGAAGGGCGACCGCAACAATGGCGAGCTACTCATGCTTATGGTCTCCGAACTGGCAGAGGCGCTTGAGGGGCTCCGCCATGGCAACCCACCATCGGAGCACATTGCGCAATTCTCTGCGGTAGAGGAAGAGCTGGCAGATGTGGTTATTCGCATCATGGATGTTGCCCTGGCTCGTGGCTGGAAAGTGGCAGATGCCATTGTTGCTAAAATTGAGTTCAATCGTGGTCGTGAGTATATGCACGGCGGCAAGAAGTTCTGAGGCCCCGGCATACTGGTGGTAGCGCGGTTTACATCGTGCAACACGGCAAGCCTACCATGCCGGGGGCCGGGTTCCAATGAGAACACCCTCCCTGGCCAGCACTTAATGTGGGCAGTCGGGGCTTCATCGAAAGCCCCCGGCACAGCAGGCGAGTTGCCGAGAACGTTGGGATGCCATAGTCTGCGAACTATTTACTGAGGAGGCACGATGAACGAAAAAGCATTGCAGCTTATTGAAGATCTTGGGGAAGTATCGCAAACAGCGCTACTCCTAAGTAAACGTTGTGCTACGCTGGCCGGGCATGCCGCCAAACTGTTGGAGTCGCAGCCAACGGCACCCAACACGACCAAGGTTGCCATTTGCGAAGACTGTAAGAAACCGTGCGGCAATTTGGTAGCCATAACGGACCGACATAACTATCACGATGGTGATTATTGTCCCACATGTATCGCATCTATGGAGTAGTCGCAAACAGCAACCTTGGCTGACCGTTGCACGACATAGTCCGGCTCTTTATCTCATAGGTCCTCTCACTACAAAAGGAGCATCGAATGGCCATGTTTTCCGAATCGGTTTCAGTTGGTACTCGTGGCGACCGTACTGTTATTGTCAGCGAGTTGGCGCGAGAGTGCGTTGTCATCCAGGGGTTTACTCTTGATTGTTACGGCGGTAAAGGGTCGATGATTTTTCTCACCCGTGCAGCAGCGCTCAAAGTGGCAGAGTTGCTAGGTCGGTGGGCAGCGCAGCCCATTCAGGATGTGGAGCCGGTCAACGTCGGGCAACAGTCGGGCGAGTCGCCTGAGCGTTGTACAACATTGCCCGTCTTTCAGGATGTGGAGCCGGTCAACGTCGGGCAACAGTCGGGCGAGTCGCCTGAGCGTTATACAACATTGCCCGTCTTTCTGAAATTATAGGCGGGCACCAAAGGAGGTTCTGTGGATAAAGGTAAGTTGATCTATGAAACGAAGGAAGAACGCGGCTATGTGGCCCGTGCGTGGGATCTCCCCGATAGTAAGGGAGATGCGCTAATTCAGATTACCAAAGGTGATTCTGTGGTGCGCGAGTTTCTGTTCCCTGCATACAAGGTGTGGAATATCGCCGCGCATCTCCCAGACATTGTGGACTCCGAGTTAGCGAAGGATTGTTCCGGGTATGAGGTCGCCGCGGCAACCGGTTTCGGGGGTTCGGTGGCAATGGTGCCCGCTGAAAGCTGTGGAGAGACGGTCAACGTCGCGCAACAGGCCGAGCCCAACATGTCAGAGCCCACGTCGGGCGAGTCGGCCTGAGCGTTAGCCGAAACGGAGGATTAGAAAATGCCATGCAATAACGCTTGCTTGATGGGTGATATCTGTTGTAAACGGTACGGTGGTAGCCGGAAGCCACCGTGCGCCTCACAGCCGGAGGAGTTGTCAACAACGGCACTCCACACAGGCGGCCCAAAATTGCCGACACTGGCGGAAGTACAAAACTACGTGGAGATGCATCACCCATGGGCACCGGTGGTTGAAGAGCGCGAGGGTGATTTGATCGAGCTGGTGTACGACTTCATATGTCGGCAACTTCGGGCGGGTGCCTGAGAACGCCGAACATAAAATTTGCTCTTGCTGTCAAGTCATGAATGGTGAGCGCAAACTAAAAACCCTCGGTATTACCGATAACTGTCCCAGGTGTAACCGCAAACTATCGTGAATTGGCAAGCACGTTACACAGACTCCTCCGGATTGGCGCTTTTCAATGCGTCAATCTCCTTCTTCATGGTGACCATCTGTGCCGACATCATGTCAAATATCGACGTGATGGCCTTCATGTGACGCGACAGTGCAAGCTCTACATCGTCGATGGACGGCTGGCGTTTCTGCTGTTGATCACTCATGTGTCACACTCCTACGGTTGATGGTTGCCACCAGTGCCGATCTTCGGCAAGGTGATGATTTTCACTTGCTCCATAATGGACATAGTATTCCTTTGTTATTGGAATACCATCCCCGCCAGATATGCAATCCTGTGGAGTCCCAAAGTCTTGTCGTTTAATCTTTTCGTCAATCAAATTACTCCAATATTTACAAGCGCGAGCCGAATACATCATCGCCGTATCAGCAGGAACACCCATCAGGTATGGCACGTCGCTATCATCATTGAATGAGAATTGTTTTAGGTGTAGCACGTCTGTATCGGTGTAAAGCGTATTCGGCATGAGTGACAACACAAAACATTTTAACCAATCAGATGACCATACCTTACCTGCTAATTCTGATCGATCCCATAATTTGGGCTCAGATATCAGTCTCAAACGAGAAAGCAACTTTGACATCCATAGGCCAACATTTTTGTCATCTATAAGCATAGGCTTAAACTCAGGATACATTTTGATAGCAGATTCCACGCAGTGTTTTCGTTGCCCGCACATTGGGCCACCAAAGTGGATAATTAACAGCGATCTGCTCATGATAGCTTTACCCTCACATACCCCATGTTGTCAACATACCAATCGTTGACGTTTGTTCCCGATGACGGCGGAAGACCATTCACACGTAGATTAGTCCCATCGCTGTAGATTTTTCCGTCTGGGGCGGCAGCCGTATTGCCCCACGAACTTGGGCAATTATCTTCGGCGTGAAACTGCCCCAGCCCATGGTCAAAGGTAAACGCCGGAGTCGCCGTCCCCTTGTAGAAAAGCACATCCACATCGGCAGGTCCCCCGAACGTTACAGATGAGGATTGTATAGTAACAATGACTCCGGCACCACTCTCTAAGAGTATCATCGAATCGGAATTTATGTGCAACGTATCTCCAGGGCCGACAATCGTTTCTGCGAAAAGATACGCCCTCGGGTCGGCAATGGTATCGCCGAATTTCAGGTAGATGCTGTCGGGGAGAAAGACATCGACATTAAACTTTGCATAGATTGATGCAATAGTTAAAATATTGGCCGCACCAGCTACTATTGTCCAAGTGTTTGCGGCATGAGAGTATTTAATTGATCCAATATCATTATCGCCGCTATCGCCCGCGATAATTCCAACGTCATTCGCTGTTCCTCCGAGCAAAGAAATAAATGCGTCGCCACTATTTTCAATACAGAGAAGTGCATCGGTTGCAGCCGCAACCGTTCCAGCGGTAGCGCTCCAGATATGTACTAATGTGTCCGGCGTTCCAATGCCAATCCCTACTCTTTGCGCCGCGTCAATCGTCATGGCAACATTCGTCGCGGAATCGGTCGATGTGGAAAACCCCATCTTGCAGGGCACTTTTGTTACGGCTGCACCTACTTGGGTAACAACAATCGACGCCCCAAGATCAGGATTGCCTCCCGAATCAACTCCGTACCACTGTAGCGCACCGATAACGTCTGTGTCAATAGTTTTTGTATTTCCAACAGTGTCTTGATGCGACTTGTAAAATTTGAGATATGGCGCATGCGTCACAGTGTCACTATACGTATACAAACCGAGACTTGTATCTTCTGCCAACTGTTGCACATTGAGACCACCCGCCGCAGGTATCGTCACGCGCACCACAGGATTAGTGTCGCCAGTTCCCGCCTTTGTAGCAAAGTATAGATCCGCCTGTTCATTGCTATACGAGTTCGTTGTGATTACGCCTATAGACGCGTGTGCATGTGTAAAGCCGTTCCATGTTTTGAAACTCAGCGCCAAACAATCGTCAACACTGGTCCCCCCAGAGTTTCCGCCAATCATCAAGGCCGTCGCTGCCCCTGGAACTGTATGTTGCGTGACGTCTTGTATGTGCACGGGAAAGCTGGGCACGGTGCCGATGCCGAGGTTGGTATTAATCTTGACATAGTCGGCAGTGTCCTCCACCATCTCAATCATGTCAACGCCACCACAGGCGAGCGTGATTTTGTCCTCCTCAAAACGTAGATAGGTATCTGCGCCAGTGTCGCCGAGGTGATGGATGTACTTAGCCGCGTAGAGTATCCCGTTGGCCGTGATGTCATCGTAGGTCACATCGTAGTATACCCACGCCGCGCCGTTCCAATAGCGATTAGGCTGCCACTCGTGCTTGTCCGTACCGATACTCAGCGCCATAGAGTTAGTATGATCGGTAATGAATCCATCTTGCTTATTGTCGGCATCAGCAAGCCACGTTGCCCAATTATCAATCACTTCTTCTATGTGCTTGTTCGTTGACATCAGATACCTCCTACTATGTTACCTTCAAAATGTCGTTGTCGTTGCTGTATGCGGTAAGCGTCTTGACCCAATCGCCATCGTCCGTTCCGAACGCGGTCAGGGTTTTGCGTATGTTCAGATCCTCGGGTATGCTCTCGTTGAACATCAGCGCGCGTATCGTCACGTAGTAAGGCGGGTTCGGGTCCACAGTGATCTCGGTGAGCATGCACTCTATGGCCACGTTGTTGGTCTGGTGCGGAAGGTTAATCGTGAAGCGGTGGCACTCCTCCCATGCTCCGGCGATGGCGAACGGGACTTTGAGCGTGATCGACGCATTGTACATCCAGTCAATCCAGCACGTCAGATACTCTTTGGCGATGTCATCAGCCTGCGCGCCATTGGCCCACGTCAGATCAGTCAGGTCCGTGGGCGGTTTGTTCAGGTGGCGGCAACGCTTCCACAACGTATTGCAGCGCGTCCAGTACGTTGACGCATCGGTGCCACTCAGCCCTTCGACGGATGCCGCTGCGTATGTCCCCGAGACGTTGGTGATGCGCATGGCGCTTTCGTACTCCCCTGTCGCCGGGTTTTTGTTGTAGCGCACAAACGGCTCAGGGTAGATGTCATTCGGTGTCGGTTCTTGGATGCGGATCGACTGCCGGTCAACAATGCTCGCCAGGGTGAGCGCGTCAGCCGTGGCCGTCGTGCTGCGCTTGATGCGCTTGACCTTTTCGTATCCGTCAGCACCTGTCCAATTGGCGAGGAAGAAGTCTCGGCAAATCGTGCGCTTGATCGTGTCAGTGTAGCACTCGTCATTGGTGAGCAACTGCGCTGCGCACTCCATGCCCGTGATGGTCGTGTAGTCGCCGTCGGTGGCGTCATCGAAAGAGCCGTCAGCCACGCCTGTCTTGATAAGCGCGTTGGCCGCGTATCCCTTGCCCCACCCGCCCGTCGGCGTGACGCTGTTCTCTGACCAGTTCTGCAAGCGGCATACATGCTCTAAGATGCGGTGTGGGTTCACGATGGCGTCAGCGGATACGATGTCGCGACCAGTGCCCCAGGTATCGTTATAGATGCGGCCAAAGCAGCGCGAGAAAACAGACTCGGAAATGTCGCAGGTTCTTTTAAGTCCAACAGCTACCCCGTAAATTCTTACTTGGAAAAAAAACGGAACCCTACCAGATCCAACCACACCACTATCAACATCCGTTTTGTGTCTGTACACAATCGCCATTTCTTTAATTGACTTAAGATCAACAGCATTTTTGATGTTTGTAAGTAAATAGTTTTGAAATCCCCAAACGTAATGAAGATGATTTAGAACGACGCCACTGAAATTCACATAAAATTTTTCATTATTTGTAGTAGGCGCATCTGACCAATAGAAATCGGGCAGACATTCCATTTGTGACCATACTGCACCAGTGTACCCGCCTTCAAATGATGAACCGGAAGTAAATATGTCTGGAGCCGCTCCTATAAATTTTCTCCACAAAATCGATGCAGAAGCCTCAAAGTCGTCTCCATAGATATAAACGTCTTGGCCACCGGCGGGATAAATACCGCCGGTTCTTCTAGTTTCAATCTTTGTCAAAAGATATGCTTCGTCAAAAATTATACTCTGGTCCACCTCCGGCATTACAACATCAAACACGACACGAAATGTTGCAGAGTCGCCTTTCCCTGGAGCGTTTGCCTGAAATCCGAACCCATCGTATTCTCCACTGATTTGATTTAGACGGTTTCCGGTCCACTGCTCGGCGGTAATTTCGGAAACGCTTGAAATATTAGAACCCGCATTAGTGTCATATACCCCATTAATTGAATTTTTATGACAACTCAACAAGCCCCACTTGTCAAGATTTGAAGATGAACACCGATTAATGTCATTAACTGGAACAATAATCCAACTGTCAATAGTATCATGATTTTTATTAAACAGTTTTATATCAAGATCAAGCACATTGTTTGATGCGCCAACCTTTTTCGAATACGCATAATCAGGAAGGCGAACAAAACTTGCAGGACTTACAACCACGGTGGCCGGTTCATTTTCTTCTGTAACATTGGCTGTGAGAACTTCTTTGTATGCGCATACAACAGGAACTGACGTAGCATTTCCATCAGAGTCAAGTAGTCCTGCGCACGGCCACGTGTCACACGTATAGTCTCGCGCAACTCCGACCATAGAACACCAAGATTGACCAGTTGCGGTTGCTGTCGCATTTCCAGCAAGGGTCTCTGTGTAAAAGTCGGCTATGGTAATCTGAATGGTTGCGCTTGCGGTCACAGAAGCAGCCGTTATTTTGCGATATTGATTAAGGCCATTTCCTTCGACAACCTGAAGATATTTTCCGACAAGAACATCTGCCGTAAACGGGAATGTAGGTGTTGATCCGTCGTAGTTAGAATACAACAGGGTTTCGTCTGTCGATATTACTTGTAGTGTATAGACAAGATCCGATGGTGCGCTAATAACAGGAAACACCGATCTATCAAAAGCTACATTTGAAAGAGTTCTTATCCACACATATTGGGTAGCGTTGGTGTAACTCAGTTTGACGCCAGTATTAAGCATAACGGATGTTACTGCGTTAGCGGTTCGCACAAATTTAGCGTACTGGCCAATTGAAAATTTTCCTAAAGCAACAGGGATATTCTTCCCCACTGCGTCCCCGCTCGCGTCAGGGTATCCTGCCTCTGTGATGATCGTGCCTATGTTGGCGACCCGGCGCGAGTAGTACCCACTGAGAGGTATCGAGTATTCTCGCGTGTCCCATGTGGGATTCTCGCAAGTGCCGGTCCACTGAACAGCAAGTGTTGCGTCTGTGAAAAGCACGATCTCGCACTTGAGGCCGTTGAGGTATATGCCCTTGTCGAAGATGGTGTCGAAGAATTGATTCGTATTCTTGACCACCACTTCACTCTTGCCGGGTGATGCGATGTTGCCACCGTGTGACAGGTCGATCTCGCGCGAGTACGGGCGTATCCCACCGGCGACTATGATACCTTTCTTCCACGTTGTCACCGTGCTGATTGCGTTCTGCACCCACCGGAAGCGGCTGTTAGCGTTGACCTTTGCACTGCGCGCGGTCGTGTAGGCGTTGGTCAGGTTGGCCGTCATGGTGAGCGTGTTGGTAGCAATGCTCAGAATGATGGCGTCTTCGCTATCGGCCGTATCGGTGACGGTCACGATTTCACCGGCAGTAAAGATTGTGCCGTCGGCCACGATCACATCAGCCTGGCCGGATGCGGCGTTGCTCGCCAGGTTGGACGTGATCGCATACAACCCGATATTGGTATCCTCCGTCACCGGGTCGGCGTGGTCATCGAGGTAAATGCGAGCGCCGAAAACTTTTGTGCTCATGTTGGTCCTGATATGTATTCGAGTGTAAGATCATATTCAAATTCGTTGTATCGCTTGTGTGTGATTTCAATAGTATCTTGGATCATGCGCACCGAGTATGTGCCGTCATCTTCTTTGTCTACCCCAAATGGATATGAGTTCGCACCGCATACAAGGGCCAGCGCAGTCGCGCGCGAAGTCCCTGTAAGGTAGGCAATCACGCGCGCGGCCTTGCTCTCGTTGCTCACCATCCCCGCCTTTGTGCGGAACCAATCGGCACCCGCCCCCTTGTCCATCCAGTAGGACACGGCACTCTGAGTGATTGCCACAAAAGATCCGTATCGGCCATCGACTTTGTACCACGCTGGAGGAAAGCGGTTTGCTGTCACCGTGCCTATGGTCAAACCGCCCTCTGACACCTCATCCGGGGACGTATACGCTGGCCACGAGCCGGTATTGGTCATCCGTAGGGTCAGCGGGAAGTGGAGCCATGGGGCTTCCCCTACGCTCGCATGCTGGTCCATCTCGATGGCGACCGTGAATGGCCCGGCGTCGCCCTTGTCAGGGCCGAATGGGTGAAACCCGCTACCAGTGGTCATCTCAAGTGTAGCGTCTACGCCGCGGCCTTTTGTCGCGTCTTTGTACCAAGCGGTGAAAAGCGCCATCTCGGTAGCCGACAACAGAAAATCACATGAGCACGTGCGAACGTCGTATTTCGTGTTGGGCGTAGCCGTCGCGCCGTGGTCGTAGATGGCGATTGCGCCGTTGTCCAGCTCCTGGATGTCGAATGGCAGCGCGATAGTGGTGCGATACCCAAATGACGGCAGAGATATTGCGCACGTCTGGGCGTTGGCTGTGAGTAGTATTTTGCCGTCGGTTGCTGGCATCAGGTTCCCCTATCGCAGTACGGCCTTCACCTTTTCAAGACGTCCCTCGTATTCAGCTTGCATCAGAACTTCCCCGATGTACTTTGCTGACTCGCGTATACTCGACGCCGCGCGCATATCTACGGACGTTCCGAGAGGGATGTTGATATTGATGGTGTTTCCGCCCATCATGTTTTTAGTCTCATTGTGCGTATACACGCGCGACCCGCGCGGGATGTCCACAAGTTCCGGTCCTTGCTCGCCGACCAACGACATGCCGCCACCAGCAAATCGCGTACCGTTGGCAAACTGCTGTTGATTGATAGCTGCCAGTTGAACGCCATAGTCAGCCCACAATGCACCACTTATCAGGATGGACTCAACCAGCTTCGACTGCCATGACCCGCCGGACGTTCCCCAGATAGACGCAGCCGCACCACCCTGCGCCATGGCCGCGTTAATGGTCGCCTGCGCTATGGCAACTTTCTTCCCCTCGTTGCCGTGCTTCTTGCTAAGTGCTATCATGTCATTGACCGACCGATTCATGGCGCTTGAAAAGCTGACCAGCATGTTTACCTTGCTATCTCGCTCCAATTCTGATTGACGGATTCTCTTTTTTGATTCCTCTTTTTCATTCTTCGTTTTCGTTTCCTGTAGCTTCAGCTCTTCGTTCGTATCGGTTAGCAGTTGCGCCATGAATTCAGCTTGTGCCTCATCAGCCTTCTTTCGTATTTCGTATTCCTTGTTGTATGCTTCATTATCAGCTTTCTCTTTCTCGGAGTAGAACTTGTCTCTATTCTCTGCGGCTATAGTCCACAAGGGGACGTTCTCTACAGCGCCACCGTTCGGAGCGCGGCGAAATCCGCTCTTCAATTCCGATACTGGCGGCGGCTTTATACCTGCTCCAGCGACAGCATCACCAGCATGCTCGGCGCGACTAACGGCAGCACGAGCGGCGGCGAGTTCTTCCATATCTTTTACCTGTTGAGCAACACGGATTCTCACCTCTGGGCTAACGATTGCAGCCATTGCCAATTGAGGCGATAGCTTGCTCATCACGCCAGCAACCTTGTTGGCCTTGTCAAGCAATGAAGTGAGGTCATCTATCCACGGTGATATGATATGAGCCGTTAGGTTGGTAACTGCCTTACCAAGATTGTTTAGCGAGTCTCCAAAGTTGTCAAGTTTCTTCACGTTCTCATCACTCATAACCTGACCAAGCTTCTCGGCCTCTTTCTTCATGCTCTCAAGTTCTTTTGATGACATGTTGAGAATAGGAAGTATCTCTGTGGCGCTGCGCCCGAGCACCTTTTGAGCAAGTGCGGCACGCTCCGTTTCGTTGCTAACGCCCTGTAGCTTTGTTACTACCTCGTTGAATAGAGGTGTTATCTTTTTCAACTTGCCATTATTGTCAAGCACGTTGATACCAAGAGCAGCGAACGACTCAACCGCCTCCTTGGTTCCCATCGACGCTTCGCGCGCGTTAGTCGCAAGCGTTCTGAATCCCTGCCCGAAGTTCTCCACGGACCCACCAGACTGCCGAGCCACATAATCAAGGCGCTGCAATTCGTCTGTAGTAACACCAAATTGTTTGTTTAACTTGTCAAGTTTATCAGCTACCGCGAGAGCCTTGTTGAATTCTTGCATGCCCCACGACATGGCCATAGTAGCAGCCTTGACCGCGATAGCTCCAATAGCAATCGTTTTCAAACTCACACCAAGAATGCTGAATGAGTCATTCGACTTTTTTACCGAGTCGGTTGTCTCGTTGAATTGCTTTCTCAGTGCTTTGGAAATGTCATCATTAGCGCGCTTGGTTTCATCTCCAACCTTCTTAAATGAAGTCACGGCTTCAGTTGAGAACTTTTTAACGTTCGTCTCAAGCTGCGCAAGGCTTCCGCTTATGTCGTCCTTGAGTCTCGCTTCGATTGCCAACACATCGTCAGCCATTGGACGCCTCCCTCACATACTCGGAATACTTCGCATCGTAATACTGACTCGCCATCAAGAAGCGCGGCGACACCTCGCTGTATGCGGGCATCGGTGCGGATGGGTAATTCTTGTGGTACACGTAAACCTTGTTGAATCTCATAATTGAATCAGGAATGAACTTGATAGGACACATCCAATACCTGACCTTGGTATCGGATTCTGTTTCCTCAAATGTCGGCTCGTACATCTGAGTCTTTTCATTGCAGCCCCAGGCACTGCGGAGCTTCGGATTCTCTTTGCATCTGGAGCATTGATAGAGATTCCGAAAGGCCCCGGAGTGAAGCCGGGCTATTATTCTAAACCCCGGAGTTCCTCCTCTGTGAGATACGACTGTTCTGTGATTGCGTTGGTCAATTCCGTCATCAGTTCCGGGCTCACGTAGCGCAAGCACTCCTCTTTGATTCCGGCCATGGTGTCGTTGGGATCTGCGGCTGTAGGGACTGCAATCAGCTTCCCTTTACAGTCACGAAAGTTTTTCCACGTCACAATTCCGCGCTTGCAGGTGTTGATCTTGATGCGCGCGCGCTTTACCTCAACGGTGCGCGTGTCATCGGCACCCCATACAATGCGTCCATCGAGTTCGTCTTCTGCGAGCGTTGCCTCAACTCCGTTCAACCCGCGCAGTGTGAACACGGGCCATAGTGTCTTGGGGATGTCGTAGTCGCCGGTGATTTTGCTTTTCTCTCGGTAGATTTTCGGTACGTAGGAAAACTTTGCATCCACCTGAAAGCCCAAAACACCTTTGAGTTTTTTCTTCATTTCGTCAGTGAGAATCAAGTTCTCGGTTTCCATGTAGGCCCTCCGTCATTGTCGGCCCTGCGTTGTGATGAGAAAAAAGGGGGGCGAGTGGGTGAGGGCCGTCAACCCACTCTTTAAGGCAAGCCACCCCGTATTGTCAATGACTACGCTTTAGTACCGTGGACGATCTCAAAGTCCACGTTGTCTACGGACCCGCGCTTGAGTTCAAACTTGATATTGTTGACAACGTGTCCCTCGCGCTCACCTGGCTTGTTGCCGCTGATGATCTGAGCCGCAGGAGCGTTCAGGCTGATCTTGTTGCCGACATTCATGGCGAAGCTACCCGTGGTGCCATTGATCTGGCGCGCCCAATGGTCGCCGTTTGCTCTGAGCGTCATGTCCGGATCAATGTCGAATGATGGGTTGCGGTCAACGATACGCGCACCCTCAAGCCCCGCTGCCTTGCTCGGGTCTGTCCATACCTCGGTCATGTTCCCCAAGTCAATAGCGATCTTGTTGAACTTCATTGCCTCGCTGTAGACCGTTGTGGTAATTCCCAACATGGCGTCTGGGTTCGGAGTGTTGAAACCCGTAGGCGTGAGCAGGGACGCATACGCGCGGTCAACAACGCCATCGAGAACGCCCTTAAACTCGAAGTCGATGCGCATAGGCTCACCAACATTGTCAACAACCAGCTTGGCGTTACCCATGCAGCCACGGAACTGGAAGACAAGCTGCGCCGGAGATACACCCTCATCCTTTTCTACAACTTCGATAGTCGCTGGCACATTTGAATAGTCGGCATTGGTGAGCAACGATACGCCCGTGCTGCCCCATGTGATTTGCTTCATCCCGCACGCGCGTAGAGGACCGAAGTACGACGGCGCGGTCGCGTTGGTGCCCGACCATGCCATGTCTACCGAAAAACCAATGGTAGCGGAGCGCTTCCCTGCAATGGACGGATCACGGGAGAAAGAACCGCGTGCGAGATCGCGCCCTCGCATGGCGATGTCATTGTCGTAGGTAATATTGTACGCCGACAGATTGAAGTCTGTCACAGCAAGCGTTTCGCGCGAGTACGGATCTCCCTCGATCTTGAATCCAACCGTCCTTTTCGCTGTCAGAAAACCAGCCATACCTACCTCCTTGGTAAATTGTGTTCGTTGTTATCCCCGGCTTGTCGGGTTTGTCAATTCCTGATCGTACCACACTATGAAATCTATCGAGATACCAGTGATGTCGTTGCGATTGCTTTCTATGCCGAACGGTGTTGATCTTTGATAGAAGCAGCAACGGGCAGTTCCCTCGCTATACTCGTTGGGTATCCAATAATTTTTGCCGAAGTACTTCTGTACATCTGCGAGAAACTTGTATCTATCCTGTCGCGCCGTTGCTTGATTCGGTGTTGTGGTAAGTACACAATCGAGAGTGACCACAAAGCTATTGTGCAGCATGGCGTTGTTTCCGCCGGTCTGCAAGTGCGAACCTATGTTGCCGTTGGCACAAGTCTCTTCACCATCGTACACATTGACGGCTGGAAACTCTTCCATCTCTGTGAATCCCGTAGGTGGATCATAGACGCGGCGGATGGTGTAGTTGTAGCCATTGTTCTCGGTGATCTGTCCGAGGCCATAGATGATGGCGTCTATGATGCGCTGCTTAACGTGGGATGTCGGTGTCGCGTAGTATACAAAGCAGTTAGTGAGCGTTGCCACTTGTGCAAGCGCGTTCGTGACGCGGACGCCTACCGTGTTTGCGGAACCTGCCGGAATGACTACAGTGATTGACGTTATCGTCTCTGTAATAATCGTGGCGGCAGTCCAGCCGAGTGCGGTGCTGCCGAACGCCACGGCGTTACCCGACGCGCTGAAACCTGACCCCGTGATGGTAGCCGTTGCTCCGCCAGCTACGGCACTGCCTGTAGGCGTGATAGTGTTGATATAGGAGAGCGATAGTGCTCCCGGAATGTCCACGCCCTGAATGCGCTCCGTGACGCCTACGAGGAAGTTAGCAGCACCCGCGCTGATATTCCTCGCCGCCTCCTGTGCGAGCGTGAGCACGTCCCCTCGTGAGACAAACATTTCCTCTCCGAAAAGCTGATCCCCAATACCAGCCACCGCGAGCGCAACACCATTCTGCGTCGCAGCAAACGAGTCAAGGTCAAATGCGATTGTACTTGTCAATGTTGTGTCATTGATGGAGCAGTCCAGCACCGGCTTGAATATCCCGGCTTCCAGTGGCGTGAACGTGGTTGTCAGCGTCTGCAATCCGCTGCCCGATGACTCCGAGTAGGTGTCAAACTGGACACCCGCAATCACGTTGGCGGGGATCTTGAGTTGGCACTTGATATTGGCAGCGGATGGATTCACCTGCACACTGATTGTGCAAGGGACGCCCACAGTATCAACACGTACCGGCCCCAGCTCATGCCTCAGCGGAATCTGCTGCGTGGCGTTGACTGAGTTGACCGCTATGGTCCAGATATGGGTAGCGGTGGCGTACGTGGCTTGGCCCATGCTCGGGTAATAGGCTCGATTGTCGCCGGTGGTGCCGTTGAAGTTCTGGATGAGGACCCGGTTTCCGAAACCGCTTGTCGTTGCAAAAGCACCCGCTACTGTCGATTCGCTAATGCTTCCGTTTTTGACTTGTGCCTTGACTCCATTCGTGACGGAGAATGCTGCAATTGCGTTGTATGCTGTAACGAGATTTATAAATGTCATGCCGTCACACGAGGCAATCCCATATCCCGCTCCATTTACAACCGATATGGTCCGTAACATTCCAGAACACGATCCGAGTGACACCGCTGCCGAATTGAATGCAGCACCGAGATGTCCATTACTCATATTCCCGAACGAACCTCGAAACACGCTTCCAGTTATGTCAAAAGAATATGCGCTTGTTCCGTTTGAAAAAATTTTGCAAAACTGCATTGTGAGAACCAATGACGTTGATGAAATAAACATGATTCCACGATCCGTGATTCCTACCCCTATGTAGTGCCTTGCTTTCATCCACGGAATAATCCCCGTACCGAACAGCGCTCGTCCATATCTAACAAACCCTATTCCGCCACTGATGATAACTGCGGATTTTGCACTATTCTGCAACCCATACCCCAACCCATTCCTCCCAGAAATGAACGTCACGCCCACCACAACGTCACTGGTGTTGTAGCCACCGCTGATCGTGCGTGGGACTGCATCGGTGCCACTCGCTCCGATAGAATCCATCACCGTAGCCGCTGCCGCTGCCATCGGGTAGAGGTATGGCGTGAGGTAGGACATCGCCACGGTCTCGTCGGTGCCATAGTATCCACGTCCAGCGTTGCCCACGTTGCCGCAGTGGTTGTCGATTTCGATTCTTCCCTTGCCACCGTTTGCCGTGAAGTCAAGGCTCTTGATTGCCCAGAAGTAGAATGCCTCATCGTCGCCCAGACATTTCCAAATGCAAGTGCCGTCGGTCACGAGTTGCGCTGCAAAGTCGCCCATCGCTGGCAAGTACGCCTTATCCCAGATCGGTTTCGATTGACCGTCAGCATCGGTAAAGTTCTCCGTCCCTGCCGACACTCCACCAGCGGCAACCATTTGTTGAAACACGAGAGGGGTCCGTGAGCCCATTGTCGGCACGATAATCGCACCCAGCGCATAGTTGGTATTCGGTGCCCATGCTGCGCCACGATAGTTGAAGGACTTGTGCGGCAGTGAGTTGAGATCGAAGCCGATCACGGTCGCATAAAAGCTATCGAATTTCCAGACCGAGGAAGCGGCAGGAGCAACAGCGCCCGTGTAGATGGCGATTGAGTTGACACCGTTCGGAAGCGCTGCACCGTTGTTGAGTGTAAGTGCGTTGTTGGCTGAAAGTGCGGCCTGTGCTTCCGCAAGGTTGATCGACGCAACTTCTCCCGTAGCGCCGTCGTTCCCAGTGAATAGCTTGATAACAAGAGAGTTGGCCGGGAGAGTTCCGACGGTTGCTGTAACCCACGTACAAATGTTTTGGAATGCCGCAAGCGAAAGGTTGGAGACTACTTTATACGCCTGCAATGTGGTTGTTTTAGGCGTTGTGTCGAATGTCAACGTCAGCTTGTTAGCCGTTCCGTTTTTGATAACTCCCGTAGTGTATGTCGGCGTAGCTACATCGGCACTTCCACCAGCTACCCACCCCGTCTCACACGCATCAATCAACGCCCCAAAGCTCGACAGGTTCCCGCTGGCCACGTCCAAATATCGGTTGGGCGTCGCAGCAGTGCCCTTGGCACAGGCGAACGTCAAGCCCGTGAACGCCGTGTCAGTGCTGGCGAGGAGGTATGTGTCAGTCGCCGCTGCGGATGCCTCGTTGATTGTTCCGCACGCATTAGCTGCATAGTCAGCACCGCTGCCACCTGTTGCCACGCCTGTCGGTAGTACTCGTCGGATTGCCATGCTATCCCACCTTCACGATGTCGATCGGTTTCTCAACGTCGCCACCAGTGTCGATGGGCTCGGCCTTGGCGTCGATCTCTGCTGCCACGGCGTCAACACGCTCGCTCAAGTACACGGCCTTGCGCTCCAGCGGCATGCGCTCAAGTACCACGGTCGCCACGTCCTCGACTGCCATACCCGTAGCTGCGATGTACTCCTCGATTGCAGCGTCCAGCTTCTCGCCGGGAGAAGGCTCTGCGACGGGCTCAATAACGACAGCCTGCAACGCGGCCAAACGCTCGCCCTCGGCAATCACTTCATCCTCTTTGGCCTCGGGTGGCATCGACAGGATCTGCCCGTTGTCCATCTGCCAGCCACGCAGGTCTTCTCTGTATCCGGTAGTCTTCATTTGCCCACCATGATTGTTGCTTGATGTGTCAACAGATTCCAGAGCCACGTCCCCGCGAATACGATCAACCCGCCGCCAACTACCGCCGCGATCCGGTACACTTCTTTGATCTTCTTGTCAACACCACGACGCCACGGAATCAGCCCGGTCTCGTCTTTCACCATGTCTCCGAGTAGTGCCGTCATCATTTTGGATTGAGCCTCGATCACCGTATCGAGTTTCGCGTTTATCGCGTCTATCTGCAAGACGAGTAGTTGATGACTGCGACACAAGTCCATTTCATCGGCATACTGTGCTTCCGTAATTACCGGATCGTCCTCGCGCACGTGGTCATGATGCTGTTGTCGTGGTGCCATAGCTACCTCTTCCTGTTGTTGTGCCACGTTGTTATCTCCACGGGTCCACGATTGCAACCCTGTTGCTGTACCAATAATTGCTAAGTACCGCGTCCACAAAAGCTTTCTGCTGCCAGGCGTCATCTATAGTGCGCGTGTACGAGTCGCCCCCTCGCGCGCCCACGAGCACGGCTTTGTCAATACGCCACACGTCAAGTACGACCATGACATGGGTGATAGTCGAAGGCGAATGGCCATAGAACACCAGTTGCCCGGCATCAGTGATCGAAGGATATACCGGCTTGCTTTTGAACTGCTCGTACAGCCCTTGCGCATTCAAGTCGGGAACCGTAATCCCGGCATGGTTCATGCACGCGACCACCAGCCCTGAGCAATCGAAGCCAGTTTCGATTGTCTGCTTACCCCACGAGTAAGGACGCCCGATGCACTGCCGGATCTCCTCGATAAACAAGCCGCGCATTCCGATTGACGGTGCGTTCATGCGTCATCCCCTGAATGCTTGAGTGCGTCAACACCGGCATACAGCGCTCCCGACAATGCCGCGATTGCCGCGACACGGATCTCGGCGGGCATCGGCATCCAATGATCGATGAGCAGGAGCAAAAATCCAACCCCGGCCACGATCAATATGACCGACAGGCCTTTACTCACATTCTTCTTCGGATCGTTCGCCATATTCACCTCCGGGTTAAATGCTTTCGAGCACGCGCCATTGCTGGTTCACAATCTTCCCGAGTGCGTTCATGCTGCCATTGCCTCTTGTTTGACAACATCAAGAAACTCGTTCGCGTACTTGTGTCTGTCACCAATCAGCGATACGTCATTTTTGAAATGACTCAGCGCAAGATGGTTGTACCATATCGCTTGCTCGATCTCGCCTTTGTCATGGTAAATTTTCGACAGTCTTGAAGCCGGGAGCGGTTCGTAATATGCAGCTTGCTGAATAGTCCCCTGTCCGTAGTCCTTGCCCATAGCAGTCTTGTATGCGGTGACGGCTTCGTCACTCAATCCGTTCGCCTGCCACATATCACCGATGTACACGTACGGCTCTGCGTTCCTGTTGCTCACTTCGACGGCTACCCTAAGATACTGTTCTGCAATGTCGGCAGTCTCGTACTTGACGCGGCTGATATTGCCAGCTTGCATCTTGTCATACAGGTATATCTTGGCGAGGTCCATGCACGCTTCATAGATGTAGGTGTTGTCACCATTGTACTTATCAACGATTTCGCACAAGATCGGAACCGCTTCTTCCTGCCGTCCAGCTACGATAAGATCCCGCGCGAAGTAATAAGCGCTGTGGCGTGTTCTGTGGTTCCTATACTCGTGTTCGAGTATCTTGAGGTTACGAGTCATGCCAGCGCCCATCGTCTTCACTGGCTGGTGGTCGATGTTGATTCCCGCAAGAGGGAGTATCTTGTGGTGATTCATAAGCGTCAACTGTTCGTGGCACGGGTGCTCCCATTTCGCCATTGTTGAGCGCTTCCATATCCGTTCTCTGAATAGCGCCATGATCTCGGCGCCATTGACGTCTCGCTCTGTGACGTATTTCATCAGGTAGCAATCGAAGCTGAACCTATCGAGGAACGTGCGCGTATTCTCAAGGGCTTTTGACAAGTTGCCGTCAAGCACCTTGCACTCCAACATGTCATCACTATCAAGCCACATCACATAGTCAGTAGTCGTGTTGTCAAGTGCTTGTTGACGCGCACCGGCGAAGTCGCCATGTGGGTATCTCTCGGAAGTCCACGAACGGGTGAATACTTTGTCTGTGAAGCAGTGGGCAATCTCGTTGACGCGCTGATCCTTGGTCGTGCAGACTATCACTATCTCGTCATAGAATCCCCGACAGTCGAAACTTGACAATAAGCGATTGAGCAAATCGCCATCGTTTGCGCCGACTATCATGTTGAGCGCAAGCGTTTTGTGGATGGGTTTCATCTCCGGCCCTTTCTTGGAGTGAAATAAAAAAGGGGTCTATTCGGGAAGCACCCGTATAGACCCCTCAAGGATTTGGACTGTTATCTGGTTACTGTATAACGCGCCTCTCGAATGTGACCAGGGAATCTACGGCGTCAACTTGCTTGAACGCGCTCCCTACAATCCGTTTCAATCGCTCCATCTTTGGAGCCGTCCAGTCATGACACGCGAGCATCGACCCTGCAAACATGTACGGAAGAAACATCTGATAATCTCTGACCGTCGATTCCGGGTCGTTCTCGCCATCAAGAAACACGAAGTCTGCCTGTCCAAGTGACCGCAAAATAGGCGGGAAAATGATTTGGCTTTCCCCATTGAATAATATACTATGTTGCGCATGCTGCGGCCATAGGAAAAAATTATCTTTCGCTCTTTGGTGCGCAACCAGATCCCGCTCTATCGTGTAGAGAATGCCATAGTTGTTGTCCACAAGCGCCCCAGATATGAAGTATGTGCTGCCCCCGCCCTCCCAGGTGCCCACCTCAAACGCGATAGCCGGGCGGCACCCCACCACGGTGTTGTATAGCAGTTCACGCTCTGCCGTGGTCATCTGGCCGCAGTTCTGGTTGACGGCGAAGTCCATCATGCCTTCACCATGTCTACGACAAGCGACAGCACACGGCGCGGGTTCTGTGCGCGCGGATCGTGGTCAGGCGTTCGCTTGATGTATCCCATCGAGTAGTCTATGTCCTTCATGGTAACATGCCCATCCGCGTATATGCCGTGCATGAGAGTGATGTATCCATCGTAGTATCGGAAGTCGCTTTGATTACACAACCACAGAACAGGTTCAACGGTTGGGAACCACCGCACATCTACGCCACCACCCGGATCATAGCATACTGCGCCAGACTCGTTATACTGGCACCTGGCGCATAGCACGTCAGCCTGGTAGTCTGGGACGGACAGCCGGAAAATACCCCCGCTGACGAGCACTCTGTGCGCCTCAGATATGATCTTTGGCCATAGCCACCAGTCGATATACTCCATGACGGACTCGGATTGATAGCTGTGCACCGTCTCATTGTCGAAGGGCAGCGTGTTTCGGATGTCGTGGAGTATGTGTCGGTCATTGTCGTAGCTGAGAGACAACCCCACCACTGGCGCGTGATACGGGCGACCCTCGGGAACGTCGCCCGCGTACAGGTGTATCGGTCCCATCAGATCTTGGACGCGCATATCAGGGTTCTCTTGGGTGTAAACATGGCCAGCAAGCCCACAGACTTAACAAAGTCGAGAGAGTATGACGCTTGAGCGTATGACTGACGGCAAGATATCGACAGGCCATAGTCGTGGATGAATACGCGCGTGCACTCGTGCGATATGAGCGGGCACACGAGCGCGCACGACGCTCGCGCGCGACCGTCTATCAGGATAATGTCGAATGCTCGCTTGAGACGAAGCGGGGCAATTACATACTCAAGAAACTGGCTGATATTGCCGTCACCATCTCGATCTTTATCGTAGGGCGTTGACGATGGACAACATATCAAATCTATCTTAGGTGATATGTCAACAGATATTTTTCTAACCCAAGATGGATTATGCTCAATGCTGACAACGTGGTCTGCGATCTCTGCAAGCTGAATTGTAGACTCTCCAGACCCCCACTCCAATACGGAATACGTTGGCTTGATATGGTCGCGGAGAAATTGCTCTTCTTCTTTTGTCATCCACATATTATCTACTCGTTGCGCATCGTTTGCATATATCAAAATCGCGAATGCCGACCTTCAGCCGGTCATAGGTCATGGTCATTTGGCTATGCGCAAGAATCTCTTTTATGGTTGACTTGTTGACATCACCGAAGCAAACACTCGATGCCCAATCAAAACAGCACAAATTGACATTTCCATCAACGTCTATTATCAGTTGACTCAATGGCGCATAGCACGGGTGTCGATACTCCGACTGCGCGCGCGTGTATCCATTCAGCCTATCATCGAAACCCTCAGAGCAAGTCTCAAGCCCAAAGCGCCTACACAAGTCAGCCGTGTGTTGTGTATACGTGCTCACGATGATACGCACACGCTTCTCAATTAGTTCGGCAACAATAATGTCTGTGAGGTATTCGCCATTGGTATAGATCACAACATCGGACTTCGGAAGCGTCACGCGCGACCAGTCGATAAATGAGAATAGTCGAGGGTCAACGAGCGGGTCGTTGTATGTGTGAAAGCCTACGTTGCCAGTGAAACCAATGTCTGCGAGATCCTGTAGTATCTTGCTCACCGTTCTACTCGGCATACTTCGGCACTTGTCATCATCGACGTAGTGAGCCGGGCACTTCACATGCTGCTCAGACATGTTGCACAGATTGCTAATCTGTATGCGCACCGACTTGATTTTGGCTACTGTTTCACGATCCATTTTATCACCTCGAATGCTTCGGCAAAATCAACGCCTATCTGAGTACCGCGCACGCGCGCAAGTGAATATACGAAATCGGAAGTGAAGTATGGACGGAAGGACTGGTTCTTGTACTGTGCTATTGCGGCGATCTTCTTGTCCAGTTGTTCGCGCGACAATTGCACGATCATGGCATGATTAAATGATAGGTCATTGCGTACCGTCTCATAGCTGAGTATGGTGCAATCTCGGAACGCCCGCAGCGCCTCACTCGCCACAACCGCATGGTCTTGGTGGATGTCATGTAGTGACGGAATCAATACAACATCCGGGTTAGTATCCTCGTCTATGGATATGATACTGTCGAGGATCTGTTGACGCTTATCGGAGAACTTACGCGCCTCAAAGTCCCATGTTGTGAGTCTGCTCACTCCGAGTATCGACGTTGCCGAGGATAGCTGTGCATAGGTGGTGGCGTCGATCTTCCCATCAGCAAGGCGCGGCGCGGACAGCGCAACGTATCGAACATGGCACCCATTATCAGCCATACGTGCCATGGTCCCACCGCACCACAATTCACCGTCATCGGCATGTGGACATAGCACCAGAGCGCGCTTGAATCCAAGACTATTTGGCACCGATTAAGCCCTTGATAATTTTGGGATGGTTGCTCAATGCGAATGGCTCTGTCGTTGATCCCATAACGAGCTTCGTGGTCTTGTCAATCTGCCATCGGTCCCACGCTTTGAGGTAGTCGAATGACTTGCCGTAGTATTGTGTTTTGAATGCCGCTTGTTGCCGGGTAACATAGGAGTAGTGGTGAATCTTGATACCGAGCGAAAGCATTTCCTCTCGACTGATATTGCTTTCCTGATCCGCGCATTCGGTAACTTCATCATAACAGTACCACGGCGGGTTATGCGACATCCAAAACGAATGGCCGGGTTTATTCAGGAAGATACGCCGCTTCGGTTTCTCGTTGGTCCACGTTCGCCCGGACCTCTCTGTAACGCAATCCGTATACCCACCCCAGAACACATAGGAGAAAAAGTCTACCTCGAAGGGCTTGCGTGTTTCGAGCATGTCCACGATACGCGGGATGTCGTTTTCGTGGTATATCTCGTCACTGTCAAGCTGCCACACGTAGTCACCGGTGAATAGCGTATTTGTCGCGCGCACCATGTGGTTCTTGTCTTTCCAATGGCCTTTGTGTTGAATCAGCTTAATGCGCTTATCGTTGCGCATCAAGTCATGTATGAAGTCAACGGTGCCATCGGTAGAGCGCCCGGTGTCGCTCTGAAACCGAGCTAACTCGGTCGCACCTTCCACCACGTATATCTCGTGGGCAACATCCTTCACCTGGTCGAATGCGGCCTTGAGCATTCCCTCCGGAAGCGTAGTGAGTCCGTTGAATAGCAGCATCATAAATGAAATCTTGGGCTTCATATTCTGTCCACCATTTCTATTATTGATTGTGCGCGGTTGTCGTAGGTGTGATGCGCGTTGGCGTACTCCATTCCAGCGATGGCGATACGGTCGGCTATGTGGATGTTGTTAATGAGATAAAGGATCGTTGAAAGACAATCCTCTTCACCCGTGTAAGATACGTAGTGTTTTCCGTCAACGAGCCCCGTCTCGTCTATGCCAGCCGTCCGATTTGTCAGCAAACAAGTGCCACATCCGAGCGTTTCAAAGGTGCGGGCGTTGATGTCTATTGACTCATTACGATTCCAGTGTACATGATAGTTGTTGATGGCTTCAACCATGGCATCACCAAGAACAAAGATGTCGCTATGGAAAGAACTTCCGCTGCGCCCACCATTGTTGATGTGGTAGTCTAAAACGTCAATCCATTTTTTTCTGTTTCCGTAACATCCACAGAAGCCAAATCCGTATTTCTTTTGCTGTGTCCAATGCTTGCTTGTCTTGTCAGCGGGGAACGCATTCGGGAAGAATCGCGCATCGAATCCTGCGATCTTGAACGCTTCAACGTGGGGGTATACGGCGCACAGCACAATGTCAATCTTCTGTTGCTTGCAGAAAGCGATATGCGCGTCAAGACATTTGTGGGAGTCCACCGACCAGAATAATTTCGGTTGCTTGTACTGCGATAGATCGGGCATCCATCCGTCATCGTAGTTCTCAAGTACGAGTATGGCGTCTGGCTTAATGGACAATACCACAGAATCGAATGGGTGTTGCTGGTTGTCATACCCCTTGCCCCACACCGTAGCATCAACGCCAATTCTACCGAATGCGCGCTTGAAGTTCTGCGCTTCCTTGTAGTCGGCGTTCTGCGGATTGCGGCCAGCCTCTTGGATGAGTAGAATTCGCTTCATACTCTCTTCTTTATGATGAGGGTTTTCGACCAGAAGTGCATGAATTCAATCTCGCCTTTGTCCCTATCCATGTCGGCAATAAGCGGATTTAGCATGGCGTCAATCTGTGACCGCTTGTTGATGAGATTCAATCCACTGCGATTGTACTGCATCCCCGGCCATCCACCGCGCACCGTGTCAGCCGCCACATCGGTATCATGGGTCAGGCCCATATCCTCAATGATGTAGTATCCACCCGGAACAACATGAGGAAACATTATCTGAAATGATTCAACCGTCAGCTCGTTTATGTGCGAACCATCGTCGATGATGATATCGAAATCGGTTGCCATCATGTGAAGCTGCTCGGCGTCATCCTGACTACATGTCAATATGCTCGTGCGCGACGTGTTGCGTATCTGCGCTTCTGGGTTCACATCTACACCGAAGATGTACGCATTGGGAAAATACTCTTCCCATGTGCGCAATGATCCGCCGGCAGCTACGCCGAATTCAAGCACATTGCTCACCGTATCGCGAATGGGTTCAAAGTATTTCTCGTAAATGTCGAGATACGATTTTCCAAAGCATATAGGCAATGCCTTGTCTGTCTGCTGGCGCTCTCCAATTGATCGTAGAATGGTCATAGTGTGATCCCTACCTCCATGAGTATTTTATTCCACTTCGCGTATACCATGTCTTTACGGAATGCGTTCTCAAGTTTCATGTTGTCCGAGACTAACTGAAAATCAGTCTCGACAACCCTTCGATTAAGGTCATCGAATGAATCGAAGTAGATGAGGTTCTGCATCCACTCGGCATTGTAGAAGTCCGCGAATTGCAGCCAATATGCAATGCTTTCAAGATCCGCGTAGTCGTTGGGGTCTGGGTAGTCACCAATGGGCGCAATCTTTGAACCAGGATCTTGCTTATACGTGGCATTCCAAGATACCTGTTCAAGTACCGGGTATCCGCTCTGGTATAACTCAAGGAGAAATCGCTTCGTGGGAAACAGAAGCGGGATATTGCTCGTATACTGCTCAAAGATTGACATAGTGCTAACTTGATACGGAAAGTGGACAATGCACCGGAATGACGCCACATCCTGCCAGCTATGACCGAAAGCCAATGTGTCATGCTTGCGCGCGTAGAGCGGCCCCAGATCTTTGATGGGCACCGTGGAATAGTAAAGCACCCTCTCATCGGTGGGCTTGTACTGCGCGCCTGTATACTCGCATAGGTTGGGGATGTGAGTTACACACGATTTCCCAAGGAAGGCTTCTGTGTATCGCTTGTCGTATTCGCTGTTAGCTACAAGGTAGATTGTGCCCGCGCCTACGCCCGCGCGCAAGAAATCATTCCAGCGCTCCCACCGTTCCGCACTACCGTTGACACCGTATTCGTAGCGTATAGGGATGTCGATGATAACAGGCTTCCCGGTACATCGGTAGAGCATGGCGAAGATTGGCGGGTAGCAAGCAAGGAACGCATCGAACTTCTCAAGCTGACGTCCGTAGGTGTTGTAAAACTTTATCCAGTCTTTGCGCTCATCGAATCCGCACCACCCGTCACCGTCCAGCATGGGCATGCTTTGGCGACTGCGGCCCATGACGGCAGCATGGCCAGACATGCAAACGTCACTTACATGGTGCCCGAAGTCGCCGAATATCTTCTTGAGGTCTGCGACCACGCTTATGTGTTGGTCGATTGCAAAGATGTCCATTAGAGCCTTGTCCTTGACCAATAGATATAGATGGGGTGGTCAATGTAAACTTCCGTCTTGAGCAATGGCCGTAGCTTGTCGGAGTATGCTTTGTCCTCGGCTTGCCAAAGGTCGTCGGGGAACTTCGCTTGCAGCGCGAGCGAACGCTTAACCGGGTTCAGATGGTTCGGCGTGCGGAAGAATTCATGCCGTCCCGTATACCATCCGTCGCACTGTATAGAGTGAATGAACTTGGCGTGAGTGTTGCCCTTGAAAACGATCATGCCCTCTATGCCAACACAATCGGGACGCGTCTCAATGGCCCTGAGAATACTCTCCACGTAGTCGCGCTCTGGTTCGTCATCGTCATCGAAATACGCGATATATTCTCCGGTCGCGCGTTCCATGAGGACGTTGCGTTTGTGGCCCGTTGGCATTTCTCGGTTGTCGCACTCTGCCAATACTTCGACACTACACAACGCACCGCACTCAATGATTTGCCGGTTCAATTCCAAGCATAGCGCGGTGAGTTTCTCCCGTCGCTCTTCGATGGTGCAGATCAAGATTGATAATACCATTTTCATTACCACTCCAATCCCCACACAGAAGGAGCATCGATCCATTCTATATTAAGACTATCAATTATCAGTAGTTACCAATTCCCTGCGCAACCAATCGCCGCGCAATGTTGTTGGCGTAGATGCGACCCTTTTTCATGTTCGCCTTTTCATCGGCCAGCACTTGCAGCGGTCGCAGCCTCATGAAGGTATTATCCCACTCGTCAACCGGTGCCGCAGTAGAATGCCGGTGTTTGATAATCACGTCTCGGTTGTAGTGTGCCGTGTGGGTTATGGTTCCGATAAGATACCATATCACGTCTATCATGTTGGCGCTTGTGACCATGCTATCTTCGACGCACATAAATGGCTTGCGCGTAGCTTCAACCATCTTGCGCGTTACAAACAGATTGACACATAGCGTCTCGTGCGCTATGTAGTCATCATCCACCCAAAACACGCCATAGCCGTTGTAGTTGTTGATGTCTTTCATAATGAGCAGGTCATAGTCTTGCGTCTCAAAAGTCATGTCATCACCGAGCATTGACACCGCTACATTGTAGCCATTGAACCTGGTGTTGTCGTACATGAGATTGAAGTAGATGGCAAGGTGCGGCTGCATGCGGTTCTCGTCGATGATTTCCCATTCACAGCCGTGCGGCCAGTCGTAGTTGGCCAGGTACTCGCGCGTCTCGATGTCCTTCACGTTCACGCAAAACGAGAAGCAAATGTTCTTGACATTGCTCACCTTCTCAATGGCCGAATTGATGAAGGCCGGAAGCGATGTCTTACTACGTCCGTAGGTTGGCACCATCAGGCACAAGCGGTCGATGCGGGTTGCGGTCATCTGTCCTCATCTCTGATTACTTGTTCAATGTCTTCTTTCCACGCAGCAAATAGTTCGTGGTATGATTGTTGACTCCGCCTCACATCTATCGGCGTCCTTGTCACTGTAGATCATGCCAACGTAGCCATCGCGCTTGAGCTTGACGCGGAATGGTTTTTCGTTGCCGCCGAACTTGAAATAGTCGTCGTGGGCAATGTGGCACGACTTGACATACTTCCAAATGATTTCGCAGAGAAAATGCTGGTCAGTGCCGTGGTACTTGCCGCGCGGATTGGCGGCATCGGGCTTGATTTTGGCGATCCATTCTTCTTGTAGTCGCTGCCATTCGGGGATGATGAATGTCTTGGCGCCCCACATGCCGCCGAGGATTGAGATATTGTGCGCGGGGTTGTCGCGCATGAGGTGGAATGGTAGGTCGCTCTCAATCCACTCCTGCACCGCGTCAGCTTCTCTCAGATTGAGGCGAGAGTCTGTGTCCCTTACGATCATGCGCTCTGCGTCGGGAGTATCGTAGATCGTTTCAAAGCGCCAATAGAGACCCATAAAATCGTCGGAGCGCGGCTTGCGAATGACTTCGCCGCCGTAGTCTTGCAGCGCCTTGATTACGTCATCGGGGACTTGAGTATCACAGTAAAAGCGGGTGGTCCAGCCGGGGTAGATGCGGGGAGCGAGCTTTGCGTTTTCGACGGCTCCAGCCGTGTAGGCGTGCTGGTCGCCCCATACCGAGAACGATATAATGCGTCTCATGCAGGTTGGCCCTCCTGTTATGTGCTAAATATAATTCACTGTCAGCATTTGCGCAATGGGAAAATTAGTCCATGACGATTATTCCAGTGCGACCCTTGTATCCCGCCACATGGCGATGAATGCTGGCCATAATGATGTCTTTGCCCGTCTCGCGATACTCTTCTATGATGTGCAAGCGCTTCGGGATCTTGATGTTGTGTGGCTTGGTCAGCCTCACGCGCGACGCGATTTTATCGTATCCACCATTGGCCAACTTGCCCTTTGACAGTGGGCAGAACGTGAACGTCATACCCGTGGGCCGCATCCAGTATGGCGTTCCGCCGGGATGTCTGATTGTACCACCGTATTGGTGTATGCGCGCGTACTTGGTGTCGGTAGCCAGCTTGACAACAAAGTCATATTCGCCATACTGGCGCTTCGATACTCGCCATGACCGGCGAAGCGTTCCGAAATCAACCTTCAATCCAAAGTCGGCAAACTTCCTGCCGCTCATCTGGTCGCGCTGTATCGTGCCCTTGAATTCTTCCATTCCAACGAACAGGCCTTGACGCGCACGCACATTAAAATCCTTCACCTTTGCGCGTAGTCCGTCCATCATCTTCCGCGTATCACTGAGAGACATCTGAATCATATCAGGCCAACCACCCGGCGATATGGCATGAGTAGATTGTAGGCGTCATTGACAATTGGCGGGGGTGGACCCATCCCCGAAGACTGCCACTGTGCGCCAATACGCTGGACTCCGCCGTCCTTGCTCACGCTGGACACATCGAGCCGCGTCTTGTTTGCCCACATGTGGCGCACCTGAATCTCACACGCGGTCACTATGTCGGGGTATGATTCACAGAGCGCGGCAGTGGTCACGCTGGCGAGCGTAGCGGTCGCGTCCCCTGCCGTTGCTCCCGCCTCGGTTGTGTACTCGGTCAGCGCTTCGCCAGCCTCGAACACGCCATACAGCACATCAGCCGTGAGCACCGTAGCCGTGGCCGATACCACTTTGCCAACCGCATACGACGTGCCGCCGAAGACATATTGTCCAGCCGTCCACGTCCCCGCAGATCCACTGATAGCGTATACCGAGCGTGTCGCCGTTGTGGCCAGCCCCCCGGTGTAGATTATCCGCAGACCTTTCTTGGCTATGAACGGTTCAGCGTTCGGCAGCACAACCGAGTTGCCATCTCTGCCAATGTAGCAATCTGAAATCTCGGCCTCGGAACCATCCCACTCACCGCCAGCATCAGAGTATACGGATGTCAATGTGATAATCGGATTTGCCTTAGGATAGTATTCCTTGCGTTCGTAGTCCACATCGAAATACTCTGTCCGACTCTCGATATGCAATGATCGGTTGAGAAACTTCTCTATCTGAGCGCTGACCGATGGAAGCCACATCATCAGGTCGCGCTTGTTGATGTCGTTATTGGTGAGCACCGTAGCACCTTGCCCTACGCAGTACCGAAGCAACCTATCATAGCTTGACAGCATCATCTGTGCCATGTGTATACTCCCATGGTAATAGGGGCAGGTATTTCTACCTGCCCCTCATTCACTCACCACCACCGTACGCGACTACTCAACGTCAATGGTCTCGACATTGCCCACGGGGCAGGTGTCGGCACGACCCAGGACCGCAGTCACTGAGATGTTGGTGCTCTGTGTTCCGCTAGACCCGAAAGTCCCGGAGGCCTGAGCGCCAACCCACATGTACCGCTTGTGGTTCTTGGTCAGAACATTGCCGATCTTGATGGTCATGTCATCACTGGACGACATGGTTGACACCAGAGTTCCGCCAGTGACAGGAACGGCACTGGTAAACACATCCTGATCGCACTCGTACAGCTTCGCGCTAAACGTCGAAGAGCTGAGGACGTCGCCCACATTGAGAATGAGCAGCATCTCATCGTAGCCCTTGGTGTCAATCGACCCGCGACCGAAGCTGACCGATGTTGCCGTGAACGGACCAGCCGCGATTACCTGCTGGACCTTGAGATCCTCGATAAGTTTCCCTCGTCCGATACCCATGATATTCTCTCCTTGTTCATTTTTGTTTCGGCCCTACTTGTTATCAACTACCGTCACCTACCGACTTACGCTGTCCACTCGCTCTCTGTCGTGGATGCACCGCTTGCCAGTGTGAACGCGCTCTCACGCACAATGCCGCAATCGAATTCCGCAAACATCACAATGTAGATCTGGTCATCGAGCAGGGCCGAGCCCGTGCTACCATCACCAGCCACATCGGACACCTTGAGAATCAGGTCGCGCCACATGGGAATCCAGAACATGCCCCAGTTACCGAAGATCACGCGCGAAGACGTGCTGGACGAACCGGAGGTCTCGTCATTGGGCACGATGGACGTGGAGCGGATCTTGTAGCCGAGCTGGTTGCTCAACAGTTCGTCGGTCATCAGCAGGTTCATGGGCATGATCGGTGCACCAGTGGCGGAGGTCTGACCGCTGTACTGTGCGATACGCTCACGCTTCATACCAGCCTTCACGCGCGGGTGCATGAGGAAACCACAGTTTGCACCGGCTGCGCTCAGTTCATCGGCAACCTCAAGGTCAGTAATCATCTGCGCGGCATGATCGATCTTGAACCTGTTGCCACTCAGTGACACACTTGACGTTGTGGTCCCGGTCGTGTTGAGCAATCCCTTGGCCTGGTAGTTGGCGCCAGTACCGGCGAGAAGCTGCTGCTCCATCTTGTACTTCAGCGCGTACTGAAGATCGTCACGGATGATCTTGTCACTGACACCACGCGACTGATAGACAAGACGGTTGCTCTGCTTGGTGAACGCGCCGACCTTCTTCGGGCGGAACGTGATCGAGCTGTAGGCAACCTGGCTCTCGGTGGGCTTGCTATTCTCACCGACCATGTACGCGGTCGAACGGCTGGACTTCTTCGGAATGGGAAGGTCGCCCGTGAGCCCGCGCACCACGTTGGCACCGAGTTCGACAATGGGCATTTGCGCCATAGCAAGGTCCACAAATTCCGATGTTACTTCGTCAGGAATGAGATACCCACCCGAGGTGCCGTCGCCAGCATAATTACTGCGGAGCTTGATAGCCTGAGTAATCATCTCAAGTTCTTGTCCGGCGTCCTTCCATGCTTCGGCCTTGATCGCGCCCTGCTTCTCTTTGTAGATAGCAGCTACGGCCATACCGAAGTCAAAGGGGGTTTTCTTGTTCTGATCGCGCAGACCCGACACCTCACGCGCGGAAGCAACCTTAAGCTGCTCTTGCACGCTGTTGACGGTCTTGGCAATCTCATTGAGATCGCTCTTCAGGGCCGCGACTTCTGCCTTTGCCTTGTCGCCGGTTTCGGCGGCAAACTTGTTGAGCTGCGTCTCGATGCTCGCGCGCTGCTCAGTGAGCTTTACTTCCAGTTCTTTGAGATCCATGATTTTCTTCTCCGTTGTTGATGGTTACATTCACGGCTTTACACGGATGTTGATACCCTCACTCATCACCCTTTCGTAAATGTCACTGATCTGCTTCGCTCCGTCGCCGGGATTAGCGGGAGGAGTCTGCTTCACGGACATTTGGTCAAGGCGGTCAATGATGGCATTGGTCCGCAGTTCCGTTTGTTCGATGAACTTTGTCAATGGTTCGGTGATGGCTTTGACCGCTTCGAGTATCGGCGTCATATCGAATGCGATTGGAGCGTTGACAATAAGGGACTGAATTGTCACTTTGTTATCGTTGGTCGTGCCAATAGTAAGCGGATCGTCTTCTGAAGCGGTGTCAGGATTGACCTCGGTCAGCGGCTCGACAGCAGGCGCCGCGGGCGTCTCTGGTTCCGTCTTAATAGTCGGAATGACAAACGTGCGACCTACCTTGCCGCGAATGGTTTCAACGAAATGATCGAGCAAGTTTACCTCGAACCACTCGGCCAACACAAGCGCGTCAATGTCCTTCTGCTCGAAGTTGGCGCTTTTGAGGTCGCACGATTTCAGGGCGTTCTGCAAGGCGTCGGGATTCGCCGGTATGCTACACGGTGAGAATTCGAGGTAGTCCCACTCCGTATACTCAACACCATAGTCACCGAGTCCGACGCGCGACCGCTCTTCCTGCGATGTGGGGCGATTGCACTTGATGGGCATAAAGCCAATCGAGCACGCTGGCATAAATCCGCTCGAAGCGAACTTGTACACCAGGTCGGCGCGGCCCGACGTGTCAACGCGGTCATCTAAGAAGAGCGCTTGCGCGGGAATGTTTTTCGCCTTCTTGTCGATGCTGATTCTCAGCGAGCAACCGACAGGATAGTTGTCGTGCTGATGTGAAAACATCACCACAGGGTTTTTCAGGTAGCTTTCAAGGCGCGCACCTGCCGCTCGCACCACGTCACCGTATCGGTCTGGCGTCTCGTTAGTGGTCTGATATGACAGCACGCGCGACTCGTAGCCGGGCAGATATTCCTTGCCGATTTTGGCACACAGCTTCTTGCACTCATCGGGGTTCATGGACACGCGCGACGGAGGGACGGCAGAGTATACGCGCGTCTGCTTGTCGGATTGCTTGCTCTTTCCGATTGCTTCAACGTCTTCTGTGCCGTAGAGTGCGAGAAGTGTTTCCTTGTCCATTGTGTGCTCCTTGTTGACAATAAAAAAGGGGCCTATATGGGAAGCACCCAGATAAACCCCTCGTTGGCTTGCGCCATGTTTTCGTGTGTTCTAAATCGTCAAACGAATCTCTCTAAGACACTCCCGATGTGGACACTTGGTTTGTATGATAGCGCCCTTGCTCCTGATAACAGAAAGAATTCTTCCGTTACAGTGAGGACACCTAATCATACGCGGAATCGGTTCAGTATAAATATACCTATCCGCATTGCGAATTACAACAGACACCGAGCTGACGCCTTCAATTGGCAATGTTGGCCTCTGTTACCTGGTTGTATATTGCGGCCTTTTGGGTCAGCACATCTACACGCCGCGTCAGTGCATCAATGTTGCGCGTTGCCTCAACGGTATCGAGATTCACGCGCATCTGTAATTCGCCGCCGCTCACTCGCTGCTGATCTCTACCCTTTGCGAGTGCAAGATTGGCAATGAGAAACGACTGGACCAATATCACCACGAGCATACCAACGTCATGCCACTGCATCGGGTTTCTCCTTCGCTTCACGCATTGAAGTAAGGCGAAAACGTATAGACGAGACCGCGGTGAAGAGGCTTTGGCGCTTCGGATTTAGCTTTGCCAGTATCGCCCGCGCTTTCTGCTTGAATGTCATTGGCGCCGTCTTCTTGCGCTTTGTCATTGGTAGTCCCTTCGGATGTTGGGTAAATTTTTCTCGGCCTTCCAGGTCCACGTCTGGCTTCATTGTCGTTCATACTATACCGGCCCTTCTGCGTAGATTGTGACACACCTACAATTTATGATCTGTCCAAGATCACCCGTTGACTCAAGAGGATAATGGACACCAACATACGGAAACACGTCGCCAACGCGCACGATGGTGCCATCAACCATGGCGTGAGCCGTGCGCACACGTTCGTCTTGTGATGATAACCACTGGTGGTACTCAACACCCTCGGTCTTGAACGCATCGAAGCGCGCTGTGCTACTTATAGATCCGGTCTCGGTTCGCGCTATGGTTGTCGCATTTCCTCGGCGCTCCTCAATCACGTTGCCTATTTCTTCCTTGATCTTCTTCGCATACTCCTGTATGGTCCAGTTATTTGTTTCGCCCTCTGCTATAATGTCAACGAGATTATCCTTAACGGAGTCAACTGTGGTTCCGTTGATGCCGTATAGCACCTGTCGGCGCGCGTCAACCATACCATCTATCATCGGGTCTGTGACCTTCCATTCCACCAGGTCGCCGAGTTCTTCCTTCAGCTTTGCGCGGTCAGTCTTAAGCTGAGTCACAAGCTGCGGTCGGTACATGTTGACGATTGCGATATTCTCTTGCGTGAGGTCGATATTGAACATGTACGGACTCACGTTGGCCGTGTGCTCTGCCTTGTTCGACAGCTCCTTGCGCAACCATGCGTCAACCTTGTCTTGCATCTTGTTGCGCTGCGACAGAAACAGGTCGTTGATCTTGCGCTTGAAACTACGTTCTCCGGGATCAAGGACACGCTCGATATAGTCGGCGCTGATTTTGTCGCGCTCATCTTTGGTCAGTCGCACCACGATAGCCGGGGCGCTTTTCTCTGGCGCTGTAGGCGCGTTGGCTGGTCCACTATACGGCGTCGGCACCTTGGGCTCCTCATTGAGCCATGGGTAGTCCTTGAGGTCTTGCTCTGTCAGTTGCACATCAGTTAACCGTGCGGCCAGTGCGACAGGGAAGCGAGCGTCAACAAAGACCTTGAGCGCGTCCGCTTGTGGCTTGATGTCCTTTTTGAGCACTGGAATGCCCGACACATCTTCGACAATCTTGATTGGAGTTGACGGGTTGATATTGTTGACCCACTGAGAATTCAGAGCCTCAGTGATGTGTTGATGTCGTGGAAGATAAACATCTTCCATGAGCATGCGACGGCCCTCAACGATTGTCGCCATGTTGATCTGCTCGTAATTGCCGAGGGCAATTTTGTTGAGACCGAACACCGCGATTATCTCGTCACGCACGCTTTCTTTTTGAGAACTAAACTCCATGTCCTTGGCAGTATTGGCTATGGCTTGAAACTTGAGTCCGGCTCCGAGCACGGCCACACGGCGTGCGTTGCCCGGCCCGCCATTGCGCTCATACCAGCCTTTGCGGTACATGTCCATCTGCTCTTCGTTGAGATAGCCATCCGCAGAGAGGATGCCACTCGGCACCGCATCATTGTCGTACATTTGGCTATTCCACACGTCGCTCTTGATGTCCTGCATTACGGCGAGCTTGGCGGCTTGATATGCGGCAATACCCTCATACCAGTTGTATGGGTTGTAATTGTAAATGCGAATGATTTGGTGCGGCTCGTAGTCGATTCTTGACTCTGGAATGCCGGGGATCTGCCACGTCCAGCCCTTGAATACCTTGCGTCCGTTGGCATTGGTATTTTCCCATACTGTCACATAGTCAGAGCTATATGGATACATTGCGGCGGGGATGTCTCCACGCGCAAGATCAACCTTGGGATCTTCCTTCCCACTGTTGCACACGATGAAGCATTGCCCACCGGGCGAGTCCTTGCCCTGCAAGTCAAGACAGAGCGAGACCGCTTGCATAAACGTTTTGCCGGTCATCAGGTGGTTGGGCTTGGCAAAGAGCTTGGCGAGTTGAGGACTTTCAACCTTTTCTTGCGTCGCTATACTGCGGAAAATATTGGGGATACGCGCTACCTGCGAGCTGATGGCATGTGCGCATGCGTAAATAATCCATTGGTACTTGTAGGGATTTTTTTCGATCTCTTGTGATGTCAAGTTGCCGTTGCTACGAGAGCCGAAGAAAAATGTGGGTGACGGATTAGGGATGGTTGATTTGGTGACGGCGAGCGCCCTGCCCATGTGGTCGTAGAGAACCGGCATTGTCTCTGTTGTCTGCATTGGTGCTTCTCTCTTGGCCCTGCTATGTGAAACGAATGTTACAGCATCATAAGTTGGGGAGCGCTGCCTGTCAGCCTGTTGATTGCTTGGCTCATGGTGTCAACCATATCGTCGTTAGTGCCATTGGGAAACACATTACACTCGTGCATGAATTCATCTTTCCACGTTGCGCGCGCAGGGATGTACACGTTGCCGCTCTCGATGTGGTAGCTGATCGCACCTACACGCGCTTCCTTGTCTCCCTTGGGATTGATGGGGATGATTCCCGATACCTCATTGCGTAGTGTCGCGATTGCCGCCGGTCCGTTGGCCTTGTCTTCGATAAGCGTCTCTGTGGCTTCCGGATGACGAGCACGGAACGCCTTGATCTGACGTACGCTCTCAGGAAAATCCCACTTCCCGCGTACCTGGTCGATCATGTACAGATTGGCCCCGACCTTGCCCCATGCCTGACCGACTACCCACGATGTCCCTACGTCCTTGAATGTCAAATCCCACGACGTCAACACGCGGTCAAACTTCTCCGGCAGTCGGTCCCAGAGTTTCCACCAGTCGGTCTTGATGATGCCGCCCTCGCTTGGTGCCGGGCGCTGCTGATAGAGCGCATCGTACGTGCGTTGGCTTCTGGCCTTTTGGTCGAGTATGCTTTCCTTGCTGTGTTTCTCCGGCCATAGAGCATCACCGACCATACGCGGGTCTTCGTCACTGTCGCCCTCTTCCTTGAGTGCACGGAAGCGCAACACCTTCCACTTGTCACCTTCGGCTGCGAGAATGCGTCCTGCGAGGTCATCTTCATGCCAGCGCGTCATGGTAAGTAGCACGCGCGAGCCATTGTTGAGGCGCGTCGAGAACACGTCTGTATACCACTCCCATAAACGAGCTCGTGATACTGGAGATGCTGACTCCACAGCGTCTTTCACCGGGTCGTCAATTACTCCAATGTCAACGGTCTTGCCGGTCAGTGGCCCACCGATGCCGACACTTTCATAGCGCCCACGATGGCCGACGATCTCGAATGCATCGCTGTTGCGCAGGTAATTGCCCTGCGAGTTAGAGACTACGTTCTTGCCGCTGAGCTGAGAGTCAGGGAATACACGCCGGTAGATGTCGCTGTCAATGATGCGCTGCACGTCGCGGTTGAATCGTGAGGCGAGGTCAGCAGTGTGCGAACACCCGGCGAACATGAGATCCGGATTGCGACCGAGGGCGAACGCGGGAAAGCACCGGGAGACAATCTCGGTTTTCCCGTGCTGCGGTGGGGTGAATATCATCAGCCGCTTGATGTTGCCCTTTAACATTTCGTCAAGGGCGTCGCACATCTGCCGGTGATACCATTGCATGCGGTAGTGCGAGCGTACGAAGCGCGTGAAGAAGCGCATACTGCGGTGCGCATAGCGGGCCCCTATGGACTCATAGGCTTGCGTGAGCGTGATGGGCCGCTCGATGGATGGCCGGGTGTCTATCTCGCCAGGGCCGTCCTCGTCGATGGTGTCACTGTCGGTATCAAGACAGTCTTGCATTCTGGATCACCTCGAAAATCTTTTCTAACTGCTCCGGGGAAATTTTGCTCTCGTCAACATTGACAACCGTAGGGGCCATGTCCTTGCCGTTAGTGGTCATGTCGATGGACTGTGCGGCCTTGCCTTCCAGCCTGTCAGCAATGAGGCTCACCGCGTGAAGATCGCCCGTCTCGGCCAAATCCCATACCTTGCGCCACATTTTGTATTTACGGCGCATGGTTCCATGCTGCAAATCGGAAACCGATTCAGCTCCAATATGTTCAAGGATTTCGCGGATGCGCGAGTTCTTTCCGCCGGGTTTGCGTCCGGCTCCGGGGCCAGGTGTTCCGGGTATGAATGGCATTTATGCGAATGCCTTTGCCGAAAAAAAACCACGATCCACAGTCGGATCAACGGGCGTTGTGTCCATGATGACAGTATACACCATGGGCGGTATAAAATCAACCCCTTTATTGGCATGCGGTTTGAATTCAATAATCATGCCAACTATTTATAGAAAAGAATAGAATAATATTGACAATGCTATTTTTTTATAGTATATTATAGAGGCAAGGGAAAGGCATTACCCACCACGGAGGATGATATGCGAATCACCAGAGCGACCATCAAGGGCTTCGTCAATCGCAACCGTGAAAACCTGCTGTTTCGGGGTATTTCGGACTTCGATCCGATGACTGATTGTGTTGAGCACAACAGCGTCCGGGTCTGGGCGAAAGCGCATCGCAACGATTGTGCAGAGGACAACCGGGAGACATTGGGTGTTGCTGGTGTCTGGCTGGTTGGTGGATCTCGCAACTGTTTCTCCTCGATTAGTGAGCCGGGGATCACTGGATATCACTGCTATAACTGCTGCGGCTCGTGGGATATTGGCGTCGAAGTATAACTACCAACCAAGGACGAAATTAACCATGAAGCACCCAAAAATCATCGCCCTTGTTGACACCGTAGATTGCCATGGCGCCCACCGTCCGGCGTATCTCGTGAAGGACCAAAACGGGCGTATCGAAATCAAAGGCCGGTATGGCAACCATGTTTCATGGTGGAGATTTACACTCCTGCATGCCGCGCAGGTTTTTGGTATCACCTGCTGCAAGCCACGACCAGGGAGGACAGCATGACTGACGCACCCGCTGACGCGCTACCATGTCACCAATGTGCTAACGCGCACTCTCCGCCCTGTCCGGGTATCGGTCATTGCCTTATCATTCTGGCCTGGCTGGACGGCGCTGACGTGCTGCCGATAACTTCCGATAGACAAAAACTAGTAACCGAGGGAGGACCAAGTGAAAGGAATCAGTCTGAAAATCGACGACGACCTGGCGGCACGCGTCACGAAGCAGAGGTTTCGCACCGGTATATCGCTGACGCGCATGGTCATTGACGGGCTTACTGACAGACTGACGGAGCTGGAGCGCGAAGATCAGCAGGTAGAAACTCAGGATAAGTAATACCGCGCGCGCGTGTGCGCGGGGGAGTAACGGCAGGTGTCAACCGACACACATGTACCTATTATGCAAAAATCAAAAGACATAACCTGGACACGACAAGCCTTCTCAAGCACAATCGTGCTATCTCCTTGGGGGCGAGGATAGCGCGACCGGACAAGACGAGACAGGACAGGACAGGACAAAACCGGACGAGACAGGACAGGACCTGACTTGACGCGACCTGACTTGACCAGACTCGACCTGACACGACAAGCCTTCTCAAGCACTTTTCATCACAACACACCAACAAGCGAGGTAAAGAATGAAAACGATTATCGCAAAGATCAAGGGCGTTTCCCCTTACGGACAGAGCATGGCAATCCAGAGCGTCAAAAACACCGGCGAGGGCCATGATGATTTTGAGAACCGCACATGGCGCGAGCGGATGCACGTTGACAGCAACGGCACGGTATTCATCCCGCCTATGGCAATCAAAAATATGCTTTCCGACTGCGCGCGGTTCCTTTCGGAGAGCGTTCCCGGCAAGGGAAAAGCGACGTACACAAAGAACTTTGAAGCGGGTATCCTGGTAACGACACCGATCAACCTCGGGATTAAGGCGGATACGGTGCAGGGGTTGCGGCTGTTTGTTCCGAGTGATGGGAAAAAGGGCGGTGGGTCGCGGGTGTGGAAGACGTTTCCCGTGATGCAGGAATGGGGTGGTGAGGTTGAGATTTTTCTTCTTGATCCGTTGCTTATTGCGAAGCCCGAGAAGGTGAAGGAGTATCTTGAGCATGCTGGAAAATTTATCGGCCTTGGTTTTTTCCGTCCGCGTAATGGCGGATACTTTGGCCGGTTTGAGGTTACATCGTTCAAGACCGTAGGATAGCGCGACTGGACTCGACAGGACAAGACTTGACACGACCGGACCAGACTCGACTTGACGCGACAAGACTTCTCAAGCACCTTAACAAAAGGAATACACATGCAGCAGACATCAACGCGGGCAATCGGACAGCACCACCCTATCACAGTGCTTTTGATTGAGCACCTGACAAAAAGCAAGGTAGGCGACTTTGAGAGTGACATATCCATGCAGCGCCTATGCGGTCTACCTGTCGGAGTGAATCAAAAGGGATACGGCTATCTGCAATCAGCAATCCGCTATCTCGAAAAGACCGGCATAGTGTGGAAGCGGATACCAACCAAGGAAGGGATCAAGCGACAAGAACCGGAAGAAATCATAGAGCGCACACAAAACGACCTGAGATGTATAAGCAGGAAGACGCGACGATCATCGGGCCGGTTGAGTCATGGCGTTGACGTGTCGGCATTGCCTCAAGAGAAGCGCCCGATTGCGCTTGCACTTGCGGCTCAGCTTGGGGCGATGCAATTGATTGGCAGAACCGACAGCACGAAGAAATTGATGAACGCAACCGGGACGCCACAGATTGGTGACGCCATGAGGATATTTGGATAGCGCGACTGGACTCGACGGGACAAGACAAGACAAGACGTGACAGGACGGGACAAGACCTGACTCGACTGGACTGGACAAGCCTTCTCAAGCTCTTTAACCAAAGGAACTCTCACATGGGCACAGCTATCATCATCATCATCCTCCTGGCAGTGTACTTCATCCCGACCATGGCCGGTGCGAAGAAGCGCAACGCCGGCGCGATATTCGTACTCAACCTGTTTCTCGGCTGGACGTTGGTGGGGTGGGTAGTGGCGTTGGTGTGGGCGTGCACGAAGGATTGACAGCGTGCGTATTTGACAATGTGTTGACACTGATTTATATTATTCTACATGCGAGACTGGTGCCCGATTACCTGATTTCAAAACAATTGCCCGCCGAGCGTCCCTCGGTATTGCCCTGTCGCTGTGTTCAACCGGTCTCGCAACCCCAGAACACGGCACAGGGCGGGGCATTTTCTGACTGGTGGTTGGCATGTCGAATCGTGTTATCCGTGATGGGTTGCTGTCCAGCGATTCATTCAACGCGCTGCCACCTGATGCACAAATGCTTTACGTTCGCATTCTGCTTGTGGTGGATGACTATGGTAGATTTGATGGGCGCGACGCAGCGATAAAATCGGCGTGCTACCCCGTGTCTGACATACGTCTGACAGATGTCAGCAAGATGCTGACCACTCTGGTTGGTTCGCGGTTGATTCAGCGATACGATGCAACAGGACATACCTACATTTCGGTGCCCAGATTCAATCAACGGCTGAGAATAAAACGAGAGCGTCACCCGGCTCCGCCGGAGTTCGAGTGTATTTCGGATTCGGATTCGGATTCGGATTCGGATTCGGATTCGGATTCGGATTCAGGCCGACATGTGACGGACATATGTCAGACAGATGACGGACATATGTCTGACAGTGAAATTTCGCAGGAAACGCCACTTTCCAACGTGGTGCCACATGTTGACATAAGTAAAGACATGTTCGATGTTGCACGAAAAGCCTACCCAGGAACCAAGCGCGGATGTGACACCGAGTATACCGCGTTCCGCAAGCACAAGGACTGGCGCGAGGCAATCTCCCTGCTCACACCAGCCATCGAGCGCGAAGCTGCCCACAAAGCGGCTCTCCTTGCGCGTAGGGCCGACAATCCGAAGCAGTTCGTGCCTGAGTGGGCGCACTTTTCGACATGGATCAATCAGCGTCGGTGGGAACAGGACTTGGGACCGTTGCCGAAGACAGACCACGAGCTCATGCGGGAACGCATGCTCCTGAAAGGAATCGACATTGACACCTAACGAGTTCATCAGCCGGGCGGCGTTGGCAACCGGGCGGAACTTCACGCAGGCGCAGTACGAGATTCTACTCGTGGACCTAAAGGCGTTCCGCTCTGACCTATTCTCCAAAATCGCGGATGAGTACCTGAGCCTTGAAACGCCACCACGAAACCTGGTGGGATATTTCCGCAAGCGCGGGTCCGAGATCAACGGCCAGTCACGCGATGCCGCGGCATATCACAGCGAGGGCGAGCGGCCCGGAGTTGGCCAAGGCGGGTTGTATATGCGTATCATCAACGTGGCCACAACCAAGTACGCCGGCGACGACTACGTTGAGTGGTGTCGGTCGTTCAGCGCAATATGGATGGACCACAGTGGCGACGTCCTCACGGGCATGCTGACCAAGACACTGGACATGTTACAGCGGATGCCCGACGCGGTACGCGGCACAGCAACGCGCGACCTGTGCATGCTCGACAATATCTTCGACGGAAAGGCTGACCCCGTTGCGCACAAGCGCCGAGACCCGTACCCGGATGACGGATACAACGCCGACGATTGGAAAGGGTAAATATTCCGCAACATACTGGCCCAATTTCTACAGAGAGGGGATTAACCATGACGGCGTTTGAACGATTCCGGGCTCAGTGGCTACAGTCACACCCACCAGAGGATGATTCGTGCGATTGTATGTCCTATAGCCGCGCGCTATGGGATGCTGCGACCGAAGCCGCGCGCTCATGTGATGGATGTGTGACCGAAAAAACAAAACGCTGGTCCGAATGCGAATTGTGCTACCGCAATGGCGCATGTATTGACAATTACAAAAAGGAGTTGACAACATGACAAAGATAAAGAAGTGCCCACGATTCGCCATGACGCCGAAGCGCTGCTGCTACACCTGTGATGATCGTGCGTGCCGTGGTAGATCACCGTGTAGGGCGTGCGTTGTCGCGCAGTGGGAGCGCCCGATGATGCGCGCTTGTTGGGAGAGCGGGCTCAATAAAAGGGGAAAACAAGGGCCAAAGTAAAAATATTCTGCCGTAACGTCAAGCCAGGAAGTCTATAATAATCAATGACTTACAACGACATGCCGCGAATGAGACAAAAAAAGTGAAAAAAGGTGTTGCATTGTGGCGAAATGTGGTGTATATTAAGGGAGTAAGAGAAACAGACACACCACAAACCAGGGGGGCAGCAGATGAGTGACCAGATCCAGACAACCACACAGCAGCAGCAGCCAGAGCGCGTGATGGTCCGTTGTTCATGCGGGCACACAGTACCGAAGGCGTGCGTGATGAGTGCCAGCATCGGCAGCGCGTGCCCCGACTGCTATGATCGTATGTCCGAGTAAATCCACACCACAAACCGGGCGACCGGACCCGACAACCGGCAGAGGATGGGACAGATGAGCACAGTAACGATTAATGGGGTTCGCGGCACCACAGACCTGCACGAGCACTATGACCGACAGACCAGCGCACAGCCGTGCTATATCGAGCTCGACTGTCGCAACGCGCAGATGTCGGCGTCGTACAATGCAGAGATCGGCAACGCGCGCCCTATGTCGGTCTACCACGGCCACGATCAGCGCTGGCAGATCCCGTGTCTAACGGCATCGACAGCTAACGCGTTGCTGCGCGAGCTACTGCCCATAGCTCAGCGCATAGTCGATGGCTACGACTCTCGGTGGGACGGCAACAACAACGTGGCTCAATTTACGGACGACGCTCAGGCCGCGCAGGACGATATCTGCGCGATCTGCGACGCCATCGAGGCAGACGAGGATAGCGCGGTACAGGAGTACGATGCCGGGGACTGGTTGGACAACGACCACACCCGATACGATGGCAACGGGGAGCAGCGCAACTGGTTTCCGAGCGTGCGTCGGGCGATCATTGCCGGGCACGAGATCACCGGAAAAACCACCGACGAGAAGCTGGCAAAAATCGAATCCGCAATCGAGGCCGATATCCCGAAAAATACAGTGGTCAATGGCTTGTCAAAATACCTGGAGGAGGAGCGCAATCAGTGCCGTGAGAACATGGAGCGCGACGCAGAGGATGAGGTGGCATAGGCCGAAACCGGGCACTCTCCCGGTCTGCTGGTAGTGCCAGCACTGACGAGGCCACCACCAGAAAGAAAAATGAAATGAATTCCATTAACGTATCGCCGTTCGCAACAAACGTGCTCGATCTTATTGGTAAAGAACTCGTTAATTCAAATGGCGATTCGGTATTGGTGAAAAACTGTTTTAACGGCTTTAACGTCGTTATAAATGGAGAGTCTAAGATAATTTGCGACGACAATTTGACAGTATCTCGATTTCTCAATTCTATGGAAGTCTCGTACAAATGAAAACAGTCACCCACAGGAGGGATGCCATGGAACGCACAATCGAAAGTTGTTTGCTGAAGTTTTTGCTGATGAGAAAAGCGGTTTTGCGCGACGGCGAGGACGTCGAGCCATGTGTCGGCAGAACATGGTCAGAGTGTTTCATCGTCGAGTGCGGAAAATGGTTGTGTCTGTGGTATAATGTCAAGGCGACAGGATCGACGAAAGTCCAACGGTTTCGCATATCATAGGAGGATAAAATGCCATACCGAAAATATCGTAACTATCGCTCTGGGATGCACGACGATTTCGGCTTGATCGCGGCTGCGGTGTTTGTCGGCACGGTGGCGGTATTTCTGTGCTGTCAATATTCAGACGCGATTTTGACTTGGATATCAACCGGGAGGTAAAATGAAGCGCAAGAAAAAAATACTCGGTGAGGGTATGAACATCCGCATCGAAGAGAATTGCTTGCGCATTGTGCGCGAGCATGCCGAGCGCGAACAGCGCACCGTCGCCGGGCAGATCCGCACGATTATTGACGGATGGATCGCACGTACAGGTATCGACAAGGAGACCAAAAATGAGCATTGACAAAATGAGCGCGTGCGATGAGGCATTCGAGGAATATATTGTGGATTTTGAACCCACACTGTCTGCCAGGGTTGCTCTATACCGCACATGGTGCACGGCCTGGGAGCGCGCCATCCGTCACGCGGATGATTGGGCGTGTCTGCGCACCGATCCCGACGAGTACCCACTCCAGCAGGCTCACGCAGCGCCGACGATGGACACCGTTGTCCAAGATGTACGAGCACTCACTGAGCTAATAACCAAAGGGGTAAACCGATGATACTGACAACTAAATTTTCTATTGGCGATGTGGTCTACGCGGCCTACGGTTGCGAGTTGAACACCGAAGCAGCCGGGCCACTCACCATCGGAATGGTGCGCGCAGAGTTGACCGACAGCCCCGGCACCGATCCTGACACCATGTTTGACAACTACAAGCCGCATCAGCGCAGTCAGGACAATTCGTATATGTGCGTCGAAACTGGGATTGGCAGCGGCAACAACTACGCCGAGGACCGTTTGTTTTCAACGCGCGAAGGGGCGCAGGCCAAGCTCGACGCGGTTGTCGCGAAGTACATTTCTGACCGCGCAGAAAAGGGAAGCTGATGTGGCCGTGCTCACGGAGATGATGATTAAGCGATAGAGTTCGTCTTTGGGCGAGTTGGGACGCCATTCGTCCCTTTTGAGAATTGGAGGCGCGGCAATGAAGCCAACAGTATGTCCCAGGTGTGGAGAACTGGTAACGGTAAACGTGGCGCACTCTATTGGTAGTGGCACCTGTAAGCCGCGCAATACTGGTGGAAGCGGGCCGAACAGCGCCCAACAGGTGCAGCCCAAAATGCGGCGCACGTGGGTTTCTGGCTGTGGCTACGTTTATCCTGACTCGAAACTTGAACTTGTAACGGTACGTCCGTATTAGCGCCGCACTTCGGGCGAGTGCACCGGACGTTGGCTGCAATTTTTGCGGCTGGAGAATTATAGCCGGGGCGCAAAACAAGACGGCGCATCGTGCGCCGAAGAGGAAGAAATGAAACCATACTATCAAGACGAATCGGTAACTCTTTACAACGGCAACTGCCTCGAACTTCTTAACACCGACACTATCATAGTCGGGGCTGCGGACGCACTACTAACCGATCCGCCGTTTTCGTTCGCTGGCGGAATATCCAACGGAGTAGCTTCATCCGTGGACTCTCAATTTTTCCTGCACTGGTGGAAGTCGGTCGCGCCCCTCATCGTTGAAACGGTGCAGGAAACCGGAGAGGGTTTTATCTGGTGCGATTGGCGGTCCGCCCCGATATTTGAGGCAGGATTCCGCGTTGACCAAACGTATTCATGGCGGCTCGCACAAATGCTTTATCATCACCGGCAGATGCCAGGTATGGGAAAACCGTTTCGCAATTCCGTTGACACCATCGCCTATGTGCGCGGGCCGAAGTCGAGCGGATCCAGAATCCCCAACACCACGCTCAATTGGATTTCGGACTACTGGTATTACGGTAAGCACGCCAATCACCCGGCAGAAAAAAGCGTCAACGTGGCGCGGCAATTGGTTGAATGGTGCTCTGATCCTGGAGACGTTATCTTGGATCCGTTCGCTGGTGGAGGAACTTCCTTGATTGCCGCAAAGCAGAGCGGACGTAAAGCCATCGGGATTGAAATGGAAGAACGGTTTTGCGAGGTGATAGTCAAGCGGCTTCAACAACAGTCGGTGCAATTCGGAGACGAAGATCGCACGTCCTGTGCGAGGTGCGCCCCGGAGTACACTGAGGAGGCCGCAAAAACAGCAGCCAACATACCAATGGCGGCGCTTCGCTAAATGAGTACACTTCGCCATTGGTCAAACGTTGGTTAACATGCGCGATTTTTCTGGAGGTTATATGGCGGCAAGAAATATTCGGGAGTGGTTTGCCTTTCACGGGGGCGAGGAGTCTGGTATCAGCCTTGATTTGGCGTCTCGCATCTGGGAAGCCGCCACTAACGCTGTGGTAAAATCGCGCACGTCAACCAACAAGCGCAGGAGCGCCATTTGCCGCTGGAAATATGTGGAAGATGGTTACTGGCATACGTCGTGTGGTGAAGATTGGTGTTTTCCCGAAGGTACGCCGGTAGAAAACGGGCTTCGGTATTGTCCAGTATGCGGCAAACAGGCGTCCGTGCGCTGAACGTTGCACGCAATACCGGGGCAACCAATTGATAGGCGCGCGCGGGAAAAGACAAATGCAAATACAACCAAACCAATTTATCTGCGCCGACAACATGGATGTGCTGCGCGAAATACCGGACGGGTTTTATGACTTATGCTTGACAGACCCGCCGTATGGAATCGGAATGGATGTTCAAATGCAAAAAATTGCCGGTACTCAATACGGTGTAGGTGCGGCCCCACGGCGTGATTATGGGAAAACGAATTGGGATAAGGCTCCTTCGCAGCAATTTTTTGAAGAAATGCGGCGGGTCAGCAAGCAGCAGATTGTGTGGGGTGGAAACTATTTCACGGCCTTTCTCCCAGCATCTCGCGGATGGCTTATGTGGGATAAACAAACAAACGGTTTTTGGGGCGACGGTGAACTCGCGTGGTCATCATTCGATTCGGCAATCAGGCTTTTCCGCTTCATGTGGAATGGCATGCTTCAAGGTAACATGGCCGCAAAAGAAGAAAGAGTCCACCCCACACAAAAGCCCGTGCCTCTCTTTGTCTGGTGCCTTTTGAATTACAGCAATCCCGGCGATCTCATTCTCGATCCGTTTTGCGGTAGTGGGACAACGGCACTGGCTTGTCACAAGACAGGCAGGCGTTTTGTCTGCATCGACCGAGAGCCGAAATACATCAAAATCGCGCAGCAAAGATATGCGGACTTGATAGCGCAGCAAGAGCTTTTCGGAAACCAAGACGCGCGCGCAGGACAGGGGGAGTGCCCCGGTACAGCGTGCAACAGCGCAAGCCCAAAAGCTGCGCAGGAGTCTTTGGAATTGGGATTATAGGCGCAGCCTTCGGGCGTTGCGCAAGCGTTGTAGGACCGCCCGTCGTTATGCGAAATGCCTTTATTTAGTAGGAGTTTACCATGGATATCAAAGAAGCAATTTTGTACATGGACTGTTTGACCTACGCACGCGGATCAGTAGAGGATTGCGAAGCGTGGAAAATTCTGAAGGCCGTTGCGTTGGATGCTATCACCAATAAAGCGATTGTGCCATGTGGCGAATCACCAGCGCCAGGGGTAATGCCCAAGTAGTAGCACCACGAAACGCGTTCGTCGGTGCCGCAACGGGGTTCGCCACACAGCACAAGCTGTGGGGAGGTTGTTGACATGTTGATACAGATTAAATCATGGTTGACTGACAAGGTGCTTTTTGAAGGACGGTATGGCGATTTGTCACAGGCGGCTGTCGAGTTTATCAAGTCACAGGTAGGTGACAAATGAGAGCAACCATCCCACGCGGCCCGTGTGACTGTTGCCACGAGGAAATCAAAATTGGTGACCGATTCGTCAACTTCGGCGGCGTCCTGGTCCATGCCGATTGCAGCGACGATGAGCGATACAGCGAGTCACCGCGCAACGCCGAGGAGTACGCGCGGTTGAATCAGCGCGATTGTCACCGGCCACCAGCACATCATACGAGGTGATACCGTGAGCGTCAAGAAACCGCAGATCCGCAAGCCGCTCCATGGACGGACGTACTGCACCGGGCATTGCGCTTTGTGCGAGCAGTCGAGTGAGTGCCCATCGGACTGGTATCGAGATCGCGACAGGGACGACCGCGCGATGGACAGGGACGATGGACGCGAGGCACGATCAATCCACTACGACAACGATAGAGGAGTGACGAATGAAAGAACTATCTGGCACCGCGCGCAACTACTGTCTCGCTGAGACTCAAGACGGGTACATCCCGCAGGTCGAATTTATCATGGTCGTCACCGAACCGCAATATCGGTTCGTCACATCCGAGATAATCCGTGAGCGTGCGTCTGAGACATGGCGGCTGTCGATGTCTCGGAAACCATTGGCGGAGCTCATGCGCACGCTTGCCGAGATCGCCGATGAGATGGCTGCGCTGGAGATCGACGCGGCTGCGGCAACCAAGATTGCCAGTGAAAAGAAAGATGTGGCGGGGACTTGACACCGCCTTCCCGCTGGTGTATATTTCTTACACCGGAGGTAGACAAGCACTATGAAAAAAGACAACAAGCTATGGTATACGAAACGTAGAACGCTCAAGGTGTCGGACTCAGTTATCGCTGCCGCTGAATTTGGTAAGAAGAAACTCGGCATGGGATACGGTGACCAGGTTGAACTATGGCAGCGCGTGTATGCGCAAATTGAACGCATAGCCGATGCCGACAAGATTCAAGTGGACGTGCTACTCGCCACCATGGTGCAGGACTACACGGCGTACAAGAGTCTGCGCCGGATCGCGACCAAGGGACAGCGCGTAGACGACCCCGACGAATCACAATACAAAGGAGAATGAAATGGCAATCGTACTCTCAGCGGCAAAGGTTCCTGCATATCTCAAGTGCGGTTTTTTTGGCGGCACTGGCTCCGGAAAAACGTGGACAGCGGCGAAAATGTTGGCGCAGTTCATCCGCGATTACCTGCCCGGAAAGCGACTCGCGATGTACGATACGGAACCAGGGGCCGGATTCATCGCGCCCATGGTCAAAGAGATCCTCGGGACAGAGTTGCTGGTAATCCACTCCCGCGCATTCTCCGACCTGCTGGAGTTCGTGAAATTGTGCGAGACAGAACAGCACGTCGGACTCATCGACAGCATTACGCACCCATGGAGGCAGTTGTGCGGGGACTACCTCAACGCCAAGCGCAGCCGTGTCGCGTCAGCCAGTGGACGCACGGAGACGGTGCGCCTCACATTACAGGATTGGGGACCACTCAAGGACATGTGGGCCAAGTTCTCGGAGCCTTTCGCATTCGGACCCGCGCACCTGTGCATCTGTGGACGCGAGGGCGATGTATGGGACGAAGAAACCAACGACGAGGGCGAGAAGAAGCAGGTCAAGACCGGCGTCAAGATGAAGACCGAAACCGAGACGGGGTATGAACCGTCTCTTCTGGTTCAGATGCGCATGCAGGGTGAAACCCCGGTCCAGCACCGCGCATTCGTGTGCAAAGATCGGTTCAACGAATTAACGGGAAAACTGTCAGGGGCGGAACCGGACATTGAATTCTTTCGGCCCCACCTGAACAGACTTGACCTGAATGGCAAGGCCCCGGCCAAGAGCGAGGGAACCGCCGTCTTCCATGCCGGGAGCGGTCCGAATTGGGAAACAATCAAGGCGCGCCGGGAAGCGGTTTTAGAAGAGATCAAGAACGACATTCTCCTCTCGTATCCCGGTCAGTCCGCTGCGGACAAAACCGCAAAGGTCAACGTGATGCGTGCGGCGTTCGGCACCGCAGCATGGACAGAGCTTGAGAGCGACGAGCGAAAATGGCCGCTGGAAAAACTCACCGAAGGCCGCGAAAACCTCAAAAAGGAGTTGGCGAAAAATGGCAACGCTTGACGGGTTCTGCAATGAGATCCAGTGGCCGAAAGGGCCGTATCCTCGCGAGGTTCGCGCGGTGTGCTGTGAAGTCAAGAAGGGGCTTTCGAGCAAGAAGAAAACGCCGTTCGTCGAATTGTTTTGGTCTACTCCCGACGGCGCTTTTTTCTCGGACTCCATCTACATCACGGGTAAGGCGATTTCGCGTATCGCAATTGTCGCGCAGCGCGTTTGCGGAGTGCCAAAAGATTTCCAGTTGCCGGACAACAAGGACGAGGCGGCAATCGTTCTCGCGAAGATCGTGATGGAAAAGGCGGTCAACTGCACGGCGGCAGTTACTGTCGAGGAATACGAAGAGGAATACATGGTCACGGAAGGCCCAGACACGGGCAAGTTGAAGAAGGTAACGAAGCACCAGGTTGCGCCGTTCTCTGGATACAAGAAGCTGAGTGCCGCGCCAGTGGCAGAATCGCAAACGGAAGCGCCAGCGTCAACGCCACCGCCAATTATAGATAATGACACATTACCATTCTGATTCTGTCAAGGAGAGTCACCACAATGTCAACAGAACACGTCACAGTCGAAATCGCCATCGTGCGCACCGAGCAGGAGTGCAAAGTGCAGCACGTGTGGCGAGGTTACGACGACATACGCTCCAAATGGAGCGATGAGGAAATCGCCGAGCTTGGTAGCGCGTTGCTGCCCGGCCTACGCAAAAGGGAAAGGAAGTCAAAATGAGTAAGCCGATCAAACGAGTCAAAAAAAATCCGTATGCTGGATGGACAATTGATGAATTGACCGAAGAGCTTGCCATCGTTATTCCGAGAATCAAAAAGAACATGGCGCGAGCAAAAAAGGAAAGGAAGCCGAAATGAATACGCTGATAATTGTCATCATGTTCGTCCTGGTTGTCGTTGGGATCATAGCTATACTGTTGTGGCTCAAGACGCTCGCCATCGAGGTCACGGCGATACGCGCGGAGATGTTTAAGCGCGGAGACAGGAAGCCCAGACAGCCGCGCGCACCGAAAACCGTGCAAGAGGAAATTCCGTTGATGGATCAGACCGGTGGGTTGTCAAGATGACGCGAACCGGGGGGACTATCTGGGAGAACATCCTGCGCATATTGGGCGATGGTAAACGGCACCGAGCCGCAGAGATGAGCGACACCGTTGGGTGCCAGGCTAACTCGATTGAGCGTCAGATCCACGACCTGCGCCACGGACTCAAACCGGGCGGAGCAGTTGACATCAAGAGCGCGTTGGTGCCGGGCAAGGCGTACAGCGAGTATTGGATTGAGCCACCAACCGCAACCGTAGATCCGTTTGTCGAGCAATGTAAGCGTATCATGTCCAACTATCCGACTGGTCACAACCAGTGTCCGAAGATTGAAGCCCAGATAAATTCCGTGTAACTACAAAGAATCATTTGCAGATGAAAGCAGAGTTCGATGAGTAAGGCAACACATATACCAGATACTCTATTTGCCGCGTTCGGGATTCCAGTTCCGCAGCGGGAGTTCTTGTTTCACCCGACTCGAAAATGGCGTATCGACTTCGCGTGGCCGTCGCGAAAACTCGCGGTCGAGATCGACGGCGGAATCTGGACAAATGGAAGCCACTCGCGTGGATCGGGACTCATGCGCAACATGGAAAAGCGAAACGCGATGGCCGTACTCGGATGGCGATTGCTTTGCTATACCCCGCAGTCAATCAATATGACGCAGATTAGGGACGCACTTTAACGTCAAAGACGAACTTTAGTACAGCTTTGGGCGAGTTGGTGGAAATGTTTGCCTCTAAAACCAATTATTATAGGAGCGCGAAATGATACGAGAAATGGATTCTTCAGGTGGTGGTGCAAGTGCGGTAGAGTTGTTTAACAAATTGACAGAGGTTATTCGCGCTCTGAACGCTATGGAAGAGGCAAACTCTACCACCAACATAGGCAGTGCGTTCGCTTCGCAAATGCCGTGTTCTCCTTGTACGGCTAGTCGTGGAATTCAAAATTGTGATGGGCATTTCGGAAGTTCATCTTGTGCGGTGTGCATAACACGGCACTTCGCACATGCCTAAAGAGTTAGCCGAAATAAACCGCGCTCGGAATTATAGGCCGGGCAGGAGGTGTATCGTGACAGTTGGAGAATTAGTAGCGGCGCTGAATCAGTATCCTGCAGGTCGTACCGTGCAAGTGCATGTGCAGCTAAAAAGCGGCGATGGCAGTGAGCACGCGAATATTCAGCGCCTGGATTTGAACTATGGAAATGGAAACGTGATGATTCCCGTAGAATTTGATGATGTTTATGAATCGTAACATGCCCGGCAGAACACTATTGAGGCGCGGTTTACATCGGCTAACAGGCCAAGCCGCGCCATTGTCAAAGCCCAACGGCGGGCATTGGCCAATCCGTTGCACGCAATTTTGCGGCGACCATGTAAGGAGCAACAATGAATCTCGAAGAAGCAATTTCAACTGTGCGCGAGTTTATGGGGTCTTATACTGGTAACCATGGTGACGCGATGCGAATCATTGTTGCAGAAGTTGAGCGCCGCAAAACAGTTCGCTCCGCCGGGCAACAACGCAAGGCAGAAATAGCTTTGTGTCATCTCAAGGGTGTGGTTTGCGGTTTCCAGTACACCAGCAAAGCATTGCATTGTGGAAGTTCCAGGCGTTGCGACAAAGCAACTTCTGCCGTTGCGTAACCGTTGGTCAACATGTTGCGATTTTCAAGGAGGTTATAAATGCCCGGCGAACGATTGCTACCATGTCCTTTCTGCGGATCACCTGCCATCCTAAACAAAGATATCTACAATTTTTATCATGTGCGGTGCGGCTCGAACTGTATACCGTCTATCGGTGGTTATAGAGAACCTGGCCTTGCTGTTGCCAACTGGAATCGCCGGGCAATACCGGCGGAAGAATCGCAACACGTCAACCAACAGGCCAATCACAACATTTGCGGTAGCAGTGGAGATTCTTGCGGAGATCTGAGAATGATTAGGCAGTGTGTTGCTAATTACGATTGTCGCTGCAAACGGTCGTGAGTTGGCCGGGGCGTTGTGCGAAATACCTCTTTATTGTAGGGGGTGCAAATGAACGATGATTCTCGTCTCGATTGTTCCGATTATCCATGTGCTGGTTGTGGTCATACTCAGGGCGATTGCTGTTGCACCCCCGAACAGGTGGAACAGTACATCGCACAACACAGGCAGCCTGCAATTTGCCCGAATTGCGGTAGGCCGGTATTCCAACATGTCAACGGTGGTGATTATAACTGCGTCGTTGCGACGTGTCTGTGGTCGGGCAAACTACAGGCGAGTGCCTGAGAACGTTGGTGGAAATGCCTGCCGAGAGCGCGATTGTAGGCGGCGGCACAAGAAAGGTCGGTGCTCCAATGGATGGTATCAGGCAAATGGTTTGCGATCAGTGCGGGCGTCAGTGGGATGCGCTATGTTATGCGTCAAGCGAGCGGCTGGAATGTCCCTCTTGCGGTTTTATGGTGCAGGTGCCGCCGCAGACGGTAGGAGTCGGCAGGCACAACCACCAACTCGCGCAGCCTGCAATTTGTACTGCCGGGCGTGAGGTTGGTTGCGAGCATCAGTCACATATCGATAATGGTTGCGGCGATCCCAGCAGCCGGTGTCAGTACAAACAGCAGGCGGGTGCGCAATAGCGTTGCCCGACATAGCCGTGGAACCATTTACTGAGGAGATTTGACATGACCAGATTCGTGATAGACTGCGAAACAAGGGACTCTCGCGATAGGTTGGTATCCGCTCTTTTTGGTATGCCTAACGGCAGAGAGTTGACTGTCACTATCACCAAAGAGGTCGAATCTCATCTGGCGGAGTCCACGGCAACGCCGGGCAACACAGAAAGTGACGCAATCTCCGCCCTGCGTGAAGAAGTCGCGGAGTTGCGCAAAGAGGTGGAGCGTCATCGTTCGTTCGTTGGTATGCATACGCCGTTGGGCGGAGACAGCGCACGTTTCTGAGAACGTTGGCCGAAACTACGGTCGCTCGATCACGATTACTGAGGAGGCGCGAGATGTCAAGCTATAATTGTCAGGCATGCAGTAAGCCGATGGTAGAATGGGTTGAGGTGTGCGTAGACTGCGCCTCCAAACTAGAGGAACCCGCTCCCTCCGCATCGGCCAACACAGGCAGCCCAAAATTGGCCGACGAAGTATTGGAGGCTATACGTTGTGTCAATCGTGGTGACTACGAATCGTGCATCAATGTGCTGTCTGGCGTTGTCGGCCAACTTCGGGCGAGTGCCTGAGAACGTTGGGCGCAATTGTCAACGCTTGAGCATTATAGTTTTTGGGGGCTAAGATGTTGTATCGTACCATAGTTGCTGATCCGCCTTGGGAACAGGGTTTTGCCTGGGGCGGGAAGCGTCGCCCCAATCAGGCCCGCGCGCTCCCATATCCAACTATGTCTATCAGCGAAATTTGTGCCTTGGACGTGGCAAAGATGGCGGCGGACGATTGCCATTTGTGGCTGTGGACTACTAACCAGCACCTTGCCAGCGGGTTTGACGTAATGCGCTCATGGGGTTTCAAGTACCTCGCGCCGATTCACTGGATCAAGCCTTCAGGGTGTGGCTCGTTTTTTGTGCATCGCACGCAGACTTGCCTTTTCGGGTATCGGCGCTCTTGCAAGTTCGAGGGTGCCCGTTTTCTTCCGAACATCATCGAGGCATCGCCGCGCGCGCATTCCGCCAAACCCGAAGAGACGTATCGCTATATCGAAAGTGTGTCCGCCGCCCCCAGGCTCGAAATATTTGCGCGCCCTTGGACTTCGCTGTTCCCAAGGCGGATCGGCTGGCATGTGTGGGGTAACGAAGTTCCGTGTGATGTGGACATCGCCCCCAAAAAAGAACTGGTGGAGGCGTTGACAACAGCGCCCAACATACAAATGGACGAAATGCCCGCTGATGCTTTTGAAGGGGACTTGTAGGCGGGCACTTCGCCCGTTTGTGGAACCGTTATGCAAAAGTTTGGCCACTCTGAAATTTGAAAGGGGCGCTTAGATGAAGGTCGGTAAAACGGGCCGTGGTTTTCAGATCGTAGAGTTCAACGACATATATGGTGCGCCCTGTTCTCTTCAACAGAGTTCGCTCGCACGTTATCAGCAGCCGGGGAGTTCGGCTGTCTGGTTTGGTACCGATGATGCATGCCCAAAACGGTTGGTCCCTGGTCAATCGTGGCAGCCGGTGCCGTTTCCACCTGATACGTCGTTCAACACGCGGGCGCACCTCGATAGGAAACAGGTCTTGCAACTGGTGTCGTATTTGCAAACATGGTTGGACTGTGGGTACTTCGTAAGGCCGCGCCCCAAACGTGCGGAGGTGGCCAAACCTACGCATAACAGGCGCAGCACAAAAGCCGGTGGGGCATGAGTGGCGGGCGTACCGGCCTTCGTGCGGGTGCGCCATTCCGTTGTGCGAAATAACTGGTGAACCATGTAGAAAGGCCGCCGCTATGGACTCGAAACAGCATATTGAAATCGCGCTTCGGTGTGGAAAAGTGGCATGGCACGCGCTCGACATGCAGAGGTCTTCCGATGCCTTTGTTCTCAAGTTACAGTTTTCGGCGCTGATATCGGAAGTAAAGGCGCTCAACGTGGCATTGGACGCGGCGGCAGCACAAGGGGAGTCACCAGTTAAATCGCACAACAGGCCCAGCCCGCAATGAGTACACAGCGGGCGAGTGGGCCGGATCGTTGGGATGCCATAATTGACAAACATTATTATGGGGAGGCGCGAAGTGGAATTGGCAGATTGTATCAAAATACTTGATCGATATTTCGAGCAGCAATTTGGAAAGGGCAGCAATTTCTACAAACAGGCGTGGTTGCCGGTTAAGCGCGCCTCCAAACGTGTTGAGTTGTCAACAACGGCACCCAACACAGACAGCCCAAAATTGCCGACGGTAGAGGAATGTATCTGCGAGGTTCGTCGTAGAATGTTAGGAAGTGAATATTCTGAAGGTATTCCCGCCATGGTAACGATTTTACACGACTTTATATGTCGGCAACTTCGGGCGAGTGCCTGAGAACGTTGCACGAAATAAACCGCGCCCGGTGGTTATAGGCCGGGGCAGAAAGGAAGGCTATCGTGGGTCAAACATTTGTGGAGGAATGGGGTTTTGTCGCCGCCGCCGTGCAGGACATTGCTGTATCGAAAGGGTGGTGGAAGGGCGACCGCAACAATGGCGAGCTACTCATGCTTATGGTCTCCGAACTGGCAGAGGCGCTTGAGGGGCTCCGCCATGGCAACCCACCATCGGAGCACATTGCGCAATTCTCTGCGGTAGAGGAAGAGCTGGCAGATGTGGTTATTCGCATCATGGATGTTGCCCTGGCTCGTGGCTGGAAAGTGGCAGATGCCATTGTTGCTAAAATTGAGTTCAATCGTGGTCGTGAGTATATGCACGGCGGCAAGAAGTTCTGAGGCCCCGGCATACTGGTGGTAGCGCGGTTTACATCGTGCAACACGGCAAGCCTGCCATGCCGGGG
>Ga0315291_10000395_pt1 | contig 57186 bp, 62 predicted proteins | sample YL17G12_20_MG_FD_203070 | JGI IMG/M metagenome (GOLD analysis project Ga0315291, IMG submission 203070) | Sediment microbial communities from Yellowstone Lake, YNP, Wyoming, USA - YL17G12_20 | ecosystem: Environmental > Aquatic > Freshwater > Lake > Sediment | place: USA: Wyoming | collected... | reverse complement strand
TATGATTGAGAGTTTATCAAATAGAGGATATGTTACAAAAGATGGTAAGAACTTTGTTCTCACTGATATTGGAAAGTCAGTTTTTGAGTTTTTAATGAAGGAATTCGAGTCTTTCTTTCTTGACATAGGATTTACGGCAAAAGTTGAAGAAGATTTAGATAAGATCAGTGATGGAAAAGAGAAGCGTATTGATGTTATCAAGAAGTTCTACGAAGATCTTGAGAAGATAGTTTACAAAGAGAAGTTTCAGGCTTTGAATGAGCTTTTTGGACAATATCATCCAAAAAAGAGTTCATAAGAAATGCTATATAAAGGTTTCACTGGCATAGCTATTGTAACGTTGCCAAGTTCTGTAAAATTTGGATTTCGTTTTTCGTCTGCTGATTTTTCTCTTGTTCAAGGGTTAAACGTTTATCTTCCATCGTATGGAGGGCAACAGGAAAGAAGAATTATATCACCAACTACGGGAGATATTACCGGAAGAATAAGTACAGTTGTTGGAGAAAATTTGGCACAGAGATTTTATGACCTTGTTTATTTGGCTCCAGAACTTACTGTGACATTGTATTATTACAGTGGAAAATATAGGAAATTCGGAGGAACAAAGGCGGAAAGTTTGACTTTTGATTGTAAGGCCGGGGAATTGGTGACGGCATCTTTCGATTTTCTCAGTCTTACTGAGTTGCAGGATACTGACAGTATCGAATACAATTTGGTTAAATCTTTCAGAACAGATACGCAGAAACTTTTAACATGGGACAAAACTGGTATGTCTGGTGTTTATTCTGGAGATAAGATTTCGTTTTCATATACGATTAAGAATAACCTTGTAACGATTAAAACGGCTAAATCTCTTCTTCCAAGGAAATTGAATAAGGGTATTCAGGAGGTTACTGGAAATCTTGTTATTGTTGATGCTGTAAAACCTCCAAGGAGCGATCCTTCTATAGAGAATGCTGTTTTTGAGGATGATGCGACGTTTTATGTAGACGATTGGACTGTCAATCATCGTATTGCGGCTCACTGGTCGTTCCGTACTCCGTTGACTCCAGAGACGGTATTAACTACTTTGGAATGGACGAGAGTTGACCAGTTGACATAACTAGTTGGTGTGCTATAGTATGTACTGTTGTGAGGTTTGATCCAAAGAGGAGTTCAAAATGAGAAAGAATTTGAAGACTGCAAAAATTACCGATGTTAGTGAAATTAACACGTCAACAATAGAGGGGAGACTTCTTTTGGCTGCACTTGCAACAATAACGACTTTAAGTCATACTAGCAATACTCCTGAAGAAGTTATCGCTGCATTGAATGATTTATCTAAAGCAATGTTTTCTAAGTAATATCTAAAGAAAAGAGAAGAAATATGTCAAGCAGCGATGTTTTCTATACGAAGTTTAGACCAAAACAATTGTCTCACATAATTGGTCAAGATGTTCCGATTAAAATTCTGACAAAATCCTGTGAGAAAGAGTCGTTTCACCATTCCTATCTTATGTATGGGAAAGTGGGTACTGGGAAAACGAGCTTGGCAAGAATCCTTGCAACTTTGTTAACGTGTGAAAATCGAGCACAAGGAAGTTCTATTGTTTGTGGTAAATGCGATGCCTGCGTTTCGGTCCATTCCGGCAACTCTGTTGATATTTATGAATTGGATGGAGCGTCAAACAGCAAAGTTGAAAACACAAGAGCGATTATCGAGAGCAGCAGATATTCTCCACAGCAATTCAAGAAAAAGGTCTTCATTGTCGATGAGTGTCACAAGTTGAGTAATACGGCGATGACCTCTTTGCTGAAAACTCTTGAGGAACCAGCTTCTACTTCCGTCTTTATTCTCTGCACAACCGATTTCGGTAAAGTTCCAAAAGAGATTGTTTCAAGATGTCAGAGACTTCATTTCAAACCTGTTTCCGCTCCATTGATTTCTTCCTACCTCGAAAGTCTTTTCCAACACAAAAAATTGGAATACGATAAGTCTGCCGTCGATCTGATAGCTTCCTCCTCTGGAGGAAGTGTTAGAGACGCATTGCAACTTTCTCAATCAGTTTGTGTCGTAAGTGAAGGGAAAATAACAGAAGAAATTGTTTCTGAAGTATTGGGAGTGAGTGGACGTGAGTTGATGTATAATCTTGTCAGTGCAATTTCATCAAAGGATTTAATCAGGGCAATTGATATTCTTGAAACGATGTTATCTTCCAATGTCGATTGTAGAGTGATCTGCGAAGAGTTGGAGTCTATATTCAGGACTTTAATGCTGGCAACAATCTCAGAACAATTCTTGTCAGATATAACCTCAACAGAGAGAAAACTTCTTGATTTGGTAAAAGGCAAATTCGAAAGATCTGTTTTGGTTTCGTTTTTAGGACTGTTTGAAGAGGCTGAGAAATCTTTAAGTGTAAATATAAACAACAAATGGGTTATGGAAGCTGTCATTGTAAAATCAATAGAAAAGATTTCCGATAAATAATTAACGTAATACGCTCCATCGCCTTCTAAAGGAGAGGCAATGGAAGTCTGGAAAAAAAGACCTGAAAAGACTGAAAAAGAGAAACAAGAGAGTTATGAGTTCATTAAAAGGCTTGATAATTGTGCCTTGAAATTGCAGAAAGATCCTAACGATCAGGAGGCTTTTGGTACAATTCATCTAGCTCTTCACAAATTCATCATAAATCAGGCTTTTCACAAATTCATTATCAGAGGACATGAAGCAAAGGATTTATATCAGGAGTCGTTGATCGTTCTTTGGCAGAAAGCAATTCCAAGTTTTGATCCAACAAGAGGAATGAGTTTTTGGGGCTTTGCCAAGATGTGTATAAACAGACATCTTATTACAATTCTTAATTCCGCATTGAACCGTAAAAAAGATATGCCTATGAACAGATCGATTTCTCTGGACGAAGTTTTCAGCAGCGAAGATGACGATGGGAATTGCTCTCTTCAGAATATTTTTGAAGACAAGAAGGATTTCTTTCAAGATTTATGTTTGTCAGAGGAAAAACAGAAAACCGTAGAGATTTTAAGAGAGCTACTGAGTCCTTTTGAGTCTTTAGTCTTGTATTACTACTTGGAAGGGCTATCGTATAGGGAGATTTCCTTTGGGATTTCAGATACTCTACAGAAAAAATGCAACGAGAAGAGCGTGGACAACGCATTGCTGAGAATTCGCAGAAAAGCGGTTGAGGTGCAAGGAAGCACCAACTTGCCGTTGTTCACCCGTTAGAGGTAAATAAAATGAGATGGAATACAATAAAATACGTTGATGATCTTAAATTGTTACCGAAGAATTATTTGAACAAAAGATATTCGAAGAAAATTTTGGTTTCTTCGACAAAACATTGTTCGATAAATCAAGTTTTTCTGATGTATTTTGATTTCGAGGATCAAATGTTCCATTTTCCAAGTTATTCTCCTAACTTTTCTGATGTTAAACTGAAACCCATAGAAGAAATCAATAAATGGGTTGAACTTCCAAAAGAACCAAGAATGAAAAAGCCATGTTGTTAAGAATTTTGTGAAAGGTACTGAAGACATGAAAGCAAAGCTATTCGTCGGGAAACTGTTGTCAATTGTCGAAAAAGGTACGATCTCATTCGCTACTGGTATTGACGAAAAGGACAAACTGTCTGAGTGGGGCAGGTTTGCTCTTGTAAGTGGGAAGATTGGAGCGAAAGCCGTTTCAAGAGGGGCCGCTTCATATTGTCTTCGTCCAGTTGAAAACGGAGAAGAGGTTGAAAAGGAAGGTTGTTTCGCTGTTTCCGTTTCAAAACTGAAGGGGTTACTGGAATCCATTCCTTCGGATGCGATAGTTAATATTGAGTTTGTTGAAAATAAGAGTGATGATTCGATTGGAACTCTTTTATTTTCTGCTGGGAAAAGTCTTTGGAAGCTACCTTGTAATGATCCGAAAATCATATCTAATGTTAAGATAGATGACGGAGATCTTTCTATTACGATAGAGAAAGACGTTTTCTTGGAAGCCATATCTTCTATTTCGTTCGCTGCAAATCAAAATGATGCTAACTTCACAAAGTCTAACATCTGTATCAGTATTAAGGACGGATGCGTTCTTTTTGGTGCGACTGATGATATAAGATGTGCCGTTTTTAAAGTTGAAGGAATCAAATCCTCTGTAAACAAAAGATTTCTGGTTCCTTCCGCCCCTCTGTCTAAGATTTTGAAATCTTTTGACAAAGGTATTATTTCAGTTTATTCCGGGAAGGGATTTGTGAGGTTCAGTCAGGAGGGGCATTCCGCTAAGGTTTCTCTTCCGAATGAAGCTGATGTTGATAGCTTTCCGGCTTTTGAAGATTTGGTTTCAGCCATCTATCCTATTAACACAAAGTTAATGATGTCTAAATTCAAAACAATGGTTGTTTCTTGTAACAAGATGAATTCTGAAGAGTGTTTGATGAAACTTATCGGAAATGAAGTCTTGTTCTTTGCTTATGACAACAAAGATGGAACGTCATATAAGTCATCTTTGACAGCTAACGGAGATTCTGCCAACCTTAGTATAGGGATTTGTTCGATGTATATGGTTGAGTTTCTGAAGAAAGTTGATGAAGAGATTCTTCAGTTGAGTTTCCCGGTTGGAAACGATCCAAGTAAACCTCAACTGATAATGATTCACGATGGAAAGAGTTTGTACTATATGTTGACAGCCCTCATGGATTTGGTTCACCTCCCGCCAGAAAGTACAGTCAATGGATAATCGTCTAATCATTATAAGCGGAGATCCGTTTTACAGAAAAGAAAGTAAGAGAATACTGGATTCTCTTCTTCCTTCTTCTTATTCTGAAGTTATACTGTCTTCTCCAAGTGAAAACGATTTGAATCGCGAATGTTTTTCGAATTCTTTATTCAAAACATTCAAGTTCATTAGAGTTGAAGATTTTTCATACAAGAAAGTGATGGAACCCTTTTTTGTAAGGTTTCTTGGGGCTGGGTCAGTTTCTTCTCTAGTGTTAATTGAAGAACCGGATACGGATAAAGCTCAGACTTTAAAGAAGAAATTTTCAGAACTTGGTTTGGAAGACAAAGTTGAGTGTCTTTTTCTTTGTGATATGAAACCTAAGGAAAAAGCGAAGTTTGTTCAGAAACATGCCGTGGAGGTTGGGGTAAAAATTGATATAGAAAGTTCAGAGTTGTTGTTGGAATTATGCAATGATAATTTGTCTATAGTCCACGAAGAATTGAGTAAACTGAAACTTCTTTTTGGGTCTGATGTAACGAATAAGCAAATTATGTCAGTTGTTTCTCCGATTGTTTCTTCAAAGGATGCGGTGCAGTTTTATGTATCTTTGATGGGAGGAAATCCGGTTCAGTCAATTTCGGTCGCCAGACAGATCAACAATGATGAAGGATACGAAATCATCCTTGGATGTTTGGTAAGATTGTCTTATCTCGTCTTGCTTCTTCACTACGTTAACGGTAACGATAAAGCCCTGATGGATTTTTTGAAGAAAAAAAGAACTCCGTTAAACTTGAAGTGGACATCAAACGATACTGAAGATGTCGTTTCTAAATCTGGTCCACCTCCGAGTCTGTTTATGATGAGAGTCGCAAAAAAGTTGTATGATAGAGTGGGCAGCAGAAGTTTTTGGGCGAAGCTGTTTACTCAATGTTATGAAAGTTATGTGAGTTACAGAATGAATGCAAATGAAAGTCAAGCTTCTGCTGAGATTGAGAAAGCGATTTGTCTCATAAGCAGGAGTTGATAAAATGGCAGTTATAGGAATTGATCAGTCTTTTTCAGGAACCGGATTGGTTGAAATAGACAATGCTGGGAAAATCAAGAGACAGGAAATTGTAAATACTAAAAAAATGAGTGGCGTTGAGCGCCTTAGTTTTATCGTGGATAAGATTGTTGATTTCTGTAAAGCTGCTGACGAAAGATTTGTTGTAAGCCGTGAAGGATATTCATTCGGTTCCAAAGGAAGGGCGACGTTCAGTCTTGGAGAACTTGGCGGTTGTGTCGATTTGAAATTGTTTGAAGAAGATATTCCATTCCTTGTCAGTTATTACGTTCTCCCTCCCACAACAGTTCGTAAGTTTTCGCTTGGAGCAGGGAACGTAAAGAAGGAAACGGGATACCTTCTTACCGTATATGATAAGTTTGGGATAAGATTTCCTGATGATAATCAGGCGGATGCGTTTATGATTGCCAGGACTCTTTTGGGATTCAAAAAGGCGGCTTGTTTGACATCTAATTTCGACCATGAATCTTTTGTAAAAGGATTGACCTTAATAGAAAAGGAATCTCTCGTTTCGTCTTTATTGTCAGTTAAAGGGTCTGGAGTCACTAAAGCTACGTTGAAAACGATGGATCATAAAGAATTCGCTTTAAAGGTTTCTGAATCTTTGAAAAATTACTTGTGTTTTGAGAGGGTAGTTTAATGATTGGAAAAACTTTAGATTCTATTCAAGCAATTCAAAGTGCGCTGAAGAGAACTCATTTGGGAAGAGTTATCTCTGAAAAAGCACTTGATGCGGTTGATTCATGGGCGGAAAGTAAGTCGAAAGGTTACGGAAAATCAGAGTGCAAATCTTGTGGACTTATTCTCAAGTCCAATTATTTCGCAAGCGGGTGCTTGAATTGTCATTCTACCGACGTAAAGCAATTGTGAGGGTATTTATATGGGACAGATACAAAGTGCAGGAAACAGACGTGGATCGGATGCTTATCACAACCAGTTTTTGGATACTTCTTCTATGCTTGAGGAATCTTTGAGAAGCGGGTTGTCGTCTAAGAATATAAAAACATCTTCTGTAAAAACTGTAGATGAAAATCCTGACCAGACTTTGAAAGCTTTTGGTATAAAAACCGGAGTCAGTGATAAGACCATAGAGCACATAAAGCTTTTGAAAGAAGCGGGAGTCAACCTGTACAAGGAATATGGATCTCAAGCTCTTCTGTCAGGTAAAATAGAAAAGTTGATAAGAAGAATTGAAGACATACAATTTTCAATAGGTTTGGAACCGGAACTTTTTGATCCGTTGAAAAACAGATCTGGTTTGGAGTCTGTTGAACAGTTGGAAAATGCAGATAAAGTAATTGCAAATACACTTAATCATTATAGAATGTTTTCAATAAGTTCGATAAAGTCTTTTCTTTCTCCAAAAGGTCCGGCTATTGATATTAAAATATTTGGCGATTCTGGAAAAGTAGGATTTGAAATTTCTGGAACTGTTATTGCTGAAGAAGATTTCGATGGAAATGAAGCAATCGATTATGTCTATGCATCGAATGGTGGTTTGATGAGTGTAAAATCAAGGTCTCAGGGAACCTGGAAAGATACCTCTGAAAACTTCTTAATCAATTGTGGCGTAACTAAATACACACTTAACGAAGTGCCTAACAATGTCTACTCTGCCTTTCTGGGAGGAAAAATAATTGCAGAAGGGAAGGAGAAAATCATTCAAGCTCTGAATCTTAATAATGACGATATAAGATTTGGGACGTGCAGGATTTTTTCTAAAAACAGGGAAATAGTTGATAATATCAGAACATTAGTTCGGGTAAATAAACTATAAAAGAGTAAGCATATGGACATTTCAACTATAAAGAACTTAACACCAAGAGAGTGTCAGAGACGTATTTTCATTGATAGTTTATATCATGAACTCGATAAGGCTTCCGCTCAGGTGGAAGTGAAAAACTCTTTGATGCTCAAAAGGGCTAACGAACTTATTTTCGTTGAGAAATTTCCCAAGGATGTTTGTGTGGATATGCTGATTATGGAAGGCTACAACGATAAGGCGGCGAGAGATTGTATTGAAGCCTATGCTGTTAACGAAAAAGATGAGTTGGAAGTTCCTGTAGAAAAATATGATTACTGTTTTGAAGATCATAGGGGAAGAACTTTTACCGGAAGAGAACTTGGTAATGTCGTTGAGGCTTCATCCGAAGAAGAGGCGAAGAAGATAATAGCTCAAACCTTGTCTGATTTTCATCCTCCGGTAAATCTTATCAGCGTTCACAAAATCGGATAGAGGTTAAAATGCCAAGGAAGATCTCGCCACATGCAGCAACCTTGCTGGCATTGATTGACAATGCGGCGGCTCTTTCCGTAATCCGCAGTGAATACGGTCTCGCCAAGGACGTGATACGTGCTACCAAAAAAATTTGCGAAAATTTCGGGTTCAAGGTTGAAGATGACGTTTTCGAGTATATAGTAAACGCCATTGGGGTAAAACCACCACAGGCAATGAAAGCTGAGTTTGACAAATTCGCTTCGTTGATTTTAGCAATGGACAGAAAACTCGATAAAGATCCGCAAGCAGGCGACAAGAAAAGAAAACTATGGCAAACTTACCGGACCAAATAAAACTACCGCCATCATCCTCCGCTGAAGTAAAAACATTAGTAAGCGATGATCGTGCCCTTGAGCGCTTCCTTACCGCCCAGGTAAGCCTGAACAACGAAGGTTTCTATTTTGAAGCCAATTGTACGCTATGTAGTAGCCACTCACGCCAGGAAGCTGAAGAAAAATGGCTGAAGGCTCGTGATGCTGATGAAATCCGTGATTTTTTGAAAACAAAGGGAGAGCCCACTCCTCTTACTGTGATTAAAAATCATATGGAGTTTCACATTGATCAAGCCTATGTAGAACTTCGCAAAAGAGAATACATTCATAAGATTATCACATTGACTCATATGAATTTGGATACTCTCGGAAGGGTTGAACTTGCTCTTTCATCGATAAGCGAAAGGCTGCTTGCTGCAAATGCTGCGGAAGACCCAACCATGTCTCCAGCAGAATTGGAAAAGATGAGATCTGAAGCAACCTGTAAACTGATTACTACGATGACAAAACTTTTGGAACTTAGAGCAAATCTTATGGGGGAAATGAAAAATAGTGGTGATTTGTTGACAATCCGTCAAGAAGATTTTGCCAACATCTTCTCAGAAGTTTTACAGGAGTTCAAAACTGAAGAAGTTAGAAGAGCTATCAATAAGATACTTGAGAAGTTCGCTGAAGCGTCGAAAAAGAAATAGGAGAAAAACAATGGAAGATCAAGAAGTAAAAGTTGTTGAAGAAATTGGTCAAAACCTTCCTGCTATAAACGAAGGCGGAGATACCTTTGATAACGCACTACCTAGATCTCCTACAGTGTTGGAAGTTGAAAAACCTGCGGAAGAGAAAAAGGAAGAAAAAGGCGGTGTCAAGATAGGTCCTAAAGATTATGCTTGGCTTAGAAAGAATCATTATGATGAGATAAGATCCAACTTTAAAACTACGTTTATTCTTCAGCACAAAAAGTTCCCAGACAAGATAGTAGAACTTAAAGCTGCATCTGCCGTTCATGCTTGCCGTTTGATTCATTGGAAACCGCAACAGGTAAGACTTCTTGGAACAAAAGAATCTTCTGTAAAAGACGAGGCTGTATCGAGCACTTCATTGATCTGATAGAAGGTTTTTTGTTTTAGAAATCGAATTATAAGTCATGGTTTTAACAAACAGGTGTGGTTATGTCAACTTATACTGCCGCTTTAACGGAATTATCTGAAAAACTGATTCCTGGATATGTAACTTCAGCTATGTCGGTTACTTCTCAAACTGGGAATGAAGAACTCACCTTGATGAAGGCTTTGCAGGATTTTGCTACGGCTCACAATATGAATATTTCTGATTTCTTCAACATGGCTGGTCTTTCGCCAGAACAATTGGGAAAGGCTGAGAAAGCGCAAAAAGGAGATTCCAGTTATGGTGGTCCTCCTATTGAAGTTCCGTGCGCTCTTCTAGTATCTGCTGGCGGGGTAGTTTCTGATGCTATAGGTTCGAAAACAATAAGTGAGCGTGGTCGCAGAGTTAGTGCTGTGATGTCAGAATTACAAAAAGGAAAAAATTTTAAGGATGTAGGTGTTGATGGTATATACATAAGTGAAATCATAGCGCAAATTCCTCCAGATGTAATGGCGAAGATATTCAAAGGTGTAAAACCTAATGGAGATTATTTTGCAATAGGAATTCTAGAAGATAGGAACCATCCTTTGAAAAAAGAAGAACTTCCTGCTGGACAATTCGACCTGAATAAACCCGTTTATAGGAAATCGGTATCTATAGCCTGCCATAACGATCATAATCGTCCGTCTACAAACATTGCTCTGGGGACATGGAATACTTTTGTCAAGGAGTCAACTCGCAAAGTTTGGCAAAAACAATTTATAGAACTGTCAAACACGGCAGGTGCAAAAGCTGCACAGATTGAAGCTTTTTTCAAATCTAGTTCCGAAGGGAATAACTCCAAGATAAGAGTGTTATCTATAGAAAAGGCTTCAGCAAAGGGAGTTCCAATTCTCGACAAGACAAGTGCTTGCGATTTCACTATGCATCTTGAGTTCGATTGTACGTATTCTGTTAAAGAAGAGTTTTTGGAGGAGTTCAGGGAGCAGATTGAAAAGGGAATGACAGAGGTTGATGTAACCGAAAAAGCTCCTTCAACTACTTCTACTCCTGTTAAAGCTCCTGTTGTAAAGAAAGCACCAGTTCAAGTGGTGAGAAATTACTGATAATACATCGAAAGGTTACATTGGAAAAGTTAATCGAAAAAGATTTGTTGGCACTCCCTTGTGTTTTGTGCGGTAAGCCACTCTTTGAATCTCAAGATGGTTTCAGGGTTTACTCTGCTATCGTTAACGACTCTTCCAAGAGTTTCAATACAGTAAAAGAACAACTCCCCTACGCTTGGAGAACTCCAGCAAACTATCGCAAGGGAGATTTCATCGTATGTGTAAACAGTGATTACCCTCTATTTTCTGAAGTCCCTTATATATTCATGGGAGAAATCGTTAATCATAAGAAGTATGGTCAACAATTTAAAGCATATGATTTTTGTACTGATGATCCTTCAGATATCGTCATGATGGAACAGTACCTCACAAGACTCCCAAATGTGAAAGAAAAAAGGGCCAGAATGATAATTGAAGCTTTTGATGTAAGCGAAATTCAGAAAATCATAGAAACAGATCTTCAAAGATTGGTTGATGCAATTTCTGGTATCAACATGCCAAGAGCATTGGAAATTCAAAAACAATGGTTCAAAGACAAAACCGTTAGAGATGTTTATATGTGGCTGTTGGCTCACGGCGTTTCGGCAATCTACGGTAAGAAAATTCTTGAACAGTTTAGTGAAAAAACGATAGAAATCCTAGAAAGTAATCCTTATTCTCTAACCGATATAAGAGGAATTGGATTTCAGAAAGCTGATGAGATAGCTCATAAGATTTTAAAGGTGATACCGAAGGAACTTAGAGCAAAAAGTTGTCTGCTATATGTACTTCACGATAAAGAAGATTTCGGTCATGTCTGTTATCCGGTTATGGGCTTGAAAAATGAAACCTGCAATATCCTTAGCGAAAGAGATAAAGATACAGATTATGGCAATATTGTAATGGATATCATCAAGAAGGATCTGGTTCTTCTTGGAGACAAAGAATCACAGATCGCTTTCGCTTATCTTCCAAGTATGTTTTTAAAGGAAAGAGATTGCGCAAAGTTCCTTGCCGATTTTTCCAAACTTTCATCTCCATATTCAGATATAGCTACGGATAGAGAAGTGGATGATGCCGAAGCTGAATGTTCCGTGTCGCTTGACATACCAAATTTGGAATTCGATACAAATCAGAGATTGGCGATCAAAAGTGCTTTCTTGAACAAGTTGACTGTTTTGACTGGAGGTGGAGGAACTGGTAAAAGTACAATTTGCAGAGCGATTTGCACTATGGCAAAAAACAACGGACTTGGTTTGACTCTCCTTGCTCCTACTGGCCAAGCCGCTCAGGTTTTAACGAATAAAACATCTGTAAAGGCTTCGACCATCCATAGGGGGCTTGGGCTCCTTCCGGCAGGTAAGAGAGAGGTGGAGTTAAATCCTATGGCGGAAAACACAACCATAAGAAGTGCGATTCTGATCATTGACGAGTTTTCAATGGTGGGAACAGATCTTTTACCATATGTGTTTGATGCGATAACAAATCCAGAAGTGACGAATATCATACTTGTTGGAGATCCGCAACAACTTCCTTCTGTATCTCCAGGAAACAACCTTCATGATATCATCAAGTGTGGATGTGCTTCAGTTGTAAAACTTGAAAAGATTTATCGTCAGAGTGAAAAGAGTTACATTACGATTATGGCAGATGAAATAGCTCATGGAAAAATTCCAGGAATACCTAAGGAATCAGACGACTTTTTCTGGATCGATATGTATGACCCTGAAGAAGCCCTTGAGACCGTCAAGAAAATACTTACTCCATTCAAGGAAAATGGGAATGTCGATGACGTGCAGGTTATAGCTTCAATTTATGATAGGAAATGCGGAGTTAACTCTATCAATTCAATGTGCCAGGATCTTTTGACGAAGAGTGATAATTTCATTGTCCATGAACAGAGGATCTTCTATTTGAAGGATAGAGTGATGCAGATAAAGAACAACTATCAGAAATCTATTTTCAATGGAAATACCGGTTATATCATAGATCTTGGTTACGACGTTCTCAGACCTGAAGAAACTGACTCTAAGAGGTATTATATAGAAGTGAAGTTTGACGGAGATGAGAAGTCAAGAGTTTATGAAGAGGATGAAATTTCGGAGTTGAGAGTTGCTTGGTGTTCTACGGTACATAAATTCCAGGGTGCTCAAAAGAAACACGTTATTTTCCTGATGATGAGTGACCATCGAAATATGATGTATCGTGAGTTGGTTTATACGGCATTTACCCGTGCTGAGAAGGGGTTGTATGTGATTGGTGCTACAGATATGTTGGAATCTGCGTCAAGAAGGAGTATTATAGCCAGTAGATATACAAACCTTCAGTCGATGTTCAAGAATTTTGTTTCTGGAGAAGATTTGTTCAAACTTAAACTGCCAGAATCGTTGCCAAAACTCAAGGAGGCGGAGGCATTGGAGCAGGACACTCTGAATATTCGAAGTTCTCAACAGGCAAGTCATGTATTTTGTTGACGAAGATTTGTTTGTCTCCGGAGAACATTACAGAAAATTCATGAATTACAATAGGATCTCCAGAACCGCCAGACATTTCGATGAATAGTTTTATTTTTTGTCCGGTAACTGGAAGTCTGTTGAGTTTTTCGATTTTATTCGGAGTTATGAATTGATATTTTTCTGAGTTTGTTGTGTCGAGGCTACTGATTCCGTATCTGACAATGGCTCCTTCAGGGATATCGGTTTGGGAAGTGAGAAGAAGGTATTTAGGACTGAAATCTATATCGATAACCGAGGTGTAGAATTTAGCGGCAGCGCCGGAGATGACTCCTTGAATGAGGATGGAATTGACAATTGGTCCGACAGGATTTTGCTGATAGATGTATTCGTATTGTGGGTCTCCACGTTGAATAAGGACGCATCTTATTTTTAAATATCTTTTGGTTAATGTAATTATAGAAGTTTCGTTGTTTCTATAAGGTCCAATCCAGGAATCTGTTTCCGTAGTTGTATCGGAGTTACTGACGAATATATATATATCGGAGTTTTCAGGTTTAGTACATAGTAATAGGATTTGTTTCCAGGCAAGTAAAGTATCTCCTCCATCAATAGGTTTACTTTCCCATATTCCCATTACAGTCCCTATCTTTGAAGAAAAGAAAGGAGTCTCTGTCAGGGCATGAAACATAACCTTTTGAATTGTTGGATCATGATCGATTGATGTTGTAATGTTTTCCATAATTTCACGAGAATTTGAAGAACCATTTGAAATATATGTTACCACGGTTTACGGAATTTGGAGATTTTACGTTTAGGTATATGAATTCAGATTGTGTATCAGAAACGTTATCTATCAAGACGTTGTTTGAACTTGAAGGAATTCCTGTAGGATTAAGTCCAGGGAAGAATGTTGACAGTGAACTTTTTTGAGAAAATTGAGGAGAATGTTCTATTCCAAAGTTCCCATTCGTAGAAGTATTATCCGCATTTGTGCTTCCTGGATTTCCGATTTCCTGTGAAGATGAAAGGATGCACAATTTGATATCGCTTATTTTGCGGACTCCAGTAACGTTCATTTTTATCACTAAAGGAGAAGTGGAAGTGTTAAGTTGTGCGGAGCCAAAGTTGAGAGACGAAAGATGTTTCAAAGGAAGACCGGTAATAGGGTCATACTCGGTAACTTCAACTTTTACCAAGTTGTGTGGTCTGACGGGTGTTAGAATTGTTGCGGTCATATTATGCAGTACCTGAAATTATACAGTATTACAGAAACTTTTTTTCTTGCCTGAACTTTGATTCCAAGAAAAACACGGTATATTGATTCTAAAGTAAAGCGGAGGCGTTCGTCAATGTCCTATACACATCTTCATGTTCATTCCACTTTTTCCCTTCTTGAAGCGTCAAATACTCCCGAACAATTGATAGATCGTGCGGTAGCAATGGGCGCAAAATCCCTTGCTTTAACTGACGAACACAATTGCACAGGATTGTTTGAGTTCAATGATCTCTGCCACAAAAAAGGGATTAAACCTATTCTTGGAACACAGATTTGCATTGTGGAAGGAGATATGCATATCAAGGAAGGTGATGAGAAGTCTATGAGCGTCATCTTGTTGGCGAAAAACAAGATTGGGTGGAAAAATTTGTGTGTTTTGTCTTCTGAATCTCACACGACAGGATTCCATTATGTTCCAAGGGTTGATGTGACAACTCTCAAGGAATATTCCGATGGTTTGATTATGCTTACTGGTGGAAGTACGATGGATGGATATCTTGCGAACTTAATTCTGTTCAGGAAATATGATAAAGCAAAAAATATGTTGCAGGAATTCAAAAAGATATTCGGTGATAATTTGTATGTTGAAATTATGCTTCATCCAAATCAGGCAGATAAACTTCAAAAAGATGTTAACGATATGTCTATGAAGTTTGCTGACGAACTCGGAATAAAATGCGTCTGCACAAATGACGTAAGATATGTTACGAATGATAAGATTGAAGTTCTTTCACAGGAAATATTGCAATGTGTAAAGCAACATAAATGTTTTAAAGACGATACCAGAAGATCCCTTCCTTGCCATGAATTCTATATGAAATCGAGAGAAGAACTTGAGTTGCTGTTTCATGGAAAATCGGAGTTGTTCGATAATACTCAGGAGATTGCTGATAAAATCGAAGATGGGTTGATTGTAAAAGGAATGAATCTTCTGCCTTTAGCAGAGATTCCGGAAGGAGCAGATCCTCTTGATTATTTGAGAGAACTTGTTTATGAAGGAATGAGAAAGAAAGGTTTGTTTGAAAATCAGGAATATAAAGATCGTGCAGATTGGGAGTTGAGAGTCTTTGCGACTTGTGGGTTCGTAAATTATTTCCTCGTTTTGTATGAATTCGTGGATTGGGCTAGAACAAAAGTTCAAGTTGACGGGAAGGTTGACCCCATCTCAATGGGACCTGGGAGAGGATCTTCGGCTGGGTCATTATGTCTTTATGCTCTAGGAGTTACAAAGTGTGATCCGATTAAATATGAGTTGCTTTTCGAGAGATTTTTCAGTGTTGATTCAAAGTTTACTGTGTCTCCTTCCACCTTCGGATTTTCTTTCTCCCCGCCAAATGTTGATATAGATTTGTCACATCAACACCTCTTGCTGAACAAGTGTCAGCAACATCCTGAGTTCAACATGCAGAGATTCAAGTCTGAGGGAAGTAAGATGAAACAACTTGGATGTCTGAACGAATTCATGAAGACGTTTCTTGGATTTAGCGAGAATAAGTATAAACCTGGAGATAAAAACGAATGTAATTCCGCTTTGGCGTTTTACAGCGGTATGACAAATAAAAGACCGGAAGGAGCGTTTTCTCCAAAAGAAGAGTTGACTGCCGCTCGTGTAAGTCCACCTGATGTCGATCTCGATTTTGACTTTCATAGAAGAGATGAAATTTTCAAACATCTTAGAGAACAGTATGGTTCAGGACGTGCTGTGCAGATTGGAACTGCCAACTGTTTTAAAGGAAAGATGAGTATTAAAGATGTTGGCAAGGCAATGGATATAGGAGAAGATTGGGAAAGCAACAAGAAAATTGATAAGGAAAATGCAGAAAGAAAGTTAAAAGGAGAAACCCTTATAGAAAAGACGAAAGAGACTCAGACAAGGATTGAGACTCTTGCCGGTTATGCTCTTACAGGATTGTCTTTCAAAGAGGCTTATGATACAAGCCCGGATCTTCAGAAAGAAGTATCCAAGGACAATTTCTACAATGTCTGTTGCCATTTTGACGGTCTTGTAAGGCATTTTGGAGTTCATGCGGCAGGAGTTGTAATTGGCAACAGAGATATCAGGGAAGTTGTTCCACTTCGTGTTGCCAACGGAGTTGTTTGTACACAGTGGGATAAGGATCAGGTTGAAGCCCTTGGACTTTATAAGTATGACTTGCTTGCTTTGATTCATGTTTCTATTGTAGATAAAACTCTGAAGTTGATAAAAGAAACAAAGCAGAAAGAAATAGATATCGATAGTATCGAACCAAATGATAAAAATGTATTGAAAATGTTAAACGATGGTGTTGTAAATGGAATTTTCCAGTTTGAAACAAGAAGTGGCGCTCATCTTATAGAGTTAATTGGAGTTGATTCGTTTAACGATTTAGTTGCCATTAACGCTATCAATCGTCCCGGACCTCTAAGGGCTAAAGTTGGAGATATGTATAGTGATTTGAAACATGGAAAAACTCCAGTCACTTATCTTCATCCTTCAATGAAAGAAGTTTTGGAACCGACATTTGGTTTGATTGTTTATCAGGAACAGTTCATGAATCTTTCCAGAGTTATGGCTGGTTTTAGTAAAAGTGAAGCTGATACGCTCAGAAAATGTGTGGGGAAAAAATTAGTAGATAAATTGGCTGCTATGAAAGACAAATTCGTCAATGGATGTGTGGAAAATGGAATAGACAAAACTATAGCTTCTGAAGTATGGCAGAATATTGAATATTTCGGAGGATATGGTTTTAACAAATCGCATTCGCTTTCCTATTCCCTACTAGGATACCAAGAGGCGTGGCTCAAATATTATTATCCGCTGGAGTTTTTCTGTTCGTTGTTTTCTTCAGTGATTGGCGACCGTGAAAAGTTTGACGAATATCGTCTTGAGGCGATTGGCGACGAAAGGTTGAAAATCAAAGGAATGGGTGTCAAGATGTTCCCGGTTCATATCAACAAGAGTTCAGACGAATACTTTATCGACAGAGATGGGCTTAGATTGCCTTTGACCGTTGTTGAGGGTGTTGGTGAGAGTGCTGTTGAAGCCATTATGAAAGGTCAGCCTTATGAAGACTTCGAAGACTTTGTTGAGCGTGTTGATAGCAGAGCGGTAACGGTTGCTGTTGTAAGAAACCTGGCTCGCAAGAAATATGGCGCATTTTCATGTTTTGGAGTTGGCGAGGAAGAAGCGGTAAAGAAGTTTGAACTTATCAAGAATGATCTTTCGAAGAGGAAAGTCAAGAAGTCCAGGTTCAGAGAGCCTTTGTTTCGGAACACTACTGTTGCGACACGTTCGGATCTCAAAAGATAGCAGTGAATTTTTTCTATATAGTCGCTTGACAAACTCAATTTTGGTGCGATATTAGTAAGTGTAAGGGGAGAGGTAACAATGCAAATTCGTGTAGAACAGTATGGAGATCAGATTGGAGTCGATGGGAATTTAACCAAAGTTATTACTGAAAAGAAGATTCAACTCTTGTTGACAATTACTTCCGATGACAATAGAGAAAGACTTGAGTTCGTTCTTAACAGGAAACAGGCAGAAACTTTGGCGGATAAGTTGACAAGAAGTCTTAACGATCCAATTTTGGCGGAGAGTGGATTTGTTGTTGTATAATTGTTGGGTTCTAGCAATTAAAAGGAGCTAAGCATGAACATACCAATATTGGATCAGATATCAGATTTTGATATTGCCGATACGTTTGAAACAACTCTTCAGGAGAAGAGTGCGGAACTTGGAATCGGTTATTTTACGGCTGAAGTGGATAGAGACGATGATGGGATTAAGATCGTTCTAAGAGTTGCAGCCATGGTTGACACTGCTGGTGAAGATGATTTTAAGAAAAATCCTGAGTTAGCAAATGTGGTAGTTGATTTCCCCGAAGGTAAAGTGTTGTATCAGGTAGTAGAGACGGTTGCGATCAACGGAATTGAAACTGAGGTTGTTTACAGACCAAAGGCTTTTAAAGCTGCTGTAAAACAATAAAACATAACCTGTTCTGATAAGGAAACTGTCAAGATGGAAAATAAGAAAGAAGCGTTTGATACATTTTTCACTTCTTTGGAAGAAGGTAAAAGTAATACGGAGCAAGAACCGAAGGATTCCGTTCCCGTTGAGACCCCAAAAGAAATGCTTTCTGATCCAGAAGTTCCCCCTCCGTCTCCACGTGCTATAAAGGAATATGAGGTAAATGTTTCTTCTTATGAAAATATGGTTAGTGTTTGTGTAGATGCAATTCAAAATCTTCCTTTCCAAGACAAAGAAGATTATAAAAGAGCAGAAGCTTTTATTTTAACGAAAAGATGCCATTTCGAGGAGGATATGAGTCCAAATGAATTATCAAGACAACTTTTCTTTGCACAAGAGAATAAAGATTGCATATCAGCAATAACATCAAAAGCTCATGTAAATTATTTAAGAAGAAAGAGATTCGTTGAAGTTTTAACATCTGCTTATAATGCCATAAGCCAACAGAAAACGGTTGATAAGAGAAAATCCGATGCCAGTATAAGGCTGTTTGAGTTTGTTAATGGATGTGACGATGCAGAGGTTTTTTACATACAATGTAAATACTATTTTGACAACGCTGATAGTCAGCATAAAACCGTGTCAAGAAGAATTACTTGTATGCAGGCTCAAATGACTCTTGGAGAGATTCATCCGTCTGGAGAAATATCTGGTTTTGCAAGTAATGATGGAGAATCTGAAGAACCGGATTTTATTCGGTAAAAAGAAGGTTTTTGAGAAGATTTAGGTGTATAATAATAGTGCTCAGTTTTCACCACATTGCCAATCACGGCCAGAGTGGTGAATAGCAAAAAAGGAGAAAAAACATGAGTGACAAGAAGGCACCAGAAAAGGCCCAGGAAAAGGCCGAAGAGAAAGCCCAGAAGACTGAAACAAAAACGGAAAGTTCCGGTTATGTCGGCTGGGGTGAAGTCGGGGTAAGACCCGGCAAAAACGGTTCAGGAGATGGAGATAAGAAAACTCTCCCTTACCTGAAACTTGAGGAGGGATCGAAACCCTACAGAATTCGTCTGGTTCACAAGCCATACAGATTCTTCAGTCACTTCGATGTGATCAGGGCGATTTCTCCAGGATTGGATAACGATGTCTGTTGGCAGGCAGGAAATTCTCCAAGAGAGCGTTATGCAATTCTGGTTCTCGACAGGAATGACGAGAACAAGTTGAAGATTCTTGAAGCCGGTCCAGCAGTTTTCAATGAGTTCAAGGCTTACTTCGAACTCAGCGGAAAAGACCCCGGCGCAGTGGACGGACCCGATTGGCTTGTTCAGGTCAAGATTCCAGTGACGGTGAAGGACGGACGTTCGTTCAAAGACAAGAGAAAGACAAAGTATCATGTCATGAAGGACGAAAAGAGTTCTTTCACTGAGGAAGAGAAACAGTATATCAAAGACAATTGGGTTGAATTGTCGAAGATGAAATCTCCAACCAGTCCCGAAATGATTAAGGAAATGTTCGGTGACGCAAAGGTTCGTGGAGACAAAGATCCGGTTCCCGGTTCTCACGAATGGTGGCTGGCAAGACGTGAAAAGAGACAGGCTGCTGCCGGTGCTACAGAGGAAGCTCCTTTAGTTCCTCCGGAAAACACAGAGCCTGAAGTTGCCGCCGCAGAAGCGGTTGAAGGTGATGGAACTCAAAAAGCCGGGTTTAACGGTCTTTTTGAGGAAGACGGTGGCGATGGTGGAAAGAAAGAAACCGGGTTCTAAAAGGTAAGATTGGATGGAGAGGGGATTTTCCCCTCTCCATCTTTCTGAAAAGGAGAAAGAATATGGACGAAAAAGATTCCCTTGATGCTGCCCTTAAAGCCATCAATAATTATAATGCCTCTATAGGAGTTTCGAAAAGTAAAAAGAGTGACAAAAAAGGGGAGAAAGGTGAAGAGAAAGACGATAAGAAACCAAAGAAAGTTTCTCCGCTTGCAGTTTCCACTTTTGAAGAATGGATGAGTTCAACTTCTTCTTGTCTGGATGTTATATCAACTGGAATTTCAGAATTGGATGAAGCTTCTGGAATTGGAGGTTTCCCAAAAGGTAAAATGGTTGAACTTTTTGGAACTGAGTCTGGCGGGAAATCGTATACTGCTTACAAAACTATTGCTTCATGTCAGAAAGCTGGTGGTGTAGCAGCTTTACTTGATCCCGAAAATTCATTTACTCCGGAATGGGCAAGAGTAATCGGTATTGACTTGAAGAGTCTGATATACAAGAACGAATCGCTTTCTGGAGAACAATATTTGGAGGTTGCTCGTGAATTGTGCTCTGGAGGGCTTGTTGATCTTGTTGTTATCGATTCAACAGCCGCTTTAATTCCACAAAGTGAATTAGATGGAGTTATTGGAGATGCGGCTATGGCTGCTGTAGCTCGTTTTATGAGTCCTGGCGTTAGAATGATTATGTCTGCTGCAAAGTCTAGAGGAAAAGGTGGAAAACAAACCTGTGTCATTTGGATTAATCAAATAAGAGAGAAGCCCGGTGTATCGTTCGGTAACCCTGAACGGACCCCTGGCGGTAGAGCTTTGAAGTTCTATTCTCATATGAGAGTTGACGTTCGTAAAGTAAAAGTGCTTTACAAGACTCAAGGAGAAGATCAAATTCCAATCGCTCAGATTAGTAAAGGAACGTTCGTAAAGAACAAAGTTGCTCCTCCGTATAAGAAATTCGAGTTCACGATTTCTTTTGAGTCGAGTTATGAAAATCCTTTGGTCAAGTTGGTAGAACTTGCTAAAGAGAATAAGTTGTTCTACAAGAGAGGTGGCAGTTATAAATATCGTTTGGAAGATGAAAAGATTGATCCAGTAGAGACAGAAGCTCCAGATTTCATTTCTCTTGCAAGATGGATATTTGATCAGGGTAAGGTTGATGAAATCGTTGGAAGGGTTACTGATATAATGGTTGGGGAAGAGAAAGAGATTCCGGCCTTCTTTGAAGAGATTGACGAGAATACGAAACCTCCAGTGCCTGTGAAAGATGGTTTTGCTGAAGGAGTGCCGGAAAAGGAAAGCGGAGAAGGTGCGGAAGAAGTTTCAATACCAGGTGAAGAAGATAACCAATGAGTGTTTCTTTACAAGTTCTGAATGACATCGTTATGGGTAGTCATGAGTCACTCCTGAGGGGACTTGTTCCTGATGGAGTGACTAACTATTTGTATAACGAACGTCATCTTAAGCCAGAGACAGTAAAACTGTTTGAAATAGGTTTTTGTGGGATTGAACTTGAAAAAGTTATAAACAGAGAGTATTATGAAGGAGTAAGTGGGACTTCTGTTATCAAAGCAGATTTTTTGAGGGATAAGATCATTGTTCCGATTAAAGATGATTGTGGAAAGTTAGTTTCAATTGCCACTAGATCAATAGGTGGAAAGCAAAGTGGGTATTCAAAACCAAGTTGGTGGAATACTCCTTTCCAAAAAGGCAATTATTTGTTCGGTTTGAATTTTGCCAGATCGAAAACGTTTCAGGAAAACAAGCTGTACCTCGTAGAGGGCTATATGGATTGTTGTATTCTTCACCAGTTTGGTCTGTATAATGTTGCAGCCACCATGGGAGTGAAGTTTACGGCAATTCATGCGGGGCTTGCATCCAGGTATTGTGACAGAGTATGCTTTTGCTACGACTCAGATCCATCAACTAACAATGGAAAGCCCGGTGCCGGTCAAGAAGCCGCAATAAAGGCGCTGAAAAAAGCCAAAAACTTTTTCAAAGTAACAATGATAGAATTACCCATGAAAATCAATAGCGAAACAAAACAACAGGAAAACTGTGATCCCGATCAATTCGTTTTACAAAATGGGTTACAAAAATTTTTATCTCTTGAAGGAGAAAGAGAAGAAACTGATTCGTTTTGTAATCCTTGAAATTAACTCTGTTAATTTCAAGGCTGTGAGGTGACGAACTTATGTAAGAGTTGACTAGACTCAGTTTTGCGAAGGGAGAAATCTAAAAACAAAACTACGTTTGAAAATCTATAAGTACTTCAGGACGCTTACAAAGAAACGAAAGTTTCTCCCTAATCCTGAACTCTACGCCAGAATCGTTTAATGGCATGATTTTACTGAAACCCAGTTTGGTTTCGGGAAAGTCTAAGAATTTCAAACATTGTCGAAGGGAGATACAAGAGCCCTCAGTTGCTCGGTTTACAACCAAAGAAAACTGAGAAAGGAAAGGTAGATGTTCGTACCAGTGGTGGATAGAAACAATAAACCTCTTATGCCCACCCGTATTGGGCGGGCAAAGAGGTGGGTTATTTCCGGAAAAGGAACATTTTTCTGGAAGAGCTATACTCTTTGCGTTCGTCTGAACGTTGATCCTTCAGACGAACAAAAACAAGATATTGCAGTAGGTATCGATCCGGGATCAAAAAGAGAGGCGTATACGGTTAAGTCCAAAGGACATACGTATCTCAATCTGTTAACTGAAACTATCGATTGGATTAAGGACTCACTTGAAGTTCGTCGTAATATGAGAAAATCAAGACGATCTAGGAATTGTAGAAGAAGAGAATGCAGGTTTCTCAACCGTCATAAATCGAAACTGCCGCCTAGCACAAAGTCTCGGTGGCAATTGAAGATAAATATCGTCAAAAATCTCTTTAAAGCGTTACCAATAACAGATATTGTTGTAGAAGATATTTGTGCCAAAACAAAGTTTAGAAAGAGAAAATGGAACGTAAGTTTTTCACCTTTGGAAGTTGGAAAGAAATGGTTTTACGATCAGATGTCCAAATGTGGACCTCTCACAATAATACAAGGACACGAAACAAAAAGGTTAAGAGATTCTTTGAATTTGAAAAAGGATAAGAACAAACTTTCGGATAGTTTTGATTCACATAACGTAGATAGCTGGGTGCTAGCCAACTTTATAGTTGGCGGGCACACAGAACCCGATAATATAAATTTGTTGAAGTTTGTTCCGTTGAGATTTCACAGAAGGCAACTTCATGTTTTGTTGTTAAAACATGGAAAACGTAAAAATTATGGTGGAACAATGAGTTTGGGTTTTAAGAGAGGTTCTTTGGTAAAACACAAAAAATATAATGTTGTATACGTTGGTGGCACTATGAACGATAATATATCAGTGCATGAAATAAGTACTGGTAAAAGAATATCTCAAAAAGTAAAAGTTAGTGATTGTAAGTTTTTAACTTTTTGTTCGATTCGTATAGGTTTAGTGCCTCTTTCAGTTATAACTTAACATGGAGGCAAGTATGGTAGAAATTGATCGCATAAAAACAGTCGAGATTGAGAATCCGAGACTTAAATTCGGTATAGATCGTGATGAGGAAAATCAGGATGTAAAAGAATACATTAAAACTGGTAACCAAATCATCTTCAACAGGATCTATCATAGAAGGAAGCCTACGATAGAATATCTCGCTAAAAAATATTACTGGCTGACTGAAGACGCAGCTTCAGAAATCAGGATTGTCCTTGTTAGAACTGTAAACAGTTATGGAAAGAACGGGAAGAAGACTGACTTCAATACTTTCTTCTATTCCTCGGTGAAAAACCATTTCTCCAATCTTGCCAAGAAACGTTACAGAAAGAAAAGAACTACGATTGACGGACTCGATCCTTTGAACAGAATGATTCAACTTGATAGTTGTGTAGGCGACGATGAGTCTTCTTCTTCTTTTCATGAACTGATTTCAAATGATGACGAAGCGTTTCGTGAGGATATGAATTTCAAAGATTTACTTGCAAAAATTTCAAAGGGGAACAAATATATTGCATCTGTTCTTTCTGAAATTCGTGACATGACAAGACGTGAAATTTCGAATGATAAAGAGCTTATTTTTAGCTTTTTGTTTCCTGTTATAAGCGGTGAAATTTCTATTGATATTGCTACTGCAATTGGAATTCCTGAAGATGTTTACAACATCGTAAGTGTATCTATTGAAAGTGATAAAATTCATTCGAGAATTTGTGTCAACGGTAAGAAGTTTATCAGTTATATAGCCGGGTGTTTTCCGGAGATTATAGAAGCCTCCATAAAAAATAAAGGAAATTGAGTTATAATCGTTGTACAATTACATCGACCACTGGTCATTGTTAACAAAATAAAATGAAAGGTCGATGTCGTATGGCAGAAAATATTGAGGATAAAGGTAACGTACTGAAAGTAAAGGCAGACTCTCCAGATGCTACAGATCAGGATAGAAAAGATTCTTTGAAGAAGTTAGCTGGAGCCATTGCTCATTCTCTAAGACAACATGGTGATGTAAAAGTAAGGTGTTTTGGAAATGCCTGTATCGGAAAAGCCGCAAAAGCAATAGCAATTTCCAGAGGTATGGTTGCCGTTCATGGTCACGATTTGTTCCAGGTTGCCTATTTCATTACGGCTGAAATGGGCGGGCAGATGAAAACAGGAATATGCTTTGATTGCTTTACTCACGAAAAAGAGCCTCACATTCCAGAGCCAGTTGGTAGGGAAGATCTCTCAACCGCCTTGCAATAAGCTTTTCAAAACTTCTGAAAATCATAGGATAACGGCTCTTGGAGATAAGTTCGCAAGTCTTCGTAAAGAAGCCGCTATACATTTTGTGGCTTTAGACGATAACGACTCCGATTCATCTGGACAACGAGTTTATAGGATAACTCCGGTTGGGAATGTCAGAGATCCTGATAAGAGTTTGGAAGGTTTTGACAACGAACTAGGATGGACGCTTACGAAGCCAAAAGACAATGATTACAATGGTATTCTTCTATCTTCCGAGAAGCCAACTATTGAATGTGTCGCAGATAAGTTTAAAGACTGCGATTTTGTGATAGATGATTTCGAACTTGGATCACCTCATGCCTGGAGGCGAATGTTTTGAATGTTGTATAATATACTATGTCTAATTACATTGGAGTAAACTATGACCAAACGATTGTTAGATTTTTCCTTTGATCCAAATGGATCTAATTGGGAATATGACTTTTCTGATATTTCTGATTTGCTTGGACTTTTCAATAAAAGAGATGGTAGAAAAATAGAAGAAGAAATGGCGAGAAGAGATGAGCAGGATGAGAGTTTAAGTCTTGAACCTTTGACCAGAAAACAGATCTTGAAGATTGATTTCAAGAAAAGACAAATTTTCAGATATTCACGTTGGGTTGATGGCTATAACAGGATTGTTGCCAGAACCAAGGAAATATTCTACCTTCCTGCAACTGGTGCGCTCGATAAAGAAGATAGAGCGAGAGTTTTGTTGCTTGGAGGCGAAGGACTACGTTTTGCATATTTGAAAACTCAAAAGGGATTTGTTCCGGCTATCGTGTTCGATAATGGAGAATTCGTAGCGCTTCCAAAAGATTTTGCTAACAGGGTTAGTTTGACCCCGCCTCCACTTCCTAAACCAAGAAAGCACAGTGGAAGTAGACTTCTTATAAATAGACCTCTAAATAGACCTCTTCCGGAGTCAAGCGACGTTCGTTGGAAGAAGAAAGAAGTTAGGTTTAAAGAAAAATTTTCTATGGGGACTTGATTTCGCAAAAATTTGTGGTATAATATTCAGTGTTGGTTGAGATTCGTTGACAGCGAATGCTCCGAAAGGAGCGACCTCAAAGTGAGGAAAAGTCAAAAGTGACAATACAGTCACAAAGAGTGAGAAGGAGTGTGTGAAATGAGTGCGTTGATCGAAAGAATCCAAAAAGCGGTTTCCGAAACACCAATCGTGGTGGCAGGAACCAAACTCCCGAAAGAAGATGCAGAAACCCTTATCTGGCGACTTCTTTCGGACAGTCGGATCGGAGTTCAGAAAAACGATCCAGAAACCCATGCCCTTGTGAGCCCTTCGCTTATCTCAGAACGTGATTTCAGAAGCGTTTTCTGCGATGATGGAAGAATGGCTCTTCCATCAGCAAAAGCTCTGATGAAAGCTTTGCTGATCGAGGATCAGAAAGAAACGCCAAAGGAAGAAAAGTCTGGTATTGTCGATGCCTTGGCAAATATGTTTGCTATAAACAAACCGATTGGTCAATATTCGACAAAAGAACTTCTCGAAAAGTACGATGCATATTCTCCGCAGGATATTTGGGATGAACTTTCCAAGAGAGGGAAAAATCATCCTTGTATCGTTTTTGAGAAGGGCGCAGTCAATGTTCAGCTCAGTTTGAACATCCTTCAGTCAATTCGTAAGGGGCAGATACCTGGAACCACCTACAACAATGGTGAAAAGACTCACAGAGTTTATCCGGTTGGAGTGTTCCCTGAAGAATCTTCGCTGTGTTGCCCGTTGACTGGTAAAATCCTTAACAACGGTTATTCTCCAGATCTCGATATGAGTTGGGCTGGAGTTCCAGAAGAGTGTCTTGTTTTTATCAGGATAGTTCGTGATGAAAACAGAGGCGAGTCTTTTGGGAAGTTCGTTGCGAAAGGTCTCTTGAAGACGGCCAAGGAAGGTATTGAAGCTCTCAAGGAAGAGTATTCCAAGGAAGCTCTTGTCTATGAGGAACTAAAGGCTCTTAATCAGCTTCCGTCTCTTCGTGTCAGCCTGAACTCGTTGGCGGCAGGAAGAATGATTGGAACTAAATCTGATCCATTCGGATCGCCAAGAAGAACCTGAGTTTGAGTGAAAGGATGGGAGGCGGTTGCCTCCCATCCGTATTTGATTTTATAAAAGGAGATAAGTGATGAAAGAAAATATTGCGCATAAATATGCAAAAGAAGTTTCGATTGCGGTTATGGAACATTCGGGGTATATGGCCTCGATTATGGCTGCTGCGAAGTTGCCAGATAATGGAACTGTACATGCTCTTCCACCAGGAATTAAAATTCCAGTTGTTCCTATTCATTGTTTGCCTGGATGTCCGGATGATTGGGTAAGAGAATCTGGAAGTTACGTCGTGCCTGTTTATCCTGATATCGGTTTGTGGTTCGATTGGACGGCAAATGATCAGTTTAACACGGCAATTGTTCCAAGTTTAAAGGGAATGAATCCTATTACTGGTCAAAAAATGGAAGGTTGTCAGATGGAACAATACAGAGATATTTGCCCAGTTCACAAAATTTCATTTGCTCATGGAAGGTATTGCGAAGAGTGCAAATACAGTTGGCCTCCGCAGAACTATGTTGGCGGAGGAGCCGTAACTCTTTGGTACGACGGCTTTTATCAAAGTGATGGTACAGTAAGGCAATTTTTCTATACCGAAGAAGAAAAGAAAGATGTGGCAACTGCATTAATTGGAAAACCAAACACGATGCCAGCTTTCGGGTTTGCTTTTTTCAAGTATAAACACGAGAGACCAGTAGAAACTTACAGAAGGAGGAGTATTTCTGTAGATCAATGGGGGGAAAATTATGTAACTTATGGTTTGAAATCTTCTGACGATTATAGTACTGGCGTGTTCTATAAACAAAGTAATCTTACTTTGTGTGCTACGAAAGGTGGAAGCAATCGTCATAAGATTTTAACAAAGGGTGGAGGCTCTTCCGCTGGAAATGTAAATGCTCAAACCGCATGGGGATTCGGAAGTTATGAAAAGAGTCCTGATTCTGATGGCGATATTGCTACTTTGACATCTTCAAATTCGACGCCTGGAGCGGCTATGTCAGAAAAGAGGTCAATGGTTAGTTCTCTGAATTATTCTGCTGACCACATAAATGTTATCAGTGAAGAAGAGGGTCGTGCTCTTCGTCCTGACATGTACGAAAAAGCGGAAACGACAAAGGAAGTGTCTATTGGAGCGGGCGCAGCAATTCATCAAGCCCTCATGGTTGATACTCGTCCTTTGGCAGATTATCATCCTGAGCCACAAGCTCTGTTGAGGATCTATTTCTGTTTTGAGAAGCAGTTCAGAGAAATTGTTGAAAAAGGTGGTATCAAGAAACTTGAACAGCAAAAGAACGGATTCCTACAGGGAGTCCCGGTTGGGGGCTGATTAAGTTATGAATTTGAGAAACGTAGGAAGTTTGTGCTTCCTATGTTTTTTTGTTTTTCTTGAAGGAATATAGTGGGGGGGGGCATTGAATAAGGTAGTATGTATCTTTAAATTTAGGAGGATCTCATGAAAATAGTAACTGCATCGAATGGCAAAAAGACATTGAAGATGTCTAGGAAAGAGTGGGAGAATATTGGGAAGAAGGCTGGATGGGAAAAAGAAATATCAAGAGACGAGATTTTGGAAAAAATTAGAGAATACGAAGTTGCTATTTCTGATTTTGCAGAAATGTGTAAAGGCGAAGGATCTGACCAGCAAGTTTTTGATAATACGTGGGGTGAATTATGGAATAAAGCAGCGAGTTGTATTGAGTCTATACACTCCATTATAAAGGATGATAAAGTTTATGATGGGATTGATAATCGTTTAATTTCACTGCATAAAGGGTTGTATGCTCAGATCTTCTTTTCTAAATTTCCAGATTATGGAAAAGATAAAAATAATAAATCTGGTCAATCAAAATCTATTTTTAGAGACGAGGCAGTGATATCTCGTTGTAAGCAAGTTTTAGAAGGGGTGTCTGTAATAAAGTCGATGATATAAATCTAAATAACGAATGATCAATATTAGAGTTTTAGAACGACGACTTTTTTTAGTCGTCGTTCTTGTTTTTCTCCTCTCAGCATGTATTGTATCATAGTTCAACCTAACTAAGGATCATTATGTCCAAAATTGCCATTGCAGCCGATCTTCATCTTAATTGCAACCCTTATGGTAAAATTCTCGAATATGGACTCCCTTTGAAGATCCACGACAATTTTGCCGCATTCGATTTCCTGATTTCAAAATGTTTGGAACTTAACGTTTTCAAACTTTTGATTGTCGGAGACGTTTACGAGAACCCAAGCCCCACAAGTAAAATCAGAACGATGTTTAACCTTGGACTTCAGCGGCTTCTTGATAAAGGGATTGAAATCGTTATCCTTGTTGGAAACCACGACTCTTGCAAAGAACACCATGCTCTTGAACCTTTGAAAGGATGGAATAAAAAACTTAAAATCGTTGATATTTGTAGTGCTGAAAAAGTTAAAGACGTTAACTTCATCTATGTTCCACATACAAACGCTATTGAATCGAAAGAGATAACTTTCCCACAATATATTTCCAAATTGAAAGGCAAATTTGATACTTCCAAAAACAGATGTTTGTTATTTGGTCACTTTGGTCTTTTTGGAGCGATGAAAAACGATTATTCACGCAACAAGGAAAACAGTGATGTTTCAGCAATTGATTTGGAAGGGCTCGGATTCGAAGCTTGTTTCCTTGGACATTACCACAGGAGACAAAACCTTTCCAAGACAGGTAATGTCTGGTACGTAGGTAGTACAGAAAGAAGAGATTTTTCTGAAAAAGATCAGGTCAAGGGATTTTGCATCTATGACTTGGATACAAAATCAGTTGAATGGGTTGATTATGAAGCCAGAAAAATGATTGAGATATCCGGTAATAACTATGAAGAGATTTCATCTGAAATAGAATCCTGCGAGGATTTGAAAGATGCTATCGTCAAAGTGAAGGTTCTTGGTGGAGACGAAGACTACGTTAAAATCCAACAGAAGTTTTTCGATTTAAATACACTTTTGAAGTCTAAAGAAATAGTTTTCTTCTCCGGATTGGAAAAGAAATCTGATGAAGTGACAACTGACGATTTTCCAGATTTACAGGTGGAGTTTAAAGATGGAGTTGATGTTTTCAAGGTTGTGGAATCTGAATTACTTCGTATCAGTGAGTTGGAATCCAAAGAAGAAATTCAAGAGAGACTTTCTCTTCTCAAAGGAATTCAGGACGATGTAAACTCTACCTTGAGACTAGCTTCTTCTACAGCTTTCTCGGGGAAGAGGACTATTCGTTTCAAATGGATCGAGTACAACAACTTTTGTCGGTTTGGAGATAAGAACAATGTTCTTGATCTCGACAAACTATTTCATAACTGTTCTGGAGATCTCGCTGGGATTGCTTCGATTGTAGGAATGGTGGACGCTAACGAAAACGAAGCGAATGGTGCAGGGAAGTCTACTATTCTGGAAGGAATTGCCTACGCTCTGTACGAGAAGATGCCAAGACTTTCTTCTGTAAAGAACAGGGATAGAAAGACAACAACTGAGATTATCAGAACGAACGACAAAGGGGATTTTGCTTGTCGCGAATCTTTTGTTAAACTTTGTTTGGGTGTTGATGAGAGTGAATGGATTATCAAGAGAGGGAGAAAACTCAGTAAGACTGGTGACACTCATACTCCAATTCTTGAAATTACAAAAGACGGCAAACCGTTCAACTCTCTTAAAATGAAAGAACCGAATCAGGTTATCCTCGATCTTATCGGAATGGATTTCGAGCCTTTCTGTAATTCCGTTTTCTTTGCACAGAAAGACACAAACAAGATTTTTACTTTGACACAGAAAGGGAAGATTGACACGGTTCTCAATGTACTGGGTATTCTTCGTGATGTTGACGAGGCTCTTGATATTATTCGCAATACCAGGAAAAAGGAAGCGAAAGAGAAATGTCTTGCTCTTGAAGGCAAAGTTTTGGCTTTGGAGTCTTCGGCGGTTGGAAGCGAGGCAGATCTTGTAACTAAGATGGAATCGACAAATAATCTGATTGAAGAACTTGACCAGTTGGTAAAAACTTCAGGGCAGGAGATTGAAAAACTTCAAATTTCTAAAACCAACAAGATGGCAATTCAGCAGGGTTCAATGGAAGTACGTAGCAAACTTGAGGAGACTCTTAGAACTTTTTCTGCAAAGAAGACTGACGAAAAGCAATCTATTGTTACGGAGAAAACAAAACTTTCTGAAGAAATCAGAAAAGAGAATGCTAAAAATCAAGAGTTTGGCATGAATAAAGCGAAGTTGAAGGACGAATACGACAAAGAAAGTGAAATAGTTTCTTCAATAAACATAACCGATTTGAAGAATAAACTGAAAGACATAGAACTTGCGAAATCAGAGATTCTGGTTGTTCAAAAAGACAGAAAGGAATGTGTTGAGAAGAGATCTGTTTTAATTGGAAAGAAAGGAGTTCTCATTGGGAATACTTCTCAAATTTCGGAGAGTATTAAAAAATACAAAGAGGTTCTTAAAGTAGAAGGGGATGCCGTTGTTTGCCCGTATTGTAAGTCGGTAAAAGACAGGAATCATATTCTTAAAGAAATAAAGGCTCTTGTTCATACTAAGAATGCAATAGATACCGAAATAACGTCTATTTCTTTGGAAGTTTTTGAAAAAGATAAAGAGGAATCCGGTTATTGGTCTAAAGAAGGTGCTATTCAAAAAGTTATAGGAAGTGAAGGTCCAGTTTGGATAGAAATCTCAAAATATGAAACCGCCGAAAAGAACCTTGCTGGTATAAAGGAAAGGACGAAAGACCTTAAGCATTCTTACGAAGTTTCAAAGGGCGCTGACGTAACATTGTTACAAGAAAAACTGATTAAACTAGAAGAAGCTTCTAAGTCAGTAGACGAAAAGTTCGAATCTGATGAGAAGAAAATTCGCAGTGATTTAACTGGTCTAGGAGAATCGATCTTGTCTACGCAGCAGGAGATACTTGCAATCGAGAAAAGTGTTGCTAAGTTAAACGTTGTCATCAGTAACTCCCATGACTCTTCCAAAGGGTGGTATGGAGAATATAAAACTCTTGAGCTTAGACTTTCTAGTTTGAGACAGTTTAAAGCCAATCTTGTATCTGCAAAGAAGGAACTTGAAAATCAGAGACTGATTCAAACCAGGATTTCTGTTCTTGAAGATTTGTTTGGCAGTGATGGAATAAGGATAAAGATTGCTGATATCTATGTTCCAATTTTCAACAGACATTTGACCGATTTTGTATCAATTCTTACGGCGGGAAGGATGCATGTGCAATTGCAACAGGGGAGTCTTGATCCTAAGATCACTGGTGCAAGTTCGTCAAACTATGAGATGTTGTCTGGAGGGGAACAAGATGTGATAAGGTTGGCTGCAAATTTGGCTCTTGGTATGGTTTCTCTGGGAAGCAGTCGTTCTTTGCCAGAGACATTGTTTTTGGATGAGGTTTTCGGTTCTTTGGCTCCTGCCATGCAAGACAGGGTGTTTGACCTCCTGAGACATCTCAGAGGGTATTTCAGTCGTATTCTGGTCATCACCCACAATCCGATGTTGCAGGAAAGGTTTGACAGAGTTGTTTGCGTTGAAAAGATTGGTGGAATCAGTCAGATAACATTGGGTTTCGTTTGCGAATAAGTAGCAGTAAGTTTTTATTATTTTTTACTGTTTTTATAAACGGAATGGGATAATTTTTATTTATAGGAGATGATTTCATGAAAGTAATCAGAAAGTCGTGGAAAGAGTCTGAAGTTATCGCTGAAAGGAACAGAAGACTTAGAGAAGGTCTAGATGTTAATGAACGTTGTTCAAAATGTAAATTCCAATGGTTTTTCTCAGAATATAATGAATGCCCAATTTGTTATAGGAATAATCATCAAGGAAAGGATTTAAGGAAGTTGCCAGTTATTAAAGATCTGTGAAATGGAGAATTGATATGAACATTTTTGTTCTCGAAGACAATGCAGACAGGATCAAAGAGTTTGCTTCTCGTTATATCAAGTACAGTCTTGTGATTTGCAACAATGTTGAAAAGGCAATCAGTATTTTGACCTTGATTAAGTTCGATATTGTATTTCTGGACCACGATTTGGAAGGTAAGGTTTATGTTCCTCCAACAAATCCAAACACCGGGACTAGAGTTTGTGAAATGATTGTCAAGGGGCCAAACAGTGATACACCAACGATAGTTCATACTTTTAATCATGTTGCGGCAGAAAGAATGATGGGAATCCTTAGATCAAATCCACATCATTCGATTATAAAATGGGAAGAATTCGGAACGAAGGAGTTTTGGGAAGAAGTTACAAAAGTCGAGTCGTATTGCGGCGATAAGTTGGTGGTATAATTGTTAAGTTAAAGGAGATTTTCTATGGAGATTGAACGTAGAGTTATAAGATATTACAACAAGGATAGTGGAATCTGTGCGACAATAAAATATGATCGATTTTTCGTTTTGGGTTATGTTCCTGACGTTGGTGTGAATGTTGGTATAAGTTTCAAGTGTGAAAGTTTAGCTGAATCAGATAGCGTTTTTGTTGAAGTTATGGGAACTAAATGTACTCCTTCAAAAGTTTCGGTGATAACTGACGATGGACTTGTTGTTCAGGTTCTTGTAGATTGTGGCAACGGATATTCTAAAGTTTTCGGAACTGGATGCTTTTTCGGATACATAGAAGATATTTTCGATCAAAGACCAAGGGAGATATGTTGATGACAAAAAAGATTCGGAAAAAAGCAAAAGTAAAAGTTCCAAGCAAGGTTGTTTCTTTGAGGGAAAAACTTCAGAAAGTTTATACGTACATAAACCTTGAAACGACTTGTCCTGGGCATTGTGTCTGTTGTCATATCGCTTGCCCACAGATGAACTATTCCGAATTCCTTGTCATTCTTGATAGGATTTACAATCACTTCCCAAAAGAAACAAGATTGTATATTCTGAAGAAATCAATCAAGTATTTCTTTTCTCAAAGTATCGTAAAACCATGCCCGTTACTTGACAATAAACGATGCTCATGCTATCTTGATCGCCCACTCTCATGCAGAATTTACGGGTTATGGCCAGAAGATGTTTATGAAGAACGTGTTACTAGGTTTATGTCAGTGACTGGAATGAAGAGAGAAGAAATCCCTCTGAACACTCAGTGCAAGTATGTGAAGCGTGTTGACGATTCAAAACCATTGACGAAGGAAATCATCGAAGGACTTTATCAAGCTTTGAATGACATTGATATTTCTGTTGAGAGGTATACGCAGGAGCAAGTTGACAAGAAATACAACCAGAGAACTTTTCATGATTGGTTTGTTGTAACTGTTTTTGGAGAGGATAATATTGCCGACATGTCAAAGTTTTTCCTGGCTGCTGAAACAAAAGAAATAGTTGATGATTTTGTAGCAAAAATGTTGGATCAAGTTGATTTGGTCGGAGACAAAGTTTTCAAGAGGTTATCATGAGCGACAGTTTTCCAGTCGGAATTTGTACCAGTTCTCACTACTACGAGGATTCAAAATCAATTAAATTTTTCCTTAGATTTGATAATGGAAGGGAGTACGGCTTTGAGTGGCCGATCACCATGTTCAGGTTCGCTCCAGAGATGGACAGGGATGAAGAAATGAGAAAAACTGCAAAATTGATGCATGGTAAAAAATTCAGCGTCAAAAGCGAAGAAAAGTGAAACTCCAAGCAGTTGGAATTGTTACCGGTTCCTGTCCGATCTGTTCGGAGTTGAAGAGAAGACTTATCCGTGATTTTGCTTTGAAAAAGATAGACCTTGAGTTTGTCGAAATTTCATACGATATTGATCCTAAAACGGCGGTTGAAGAGGCTTTGAAGTTTGGCATAGAAGAAATCCCCTCTTTCCTGATAGCTGAAGAAATATTCACGCCAAGTTATGATTGGAATCAGATTTTGAAGGTAATCAAAAACATTTTATGAATCTTCCACCGATAGAAGGTTTTGGTTTCATTGCAGATATAAGAGAACCAGCAGAACTTGGATCTTCTCTTTATCTACAAGGATGTAACTTCAACTGTCCGTACTGTTTGAACAGAGGACTCCTTTCCAGGAAAAACAATCTTGTAGATCCTGATTTTATCATCAATCGTTTGCAGTTGAGAATGGAACATCTTGTTGTTTTATCTGGAGGAGAACCTTTTATCCACGATAGCATTTTGGATTTGTGCGATGTTTTGAAGTGTCGTAATTTTGAGGTAGCTGTTGCTACAAACGGAAGTTTTCCTGATAAAATAAAAAAAGGAACAGAGATGGGGGTAATTGATCACGTCATAATGGATGTAAAAACCGTTCTTGAAAAGTCAAGGTACGAAGAAGTCGTTGGAAGATCTTTAAAGGAAAAAGAATTCAACAATATTCTTGAGAGTGTTGACTACCTTGTAAATGGTCCCTGTTATAAACCGTCTACAGAGTTCAGGACAACGGTATGTTCTAAATTTGTAAGTAGAGAGGATCTGATTTCGATAGCCAACTATCTTGGGAGTTCTGTTTACTATGTTTTACAGCCTTTTACGGTTCATCAGACTCTTGATCCGTCTCTTGCGGATAAGAAGTATATAGTTCCTTTTGAAACTCTGGTTGAGTGGTCGAAGAAACTTGAAAAGATAGTTTTTTCTTGTATAGTAAGAGAAGTATAATTTCTGGTTGAAAATAGAAGGAATATGAAAAAGTCTTTTCGTATTAGAGTATGTGAAGTTGGTTTTATAAAGACTCTAGCAGGAGGAACGATTATGATATTCGAGACTTTAGCCGCAATGGCAGATTACAACAACAATCTTAAATTCGATAACGATGCAAGTTTGTCCGAGTGTGCTGAAACAATAGGTGATTTGGAAGAAGTTGGAAAACTCAATACAAACAGTGATACTACAACTATGAATCTTTCAAATGGAAAAACAAGAGTTACAACTAACATAAAATATCTTTCTGACACGTATTTTATCCATGCCTTGCAACATAAAACTCCAAGAAGTGAGTTTCAGCCTAGTCTTGACATTTTTGACAACAAGGTTATTGAATACTAGAATTTGTTCATAAAAGTGTCTATGAATCCATCACACAAGATTTGACCATTTTTCCCTTTTGCTAACTCATTATATTCTTTCAGTAACGAAAGCCCTCCATCTTCTAGGGCTTTTGTGCTTTTTTTCAATGATGAAAGTCCGAAGCACCAAACTTTTCCACAGTCAAGACATCTGAATCCGACTTTAAAAACGGTAGGCTGTTCAGATCTGTTCCAGTTAATTATCCTTGGGTTTTGAGAACAGTTGTGATATTTTATACAATCTATAAAACTTTGTAGTGAAGTACATTCAGTTATGTTAGAAGTCATTTTGTTTCTCCCTCATAATATTTGATACTAGGAATGTTCTAGGCTTCCTTCTATAAGTTTTGTAGGATAAGCATTTTCGTTTTATGAATTAGATAAGTATGAATTGGTATCAATTACATATTCAAATGGAAAACATGAAAGTCGCTTCTGTTGATAAAGAAGCTGGTTTTAAAGATTTCTTTTCATCCGTTATGTTTGCAACGTCACTTCTTTTCGGCGGATCTAGCCTCTCTGAAGCTTCCGAAAAATCTGGAATTCCGGTTCAAATTATAAAATCGATTGATTTTGACAAAATGAAGGGGATGACAAATGAACAGAAAAAGCAGTACGTTGATGGTCTGAAAGGTGTTGCCAAAAAACCATCCGAATCCAAACAGTCACCTGTTATTTTACCGGAGAAAATGTCTATTTCAGATGTTCTTGCAAGAACGATTTATGCTGAAGCTGAGGGAGAATCATACGAAGGAAAGAAAGCGGTTGCTTCGGTCATATATAACAGAGCCAATGGTGATGTCGGAAAAATGACGAGTGTGGTTAAGGAGAGAAAACAATTTTCTTGTTGGAACGACGGTCCTCCTCCTAGAGGTCATGGTGATGCTTGGAATGACAGTTTGAAAATAGCAAAGGAATTGATCGGTGGAAACTTTGTTCCAACCACCAAGCATACTCATTATTACAATCCAAGTAAGGTTAACCCGAATTGGTCGAAGGGTGTGGCGAAAGAACGGATTGGAAGGCATGTATTTCTGACTATCTGATATGGTAGTCAACCAGTTTCATTTGCCACTTCGTTCCATATATAAAAGATCTTGATAAACAGAACAGTATATCGAGCTTCTTGTCTTCCATTTCTCTTAACTTTCCAAATCCGAAACATCCAAGGCTTACATTATCTAATATAACGAAAGCTCCCGTTCCAGTTTTCCACTCTTTGACTTGTCTGCAATAAATATCGTTTGCTCTGAAAACAGGAATCTCGTTTCCGGGACCATAAGGTTCAAGAACAGCTAGCTTGTCACAAAACATTTCGTCCAATCTCAGAAGGAAATCAGGATCTACTTCGTAGTCATATTCTGTCACAGGAAGACCTACGTTCTTGTCTTTTTTGTAGTCTTCAACAGCCAGATTAAACATGTCCCATGCTGACGATAAAGATTCGGGGTTGAGAGTGGCTCCAGCAGCCATTTCATGCCCACCATATTTTATAAACAATCCTGAACAGCGATCCATTACTTCTTTGATGTTGATGTTGTCAACAGATCTTGCACTCCCTTTGATTATGCCATTCTGGCTTCCGAAACAGATGGTTGGAACGTTGTGTTTTTCTGCCACCTTACTTGCGACTATTCCAACAATACTTGGATTCCAGTTTTCTTTGTAAAGAAGAGCGCAGTTTCTACCATTTCTATCTTTCTCAAACATTTCTATGGCTTCGTCCGCTATGACTTTCTGTATCTTTTTTCTTTCTTCGTTTAGGGATTTGAGTAGTTTGGCAAGTTCCACTGCTTCTTTTGTATCTTTTTTCCTAAAGAGTTGCAGCGCTTTTGCCGCCACTTTGATTCTTCCAGAAGCGTTGATCATAGGTCCGATCTTGTAACTTATGTCTTCAGTTGTACATTTTGTTTTGTCTAGTTCCGCAATATCAAACAAAGTGTTGATTCCAGGGTCTTGGCAGAATTTCAAAGCATTCAATCCGTTTTTGACAAGAATTCTGTTAGACCCGGTAATTGGACAAACGTCTGCGATAGTTGCAATGGCAGCGTATGGCATGTAATCAAGATGTGGGATTTTTTTGCTAAGCGCACACTGTCTGACCATTTGATAAATGAGACCTCCAGCACAATATGGAGTTGCTCCATTCATTCTTGGGTTAATGACAAAGTCTGCGTTGGATGAAAATTCATTTTCGTTTATGATATGATGGTCGATTACGACCAGATTGGAGTTAGGGAGATGGGATTTTATTTTTTCTATCTGTTTCCTTGAAGAACTTCCACAGTCGAGTATAATAACCAACGAGTATGGTTTTGTGCATATTTTTATGAAGTTAGTTACTGATGTTTCATTGAGTCCGTATCCATCGTCAACTCTGGATGGGAGGAAGATGTCAACGGAGTTTGCTCCAAGGTTCATAAGCAACTTTTCGCAGATAAAAGATGAAAGGATTCCGTCAGCATCATAATCACCAAATATTACAACGTCTTTTCCTGATACGTTGAGGAAAAACGAAGAAGTTTGTTCCATATTGAGAATAGAAGAAGGAGATTCCATCATTTCTATCGGACATTGAATAAGCAATCCTATGTCTCTCTTGGTTTTCACCCATGGCAAGTCTCTATTGGCTACCAAACTGCAAAAAACCGGGGCGATTCCCTGTTTTTTCAGAAGATCGTATTGTTTTTGCTTGTGTAGCTTAAGTTTCCAGTCCATAACATCTCCTTGCGCTTGAAAAGTCTGAGTCCCAGTGTATCTTATTATAACGCCTAAAATCGGAAAGTAAAGGTGACACCATGCATATAAATGACGATCTCTATGCCATCCTTGGCGTTTCCAGCGATGCCTCTGAAGAGGATATTAAGAAAGCATACAGGGAACTTGCCAAAGAACATCATCCTGATAAAAACAAGGGAAATAAAGAGTCAGAAGAAAAGTTCAAAAAAATATCTGCTGCATACGATGTTATTGGAGATTCTGATAAAAGAAAGCGGTACGATGATATTAGAAGGCATGGTAACGGTCCTCGTTTTGCTCAAGGAGATGGGTCGTTTCAAAGAGGTTCTGGTTTCTCACGTGGGTTCAGTTCTTTTTTCAATAACATAGATATGATGTTCAATCAGGGAAAACAAGATCAGAATTATGTTAAGAACCTCGATTTGTCGCTTGCTCTTGACGTGTATGGTGTAGCAAAGGGGAGAGAGATAACTGTAGAGTTTCCAATAGATGAATGCTGCGAAGATTGTGGAGGAAAGGGAAAAGAGAAAAATTCTAAGGAGTCTCGTTGTGTAAGATGTGCTGGAACTGGAGAATTCAGAACTATAAATGGGAACATGATGTTTGTAGTTCCATGTCCGGATTGTAAAGGAAAGGGGGAAATTTTCGAGAGATGTCTTAAATGCAACGGTGTTGGAGTCGTTCCGAAGAACAAAAAAATCGATGTTAAAATCCCTAAAGGAATGAGGGACGGTTCAACTCTTTGTGTTAGAGGAGTCGGACATTTCAGTCCTGGAACTAAATCGAGGGGCGATATAAATATTCATATAGGTATAAGCGAACATAACTTTTTCAAGTTGGCGAATGAAGATGTTCATATTCAGATTCCGGTAAAGTTTAAAGATTTGATTATAGGGACTAAGATAAAAGTTCCGACTTTATATGGTGACGCAATGGTCGATATTCCTCCAGAGAGTCAGAGCGGTTCGGTTTTCCGTCTTTCTAAAATGGGAGTTCATGTTTCTCCTAACAATCAGAAGGTTGGCGACATGTTTGTTCATGTGATTGTAGATATGCCAAAAGGATTTTCAAGCAGTTTTAAAGAAAAGGTAATGGAACTTGATGATAGTTCTGCTCAATACGAAATGGGCAATAGCTATTCCGAGATGCTGAAGGAAATAGAAAGAGAACGGTCTAATGAGAGTTAAGTACATTAAAGCTGATACTCCTGCAATTCCAGTTGAGAAAGAACCTGCTTTGTTAAAAAGTATGAACATTATCACTTATAACGGCAATTCAGTATTTTCTCCAAATGCTGAAGAAAGTGTCCGTAACGGTCTTATTTCGGCTGGGTTTATCGAAGGCGAACAGTTTGCTTTTTATAAAAACAGATTGTATTTTCTAAAGTCTATCGGGTTGGAAACTTTACAGGATATTTTAGCTTACAGGATAGATTTCAACGTTGCAAATAAACAAAAAGTTAATTTTCTTGATTCCAGTAATGCGCCAGATCTGACTGGAGAAGTTGAAGCAAAAGTTTGGGAGACAATCGATATATCAGGAGGTCTTTCGAAAATCAACGGTTTGTTGAACTTGATTTCGTCAACTTTAAAAAAAGTAGGATTTTCAGATAACGATTTCGTCATAAAAGGCGGAACCGTTCTTGTTAACGTTGAGAGCCGTAAAAGGGCTTCAGATGCTGGAGGAACAGATCTAGCTAGCAGGAGAATAGTAGATTGTGTTTTTCAGATTTTGAAATCCAACAATATTGTTCACGAAAAAAGCGATCTTTCAAGGATGATTACACATCATGGACTAACGTCTTTTTCAGATGAATCCTGGTCGGTTTATCCGTTCCCTGTTAGTAAAGATCAAACTAATCTCATCAATTTGTATCAGGAAAATGTAGTTGGTTGGTTGAAAGATGCCGGTTTCAAATCTGGTACTGATTATGTAATATCTTTGAAAGATAAAACTATCAATTTGAACAGGTTTTCAGACAAGTATAAAGATGTTTTGGACTCAATTCATCTTTTTGAAAATGAAAATGGATATTATAGTTCTTTTCCTCATTCGCCAGGAGAATGGCTTTCCCCGAATAAGAGGTGGAAAGAAGTTAAACTTTTCTCAAAAGATCCTGGAAATATCGCTTTGGACGATTTAATTTACGATCTTCACAGAATGGCTTTTATAGAAGGCGAAGATTACACTAAAATTGAGGATAAGTTGTTTGTGAATGTATCATCACGAAACTTTGGTACGTTGAATATTGTTCTTTTCAGGATTGCTAGAGACAAAAGATATGGAATCGATAACTTTGCAGTCGAATATCAGGATAAAAAGCCAAAAAAGATTGACACTTCAAGTTATTGGGGAAAAAACGTCTATGAAAACTTCCCGTTGTCTGACCCCGATTTATACATAGATATTGAGATGGAAAATATTTTTAAGACCGGATTAGAGATAATTGACGGAGAAAAACGAGCTATTCTTAGAAAGTTTTATGCAGAGAAGTGTATTGAAAGTCTTTTGAAAGCAGGAATATTTGAGTTTTATGCTACTTTCAAAGGAGAAGTGTACTATTTACGCTCTCAAGCAGACGAATTTGAAAAAATAGTTAGCGCATTTGATAAAAATTTGAAAGATTACCTTGCTATAATTGATAGCGCACAATCTGAAGAAGTAAAGGAACAAATTCTTGAAGGAATTATGGGAAAGGAAGATTATGCAGAGTTAAAAGCTTCAGGAAACGAAACTAATGCAAGAGTTGTTCTGAGTTTTTGGACTGATCCAAATTCGCCGTTTTATTTCATGAGACCTTTGTCAGATTTCGATATGAGCAGGGCATTGTCTTCCATAACCGAATATGATGATGTAAATGCTGCTAATGAATTTTCTTCTCTAAAAAGAGAAACGCAAATAGGTGTTGTTAGAGGTATTGTAGCAGATCTTGGAATATACCCAGGATACTCTTTCAATCTATTTCCCCCAACACTTACTACTTCTACTAATGAAAATCCGGTAATGTTTGAGGATCTGGCTATCAGTCGTTCAATTAGCTTAGGACACGATTACAAAAATCACAGAGGTGGAATTTATGAATATCTTATTGCATCAAACAATTTCAACTGTTTGAAAGTGAACTCCTTCTTGTCCGAGTTTTTGTATAATTCTGAAGTTTTGAAAGGGAAAAAACCAAGTTATTCAGTTCAGGCAGTTTCGTCAATATTTTTTGAGATGTTGAATGGAGTAAGGAATCATCCTCTTTTTGCACCTATTCCAGATAGTCCTAAAAAGACTAAAGAAAGAAACAACAGATTCTTTGATTTCATAAGAAAGATTGATATACCTGAAGACTTTATAACAATTGTTGTTGATATAAATGATCAGGTGTTTAAAGGGAAAGAAGAAGAGTTGAAAAATCTGAAAACTGTTTCTGCAATTAAATCGTCTCCATATTACAAAGAGATTGTCAGACTGATCAAAATGTATATCGCTGGTCCGCTTGCAGAAGTTACTTCTTGTCAACAAAAGGTTTGATTGATGGTAGTTAGATACATAAAAGCTCAAAATACAAAACTGCCTGAGGATAAAATTATGCCGATCCTCAGTAAGATGGTATTAGTCGTTGCGGCAGGAGCTGCAAAACTTTCTAATCAGGCGGTAACTGTTTTGAGGGGTTCTCTGTTACATTATGGTTATGTAGAGGGCGAAGATTTCGTTCTTTATCAAAATAATTTATATGTCTTGGCAAGTTTAGCTAGTTTAGGTTTAGATTTCAAGGGAAATATTTCTGAGGTTTTCAATAACCTTTCTCAATCTATTGATTATTATTCTCCGCAGGCAAGTACAATCCTTACGAATAAAGCAAAACAGAATAAAATCAGTATGCCAATTTGGAAAATTGTTGTTATCCCTGCTGTTGGAAACATAGACCAAGTTCTTACTGATTTGAAAAGTCATTTGGAATTGATAGGATATAATACGGATGTTGACTATACTGTTTCTATAGATAGGTTTTATGTCAATTATGCCATTCAAGGAACTAGAAATAAAGACGGAGTGGAAGTAGAAAAAACCTTTAAAGATCTTATGTCTGAAGTCTCAAAGTTTTTACATGGAGAAATCGGACTTCCAATTCCGGCTCGTGTAGTAAATCTACATTCTCTATTGGGCGATCATAAGTTGACTTCCTGGGTTGTCTTAAAGGAATTGGCAGATGTTATTCCAGATTTAGAGACTTTGTCTAAAGATTTAGAGGTTTCTGGTTTAGGCATTGCCGACTATGAAATTAAGTTTAATACAGGAGAAAACGGTGAAAGTTATGATGTTGGTTTGAACAGGCTTTCTCACAATTTTTATCTAGCCATGGAAATTCTGAATAAAGAGGCTGCAAAGTCTGGAAAGCATCTTCCCACTCCGGCAATTGATGTAAATGATTTTCTTCTGATTGCTCCGATTCTTCAGGAAAAAGATTGGAGAGCGGTTGAGTTTGTTTCAAGTGGAGATAGCGTTCCGATACAATTTAAAGAACTGGTGGAAGGACTTAAAACGAGAGGGTTTGTTGAAAATGACAGCTTTATGGTAATGGGAAATACTCTTTTTGTAAATATTAGAGCTGGAGAAGAGTTTATTGATCTTGATGGGGTATTTTATATTTTTGCCTCCTACGAAGAATTCAATATAAAAGATTATTCCATCAATTATAATGTTGGCAGAAAAGAGAAAAAGGAAATTACAGATCATTGGGGTTCGGTGATGCCGAATAAGTTTAACAGTGTTGGTTATGAAATGGCTATCAAAAAATACTTATTTAGATTGGAAGAAAACGAAACTAGAGAAGAGCGTTTATTCAGAATCTTTCATTCTGAATCTTGTATTGATAACTTAATCAAACAGAATTTACGGGACTTTTACGCTACATATGATGGAACGATCAAATATTCTTTGTCTGCTGCCACTTTATATGTTAATGTTTTTGATGCATTTAACAACCAAACTCAAAAAAATCTTGTCTTTGTTAGGAAACTAACAAATATAAAAGATAGAGAAAATTATGTTAAGAAAACGGTTGGTGAGTTGTATGACAAAACTCAACTTGAAAAATCAAAAATAGAATTTACTTCGATAAAAGATTTCTGGAAGACTCCTGAAAATCCATTGTCAACTTTAACTCCAACCGAAGATGATTTCGTCAAAATGTCAACTGCTTTGGAAGAGATGGAAAAAGATGAGGCGTTTTCATTTTATGAAATGTCACAAAGAGAAAAGTTGAATTATGTTCGCAAGATAATCTCGTCCTTGGGAATTATACCAGGATATGTTTTTAGTGGAACCGAATGGATGCTTAGTCCTGAAAAAAGAAATTATCTATACGAACTAGCTTCTGCCAGAAAGATAAAAGTTGATAAACAGATGTCAGATTCTGAAATTTATGAAAGCCTCCTGAAAAATAATGGACTTAATGCAGTTAAAATAAACGCATTTATTGGAGAATTCAAGTTTAACCTTATTTTGAAAGCGAGATCTGACGGAGTAGGTATTACAAACGATAAAGATATGTTCTTGATTGCCGTAGATTCTATTTTCCATTCTATTGTTCAAAATATGAAAACTCATCCGCTGTTTACTCCAATTCCTGGAGGTGCTGTGAGAACAAAGGTGAGAGAAAAAAGGTATAATAGACTTGTGACAGAAATTTCTCGCAAAAATATTGCCGAGGAAGTAAGATCTTCAGCAGAAGAATTGTTCGATAAGTTGAATCCGAATATGGAAGAATTCAAAACGCTTAATTCATTCAAATTTTCACCGTTTTATAAAGATGTTATCAGAATGATAAACGTTGAGATATCCAGCAAAATATCGATTGCATCCTTTGCCAAGGACACTGTTACGAATTCCTCGACCTAAAAACTAAATATAAAAGGAGATCTGTATGTCCGTCTATATTCTTAAAGAGAAGACGTATGAAATATTCCCAAGTATTTCAAAAGAAGAATCTCAAGAATCTTTAAGCCCTCGGCAGTTAAACCAAATAGCTACCGTTCTGACAGAGCATTTCGGATGTTTTATTTTGTTTGGCATGTCGTTACAAGGAAATCCACAGGTTCTTCTCAGCGGGTCATGTGGAATGGAACATTTAGCTTTAAAGAAATTTGCTGAAGATGTTATTATGGGAGAAGCAAATGTAAATTTCGTTCCCCTTAACGGTCAGTCTGGCGAAGAGGAGGAAGATGACTAATATGGAAAAAACTTTTGTACTCGATGCTAACGTATTACTGCATGACCCTCAATCTATCCATTCATTTCAAGATAATAAAGTAGTGATTATTATTTCCGTACTTGCGGAAGTGGACACTTTCAAAAAGAACCCTGGACAATTGGGCGCAAATTCAAGAGAGGTCGCCAGAGAATTGGAAAAGATCTCTAAAAACGGAAACTTCTCGTCAGGAATACCTATTGAAAATGGTGGAATGTTGTTTGTTTATCCATACAATAAAGGTTCTCTGAAAATCAACTGTGATCAAAGTGTTGACAACAACCTTCTTTGTGAAGCCGCACATTTACGTTCGGTTGGCGAAAATGCCGTCATTGTTTCTAAGGACATAATTTTGAGAGTTATGGCGAATGGACTTGGAATTCCTGCTGAAGATTATGAAACAGATCGTAAAAATGTGGAAGACTACAGCGGTGTTTCTGAGATCCAATTGTCTGATGAAGATATAGATTTATTTGTTCAAGGTCCTTCTTTTAAACCTGAAGGCTATGTTGGATATCCCAATCAATACGTTCATATTACCAGTGTTTCTGATCCAAAAAAGAGTTTGCTTGGAAAAACTCTCAAAGATGGTTCTATTGCAATGTTGAGATCGAATGGTATCCATGCTTTGAATATTAGGCATAAGAATATGGAACAGATATTCGCCATGGACGCTTTGTTTGACGATAACATAAAAATAGTCACTTTGCAGGGAAGATCCGGCACTGGGAAAACCTTGATTGCTATAGCGGCTGGAATTGCACAACTTTTAGACGATAAGTTTGCAAGGCTTTCTGTTACTAGACCAGTAATACCGATTGGTAATGATATAGGATTCATTCCGGGCTCTTTGACAGAAAAATTTCAACCTTGGATGCAGCCTATTAATGATGCTATAGATTTTATTCGTGAAATAGATAGAAAAAGTAATAAAAGCACTTTGTCAACTAGGTTTACTGACGATCTAATACAAATTGCTCCTCTTATGCATATGAGAGGTCGATCAATTCCTCACAGTTTTATGGTGATTGATGAATCACAAAACATTATGGCTAAAGAAGTTAAGACTATTGTAACAAGATCTGGAGAAGGAACTAAACTCGTCTTTACTGGTGATATCGAACAAATCGATAATCCATTCCTTGATATCAAGTCTAATGGTCTCAGTTATTTGATTTCCAAGTTCAAGACCTACGACATTCACGCCCATGTGAACCTGAGGAAGGGTGAGAGAAGTCAACTGGCAGAAATTGGAGCAAACATCCTCTGATCGCTTGACTTTCCTGGAAATGGAGTTATACTATTCCTTGGTTTGGATTGGTGTTTGTGTGTTTTTGGACAATCGTTATCGAAAATGTTAGGACGAAAAATGACTGAAAAAGAAATATATGATCATTTGATGAGTCGTAATATGTTTGTTTTATATTCCTTAAGAGGAAGTCAGCTTTATGGAACAAACATAGAGACAAGTGATTTCGATTATCATGGAATTTTCATGTATCCGAATGGAGAAAGTCTTTCTTTATACGAACCAACTGATAATTTTCAGGATTCGAAAGGCGATGTAGTCTTTTTTGAAATGAAAAAGTATTTTAGGATGGCTATGAGTGCAAACCCAACTGTACTTGAAATTATGTTCACTCCTAACGAATTTGTTAAAATAAGAACTGATATTTCAGATCTTATTATTAAAAACAGAAGTCTTTTCGTTACTAAAAAATGCTATTATTCGTTTAACGGATATGCGTTTAATCAGTGCGTGAAAGCTGTTGGTAAGAACAAAAAGGTACATGGAAAGGACAAATATTTTAACAAATTGGGGTTCGAAAAACTTCGTTCTTTGTTGGAAAACGATGTTGTTTCACCAGAATGGATAGAACAAAAGTTTTCAAAACATTTTTTGCAGTTTTTGCTTAAGAACCAATCTGTTCCGGTTACTTCAGCAACTTCTTTCAAACAGACGGATGAGGTTTTAATCGATGACGATATTCGTTTTTTACTTCCTCCTCGTCATGTCGATTATTGCTATTTTGTAAAGGATACTCGTGAAGGATTTCCGATGAGACCAGTCTTGTTGTCTGAAACCGGAATAGACCTCAAAAAATACAATTGCAGTTCGATGGAACATGTTGTTAATGTTTTCAGGTTGTATTTTTACGATCAGAAAGCTAACGGAATCTTTAAGGATGGTAAAGTAGTTTGTTCTTCTATTCCGATTGAAGACGAAGTTTCGCACTTTTCCGGGCTTCTGATTTATGCTAACAATGAATATGAATCTGCCAAAAAGGATTGGAAAAGTTATTTCGAGTGGATGTCTGAGAGAAATGAAAGTAGATGGAAGGAATCCGATGAAAAAGAATTTTCGTTTGATCACAAAAACATGCAGCATTTAGTAAGACTTCTTCTTTCTGGAGAAAATATTGCCAGAGAAGGAGAACCTATTATCAGGTTTTCTGGAGATAAATTGAAATTTTTGAGGGAAATCAGGGAGGGGAAATATACTTACGATTATGTTATGAAGTTCGCAAATGAAAAAATGCAAGAACTACAGACTTTGTTCGAGAAGAGTTTGCTCCCCGATGGATGCGATAAGAAGAAAGTCTGCGATTTGTACGACGAAATCGTTTCGATGAATGGATGGTAGGCGCAGTTTTCCCGCTTGTTTGTTGTAAAATACAGAGTCATTGTGACTATTTTTTGCCTGACCGTAAGATTTTTCAGAAATTCGACTTGTATTTTGTTGGTTACAGACTATCTTATATTCAGTTAAAAAAGCGGAGGGAGCATGTCAGATTTAGACTTGTCGTTTCTCAGAGGGACCACTATAGAAGCGGTTGACATCGAGACTACAACCCATATTGTTTCTAAAGCGTTTGTCAGGGAGTTCGGGATTGCCGAGTTCGTAGATGGCGTTTATGTCCAGGGCAATTCCGGATTGTTTTCTGGTGGAATGTCTGAGCCTGGAGCACTGGCAGTTCATGGAATAACCGATGCGTCTGTAACTGGTAAACCGACTTTTGCTTCCAGAGCCTCTAAAGTTGAGAAAGCTTTGAGCGGTAAAATTCTCATGGGACATAATATAGAAAAGTTTGATCTTCCTATAATTCAGAGGATCTTATCGAGTCAAGGAATTAAGATAACTGGTTCCGGTCCTGGTGGAAAGATTCAGGTAATAGACACTTTGTTAGCTGCAAGAAGGTATCTTCGTGTTTCAAGCAATAGATTGCCGGATCTTTGTGCTATGTATGGTATAGCGCATGGACATCATCGGGCTCATGGAGATGCTATGAGTTGCTGGAATTTGTTTTTGAAGATTGTAGAAACAACTGGATATAGAGATTTGAATAGGTATATTTCATTAGTTTGAAAACAAAGAAAAAGGAGAAAACGATGAAAAAGCAGAGACTGTATACGAGTTGTGTCTTGGAAAAGAAGGTTCTTCCAGATGGGAAGAAAGTATGGGTTTGGATGGATGACGCCGAGAGCGGTACAGAGGCTCTAAAGAAGGTTAGGGAGTTTGCAGAGAACAATCCAGACAGAGCTTTCTGTGCCTGCAACATGTGGCCAGCAGTGATGACCAAGGCGGTGACAACATTCGTTTACGTTGATCCCGAAGATCCTTCTAAGATGTTGAAGGACTCTGATGTTGCGGTTGAAGACGATACCGAAGAAGAGGAAAACGGGAAGTTGGTTTCGTCAACTCTACCACCGCCACCATCGCCCCCAGAACCTCCTCCAGCAAGAGTAATTGTTGAGGGAGTTAAAGTAGTTGCACAACCAAAAACTTATCCAAAGGCTGAAGTAAAAGTTGAGCCAAAACCTGAAGTAAAAGTTGAACCAAAACCTGAGACAAAGCCGAAGACTGCGGAAAAACCTGCCGAGAAATCTGCGACAAAGTCTCCTGCGAAACAGGAAGCCTTCAAGGATCTTTTCGATGGAACCGGAACTGAAGAATCTTCCGATACGCAAGAGGGAACTTTTGCAAATGAGGACAAGATAGATCCTGATGAGAACGAAGAAGAAGGTGATGGCGGAGTTCCAAAAGGTTTGTTCTAAAAACATCTTTCTTCAATGATCATTTGTAATGACATATTTGAAGGTGATGACAAACAACTTGCAGAAAAAAGCTTCCTCGGAATAATTTCCTCGCTGGAAAAAGCAAAGAATAGTTCAAGATCTTTTTTTCTTGTGAGTTCAAGTTTCGTTTTCGACAGAACCATAAACAAGGAATATACGGAGGGGTCTAAGCCTAACGGCAAGACCCCTTCTTCTTTGTTCCTTATTGAAGCTGAAAAAAGGGTTCTTGATTATTCAAAAGGATATGTATATAGAAAGCAGGATTTATTTTCAGAGATTCAACCATTGATTGATAAAATGATGGCGTTTAAAGAAGAACCTGTTTTTTGTGAGGAATCTCTTAGAATTTTGTCAAACGAAGTATATAATGATGTTCTTAATTATGCAATTACACAAAGTTTTGGAGAACAAAAGATTTTACATATCGCAGTTCCTACAAAGTTTCCTGTTCATACAATTTGGTTTCATGTTAAAGGTTTACCTTTTAGAATAAGTAGCACAAATCCGAATTTTGTCTTCAAGGGAAATATCGGGTTTATATCTTCAAAAATTCTGAAAGAATTCGGTTTTTATAACAAGTTTATTTTGAGAAATCATAAAGAAGTTCTTTCCTCTCTCGGGAAGCTTTCTTGCATAGGGGTTGAAAATGACAAAGCAACAAATCCTTAAAGTATTAAGAGATAGATATGAAAAAAAGTATGTATCGCCTCTCATTTCAAAATTTCCAAAGCCTCTTGTTATGTTTGATGAAAAACAGGTGAGACTTAAAAAGCAAATAGACTTGATGCTGGATAAGATAGATCGATCTGAGATTTGTTCGGAATGTAAAGGTAGAGGCGTAATTTTTGAAGAAAACGACCATATACTAAAAGAAGACCCTTCATGGAATTCTCCGTGGATTCATCCTTCTGTAGACCAGAGAGCGATAAAGAATGATAGATGTATGACGTGCTTTGGTGATGGGATCTTGATTTCTGAGAAAGTGAACGATTCTTATCGTGGAAAGGTGTTACCAGCAAGGTCGGGGTCTTTTGTTCGTTTGTCAGATGTTGATGATTTGGTTTGTGAGATTTGTAGAAATAAATTGAATTGGGTTTGGAGTGATGATTTGGAAGATCCTATATTTGAAGCTGTGTGTCATGGAAGGGTATATACACTCAAATGCAGTCTGTTTTCTGTTTCGATCAAAATGGAGCAAGGAAAAGAACTGACAAAAGTTGAATATAGATAATTAGTTCCTTTTGGATTTCATGTAATGATAGCAATAACAAGAATCTATAACAGAAACGGGGCTTATGTCGAGGATTTTGACTTTTTGGATTTCGGCAAAATTTCTGCATCTTCATATCGTGAACCACAAATCATCTCACTTAAAGCCGATAAAGTAGATTCTATTTCTGGTATCAGGTTAAAGATCGCTTTCTCTCAAAGCACGGATGTTAGTGGTGGTTTTGTAGAATATTATACGAGTAAAGATATCATTCAGGATTTTTCCAATATCAAAAAGAAAACTTTTGAATTGGATCAAGTGATATCTGTTGACAATTTTACGGCTGACACATCTGAGTATGTTTACATATGGGTAAATCCACAGAAAGTTACCTTTCGTGGAAACATGGTTTTGAAATTCGAGTGGGATTTCAACTATGTTGAAGTGTCGTCAAGTTCTTCATCTTCTTCCAGTTGTCAATATGGCGAGTTTATTACAATTTCTCCTTTCGAAGATTTTTCTATCAGTGTAGAAGATTGTGAAATTGCTTATTTAAAGTTTGTTCTTGGATATAGCGATTATAGCACTTTAACAATCGATGGAGATGTTTTTTCCGTGGAAAACGATGGCGGTTGTATGATCGTAAACGATGTTGTTTTATGTGGCGACGGAGATTGCGAGGAATTCGATATAAATGGACACAGTTATTGGTTTTGCCTAATGGATTACGTGAACTTCGTTGTCCGTGTTTACAGAGATGGAGACTGTTCTCCTTTTTCTCATTTGTTGTTAACGACTGGAAACGATTTTGTGTTGATGGCAGGAGTAAGGCTGCTACTTTTGGAAGATACAACTGTGCCGAAAGATCAGTTGTTGATGACGGACGGAGATACTTTTTGGTTTGTTGATGGAACTGGATTTTATCTTCTTGGTTCGTCTTCAAGCAGTAGTTCAAGTAGTTCGTCTGAGTCTCCTTGATTGGGATGAGAAAAGATGTCGATATCAATAGACAAATATTTACCCGAGGTAACTGAAACAACATCTATCGCAGATGTTGATCTTATATATATTACAGGAATAGCAACTGGAGACTATAAAGTTTTTTGCAAGAATCTGAGAGGTGTGTTGAATCCATGTCTGGCAATATCTCCGAGATCGTATAGTTCAATATTGCTTGCAAGCGGTTGTGCTGGAAATTGGTATTCTAATCAGACTGCAATCGTGTCTATATTTTTCAAACTTCCTACGGCTGTAAGCGGACTGTTGGTTAGTTTTGTTGTTGAGTCGGCTTATTATCTTACTATAACTCCGCAAGCTGGAGATAAAATAGTATCTTTAGCAGTTGATGGACAAAGTATAAGATCCAATGCGTTGCAGGATTCAATTGTTTTGAAAGCAACAGATAACGATTGGTATGTCATCAGTAAAAACGGAACTTGGAGTGCGGTTTAAAAATGCCAAATCGATCAATACCAGAACTTACAGAAAACACTTCGCCAGCATTGACAGATTTGGTCTATTTGGCGAAGAAAAGCTATCTTGGATTTTATCTCGACAGAAGATGCTTATTGAGCGTATTAAAATCATTTTCTGTTTTTTGTAGAACGATAAAAAAAGGATCGAGTTATGTTGTTTTGTCAAGTGATTGTGATAAACGCTGGGTGTCAAACAATGGAGCGTTGGTAAATATAACGTTTATTCTGCCTGCGACCGTAGTCGGGGCTGAGATCGGGTTCGTGGTCGAAGAGGCACATAAAATAACTATTTCTCCTCAGTCTACGGATAAAATCATGCCTACCGGTGTAACGGATGGAGTTTCCATCCAATCGTCAACGCAAGGAAGTTCGATCTATTTGAAAGGATACGTCGATGGCTGGCTCGCTGTCTCCGAAACTGGAACTTGGGCTGCTGTTCCGTAGAAAAAATGAGAAAAAAAACGGTTGATCACTTGGCAGCTATCATTATCTCGTCTATATTAGAGCATGGTAGTACCTATATGCGCCACATCCCGGAGATGATTAAGCATTGGGAAGGACCTCTGGATGAAGACAACATTTTCCTACACAGAGGATTGATAAGAAATTTCGGTAAGAAAAACGCAGAAAAGATTATGGGCAAATTAAAAGATCTCAACATACATTCTTTGTTTAATAGAGATTTCTTTCAAGGGATAATTGATGGTCTTGGTTATGAATCTAACCTCACAAGGATTATTTTTTACGGTCGTTCCGGTCTTCGTGAGTTTTTAGAATCTTCAGAACATAATTTCAACGTCAAGTTCGGGAAGTATAAGAATAAATTAAGAAATCAAACGACGACTCTTAAGTTTTTGTCTCTTCAAATAAGAGGAGAGCTAGATAAATATTTTGCTGGAGTTTTGTCTTCTTCAGTTCCGTTTATAAATGAAAAAGGAGAAGTTTTTTGTAGTGTCAGCAAGAAATGTGGACAGAATCTGAAGAAGTTGGGAATATATTACAGAGAATATGAAAAAAATATTATAATCTCACCGTTCTATCTTTTTATTTTTAGCGGAGATTTGCCGGAACCGATTTACAGAGAATGGTTGTCGTTGCTGGATTCTCCTGAGTTTCTGAAAATGGAAAGTGCCAGCATTGATGCTTTAATGAATTGGAGATTTGTTTTCGGATCAAAGGTTTTTAAAGCCGGAGATTTGCCATACTTACAATCGAGATCGTATTACTATAACAGTTTGGGTATAAAGTTGGAAGACCTAAGTAAATTTTTATCTGAAAAACAGTTTGATTTTGTTGATGAAAGGGTGAGAAATCGAGTAAAAAGGTGGTACAATATAAGTGTACCACAAACAGGTCCGATTTCAAGCCCAAAATAAGGCTGATAAGACCCAAAAAGGAGAAAAAAAATGAGCGAGATGAAGTTTCAAGTCTATGATTTTTCGGGAAAAGTTCGCAACAGGTTTGTTGTGAACGAAAGAAGTTTTACGGGAACAGTCCCAAAGGTCACTAAAAAACACCACATTATGATCGTTGACAGATCGGGATCGATGTATGGTTGTATGAATGACCTCAAAGAGTCTCTTAAAAAGATTCTTGCTCTTCATGAATACACGGACGAGTCAATGCTTGTATCGCTAGTTTCCTATAGCTCAAAGGGAGACGTGACGGTACATTTCCAGGCTAAACCTGTGACCCAGATAAGCCCTTCAGAAATCGATAGGCTGAGAGCGACGAATATGACGTGTATTTCACAGTCCCTCGAATTGATCAGAGGAATGATCGACAAGAACCACGCTACTGGAATTACTCTCCACTCTGATGGTTTCGCAAATGATCCATCTTCGTTTACGGAGAAGAATGCTATCTTTGCAGCTTGTGCTCAATTGGCGAAAGAAAACGTCTTCGTGAACACGGTAGCGCATTCGGATTACGCTGACTTCCAACTTCTTTCGGCAGTTGCCAATAAAGTGTCTGGTCGTTGTGTTAAAGTTAATGGCGTCAAACAGCTTTACGATTCAATCGTTGACACTTTCAACGTTTTGAAATCTGGAGCGTCCGCTGTTTCCCACGTTGATTTGAATCCGGACGATTATTTGCTATATGTTTCGCCAAGCGATGGCAGAATCATTGGTGGAGCCTCTGGAATGGATTTGGCGGCGGTTGATCCTGCTCATCCCGGAAATATGTATGGACTGAAGGAAGTTGATGAAAAGACGTACAACGCCAATTTTGCTCCTGAAGTACAGGCTAGTCCGGTTGTTTATGCGTTTGCCAGAGCCAAGTTGGCAGAAGGCAATGTCAATATGGCGAAGTATCTTCTTGCGAGTATCGCCAATGCGGTTCTTTTCGAGACCTATTGGAGAACCTCTACGTCTTCTGATCTTGCGAAGTTAGCTAAGGCTCTTGAGGAGCAGGCTTTTGGGAAAGTGTCGAATTCGGTCGTTTTGGATAAACCGATTGTAATAAAAGACACGGTTACTGTTCTTGACGTTTTGTCTGTTATAGACAAATACAAAGGGGCATTCGTACTTTGCGTTGACGAGTTCCTAAAAGGATATGACAGGAGAGGAATCAAGAGAATAAATGGTTATAGAGATGACAACGGGAATCTTGTTGAACCGTGGCTTGAACTTGATTTAACTGGAGATAAGACAAAAGCATCGGTTACTGGAATTGATGTAAGCACTACTTCTGCTAATGTAAGTCTCTGTGTTATTCAGAAATGCAGATTGATAAAGAGAGCCGAGAGAACTCCAATTACACAGGTTGCTGGAGTTATGGTGGATTCTCTAACATCATTCAGATCGTATACGGTTGTTGGGGATGGTGAGTTGACGGTCAACTGTATTCCGGTTTATATCAGTGACAAGAATGCTTTTGAAGAACTTAAGAATCTTGGAGTCCTTACGACTACAGATAAGTCTCTTGGCACTCAAAAAGCTACTTCATTTGAGTTTTCCACCAAGTATGAGATTGTGTTGAGCAATCTTCCGATTACTAAGATTAGTATCGATTCTGGCAAACTTGATGGTGTTATCAAGGAAATCTTCCTTGCAAAAATTCTTGGAAGCTTCTTCAGTTCGGCAGTAAAGGAAGAATCTGTCACTTTGACAGCCGAGCAAGTTGCAGAGTTGACAAAATACTATCTCAGTAAAAATCTGAATATCAATTTCCCGACTACAACTCCTTACGTAAAACTTGATGATGCGATTTCTTCAGGTAAGATTGATGTTAGATCGTCCTTCAAGATTAGATTCGGAACAAATGGAGTTTATGGAACCGACTCTTTCAGATCGGCAAACGATTTCATCGAAAGAATGTATGCTCCTGTCGGATCGGCTAAAGGCGATGAGTACGACTGCTCTAAGGTTTTGGAATGCATTCAGTGGACAGAAAAAGCTTTGTCCACAAAGAGCAAGAGCACGGTTGCTGACGGTTTGCAGAAAATGGTTTTCGATTTCCTGTTACTTGGAAAGAGAGATACGGCTGGAGTTGCTCCTCTTCTTGAAGAGGCAAAGGCTGACTCCGTTGTAGAAATTATTAACAATTGTGCTATGAGGAAGTCTAGCAAGGAAAATTTGGTGAAAGCATTTACTGATGCTGCCAAGGCTGTTGAAAAGTATTCTCAGAAACTTTACATGGAATATATGTTCCCTGTGACATTCTATGTCGGCTCGTTCGGTATGGCTCCTGACGAGTGGAATTCTCCTGTCCTTTCGGCTGATGCTGTCAAAAAGCAATGGCCTGATGCAAAGATTGGTAAGAACGAAACTGATGGCTTGTTCTTCAAGACGGGAGAAACGGTATTTGGGATCACTGCTGAGAAACGATACGTTTCCATTGAGTGATAGCTGAGGTTGATAAAATGGAAGGGGATGCGTGAGCATTCCCTTCCTTTCATAAAGGAAAAGAACATGGGTAATCTTGTAGTTAACTGTAAATATGATCTTGGTAATATTTGGAATCCAGTAGTTGAAAAGACATTGGAGACCATTCGTGAGTTTGCTTCAGATTCTGGTGGAAATGTTGAAATAGAGTCTGTTAAAAGAATTGGATGCGATTTGTTGGTCAATTGCTCTTTCCCAACTTTTGATAAAGATGGGGAACATGGTTTTTATGACCGTAAACTTGTTTATGCTGTTGAAGGGTCGCTTCATTGTTGTGAAAACAAGCTTAGAGTTCTTTGTCCTAAATGTGGTAAAGATAAAGGATTACCTCCATCTTTTACTGTTCGTCCAGGATTTTGTGAAGAATGCAGATCAAAGATTGTTCCATCTGACTATAAGAACAATGTGATTGTCTGTATGTCTGGTAAAGCTGGAAGCGGGAAAGATACAGTTGCAGACTATCTTGTCAGTAAACATGGATTTGTGAGGACGGCCTTCGCTGATCCTTTGAGGGATATAGTCCAATTGGTTTTCGTTTTGGACCATGATAGTGTGTGGGACAGAAAGTTGAGAGAACTTCCTTTGAAATATCTTCCGAATTATACAAATAAAGAAGTTAAAGAATCTGTTGATGCCGGATTTGTTAACTTTCCAAATTTGAAACCTGAAGAAGTATTTGATTTTGTTGCAAAGTTTGGCTACGATCCATATGATACAGATTTCTATTGGTCTGTCAGAAAACTTCTACAATTTATTGGAACGGAAATGTTCAGAAATATGATCAATCGAGATACTTGGGTAATGAATTTTACTCAAAGGATTGAACCTGGCGTAAATTACGTTCTGACTGATTGTCGATTCCCTAACGAATTGGAGTGGGTTAAATCCAAATTTGGAGGAAAAGTTATATTTGTTGAGGTCGTTCGTCAAGGATGTGACGGAAAGGGAGTTGGTCTTGAAAATCATGAATCTGAAAGATATAAACTTCCAGCAGATGTGGTTCTTGAAAATAATGGTACTTTAGAGGAACTGTACGATAAAATTCAAAAGGTCGTTTTGAATAAGGTATAAGTTAGAGGATTTATCCAGAAAGTTAAGAATTAGTTATCTTGATATTGTCTTAGCTTGGAAACAAAGATGTCGAATTCTACACTACCAAAGTTAACTGAAAAAGTCGTACCTGCACTTACGGATTTGACTTATGCTGCCAAGGATGATGGTGCTGGTTGGTATACCGATTCTAAAATGTCGGTTTCGACCATGAAAACACTTTTCAGTATTTCGTCAATCGTAGAAAAGACTGCTAACTATTCTATTCCAATAAGTGAGTGCGACGGTAGATGGTTTTCAACAAAAGGTTCTTCTGGAAACATAAAGTTCACTCTTCCTGCGACTCAGGAAGAAGTTGAAATAGGATTTATAATGGAAGAAACTTTTCGAACAGAGATAAAGCCTGATGCAAATGATAAGATACAACCGGTATCTTCAGTAGATGGACAAAGCATTTATGGAATGGATTATGGCGGAACTATCCGTCTAAGAGGCGTCAGAGACGGTTGGCATGTCATCTCAAGCTACGGGACTTGGAACATCACCGGGGTCTGAGGCTGTCAGAAAAAGTTGCATGACCGCTTGCATTCTGCTGTAGGTGGTGTATAATAGTTGACATGTAAGAAGGAAAGTGAAAAGTTTTAGAGTATATAGGAAATAGGAAAAGGAAGTTTCCGAAATGAAGAAGCAGAGTTTACAATCGAGTTTGCCACAGTCTGAACGACTCCC
>Ga0315291_10000394_pt1 | contig 57287 bp, 64 predicted proteins | sample YL17G12_20_MG_FD_203070 | JGI IMG/M metagenome (GOLD analysis project Ga0315291, IMG submission 203070) | Sediment microbial communities from Yellowstone Lake, YNP, Wyoming, USA - YL17G12_20 | ecosystem: Environmental > Aquatic > Freshwater > Lake > Sediment | place: USA: Wyoming | collected... | reverse complement strand
AAGATGTGTTCGCGTTGTAGGATTATAAAAAATATGCCGTTAGAAGAAAGAACATATAATTGTCAATCCTGCGGATTGACAATGGACAGGGATCATAATACGGCAAAGAATATTTATAGGCTCGGAACGAGCCTCGGTGCTTTAAAAACATCTAAGAAGCCAACGACTTCAGTCGTTGGTAGTTCACAGAACGCCCAGTGATACCTTTATGTAAATATAATTAACTGGGTAGGATGGTTGTACTTTTACAGACACATCATACTGTCTAGGGTCTACTGAATTACGTTGTACCAAAAGATCCTTATAGTTTGTAATCATACCTTGCGATACAAACGAAGTCAACAGCCCAATTGCCCGACCACTTAATGTTGCGAGTGTATCATTATCTTCTGGGATGCCGATGTAACCCTTAAATCCTTGTCGAAGCGATTTGGCAAGGCGATCTCTGATGAAGACGATTGAAATTTCTTCTTCTTCTGGGAAGCCGCTTTGGGTCGTTGTTCGTCCCCATACGATATTTCCACCACCTTGGACAGGGACAAGTAAGCTAACGCCAGCTGATGCCAATTGTGATTGAACAGTTGGCGAATATTGCTTATTGCGTAGAATTGTAAATCCTGACAGCACCTTATTTGTAAGAGGCATTTCTACACGATTTAGGGATGAGGTATAACCAGCCGCAGCAGCCGCAATATAGAAGCCGTCAACAAGCACATTATCTGCACCAGCTTGAACCACTATTTGATCTGGGTAGAAATATACGCATCGGAAGGTGTTTCCAAATGCATCAGAGACTGAATAATTTGTTAAGTCTTCGATGTTTCCGGCTAATATTTCATTTACTTCGTCGCCTTGGATGCCTTCGAGAATGCCAATATCTTCAACAGCAGCTGGACTTGCACCAGTAATATTCTCTGGTTTAAGGCCGGCAATTGCGCCGGTGTACATAACGCGCTCTTTCTTATTCATTATATTGCTCATTGTTTTGCAATGAATAAGTGTATTTTGGAAGATTATTGATTTTGTTTGTTTTGGCAGTGGTACCAATATATCACATTCTGCCAATTCAAGAGCCTCTAAAGCGGTAATCCAGCCTGCATCAAAGAACGAAGCATCCTTTGAATCCACATATGTTGCTCGAACTGCATAACCATTTGGGGCAACATTATGATTTAGAACGATATAATAACTTGATTGATCTTGGTCAATAACTTCAAATCGTAAGTTGCTTTCAATATTAAACACTTTTCGAATTGTTATATTATTTGTGCCGTTAACAGAAACTATATCATATGTTCCGTTAAAAGAGGAATTTCCACTTATCTTTAGTTGCTTAATTGTTGGTAAAGATAATGTAGTAAAATCAATTCCGCCAAGGCTCCAGAATGTAGCGGTTGTTCCAGATGGCCCTGTAATATAACCATCTAACCCATTAAATGTTAGAACGTTCGTTTCGTCAAAATTAGTAACTTGGAAAGCAAGATCTTGTGTTGCATGAGCCGTAATTGATGTTAATGTAAATGTAGCGCTAGAAATTGCATCAAATCCAACTAATAACTGACCGTTTACAACATTATTAATTGTTAAATATCCATCGACACCTAAGCTATTTGTATAATCATGGCTTGAATCTTGATTTGCCACTTTTGTTGCATCGATAATCTTTAATTTCTTACCAACGAAACTTGCATCAAAACTAGAACTGTAGCTAAAGAAAGCTTTATTTCCAGTAGATGCCGGGTCACGTGCAATATAGCCATCGAACCCTGAAATTATTGAGGCCTCTTTGCTAACTACAGTATAAGAGAACGAATAACCGCTTGGGGCCAAAGTATCATCTTGTGTAAATGTAGATGTAGTTGGATTGCCTAAAGTGTCAAGAGTATAATAATTAAATTTGTTCGGCAATACTTGGGATTCTACATTTGTTGCATTGTTTTTAACAAAGAAATGTATCTGTGAACCTGAATCTGGCATAACACCAAGAGGAAATGGGAACGTAAAATCGTCATTATTTGTTGATGTTGCAGCAAACTCATCAACAACTAAGAACGATTGTCGACGAGGGATTGCCGGAGCTGCCTGAACACACATTACGCCTGGTGTTGAGTTAGAAAAAGCCAACTGACAACCTAAAGAAAGATTATTATCAAGGCTTACAAGGCCATGCTTTTTAGTAACCGAATCCATGCTTTCGAGAAACTCTGGATCATTTAAGTCTGCAATTGAAATATATTCTGCAGTTAATGTATCATTTTTTGTAAGCACCCCGCTGCTTACCTTCACAGTAAACGCATCGCCCTCACGGAAAGGAGTCGCCGATTCAGATATACTAAATTGAAGAATTCCATTTGATACTACCTGATTATTTGCAACCCATACGACCGGATTTCCATTTGCATCTAATTTTGCGCCTGAAACCGAGCCAAAAGCTACAAACTTCGCCGTATTTGCAATTGGAGCATTTAAGTTATTTCTTTGTACAGAAACACATCGAATTGTCCATGTCTCAGACGAAGCATTTACATCAACCAAGCTTAAACTATTTAACGAGCCGGTTCCAATATTTGTGCTAAGCGGAGTATAAAATGACCCGCCAAGATCAACCAAGTGTGCTTGCTGAAGCTCTATTTTACCAGTATCTATATCTATACGATAATCATAAGAGCCGCTAAAAGAGTTTAAGTCTATTGTGGATTCTAGACCAACAAGTGGCACCCCATTCCTAAATACAGAGGTTCGGTTAGAAATTAGAGGGAAGAGGCTTAGCTGAAAATGTCGGCCATCACTGCCAGAACTTGAAGTATATGACGAATTAAGTCCGTCTTGACCACCCCCAAGGGCTGATGAGACCATCACTTCAGTTCTCGAACCTTCTCCAATAATTGCGGAGATCCGAATACCGCCAGGGACCGAAACTCCGCGTGACTGAGTGATTACATCAGTAAATACGCCTGGAAGGACGTTATTTGCGCCAGGAATACTAGGCATTATATTTCTCCGTTAAAACAATTGGTTGGCATTGAGTGCTTTATCATAGGCAGTATGATGAAATTAATATATTGTTGATATAGATATCTAAAAGACATATGACCTATAGAGTGATTGTTATCATTAAAATGTAGAATTATTCACCTATATTTCCGACATAACTATTATTTATGTCTAGTTCTTCTTGCTCCATCTAAAATATTTTGCATGGCCTCTAGTGGTCGCAAGTTTTTTAGATCCCAGCATATTTTAAAATTATCATCATTCATTGAGACATACGGTAAATCGGATTGTGGTATAATATGGTCAATATGCCAATAAGCGCCGTAATTATGCCAAAACATATTATTATCAAACTGAATTTCGAGATGATTTTTCAGGTCTTGAATTGAATAATTTAAGCTCTGTAAAATAGACTTACCAGCCTTGTTAGTTTTACCCCTTTTTAATGCCTTAAAAATAGCGTTAGAAACATTTTCCCTAATCTTAAAAAGAACATCATTATTTCGTCGATTTTTTTTATATATTCTCTTACTTTCTTTAAATCGAGTAGTTTTTGATTTTATTTTGAATTTCACTATATTTTTTAAATAATATTGTCTTTCGTATTCTTTTCGTTTATTTTTATTATTAGCAAGCCATTTTTCTTTATATTTTTTAGATTTGGAATTAACGCACGATTTACAAACTTTTTTTTGAACAAATTCCGTTGCATTCTTTTCTACGTTGCAATTAGAGCATATTTTTAATATCATATTTTATGTCTAACCCTAGTTGCACCATCAATAATGTTTTGTTTAGCTGAATATGGCCTTAAATTAGCGAGATCCCAGCATTTTTTAAAATCATCAGCTTCCATTGTTAAATAATTAAATGTAGAATGCGGTTTTATGTGATCGATATGCCATGCCCAAGTTGTTTTATCATTATCGTTCCAAAAATTGACTCTATAGGCGCCATAATTTCCCCAATTCATCCATGGCTCAAATTGGCGCTCTAAATATTCTTTAAGATCTGAAATTGAATATGGCAAATATTTTGTGATAGATTTTTTATTTTTATTTGAAAATAGTCTTTTTAATTGTTTGTTGATAGACAGGCTAACCGATCTACGTAATTTGTATTCTGGTTTGTTTTTGCGCTCATGATACCGTTTATTTGCTTTGGCCCTATTTTTCTCTTTAGCTGCGGCAGTTTGATTATATTTTTTTCTATATTCTTTTCGCTCTGCAGCATGATCGGATTCATATTTACGCTTTCTTATTAATATTTTATGTTTATTTGATTCATGATATTGTCTGCAACATTTTCTTTCGCATACCTTACATTTATGCTTAAAATATGTTTTATTGCGAAATTTGTCGAATGATGCTTGAAAATTTTCACTTACTAAATCTTGAATCTTAAAACATGCTACACATTGTCGTGAGTTCATGGAGTAGGCGTAGTTAAAAATAATACGCTCATTAAATTATCAAGCAGCGTCGATCTCGTGTTAATAGATAAGTTAGTTGCCACAGGAGAATTATTACTTACATCGGCAAAATCCATGGAAAAATTTATAATTTCTATTATATTATTTATTGGCAATTCTCTACGCCATTCGGATCGTATTTCCAATGTAATTGATTGTTTAAATAATTTATCATTTCTATCATCGATTTCTGACGGAGATCCTATGTTAAGTGGTTTAATTACAACCCCTATTTTTTGTAAAGCCTTAAAAGAAATGTCGGTTAAGCACATTGCTACAATTTCAAGCAAATCGTCTCTTGCTCTAATACTCCTGGTCACCACATCTATAATAATGCTTCCTTCCCATGCCCCTTGAAATAAGAAACTCTCAGGATATTTATAAAAAGCTCTATTTCCATATCCATCATTAAACTCACGAACGGCCCATTGGACAGCGCCCTCTTCTCGATTAATTGAAATTGGAACTGATCTGCTGCCGCCATTTTTAACTAAGATAGCTGGATAATAAATGCCATCAAATCTATAGTTTTCGCCAATAAATACACGAGTTGTTGTATCATCATGTAAACCTGAGCCTAACGGGAGGTCGGTATGATCGACAACATTGGCAAATCCCCACTCATCTTTAGAATAATGATAATAACTGTCTCTTGAAAAATGATCTCGTAAAAAAGAAATAATAGCTTCTTTTGGAAATACAATCATCGAGCCTTGAACCACATGATGTATTTTGTATAGATCTGATTTTACAATGTTATTAGTTGCCACTATCTACCACCTATATTTTACAACTATTGGTGATACGGCCATATTTATTGTTTTGCTAACGGCCCTTTGCAACCTTAATTCATATGATACAACAAATTCGTATGCTTTACCGGTTATAAACGCCTCTTCCAACCCAGTGCCCTCTATTTGTACAGAATTATATTGAGTTAATGAAATTGCATTCATTTGCAAACCTGTAAGCGTTGCATTTCCACCGCCTGTAATTGATGTATCGGTTGATAAAGAAAATACAGTTGCTTTATTTTCTGTAAATGCAGGCGTAAAATAATCTAGGTTGGTATTGGTAGAATTATAAGAACTTAACATTTTTGACACGTGCAGACGCATTAGAGAATCTACGGGTGGAGAATCTGATGGAGTTTGAAATACAGAATCAAAGACTCTAATTCCAGATTTTACATATACAAGGCGAACATTTAACGGTAACAATGCGCTTATGTTTTTCTGCCAACCATATGCCTTAAATTCTATAGGCGTCGCGGTATCTTTTATATACCCAACATTTGATGAATATGTTTGGTATGCTGGACCAGGTTGATCTGGCATTGGTAATATAGTTAATAAATCAATTGTATCATTTAGATTTATATACTCGCCGCTAACTGCCATTGGCACAGATAACCATCCTGTTTGATTTTTATTTCTTTCGTACGTCCAACGGTCTGGAATTGATTTGCTCACATCTTCATCAGAGGTACCATTGCAACTATAACTATCAAAATAATTATCTGTTATATTTCCATAGCTTGTTGCCGTTGGGCTAGAATATGGGTGCCCTTGAAAAATATAGGCGCGTATATTATTTGCCCCTCTGTATATTCTGTTGTTCGTGATATATGTTACAGACCCGCCTGCAACAATGCCATGACTTCCGGTTAGCGCTGTAATGTTATTTGCAATTCCCCTGAATGTATTTTTTGTTATTTGAGCCGATGCTAAACTGCATACATATCCGCCATATTCATAATTAATTGGAACAGATATTGAGTTAACATATAAGCCAGTATTTGTTGTATTACCAGACACTGTTACATTTGAATCATTTCCAACATCTGGCACAAGGCCCAAGTTATTATTATAATTTCCGCTAACTACAATTGCGTATTTATATGTTGGAATTGTATAGGCCAATGAAGTTGTGATATAAGCAGCATTGTCTCCGAAATCATCCAAATAAGCAATATCATAAGCCATTAAAGAATTGTCTGAAATATCTAATGAGCTATTTTCTTCATATGAACACCCGGTATGTATCCAGTTTACTATATTATTTTTAATGCTAACATACCCGGAAGGATACTGCGAATAATTAGTGCTTAACTTTGATAAAGCAAAATATTTACCGGTAGAATTAAGGTTGGAAATATATCTACAATCATTACTAATTATATTTAATCCGGACCCACGACTATTAGAATTCGTAAATGACGGCTGATTATTTGTTTTTGTAGCCGATGATACGAAATAACCTATAGTGCCACAAACGTTGCTTGATACATCACAGTTTACAGCGGTTAACCCTGGATATGTCATATAATCTACACCCAACACATTAACCATTTTTGATGTCAGTATTATCGCCTGATCTTTATTGCAAATATTATTAGATATTGTTGCATTTAATAATACTGGCTGAACAGATGATGACGTGCCATTTATAGAAGTATTAATTATTGCTATAGCAGATCTTTTATCATTTAAGCTAGAAACATTTGTATTAAACTGACAATTGCTTATCTTTAAATTTTTTAGAACTGATGCTCCGCCAGATAATACAAACGTAATGAATGATAAACGATCGGTTGTTGCAGCGGCTGGGCTAAAATTAAATATGCACCCATCAATAAATATATTTGATAATGAAGAGGATACATCAGAATAAATTATACCAGTATAACTATTAACCAAATCAGCTGATATCCACCCTATATCAGATGTGGCTGCGTGGGTTGTAGTAATCGTATTGTTATAAAGTTTTAGATCAAATGAATCTAATGTGGAATTTGTTATATTCACAAACTTCATAAAATTGCCAGTAAATGTAGACCCTGAAATATCAACATTGGCAGAATCAGTTATTGATAAAACGGTTCCTTGCGTCCCTGGAGATACGTTATATGATGCTGATAAATTTGTATTCAGAATCTTGAACCCTGTGCTATTACTTAAATCAAATATCTTTCCCCCTGGAGCAGTCGCAAATACGGCTGTTAACGAAGAGTTTTTCAGTATAAAATTATTTGTGTTTGATAACGCAAATACTGTTGAAGACCCCGAATTATTAACCACTATATTACAATTATCAAAAATTATATTTTGCGCTGACGAAACAACAGCTAAACTTCCATTAAATGTTAGAGAAATATCTTTAAAGGTTATATTTGACCCAATAACACAGCTTCCATCAAATATCAGTGCTCCGCTATTTTCGCCATCTATAACTACAGGGTTAGTAAAGTCCATTCTAATAGTTGAGCTAATTGAAGTGCTTGCACCTTTAATTATAGCTCGCCCATTAAATGCGTTATTATATTTTACCCAGTTTAATATTGCAATTGGATTTTTAAAATTACCTTGTGCATCACCAACTGTAAGTTTAAGTGGTAAATTAGACCCTTCATCATTAACATATTTTCTTGCATCAGTTAGTAATAATGAAATATCTACGCTTAAACCAGTCCCTGTAACTGTAGATGACGCTATATGAAGAATGCAAAGGTCTTTTCGTTTATTAATTAAATCTGAAAACATTGCTGCATCAAGCGGATAAGATAATCCAGTTGCCGTATTTATTGCCCAAAATATTCTGCTGCCGGCATTAAAAGTTGAAAGTGAAGCGTCATAATCTAACAGCGGGATGGCCTGTATTTCGCTTCTATCATTAGCACATATGGCCCAATTTATATTATATAAGTCTCCAAATACTACATCCTTCTCTTTAACAACAGGAATTGAAATTGTTGTATTATTAATCTCTACCAATTTTCCATTAACTAGCGCAACACCACCCTTTATTTTGACCTGATCTTTTATGGGATTCGCGGCATCTTCAGATATATCGAACCCTCTAACTACCCCATTTTCGTGAAGCAATCTATCTGCCGCTGAAAGATAATTTAATGCTGAAGTAGTAAGCTGTTTTTCGCTTACATTTCCAAAATCTCTAATATCTTTAACGTAAGCTATATTTGATGAGTGCGTAAATAGAATTGGTTGAAGTTGGCATGTTGCTATTGGAAATAATTCTTCATCTAGCCGCAAACTTGGAAATAATTGAATATCCATAATCTGTGCGCCATATGAAGTAAACTCTGTAGATGAGTTGAATCCTAGTGCTAAATCTATATAATCTACATTTGTTTCATCGTAAAATCTGGTCACTTCACCAACTCTACCAGAGACCTGCTTGCCAATTTTTGTAAGACTTATTCCATCATACATTGCCAAGTAACCGTCAAATACACCGGTAGTATTTTGATACCCTGATATCGCTAAGCTGATTTTATTTATAGATGCAGTTCCAGATGTAAATTTATATCCGCGTAATTTTGGCGATATATTAACAAAATCAAATGATGTTGTGAATGGCGACGGACCGGGCCCATATAAAGTTATTCCGTTAATAGTTATAGTGCCGCCATTATTTACAAACCTTGCTCTTTCATGTGAAAATGTGTCGCCATTTTGATCTGCAAATATTTCGAAAGAGCGCTTAAATATAACAGATGTTCCAACGAAATCAGTCGCGCTTTCTTGATTAAATCCAACCGAGTCTGCGCCAAAATATATTCTAACTGGATTTCCAACATCTAAAGAGACATACGGGGTTATTCCCGTTGAATGCACTGCGTCATATACGGTTATATCTGTGCAAGTGACCCCGGGACAAACTGTAAATGTAACATCTTCTATTATAAATCGACCATAATCAACAATAGACCCTGCACCATTGGATTGAATCACCAATGTTTTGCCAGCATTTAATTTTGATGCGGATAATTCTTGGTTAATCCTATATATAGTTTTGACCCTTATACCAGGAATAATTGTTCTTGATAGTACCGTACCAAACCAATAACCGTCGCCGTATCCGTCTAATGTTTGTCCAATGTCTATATTTAATTTTTCTCGCTCAATACCATTAACATAATAATTGTTTCTTTTTAACGGAACAAATAGTTTAGTTGGAATTGCGGCGGCTTCAGCAGATAAATAATTTCCAACATATGGTGGGCTTGCAACATTAGCCCCATTTGCTCCTAACCCAAGTGGATCGGGCGCAGCCTTACCATCAACGCCGAATAATCCAACAACGTTATTAGAAAAATTTAGCGTAGTTAAACCCTGATCGTAAGCGCCAGAATTACCAACAACGCCACTGATAATAGAAAATCCTGCGCCATTATATGAATCAGCCAACATAATCCCAAACTCACCACCAAATTGAAAAGCTATGAACCGATAATTATAACCCTTTTTTCTTAATGAATTATTGGTGGACTCTACAATTGAATCTAATGTATATGAACCTGGTTTTGTCCCCAGATCCCCAGTTACATCAATACCTGGCAAAATAGTGTATCCGTCAGCAATATTACCAGTTGGAAACAATGCAAGATATAATAAATGGTGAGTTGCATTAAATAATTGGGCATCAAACCCTAATCCAAATGCCACTGCAGATCTTGGTTGGCCAACTATTAAGCTTGGAGGAACTAAACTTACTGGTATTGTTTCAAAATAATTACCAGATGGTGCAACTGCTAATACGCCGCCCTTATCTTTATTATATAATGGCTTGTCAATTCTGGCGTGAGCAGAGGTTGAATAAGCCAAATTTTTTCCATTTATACGAACAATAAATTTTTTGCTTAATCCGCTTTGAATATATTTTTTTTCATTAATTATGAATGACGCCTCTATTCCACCATAATTTACAGTTATTTTATCGCCGACTTTAACTAATGCAAATTGCGCATCAAATAAATTATTACTTAATACGCCTGCATCTGGAGTAAACTCTATAATATCATCGCCAGTATCAATATTATCAACTGGACTGGTTGATGTTCCATTATTTAATAAATACGTTGTTACTAATGTTGGAGAAACAAGTGATTGTCCATATCCATCTAAACCAAGAGTTGATGATCTTGATGTTCTTGACACTCCATTTGCATAAAAATTTTGTATTCTTGTGCCATATAAAAAGATTGACGCATCATCAATAAACTGTGCAAGCGCCTGTATAGATGTTGCAGTTTGCGGTATAGTAGAAAAACGGCTTGTATTTAGATATATCCCGCCTGCATAATGAGCAAAATTAGCCGGATAAATATCTCCTCCATATGTCGTTACACTTTGTATACTTGTGCCATAACCATCTGCCCTTTGATGTTGAATTAAATCATCATTAATATCACCAAATAAAGTAAGTAGGCTGGCGTTATTTCTTAATAATTCAAACTTATTTTTAAATTGTGAAGATGAATTAACTGATATATCTGAAAGATTATGCTTATATAATGCTCCAGAAAGATGCGGGTCTAATTTAACCCCGGTAACATTTATCCATCCTAAGGCACTGTTAACGTCAGTGGATAAATCTTTTATATAATTAAATAAATCCTGTGTCTTAAAATCCATCTTGAGCTTTGACTCTAGGATTTGCGCGTTGCTCGCTATGTGTGAATTATAAATTGGAAGCGTAACCAGGCCCATTGAAGCAATAGCAGACGGCTTAATTGATCCGTCTGGATTTAAGCTTAAACCAAGGCGTAAAGCTATTGTTCCGGCAGATCCGGATGCGCCAATTCCAATTTCATTTTCTATTGCAAAAATCGCATCCCTACAAGCATTTATAGCTTCGGAGCCAACCTCTGTCACGTTATCGTTTACAGGCGGTAGCTCTATATCGGTATCGATTTGTCCAGGATAATTGCTCATTGATCCGCCAAATTAAGATTTATCTGATGCTTGCGCTTCATTTTCATCAACAGAAACACCCGCTGTTTTTTTCAACATACCCTTTATTACTCTATACACGAACCCAGACAATAATCCGGCAACAAGACCAAACATAACTCGGCCACTTACAGAAGAAATGCCGTCTGGAAATGGATATTTAACTGCGCATAGGCCCAATAAGGCTCCGCCAATAACAGGCCCAATTGGAAGAAATAATTCTTTCCATGCTTTAGATGCTCGCGATCCTGGCATTTTTGGATTATCTAGAATATAAAACTCAACAATCTTGCGAATTACAAAAGTAACTGCCGCAATACCTAAACAAAAAAACAATAATTGCCACCCAAAAAGTGCTTGTAAAACTGTATCCATGGCTTTTCTCCTTCAATGATGCAAAATAATTAGTTATTCGATGTTTTGTGCCGAAACATTATGGGTTAACGGTAGTAAAAGCTAAACCCTGACTATTATTCCAGCACTCCGTCGAAGTAAAAGACGCTACAACCTCATAAAACCCAGTTGCTGGCCACTCAAAATAAGGAACATCCATTGACCCAACTCCATTAACTATTGAGATTGGTATTGGTGTTATATTAAGAATTCCAGCCCCAGTTGCCATAATTGTTGCAGTTCCATTAATAATTCCTGGTGATAATGATGTGACAGAAACGTTATATACTACTGTATTTGGGCTTGCCACAGGGTCAAATGTTGGAATTATCGTAGTTACAGTGTCATGCGCAACATCCAAAGTAATCGTGCCAGCAGGAACATAATTAGATGACTCTAAACATGGCACCGTTGACCAAAATTTTGCCGTAACATTTATATTCACTGGCCTGACAAACTCAGTAGGCCAAACTAAATTAACTATAGCGTGACCACTGCCATTAATAGATATTCCAGTTGCAAGAACGGCCGGCTCAAATCCAATGTCCCATTTATACTCTACATATCCGTCGCCTGTAGATGGACTGTTATACGCTGCAAAAACGTCTGCAGATGTCATTGTGCTTAAACCACATGTAGATGCTGGTAATGCCATAGGCTCTATAAACACTGAATTATCTGGAACTACTGATTGCAATCTTGCGGCAGATTGACTTGGCATATATGTAGCGCCAATTGTAGATCCTAAATAATTCGCTCTTACATTAAACGTGCTTGTTATATTGTTAGAAAATGAAGTAGTAATAATTGCGTATCCACCAGATAATGTGCCATATCCAAATACATATCCGTCATCATTATCAACCAAAGAAACTATAGATCCGTTTGGTGCCGATGGAAATGCAATAACTGCGATTGTATAATCTACTGGCTCGCCACATCTAGCCGGGGACGATGTAGATGTATACAAAATAACCGTCTCTGTTGGTATAACTGTAATTCTGGATATTGTAAAGATGCCTCTTCCTATTGGCATTTATTTCCTTTTAGCTCTTCGCGACGGCCTGTAAAATAATAAACCAATTAATATTTTTGCCAGTTTCGCCAGTAACTTGAATTATTGCTGAATTACCAGATGTGTTTATTGTAGCTGACCACGTAGATGCTCCAGAGGTACTCCTTGGATCTGAACTCGTAACCGTCCCAATCGCTTGAGGAGACCCTGCGCTAAACCTTACGTATCCCATAGACAAATTAAAATGAGCTGATTGTGCGGCCGTATCTGCACGCCTAGCAACCACTAAAACATCTAATTTTGTGGTGGTATTGTCATCTAATGGAAATGTAACTGCGGTTGATACCACACCATTTGTGGTGGCAAAAGAATATTGTTTTGAATATGATTGCGCGCCAGCAGCTCCCCATATGCTTGGATTTGGTATTGACCCTAATGCAGTGACAGATCCATTAGGCTGTTTGAATTTTAATTCTCCGCTCTCTGAATATAATATAACTCCATTTACTGGGTTTCCTGATGTTGGCGGTGTCACCGTATCGGCTATATACATAACCATATCGCCTGTTCCAGCTGGCATTTCGGCAGACGTTATATTGCCATTTTTTAATAACCCAATAACCTTTTGAGATGCAATAGGCTCTACTAATTGCATCATAGTATCACCCCCAGCATTCATTTTTAATTTTACACCACCACGTAAGCCGGTGCCGTTTTTAAGCCCGCCGGTTAAAATTAAATTACCGCCTGGCAAATTAACTCCGCCAGTGCTTTGTGCTTGAATTGTAAAATCAGAAGGACTGGCGAACGAATCAGATTGAGTTATTTTAGGTGTAAGTGAACTAAGCCAAGTTAAGTTGGTGCTTTTCACTTGTACAGTTCCAGCAAATCCCGCTATTGAAGAAACAAATTGAAATATATTATCGCCGTATAAATCTCCATTGGCAAGAAATACATTGCCTTCGTTTGATGCTTCCCATGCAGCACCATCCCATTTCAAAACTTGGCCTATAGATGGTATTAAAGAACTAACTGGCTGAGACTGTATTCCAACAACAACTGGTAGGCTTGCCGTTCCGCTTAAATCATGTGTTAATTTTAATATGCCTTTAACGCTCGAAGTGGCATCTTGAATAATTGGTGGCGATACAACATTATTTAACGCAACAATGGCATCGCGAACATTATTTTTTGCATATCCATCAATTAATACTGATGGAGATAAAAATATTTTGGCACCTTCATGATTAAAATCTGATCCATTTATGTGCTTTTCAAAATCAAACCGATCAGTTGCTAATCTACCGGTTCCACGATTATAATTAGGGTCTTGTGGCATTAATTTCCTCGATGCTGTATATGCGAACTTATTAGAAGCCGAGTGAAATTAAAGCACTATTACGTGGGTGTGCGATAATACTGGCTGCAAAATTCCATTAATAATAGAATGTGAGTGTCCGAAGGCTATGCCAGTTGTTTGATTAATTTGGCTCAACATTGTTATTTTTTCATTAATCACTAAGGTATGGCTATGTGGAGGTATCCCGGTACTGCTCACGATAGAAGTATTAAGGGAGCTTGGAAACATACTTGTATCTCTAAAAACTCTAATTTGATATATTGGATCAGTTTTCCTTACTCTTTGTGTCTTTAACTTCTGACCACCGAACTGGCTTAAAACAGTGTTATTTCTTGTAACAGATAATACCTCATATCTAAAATCTTCATTATTATTCTCATCAAATAAAACCAATACATCCCTATCTTTTATTGTTGGAATATTTAAAGTCCACATGTCAACCTGAAACTCTGATTCTAAACCTGAATCATACATTTTAACATCTTCATCAGCCGGGCCCAGCCTTACCATTATCCTGCCATCTGACCTTCTTGAATTAAAAAATTGATTATATGAAATAACAAATTTTCCTCCATGACATTTAGGGCAGCGATCATCCGGATATTCGCTTGATGGTAAATAACAGCTGCAAGTAATTCCGGTTCTTTGCCTTTTAATTAGTACAGCCGGCCTACCAGTCAAAGATAACAATATCTCTTGCCTTTGGTTATTATTATCTTGCAAAGAAAACCCACGATACACTTGAGCATCGCCATTTTCATCTATACAGCCCATTTCTCCGCCAATATAACTTCCAACGCATTCACCATTTAATAATTGAACCGGGTCTGTCCTATGATATCCTGAATAGTCATATATAGGAAAACCTTCGTTAGCCTCATCGCTAGCGGACATATCAGAGGTTAATAAATCCTTTGCAACTTGATGATATCCATCTGCTGTTGTATATTGATAATTGTCGTAATCAAATCTGCTTTGGCATGCAAATATTCTTGTGTTTTGCTCCTCTAACCCAAGCAAAAAACTAACATATGGGCTCATTATTACATACCCATCATACCCATCAGTGTTATGAATTGTGGCGGGCGTGTTATAAAACCCCCTCTGTAATGCTGCGCTTGTCAATACTAAATTATCATTAAAACTATCTACAGATAAATAATTAATTAATTCAACGCCAATATTTATAATTCCATGTGAAGGAAATGTAGCTGTGTCTATAAGCGGAATTAATGTGGATGTGGCCGTTATATTTGCAGATAATAATGATTGCGGATATACCTTTAAGTTATTGAAAATATTAGGCAATTCTGTCGGATCTACTATTGTAAGATTATATTCAACTGCACGAACGGCAAAATGATAAAGTTGCCCGGGCGTTAAATCTAAAATATCGGCAGAGGTATATCCATCAATTGAAACATATTTTACGCCCTCTGAAAACACGGTAGCTTCATTGGTAGACATATAAATATGGTAAGCAATTTTATTAGTTTTTGTCGATGGATAAGCTGACGTCCACTTAAGATTTATAGTGTATCCGTCCGCCAATGATGATGCAAGGATTAGCCCTTCATTGACGCGTGAAATATAGTAAGCCATATGAATATGTTAATTTATCGCCGAGAATTAATCTTCTAAACCTTCGATAATAAAACCTCTTCTTTTTCTTTTCTCTCTTCTTGGTCGTTTATGTCATGATGATCTAATAGACGATCAACATATTTATCCGCCTCATGATTTCCTAGTTCATCTGCAATATATTCTATTTGATTTTGAAATGCCTCTTGTTCATGCGGATTGTCAAGATAACCGGCATCTGCGCTTTTCGTTGGCTTCTCCCCAAAACATTGCTGCAAAACATGCGTGTATTCATGGATTAAATAAGAATAGTCCTTGAAAAAATCTCCATCACATAACAATTTATAACTTAAGGTAACTACGCCATGATCTGTTCTTGCGCTTACATCTAACTCTCCAAATTTTGTAGGGATATAATCAACAATATCAACATTTATATTATATTCTTTACACACTCCTTTCATTACATCATCATTTTTTATATATGATTTTGCTTTATCAATCATTCTCATTAAAGATGATATAGGAATTTGTTTAACCTGTTCTATTGTTAATTTTAGCATGTAAAAATACGAATAAAATAGTAGAGATGTTATAATCATTGATGAGGACAATATGGCATTTATAGGTATTCAAATTCCGCACCAAGTTGCAAGATTATTAAAATCAATTGATGTTCCAGGAGAAAAAACACAAGACAGCGAATACCATATAACAATTGCTTATTTTGGCGAAGATATTAAAATAAATGATATTTCTAAAATAATGGAAACAACATATAATGCAATTAAAACTATAAAACCATTTTCCGTTAAAATAAATAAAATTAATTGTTTCCCTGAAGGTAAATTTGGTACGCCTATTATTGCAAAAGTTAAATCGAATGATTTAATTAACTTAAATGATAGCCTTAAAAAAGTCTATGACGAAAATAAAATAGAATATTCCAAAAATTATGACTATAACCCGCATATAACATTATCATATGCAGATTCAAAAATTGATGATATTAAAATAGATACAATTGAATTACAGGTTTTCGAATTAGTTCTATGGGCAGGAGATCACGGTGATGATAAACTTACGATTATTTTTCCCCTTGAAACTAAAAATGCTAATGATAACTTGGCTAATAAAATTGAGGCGTTTTGTAAGTTAGCCAATTTATATTAAAATTTAGCGTATATATTAATCAGACAATTTTAGATTGCTTTGCAATATCATATTTGCGAGATAAATAAATAGTGGCATCTTTATAAAGATAATCAGTGATTTTGCTAACAACTATATTTCCGCCGTATTCTAAGCAGCCTTGCCCACTAGAAATACGAATTGATTTATCTAGCTTATCAATACCACATTTTTGTTCCAGAACATATCTAACATCCATTAGAAATTCTGTTGTGCCACGCATAGAAAAATAAACCTGTTGTGAAGTTCTATATTTTCTGTTTTTTGGTATATAAAAACTGCCGTCACCATCATTATACCCTCTAATGAAATGATGGCACAATGGATGAGTTATTAACCATTTAGGGAATGTATAAATCAGACTTTTACGCGGAATAATGTTAAATCGTTTGAGATCATTACATATTTTTTTAGAAGTAATAATTATTTCGCTTTTCCAACTGTCATTCCATTTTGGATTACGTTTAGAATTTTTAACAATAAAATCTCTTATTGGAGTTTCTGCTTTTAAAACATCTTTTAATAATATTAAAAAATTTTTATCTTTTTTAGATAACCCAATTCCTAATTCATGCCTTGTGCTACCGCTTAAATTTTTTCTATTTTTAATACATCCATCCGCGGCAATAAAACCAGCGACATAAAGGCTCAATTCATTATCTATTGAAAAAAAATCATGGTCACAATAATAAATAACTTGTGCCTTGAATTTTAAACCATATTGTTGCATGTATCTTTTTATTGATCCTGAATCAACCTCAAATTTTCTTGCAACGGCTTTTAAACTACCAAGTTCGTCGTATGATTGCCTAAGAACTTCTTTTATTAAAATTTTATCTAAATTACGCGGCCTGGCCATGTTTAATATATATAACATGAATTTTGGTTATTTAGTGTGCTTTTAAATAATTCTACGAGCTCTAAGATGTCTTAGCCTAGCCACACTTGGATTTACGCCCGATGTCATCCCAAACACTCCGAGACCCTTTGGACTAGGCTTAAGACTATTCTTGATGAACTTAAGCTTCTCCCAAAAGTGAGTCAGTAGAGTTCCATATTGAGTATTCATAAGATCAGAAACAGTGGGGGGCTGAAAAGATATACCATTGTCAGTAATATTATATTCGCGACCTCTTTCAATTAGTGCTTTTGATGATAAAGAATATAACGTCGCGCCCTCAATCAATATTTCCCCAAATTGATCTACGAAAGCAGAATCATCGAATTGAAATGATGTAAAATGCGGCACCTGGTTAAAATCCCATAATGACGTTGCTAAAAATGTAACTAACATATCTACACTAAATATATCGCAAGTTTGATAAATAACATTGCCATAAGAATCTACTTTCTTTGACTTTCCAGAACTATTCAAGCGGGCGCGTAATGACTTTAGGAGCTTGTTTATATTTATTATGGCAGCCTGGGAGTAATCAAATCCAAAGTCATCTCCAAGGTGGGCATAGCCGTCAGAATTAATGGAAGGAACTTGTGTTGTTAGAACGGCAAAACTAAATGTTGCCTCTACTCTAAAACCGTTTATATAGCCTACCCATATATCGTTCCAAATACCGAGTGGCCCGTTTATTGGGGCTGTATATAAATAAGAATATTTCCCAGTTCCAACATGAGCAACGCCCATAGATGTTGGTGCCAGTAAAACTAAGCCCGCTGGTTGAACAATAGAAATTTGTGGAAAAGTATCTGTATCAGTAGCGACACCAAAATTATCCTTAAATTGTATTGTAAGGTTAACCTGGTCTGTCGGCTCTATAAGTTCTCCACGTGCTTTTATTGACAAATTATCTCCAAAATCCAGTTGTAATAATTAAAAAAACATCATTAACTATAGAAATGCTGAAATATGCAAAACATGTTAAAAATATGAAATGTCACTATATATAATGTAGATGGTGGGGAAGTGATTTTGCTGAATAACATGATACAAATATAATTGAATAATAGGAGAAGGCCGCTGTATTATGAGGAAGTCAACAGCAAAAGAATTCGTATATAAATCTAATAGTATGCACCATTTTTTTTATACTTATTTGAAAACTGATTATCTGAATTCCTATACAAAAGTAACGATAACCTGTCATATTCATGGTGATTTTGAACAAACTCCAAATAATCATCTGCAAGGTTATGGTTGTCCAAAATGTGCTATAGACGCAAAGACAAAAGATATCGAACAATTTATAAAAGAAGCTGCTGAAAAATATGGAGATAAATGGATTTATACAAAAGTTGATTATATAAATAGCTATACAAAAATAACGATAACATGCCGTATTCATGGTGATTTTGAACAAACTCCAAGTAATCATCTGCAAGGCCAAGGTTGTCCAAAATGCGCTATAGATGCAAAAACAAAAGGCCCAAAACAATTTGTAAAAAATGCCATTGAAAAATATGGAGATAAATGGATTTATACAAAAGTAGATTATATAAATAACAAAACAAAGGTAACGATAACATGCCGTATTCATGGTGATTTTGAACAAACTCCAAGTAATCATCTACAAGGTAAAGGCTGTCCAGAATGCGCCGGAAATATAAAAAAAGACACAGAACAATTTACAAAAGAAGCTGCTGAAAAATATGGAGATAAATGGATTTATACAAACGTTGATTATATTAATGCCTATACAAAAGTAACAATAACCTGTCCTATTCATGGTGATTTTGAACAAACTCCAAGTAATCATCTACAAGATCAAGGTTGTCCAAAATGCACCCATATTATCTCTAAACCAGAAACTAAATGGCTTGACTCATTAAATATCGATCAAAAATATCGACAAGCAAAAATAAAGATTGGTAAAAAATATATAAGAGCTGATGCTTATGTTCCAGAAACAAATACAGTTTATGAGTTTCATGGTAAGTTTTGGCATGGTTGTCCAAAAAGTTTTAGTCCAAATGATATTAATCCAATGACAAAAACAACCTATGGCGAATTATACAAAAAAACATTAGATAGAGAAAATCTAATTAAAAAAGCCGGATGCAATCTTGTTGTTGTATGGGAAGACGAGTTTATCGCTCAACAAAAGGCTTTAATTAAGTAGTTGCCGAAAAATTGCCAAATGGAGATGTAACAACAATTTGATATAATTTTTGCTTCTTATATGTTGTCATCAAACTTGTATAGGAAACGTCAACTAGATAGCTCCCGATCGACGCAGCGCCTTTCGGAATAGTAAGCTTAAACGTATAGAGCCCAGTATCTATTTTTTTCATTGGTTGTGGGAAATAGCCGTCTTGTCCTAAAAGATATCCGTCCATTTCTGTGAATAATGGCCCAAACACCCTATCAACAGTTGGTTCATAGCCATCAACATAGCCATCAAATCTATAGCCATCAGAATTAAATATTTCTAATGTAAAGGTGGCTTGTTGGCCAGGAAAATAAAAGAGTAAATCAGCCATACAATACATGTCATGTTATTAATATTGCCACATTCTTATTAAGATGGCCTCTATAAAAGACTTTTGGATCACGAACATTTGCAATAAAGACATGGCATTACATGATCTTGGAGTCGTTGTTCGTTCGAAAACATCAATTAATTTATTGGATATAAAACATTATCGATTAACCATGGATCAATTGCAAGAATCATTAAACAAAGGATCATTGTTTCAAAAAAGAAGATATGTTGTTAAAAGATTATCTCCGCCAACAATTGATTCTAATAGTTTTAAGATTGCAATTGATACAAATGCTATAATACCAAATAGAGCACGATCAATACATGAAATAAATGAAGAGAATTATGAAGAGTTAATTGTGTCTGACGAGCTATTTGCTGAAGAAAATGCTGATACCGTAGAAATGGATAACCCAATTAATACTAGAGGATTTCAAAATGTCAACAAAAAGCGCTAATGCATTTGTTACAGATGATATATGCGATGTGCCATTGCAAGAAAAAGATATCATCGTAGAGTATAAAGAACTAGATAAAAAATGCGAAGAATTATTGGCTAAAATACAAAAACGAAAAAATAAAACTGTTAAAAAGCGAAGGTAATCCGTGGTAACTAAAAAGGACGATGAAGCTATATCAAAAATGGATCTGGATTTAGTTCTTGAGGTAAACAAGAAGGTTGTAGAGGTGCAACTTGAGGTTTGCGATCAAAATGAAAGGCTAATCGAAGGTTTAGAGGAAGTTAATAAAATAAACAACGCTGTCCTTCAACATAATGAATATACACATAAGCATATTATACAACAAATGTCAACATACAAAGATACTCTTAATGAAATAGAGAGAAAGGTATTTGACAAATTAGAAAAAATTGAAGTGAAAATAATTGAGCTAGATAAGAATCAATTTAAGATTTATGCATTATTAACGACTGGCACCATAGCTATAGTCCTACAAATTATTCAAATTGTTCTTGGATTAAAAAAATAATATTAATTTAGCATTAAAGGCCTTAATATGTTAATTGAAAGTGATATTATCGAAGATATTGTTAGTGCGCCGTCAAAGTGCAATAATGTTAAATATTACAAAAAAAGATATTATGAGACAAATAGAGACAAAATATTGGAGCAGCACAGATCATATTACCGCCAAAATAAAGCAAACATCATAAATAAAGCGCAAAAAAGACTGTCTGCTACAAAAAATGAAAAAAGAAATTACGATAAAAAAAGATATTTAGATAACAAAGAAGCTATTTTAGAAGAAAGAAAGCTTTATTATGCGCTTAACAAAAAATCATATATTGAAAGAAATAAGAAAAATAATAAAAGAAGATATGATAACGACCCTACCTTTAAGATAAGAGCTAGAATTTCCTCGGAGGTTAGAAAATCATTAATAAATCAAGTGGCTAGCAAGGGTAAAAAATCCATAATTAATTATTTGCCATATTCAATTAAAGAATTACATAATCATATTCAACAACAATTTGAGCCATGGATGAATTGGAATAATTGGAAAAGGTATAATTCAAAAACCTGGGATGATTTTAATAAAGAAACCTGGACTTGGAACATTGACCATATCATTCCACAAGCAAGTTTATTGTATTGCAGCATGGAAGACGAAAATTTCAAGAAATGTTGGGCGTTAGAAAACTTAAGACCATATTCCGCAAAACAGAATATACTTGATGGGGTATCTAGAAGCAGGCACAATAGTTTAATGCCTTAAAACTATAATATTTATTGCTTTTGGATCTCCGTTTTTATTTGCGCCAATTTGAAATGAAACCTTTTGGCTTTTATATAAAGTTTTAAAGCCTTCGCAACTTATATCAGAGAAATGACAAAACATATCCTTTTGTTTTCCGCCCTCTTTTTCCCATTCTAAAAAGCCAAAACCTGTCTTAGCATTAAAAAAAATCACCATTCCGTAATATAATTCTTTATCTTCGGCCATTAACTTTCGCTCCGGTGTTTGAATAGCTTGTTAAATATAAGTGGCTATACTAGATAATATGTTTTTATAGACATTTAACTCAAAATTTCAATAAACTCATTCTCTGAAATTAATTTTGTCCCAAGCCTTCTTGCAGATACGGCCTTACTACTTGCACTATTTACGTCCGCTATTACCAATATATTAAGACCTTTCCCAACAGATCCTTTTACAGTTCCACCGGCATCAATAACCATTTGTTCTAGAATTGGCCGCTTATTTACCATTGACCCTGTAAAACAAACGCTAATTCCTGTTAATTTTCCAACTATCTTTTCTTTTATTTTAATTCCATTTAACAACAGTTTATTAATTAAATCTTTATTCTTTTTAATACCATCAACAAAAGATTTTGCCTTTATCTCGCCCATTCCTTTAATATTTTCTAAATCATTATGGCTTAAGGAATATATTTTATCAAAATTATCGTACCCGGCGTCAACAACCAATTTTGCGGTTGAAGTTGCGACCATAGGAATACTTAATGATCCAATTAATTGATCCAGTGGCAATTCTGTATTTTTCCATATTGAATTATAAACATTTTCGGCAGATTTCTCAGCCATTCGCTCAATCTTACACAAATCATCAACAGACAATTTATATAAATCTGATACGTCTTTAACAAACCCTGAATCAACCAATTTTTCCATTAAAGTATCGCCAAGTTCTAATATATTTAATTCAGATACCCAGTTTTTAATTCTACCTTTTATTTGTGCAGAGCATCTATCTACATTGACACATTGTAGATTTTCGCCATTCATTTTAAGAACGCTATTACAAACCGGACAAAAATATGGTTGTTTAGCCACCGTACCAGTTTGTTTTATAACTTTTTCAATTCTTGGTATAACTTCATTTGCCTTACATACCAATACATCCGCCCCTACATCTAATTTATGTTCGTTTATATAAGACATATTATAAACCGAAGCCTTTTCTATTTTCGACCCTAATAATAAAACTTGTTCAAACCAACAAACCGGGGTTATTCGTCCGGAGTTTCCAACTTGATATTCTATTTTCGTAACTGTAGTTTTGATAAATTGATTTGCAAATTTGAATGCTATTTTTCCTTTTGGCCTCATATTTGTTTCGCCAAGAAATTGCTGGAAAAATATGTCATTACAAGAAACTACCAGGCCATCAATCTCATAATCTAAACTATCTCGTATAGTATTTTGATATTGTTGCCATAAATCATTTACATCAGAGGCCTTTTTACAAACTTTATAATTTGGCAGAATAAACCTATTTTGTTGTAAGAATTTTATTTTATCTGTTTCAAGTTGTAAAAGATCATTTCCAATTACATCATAAACAATTAAAGTTAAATATTCTGACCCCTCTCCATCCAACCTTCTGCATAATCCTGATGCTGCATTTCTTGGATTAGAATATGTCGGAAAATGAGCTTGATGGTCTGTTTTTGTAAGAATTATTTCCCCTCTAATTGTTCCGCTAAAATCAGATGTTAATTTTTTAATAACACCTTTCATTTTTACAACATTTCTTAATATATTTTCTCCTTCAAGCCCATTCCCTCTTAATACGGCTTTTGTTAATTTTCCATCAGTATATTGACAACCAATACTTAAACCGTCTAATTTATCCAAAACTATAACATCTTTGCCGCATAATGTTTCTTCTATCCATTTTGTCATCTCATTAGGGAAATTAACCTTGTTTAGGCTGCCAAGAGAATGAAGATGTTTTTCTTTTACCCATTGTTCTGATGGATCTGAACCAACCTTAGATAATAGTTGATTAGATGGATCGAAACATGTTAACTCGTAAATAAGCGCATCATATTCATCATCAGATATAATTTCTGACCCATTATAATACGCGTTCTGAGCTTCTTTAATTTGTTCGGATAATTTATAAATTTTGCTTTTATTTTGCATTTTAATTTCCTTTTTTGGATAATTTTAAAATACGCACTATAAATATTTTGTCAATCAGATTTTGAAAGATTTATTTTTGAATTCGAAATATGATTCGTTAATATCAACGTTTTTCTTTCCATCCAAGACGTAAACCAAAGTCCTACCATTTGGTGGTTTTGTCGACGGGAAAACGCCTATTATTTTTAAACGGCCAGAGTGCGTTAAATCATGGTGAACTGAACAAATAATTGCAAGATTTATGGGATGATTAGTAGTATTTTCTTCTGTTCTCTCACAAATGTGGTGCAATTGAAGAGCATTAGGATCTGTTATATTGCAACCCTCAATTTCACATCTGTTTTTAATTAATTTTTTAGATGCCACAAATTAATATATAACAAACGAATTAGCCAATTTTCGTCACAAGAAATGCACCTACAAGAACATCAATTTGCTTTGAGTTTAGCGCACTCATTAATCTAATATCAACAACATCCCCAGCGTTTAATGAATGAAGAGAGTTAACCAGAATTTGTGATGCTTGAACCGCCGCTTTAACATCAACCTGTGCCTCTGTATTTAAAAGCCTTATTCCATTAACAAAAATACCAATTGTTAATATAAAATTATTATCTGGTGAGTGAAATGACAGGCTTGAATGCAGCCAATATACGCCACTTTTATTTACCGTTATAGTGTTATTGGTTAAACTTGGGATGGTAGAAAAGCTTTGATCGATTATTGTCCATGCGTTTAATAAATAAAATGATCCGGCCGTTGTTAATATTAATGAGGCCGCAGTTCCATCGGCCTTTAATTGTCCATAAGCATATCCAACTGAAACGTTTGTGATTTGTGGCTCCCAATCACTATTAGCCGCAACCCAAGTCAAAACATATCCATCTTGCGGGGTTATTGACGATACATTCCTACTTTGTAATTTAACCACTGTTGATGATGCGGTTGTACCCGTAACATCACCAGCCATTATTTGGTTTGCTTGATTGCCAATTGGAAGGGTTCCGATTACGTAATTAGATCCCCCGGCTAAGTTTAATGCAGAATATGATAATGTACTAGCTGCGGTTACATATAAACCATTTCCTGTAGTTAAAGATCCTGATGCTGGAACTGTTGCCCCATTAATTCTGATAACTCCAGGTGCAGGATACGTCCCATTTAAATCTCCTCCGGCTGCGCCAATAGGGACTGATCCTATACCTATTATTACTCTTGGTTCCGATACATGGCTCATTTTATCTCCACATTATTAATTTTAATATTGTTTAACTGTACCATAAACCATACAAACTTATTATTGTTTTTGCTCACATTGCAAAATCTACAACATGGAATACAGTTATCAAAATTATGAGGCAAATTATTATCTATTCTGTCCAACCCATTATATCTAAAATATGATGTTGATTTTCTCTTTTCGCTAACTGTTTTGTCTGATTTATAAGAACTATAATAATTTAATTTTTCGGAGTCACAATAATAACAGTTCATTTGCGATAGTTGAAAAAATTGTTTTATTGTTAAATCGCCATCGCTATATCTTTCGGTGAAAATCTTCTTAATTGAGAAATAAAAATTAGTCTTAATATCTAAACAATCTGCATCTATTTTTTTAGATAATTCTCTGCATTCTTCTGTGGAAACCCAAGATAGTTGCTTTAATCTTGAAATACAAATATTGAAATCATCAGTATTTCTATCACCCTTTAAAAAATTGCATGTTTTGCAGCACGGAACAATGTTGTTTTCGTTATGATTTAATGATGGGTTTAATCTGTCTAATCCTGAATAAACAAATGCAACTGAATCTGTTCTTTTTTTAGATGTATTAATTTTGTTAAACGGCGGCGAATTACAATAAAAACAATTTTGCTGAGTCAATTTATAAAAAATATCAAACGGCAAATCTTTGTTATAGTCTGCCCATACTTTTCTAGCGCTGGATATTTCTGAAGAGTATTTTCTTTGGTTTAATCCTTTAATACATCCACAAGACTTAGTATGTCCGCTTTTAATTCTTTTATTTTGAACAATAACAATTTTGCCGCACCTGCACAAACATTCGGAGTAAGATCTATTTTTAATACATCCGGCATTGCAAATAACCTTTAAATAATTAAAAGTTAACCCAATTAAATTTATTTTTTTAGACAATTATTATTTTGACCAGGCTTCAACTCTTACATCGACTGGACCAGTGGATCCTGCCTTCAGCCTAAACCAAATCATATCAACTGTCCTATAATCAAAAACTAACGCGGCTGTTGGAGTTCCTGGCACCATATCACCAGCTACAGTTGTGCCATTAAATGAATACTCTATAGAATTGGATGACGTTGCCCCGTAATTAATCAGGCTAAATCCTTGTGTTGAAAATCTAATTATAATATCTGGGCCATAACCATCTTCAACAGTAAAACCGTCGGAGGCTCCAAACTGAGTCCAATTGACTTGAACGATAGTATAAAAATTAAAATCTCTGCCCTGTGTTTTTTTAAAATGTTTGTATGCCATATATTCCAACCAAATCTATTAACGTGGATGTCATTAATATGTGAATTGAATGATATATTTCTAATATGGCAGAAAAGAAATGTAGCGGATGTGAATTAATCAAAAATATAAATCAATTTCACAAAAACAAAACAAAATTTGATGGATTAAACAATATCTGCAAAATATGCAAATCGTTATATCACAACGGTTTCAAAAAACAAAAAAAACTGATATTGGTGCATGAAAAAAAGCGGTGCTCAAAATGTGAGGAAGTTAAAGAATTAACTTTATTTTTTAAATCAAAGCATACAAAAGACAATTTAACATCATATTGCAAAAAATGTATAGTAAAAAGAAATTTCATATTTTACCAGAAAAATAAAAAACAATATATATGCACAGAATGTGACGCTATTTTAATTAAATATGGGAAGTTTTGTGAACAATGCCGGCTCAGTTGTAAAAAAAAATACAAGGTCAATTATGGGAAAACTCGTAGGCAAAATATAAGCTACAAATTAAAAAGCAATATATCAAGGTCTGTAAGAGAGGCGATCAAAATCAGAGGCTCAACAAAAGGACATAGGTCAATATTAAAATATCTTAATTATTCCATCGATGATTTAAAGCAACATTTAGAAAAACAATTTCAACCATGGATGAATTGGCAAAATTACGGGGAATATCGCATTAAATACTGGGATGATAATGACAAATTAACTTGGAAATGGAATATAGACCATATTATTCCTCAAAGCAAATTTCATTTCACAAACATGCAACAAATAGATTTTAATAAATGTTGGGAGCTTAAAAATCTTAGACCTTATTCAGCAAAACAAAACTTGGCAGACGGAAATAGAAGATAAATTAATTTTGTTCACGCCATATCATTGAAGCATAAAAAGTTTCAGTGGTTCCGGTTATTCTTTGTATCGCCAATACTAAAATATCAGATACTCCGGCTATTGTAGAGCCAATGCGCAGATCGCTTGGAATATCATTCAAGGTTACCTGTGGTGATGATGAGGCATTGACATCTACATAAAATGATTGAATTAATGTGCCGCCAGTAACAGTAGTAGCATTTGTAGATGTATTACTAATATCTGTAACGCTACCGGTGATAGGCGTGTACGTAAGAGCAGTTCCTACTATCGTTGGGTTTAGTAAAAGAGACGCTCTATATATAGTATTAGACGTACATACAACGCAAAATGATATTGGGCTTAGTGATGCCATTTGAGCTATAGATTTTAATCTAATAGATATTAATGGATATATATTGCTATCATTAAGAGTAACTAATGGTGTTGAACCTCTATCTGCAGAAAGTACAATACCAGTCGATTCCCTTCCTCCCTCTACAATTACAGATGAACAAATATGAATTAAATCTGCGGCAGGGCCAGTCCCATTATTAGAGATTTCATATCTGATTGGCAAATTAGGTACTGACATATATACAACCGAAAGAACGTTAGAATTATCAATTTCATGGACATATATTGTTTTTCCATTAATATTAAGACCAAATCTTATACGGCCAACACCAAGCCACTGAAAATCTATCATAAATATTTGTGTTTTAGATGAATCAAATGTTATTCCACTTACACCAGTACCATCCAATTTATCTAAATTCCACGTGCTTTGCGGAATTACATTATCTACAGGGGCTCCGCTGGTACTGGTTCTAACAACCACACTTTTTATAGTCCCGGATATTTGAAAAAATACCCCGTTATTTTGATCGAAATAACCTACCCTTCTGGTAATTCCCGATGCTCCTGCCCCGAGCACACCCGTTTCCGTGACAAGAAAGCTTTTTCCTGGTTGATAATTAAACCTAGTAAATGTTTGTCTTACCCTTGTTCCAGCTGTCAAATTACTAACTGATAATTTTGATGATGATTGATTCGTTAAAAATGTAGATGATGTTCCGGACCCGCTAGTTTGCTGATCATCAAATATTAGTGGTTGATTATCTATTAATTGTTTACAATCAAATAAAGTATGTGGAGATGATATTCTTAATCTTCCAAATGAATCTAGCCCTGCCCCATCTGCAAATGCCACTGATTGAGCGGTGGCAGTGTTGCTATTATAAACTCGCAACGCACCAGATGTTGTAAGAGAAAGCGGATTTATATATCCATCAGTATAAGTAGGTGAGGCTGATGATACGCTACCTCCAACCATCGCCTGAGTATTAGTGCCTAAAGCTGACCCCTGTGAAATATTTAATTTTGCTACAGACGTATCAAGAGCTAACCCATTAGTTGTCCCAATATTAGATGTAACAGTTCCAGATACTGGTTGTGTAACAGATGACCCGTCAACTCTTAAATTTCCAACGGTAGTTAATGATAAAGGGCTAAAAGTATTATTTGTATATGCTGGAGCAGAAGTGGTTGTATATCCATCTGCATTAGAAACAACCGAATTATTAGGAGAAAGAGTTACCACCAATGCTTTATCAGTGGAAACAGCGGCAGTAGATGCAGCTTTAACTGTAGCCGTATTAGTACCATCAGTTATTCTGGTTGTTTGAGTTCCACCTATTAATGTTGCATCAAGAGCTAACCCATTAGTTGTCCCAATATTAGATGTAACAGTTCCCGAAACAGTGAACGTACCAGATCCGGCGTTTACAGTTATAACGTCTGAACTTGTTAGTGCCCTAATAGACCTCGGATCAATTAGTGTGCCGCCAACAGCAATCTCTGACTGCAAATTAAAATTAGTTGGGGTTTGTTTAAGTTGTTGGTTTTGAGACCCATATACTATCCCAAGCAAACGAGCAGCTCTATCTGTAACATCTCTTGGCTGTGTAGCTTTAATATCTGTATCTATTGTTAGTAATGTTGCATCAAGAGCTGCGCCTGTTGGTAATGGTAAAGATGCGACCGAAATTGGCTGTGTGGTTGTTCCAGTTGGATCTATTTTTATTGGATTAGCTGTAGTTCCACCGACCACAGATCCTCCACCAGCAGGTAATCTTAAACTTATGCCCAAATTATAATCTATACCTGCCCCAGTATCTAAATCAAAAACTTTTAAAGCCCTAAGATTATTAGACGAGTCCAATCCTCCTAATTTAGTGGAATCGGCTGGGGCCGCAATATCATCAAGCCCAACTGAGCTATTATTAGCAGTTACTGATCCTGAAATAGTAATAGGTGATGTTATAGCTGTTGCTACTTCTGAATTGCTCTGAATTCTAACAGTTGATGCTGCGCCAGACTTTAATCTAAGCCATATTTTGCTAATACCTGAAGAGCGAATATTAATATTTGATGTGTTTGTATTAGGGTTTAATTCTGCATGAACTGTCGACCCATTAAATGAAACCTCAATTACACCAGTTCCCTCGTTTAATATTGACAAACAATCAACTGAAAATGTAATAACTACATCGCAATCTGCACTAAAAATATTATTAATAACGGTTATTTTCTTGAAAAAATTATAATCTCTTCCAAGCGTTATCGGTCCAAAGGCGGTTGTCATAATATATATACTATAACATCACCTTGTATTGCATTTTCGCGTCATTATATCCAATTTCTTTCATTTCATTTAATTTATCTGGAGAAAAATCAAGAGAGTCATATGTTAAGTCTTTGTTTGGACGAATTATGTTTAAATTTATATATCGTTTGTTTGGAGCATCTCCCTTTAAAACCATTTCATTAACGAATATGGTCTCATTTAGATCATCAGATATTATTTGATCAGTCATCAGGTCAAGCGTTCTTGTTATTACGTTAATCGCGTTAGGTTTGACAGGGAACGGCTTTGTATCTGCAATTGGACTTGTGATTATAATATCTATCTCTGTCGCTCCTAAGTCAATTGCGGCCCGTAGTGGAGTAATATGTCGAATCCCGCCATCAGACCATAATTGCCCTTCCATCTCAATTGGTTTTAACATTGCCGGATAAGAAGATGATGCCGCGACTGCTTTGGCAAAATTTTCATAATTCTGATCAAACATCCTATATTCGCCGGTATTTAATGAAACTGCCCCGACCCTAACCTGTTTCCCAGATGTACGTATCTTATTTATGTCAAGCCCAGACTCAATCCAATTTAATAATGGAGCACTGTTATAGAATGAATTAAGCCAAAGACCATGTAATCGCCCAAATGGGAAATGTCTTTTATATATTTTTTTAGTTTCAACCAGTTGCCATAATTTATTTAACTCATCGATAGATTTTTGTTCTTCGCCATAAGTAAATTGAGCGAGGAAGGCAGCATTTAAAGCGCCAACAGAAATTCCGCAGAATGCGTCATATGAAACTTTTAGTTCACCTAAAATATAACGCAATGCGCCGCACTGCGCCGCCCCTTTTGCACCACCGCCTGATAAAACTAAGGCTCTTATCATATATGACTCCAATTTTCTCTGGTTGCTATTTTATTTATAGTACCTTTAGATACATTAAATTTTACTGCTAAATAGTTACGATTAATTCCATTTAAAATATCATTCCTAATTTCTAATACATCTTTTTCAGTTAATTTCACGCCAGGATGTTTTTCTCCGGCGTGCTTACCTTTATGATTCTCAGATAATAATTTTTTAGTCTCTTCTGTATGTGTTTTACCATAAAATGGATTATTTTCTCCGTCCATTTGACCCTGTAATGTTTCTTTAATTTTTTCTATTGTTTCTTTTGAATGTGACTTTCCATAAAAGGGATTATTTTCACCCATCATTCTTTTAGAAATAGCTACGCAATGACTTTCGGACAATTTCATTCCGATTCGTGACTTTGATATTTTCTTTTTGGTATCATCACTAACAGTAAATCCTTCACCACCTGTAGTGCAGTTGTATCCTCTTTTTCCGAATGTACCTAATTTTAAAATCCATTTTGTTTCCGACTCATTTAATTCTTCAATAGAATTACATATTTCTATTATTTTACATTCAAAATTATCAATCCCATATTTTCTCATAGCTCGATGTAATGGTAAAAATGATTCATATTTAAAAGCGCTTCGTTTATGAGCACTAAATCTTCTATTAATTTGTTGTACGGTTTGCCCAACGTAATTTTTTCCATTCACTAAATTTGTAATAAGATAAATACAAAAAGCCCTCATTATGATCCTTTATTTACTGAAGTACAATAAAATGTTATAGTAGAAATCTCCCCATAAAATACTCTATCGTGTAATAATTTCACTCTTAATTCCATTCCATAGTCTGAAAATAAATCTCTAACTGTAGCATATCTAAATGGAATAGATTGCATGGTATGTAATCCGCCACGAGACCGTCTTCTAAACTCTTTTATAGATAAACCTTTGTGTTCATCTAAAACCCCATTACCTTGTAAAGATGGAAAGGCTCCAATTGCCTCACGAAGAATTTGAGTATAGCGCTTATAATATCCTTGTTTTAATAGAATTTTAGTTCCTGAAGGATATGGACCACCATTGGTATCTAAATATTGTGGAGCAAAAACATCCACCAAGCCCCACACAGAATATTCAATAGTATCTGTTTGTCCAATATCATCTGAAAAGTCTGCTTCAGCCGCCTCTATTTTTAACGTCTTACCCGGAAGCGGTTTTGTATAAAATGTACTTCCATTCTCATATGAATATGATGCTGTTACAGTTTTGCCAGCCTGAGATTCGGCAAATTTTACGTAACCATCGTCATAAAAGATTTCATAATCGCCACCAGCAGTTTCAAAAATTTCATGAGGAGATTTTAGATAACCATCTACACTAACAATAACTTGATAACCATGAGGATCGCTTGGATTTAATAATTGTTGTTCTTCTACTAACCCATCGTCATCTAATACTCTACCAGTTCGCATATCAATCCAATTAATGTGTGAACTATTAAAAACATAACCGTCGCCAGAATCTGTTAAAACTTCACCATTAACTCTTGCGCTATCTCCAAACCAAGTTGTTCGATCGCAAAAATTATGAGTAGCATAAATAACTTCTGAACCAACTCTTGGCTCTATAGTTGATAAAGAAATGCCATTTGCATTAATGGGATTTAATGAAGCATTAGCTTTTGTTTTATAATTAGTTTCAAAGTCTGCTTTATCTATATCATTTTGTTCTTGACTATAAGTTAATGAGACGCCATAGGGCACATCACCTTTCCAAATTGAACAAGAATAAACTAACGATCCATCAAAGGCAAAAATAGAATAAGTAATGCCATCATCAAGATATTGAACTAACATAGTTTTGACAGACAGTATAGATTTAAAATATGTCCAATTATCTGATAATACAGTTTGTGAATTGCTAAATGTAATTGGCATACTTTATATCTCCGAGAAATCAAATGATAATTCGCTACTAGTATTGTTAGATGCTGGAATTGTATATCCCAAAACCCTTGCTGGTCCCACAACTCTAATTGGAATGCCTAATTGTCTAACTAATGCATTACCAGTTGGCACAGCAATAAGATCACTAATTAATACATCAGCTGCACCGGTTACACCAATTTTTTTAGCTTTCAAAATCATAGTAGTAATACCAGATCCGGTTCCTCCGAAATTACTAAGAATAACTGTAGCTAATGATGCAGTTTTTCCTGGAGGAACATAATGATGCGCCCATAATGTAGTATTATCTCCTGTTGCAGCGACTAAATTTCCAACTCCCATTGTTCCTAAAGTTCCACCACCGCCGGCAGTTCCAACAAACAAAGTAATAACGCCAGCATTAAATCCTCCAGAACCAGTTCTAGATACAAACATTTTTTCAATAAAACATATGTCAGTATTTGTAGTATTAACGGCAGATGTTCCATTCATAGTAACTACTTCAGTAAATGGTCCATAACCATCACTTTTGTAATATATAATAGTTACTTGTTGAGCGCCAGTGCCTGCACTTGTATCATTAACGTTAGCAGAAGAAATAGATCGTCCGGCGCTAGTCGATTGCTCATTATATGTAGTTGCTCTAACAGGATTTAAAGTGTTTGAAGTGCCGCCTCCAAGAGTCAAAAATCCAGTAATAAGACCTATAAATGTTGTGGCAGAAACAGTAGCTGTAACTACTTGCAAATTACCATTAGAATCCACTCTAACTTCTTGAATACTACCGTCATCAGCAATGCCAGATATAATATTTGCACCTTCGGCTATTACTCCTACACACCCCATTCTCATAAAAACATTAGATGTATTAGAAGTATTTTCGTTTTTAAAATATACCGGTAAATCTGGCGTACCCATAGATAAATTAGTTGAGGTTCCTACATAACGAATTGTATGAACCAACTCTTCATCATAATAAATATAAAAATTACCAACGCCCAACCATTGGAATTGAATATACCAAAGATGACCATAGCCATCAATTGTTACTGGTCTATCCCAAGAAGTTGTAGGGGCAACTGTTTCTACACCATTATTAAGTAAAACAATACTAAGAGTAGTTCCGCTTAATCGTAAGAAAACTCCATTATATCCATCTGATAATCCCCACTCTCTAATATTATTAGCGACACCAGAGTCTCCCAAAATAATAGACATTTTTACTTGATTACTACGAGCAGATTCATAATAAAATTTTTGTTTAGAAGTTAAACTAATTTTACTACTAGTAGATGCTCCAGTATTTAATGTTATACCGGAATCTCCGGCCCCAAAAGTATAGTTTCCAATACCAGTAATAGTTTGATTCCATTGTGTATTAATAGTTGTAGAATTAAATCTTAAATTTCCAATCATGCCCTCTTGAGCAACTTTAAGAAGTCCAAATGCAGTAAATCCCGCCTGCTTTTCATGCTCATTGTCTTGTAAAGCAACTTTAAAATTACCTTGAGATGTAAGTGTGCGCGGGGTAGGTTCCCCAATAGGCATTAATTTACATTCAAAACGTAAAAATGTTGAAGTGCTGGCACCAGTATTTGTAATACGAGCCCTGAAAAATTCATCTACTAATTTAATACTTTGGCTAGTACCAAAATTAGCTCTAGCATAGAATGTATCCACAACATCCCAGTTAGCTCCATCTTGAGAGTGTTCAATAAAAATAGTATGAGGACGATCAGATTTAAAATGAAATTGAATTAACTCATATCCTAAAACACTAATACTAGTTCCAGTAAACGTTGCTCCCGCTGCCAAATTTATATTAGTGGAATTTCCAGTACTAATAATACCAAATTGATTTATAGGTATAACCGCAGTATTTGGGCTCATAGTAACTACAAGCGATGGGTCGGCAGCGACAGCGGCAGTAGATGCGCCTTTAATTGTATTACGCAATCCTCTTGTAGTGCCATCTTCAATTGTTATTATTTGTGCGCGTTTAGAATCAATTCTAGCGGCAGCAGCGTCATCTTCTGTAAGGGCGGTACCAGCAACTTCATCAAAAATGTAACCAGAAGGTTGTACCCTGGTAGTGCCATCAGTAAAAATATTGTTATCAATAATTCCTGTCAACTGAACAAGCTGATCGCTCGCCATAATAACAGGTATGCTATTAGCTGCGGTTTTTTGACCAATAGTTGGGGCAGTTGAACCCATCCAACTTGTAATATCAGTTCTTAATGCTCCGGTAAGTAAAGTAGAAAGAGGTACTTTATAGCCATCAGTCCAAGATCGTGGAGAAGTATTTGCTATCGCTGGAAGTACTGGAAGCTTATCTATAGTATTAGTGGTGTTATCTGCATAACCACCAGTTACACGCAATAATCCATTTGTTGTTAAAGACAAATTGTTCATTTGCCCATTTGTGTAAGATGGAAGAGATGTGGTAACTGACCCGGCAATTAAAGTAGCATCAGCGCCAGGAGCTGCTCCTGTTGGATATACTCCATCTATACGAAGTAAACTGTCCGTAGTAACTGATAATGGAACTTGATAACCGTCAGTCCACGTTGGGGCGGTTATATTTGATCTAGCTATTAATGCAGAAAGTTTTGTAGTTACATTTATACTATTATCAGATGATGTTCCAATAACTGTCCAAGGCGGCGTTCCCTGCTGCACCGTCCATGTTCCAACTTGAGAAACAGGCTGAGTAACATTGGATCCATCAACGCGTAACAGTCCTGTAGTTGTTAACGATAAATAATTATTAGTATTGTTTATATATGTTGGTGGCGAAGTAGTTACATAACCATCTTTAGTAATCCATGGTGGAGTGCCTTGTTGAACTGTCCACGTACCAACTTGCGTTGCATTTACATTAGGATTAGTCTGAACATAACCATCTACTATAGTGTGTTGCGTACCGTTAATTTGATTTGCTAAAATATTTTGTAAATAACCGTCTGCAATTGCATCTATAGTTATCCATGGAGAAGTAACTTGACTAACATTCCACGCACCAACTTGAGAAACAGGCTGAGTTGTAGTTCCAGTTGGGTCTATTCTAACAGTACCGTCTGTAGCAGTTCTAATTGTATGAAGATTAGTTCCGTCCCATCCAGCAACTAAAACTGGGTTGCCCATAGGATTATAACCGTCTGGCGCTGCACCAACTACTAATGCATGTAAGTTTGCTGCATTAGGTTGAACAACAGTAACAGTGCCTGATACAGGCTGTGTAACATTTGATCCATCAACCCTTAATAATCCGGTTGTAGTTAGTGATAACGCATTTAAATAACCATCAGTGTATGATGGCGGTAATGTAGTAACTGAGCCGCCTAAATAAGTTGCAGAGCCTGGCGGAGCTATTCCAATAAGAGATACCGATGGGTTGCTAAACGTTCCTGTAACAGGTATTGCCTGTCCACCAGAAACTCCCTGTATAGATAATATTCCACCAGCAGGAAATCCTGCAGTGCCAGAACCTACTACAATTTGATTGCCGTATCCGTCAGCAGTAATAAATCTAGCAACAGAACCATCACGAGCTGCAGAAATAATACCAGTTTGTTGTGGTATTATATTATACGCATCTAAGGTAGCTACATCATAACCGTCCCTAGAAAATAATATGGCTGCCGGTGAATCAAATGACATTATTAATAATTGTCCTTTTTAATTTTTTGTATGGTTCCTACGCTTACATTATAATCTTTAGCTATATTTGCATATGAGCGAGTATCATTTTTGATATTTATTTTTTCTTCATCAGTCCAAGATATATAATTATACGCTAATAGTCCTTTATGAGATTCAGATATTTTAATTTTAGTTTCTTTAGAATGCTTTTTACCCTTATTAGATTCGGATATTTTAATTTTAGCTTCTTCAGATGTTTTTTTACCCGGTTTTCCTTTTTTAATATCAGATAATTTTTTCTTATGTTCTTCAGATAATTTTCTACCTTTTGGACTAGGAGGAATTTGTTTACGCATTTTAGCAGAAATAGATAGTTTCATTTTAGTTTCTTCAGAATGTTTTTTACCTGTATGTGGCGGAATTTTTCCCTTTAATGATTCACTGATTTTTTTTCTCGTTTCTTCTGATCTTTCTGTAACATAACCGCCAATTCTAAAATTATAACCTTTATTATGGTTTCGACTATCATATTGTTTAATCAATTCAATTTCTGATAAATCTGCATCTTCTTGACTTTTAGATTGAGCAATAATTTCATAATTAAAATTAGTAGTTCCATATTTAGCCATTGCCTTATGTATATACTGGGATGTTTTCATAAATTTTTCTAAATTATTAGCGATATATTTGTGTTGCGACCATCGATATTTTTCTTTATTTGTTTGTCCAATATATATTTTACCATTTATTCTATTTGTTATCATATATAAATAACGCATAAATAAATATAAAAATATTCATAGATCCTAACTAAAAGTTCTAGTCCTACTAACTTCAAATATGCCAGAATATGTAATTGAATCAGTTGCTGTAGCTAACACAGTAGTTCCATTAGTGTCATACATTTTCCAAACAACCATAGTTGCATTTTTTTGATTATTTAATGTTAAAGTTCTTTCAAGAATTTTTTTAATTTTTGCAGATGACTCCCACCAAATAATAGAAGTTGGAAAGGGATTACCATTTGGCAATGTTTCACGATAAGATCCTGATGGAAAACCGTCGCCGGGTCCATCAACGATAAAATGAATTAAATGACGTAAAGATTTATGAATTGGTTCTGAAATGCCAGTAGAATTAAAAGCAATTTCTTTAATTGCATCTTGAACATTATTAGCCGTAATAGTAATTAATCCAGAAGGATCAAAACCTACGCTTTTAGCCCCGGCGGAATACATAAAATATATAGTGCCGCCAGTGGAAGACGCTATGACTTCATTAACTGAAAAACTTGTTTCAGATATTATAGAATTAACAATATAATAACCGTCAGCCAGCCCACCGGAAGTTCCAGTTAATCTTACCCTATCTCCAGTTTGTGCCGAATGATCTCTACCGGTAATTAAACCTTCTCCATCAGAAGGATAATTAATAGTAATTACACTGCCAGCATTAATTGTAGAAAATATTGTAGATGTCAAATAGACTGTATATCCGTCAGAAGCTAATTCTATGGAATCTACAATATCTAAATCATCCAGATCTTCTTTACGAATACCATTGACCATTTCATATAGATATGAAAATATATTGTGATGTTAGTTAATTAGAATAGAAAAAATGATATATAGTGAATGACCTAAATTAATTTACGCTTTTTCCTAATTAGCGCAACATCCTCCTTATCTTCACTAATTTCCTGTTCAACACTCTCAACATCAGAATTATCAACGTTAGATTGATTTTCTTTACCCTGGGCTTCTTTTATAGCCGCATCCACCCTGGCTTGCTTCTCTGCCATTTCTTGGGCCCGCTCAAGCTCCTCCCGATGTTGCCTCTCAGCTGCCATTATATACCCATTTAACACACTATAAACGATACTGCTTACCTGTGTAAATGCCGAGGCCTGCCCATCACATATTGCCGCCTGTCGCCTTAATTCCTCAGACTTAGAAACACAGGCTTGGCGCTGTCTCTCGGTTTCATTAATAATTTGAATCAAGGTTGCCTCATACAAATCTTTAGAATTTGTATCAACAACACCAAGATTTAAAGCATCTAACATTCGTTTACGCAACTTAATTAGGTCATCTGAATATGCCATTATTTTCCTCTTGTCACCTTCATTTAGTTTATCGAAACCACTTTCTCATATTATATATCCGGTCAATTTAAAAGCATTCTTTTTATTAAGATGCTAGCAAAAAAACACACCCTTGTGCCGATGCCAAGCCTGATATATATACTAAAAGATCATGAAAAAATATACTGAACAATTTATAAAAAAAGCAATTGAAAAACATGTAAATAAATATAGTTATGAAAAAATAATTTATGTTAATTCACGGACAAAAGTAATTATAACATGTCTTGATCATGGAGATTTTGAACAAAGACCAGATAATCATCTACAAGGGCAAGGCTGTCCAAAATGTGCAGGTCTCGTAAAAAAAGATACAGAGCAGTTTATAGCAGAAGCTATTAAAAAACATAGAGATAAATGGATTTATACAAAAGTTATTTATATAAATGATTGGACAAAAGTAAAAATAACATGTTCTGATCATGGTAATTTTGAACAAACTCCAAATAGCCATCTGAGAGGCAATGGCTGTCCAAAATGTGCTGGTCTCATAAAAAAAGACACGGAGCAATTTATAGCGGAAGCCAATAAAAAACATGGAAATAAATGGGGTTATAAAAAAGCAATTTATGTTAATTCACGGACAAAAGTAACAATAACTTGCCCTTATCATGGAGATTTTAAACAAATTGCAAATGATCATCTGCAAGGACGAGGCTGCCAAAAATGTGCTAATTTTATATCTAAACCTGAAACTGCATGGCTTGATTCTTTAAACATACCCCAAGAATATCGACAGGTAAAAATTAAAATAAATGGTAAAACAATAAAAACAGACGCTTATAATCCAGAAACAAATACAGTTTATGAGTTCCATGGTAAGTTTTGGCACGGTTCTCCAAAGCACTTTAACCCAAATGATATTAATCCAAGAACAAAAACAACCTATGGCGAATTATACAAAAAAACAAAAGCCCGCGAAAAGATAATAAAAGATGCTGGATATAAGTTAATTGTTAAATGGGAAGATAAAAAGAGGAGCAAGATGGCCTGAATATGCCATTATTTTTCCATTGCTTCAGCATTTAGTTTATCGAAATCGCTTTCCCATATTTTAACTATTGAATATCCGGCCAATTTAAACGCATTCTCTTTATTTTGAGTTTTATTATATAGTTCTTGAAATGTTTTTCCGATAACTTTATTAAAATCCTGTGGTTTATATCTGTTAATATTTCCATGCCAAAAATCTCCATAAAATTCATATACTATTTTATTTTTAATATCTATAGCATCAGGATAAAAAGTTCTACCATTTATAATTATTTTTATATTTCTAATTTCCTGTGGCACATTTAAACTATCCAACCACAAAGTTTCTTTTTTAGATATTCTGTGATTACATTTTTGACATCCAGCACCATTTAAATAATCTTTCGCTGTTTTAATAAATAATCCATGTCTATCGCAAATTATCTTTATTTTATCATTTAATGTTTTAAAAATTATCTGATTATGATTATATTTATCGCCATATTTTTCTTTTATTCTGTTAAAAAAATCAACACTAGTCATTGAGAATAATTTAGATAATTTTTCATGCCCACATTTAGTACAACCTCCAACCAAATGTTTAGATGCCTTTTGTTTAAAATAACCATGAGTTGGGCATCTTATTGTTAGATACCCTCTCACCCCAACATAATTGCTTAATTCATAACCATACTTATAATTATGAAATATATTTGATTTTCTAAAATATTCTTCCTTAGTATATGCTCGTGATTTTGATCTTTTCTTTAATCCACATTTCATGCACCCTTGCCCACATAGATGTTTTGTGATTCTTTGAACAAATTGGCCGTGATCTTTACATATAATAATAATTTTATCTTTCATACATTTTGCAACAGATAAATTATAATCATAAATATTTCCATGAACGGCAATAAACTTATCAATTATGGATTGCATAGAAAAGATGGGCCTAGGTTTGCACGTATTTATTTTTCGCTTTCTGCATTTCGAGCACCCTCTTAAAAGATGTGATTCGGCAGTTTGAAAAAATAAACCATGATTGGGGCAAATTATTTTTATTTTACTTTTTATGTTTTTGTATTCGCCCATTAAACAATAGTTATATTTATAATTATGAAATATATTTGCTTTATTAATATAATATGTTTTAGTGAATCTTTGTGATTTTCCACATTTTGGACAACCTCTGCCGGACATATGATTATAAATTTGCTGATTAAATTTCCCGTGATCTTTACAAATTATTCCGATAATGTCTCTATGTCCATTATATTTAACAAATAAACTGTAATTATATAAATCACCATGGGCCAATTTAAATGCAATTAATATTTCTGATATTGTGAACCTTTTCATTTTCCCTTGAGCCTTTGTTGTTTAATATAGTTTGCCATTATTAAACAAGGCTCACAAAAAGTACCCATAGATTTATTTTTAACAACTACATCGAAAAATCTAGTGGGCTCTTCCGGATGATCTTTACCATCCCTTCTAAACATTTCATTTGCAATATGTCCCGAAGAACATTTGCGATCTGGGCAATCAACCTGAATAAATGACACATCTGGTTTTATATTCATTTGTAATTTATATATCAATTCGCACATTATAATATTAATTTATTTTTAACTAAATTTGAATTAATTTTATTTATCTTATGTAGAAAATCATTAAAATGCAAAATCCCCTTCATGAAATTACATATTTTGCAGCAACTAACAACGTTATTTAGATTATACGGCAAAAAATTATCAATTCTATCTAATCCAGAATACATTAGATACGCAACGACACCTTTATTTTTTAATAAATATTTTCTTTTATTAGACGGAGGAGAATTGCAATAAAAACAATTACTTAAACATAATTTAGAAAAATCTTCAAATGAGATATCTCCCATGTTCCTTTTATTATAATCATTAAAAATATATCTCATAATTTTTATTTTATCTAAAGAATATTCGTTGCGGCTGACATTACAATCATCCAGATTAAAATTATTATATATAAGTCCTATTTGCCTAATAAAATTATTACAAGAAAGAATATGCTTAATTCTATTGCAATCCCAACAGGCGGTAACGCAATTATTTTTGTTATGGCCTTCCGAATTATCAAGCCTATCTATTCCGTTAAATAAAAAATCATAATCTTTTTTATTTTTATAACTAGGTTTTGATACATTATGTCGTTTTGTCGGACCACAGCTACAATAATAACATTTTTTTTGAGATAATAACAGGAAATCTTCAAAAGATATATCACCATCTCTGTAATGATAATATACGTTTTTAGCAGTAACCATCCATTTTGGAATAAAAACAACGTCACACCCACATGATATATTTTTTTTGCTTAATTCACGCGATGTTTTGATAACATTTTTTCCGCAATCACATATACATTTCCAAACGGCAGAATTATCCACATTGTTTTGTGCATATAATAATCGCTCAAGCACTACCAATTTGCAAAATCTTTTTCCAATTAAATTAACTGCTGATTTAATTCTAATGTTAATACCACATCCGCAAGATGTATAGTCTCCTGATTTTAAAGAATCTTTTCTAAGAATAACAATATTTCCACAAGAACATTTACATCTAACCATTTGGCGTTTTTTACCGTTGTTTCTAATAAATGAATCGGCACTAGAAACTACCATTAAACTGCCAAATGTGCGTCCAATAATATCCATGTAATTTATGTATAACGAAAAAAAATAAAGGTTGGCCGTTTTTCGACCAACCTTTATTAATCTAGATTAAATAAAAATTACGCGTAAATAAAGTAGTTGATATGATCGCCTGCTTTTTGCTTTGCATAAAACGTAACCTGTGTTGTGCTTGTCTCAGAATAATCATTACCTGTTGCAACCGGCCCAGGATCTCGTAAGATTCCTCGTGTGTAAACATTTAAATTCTGTCCATTGAAAGTAGGATCTATGGTATATGTTCCGCCGGGTATAGTATGAGCTACGTTGGCGTTTACGTCTACAGCAAGTATCTCTTTGATTCTTAAAACGCTCGCTGTCGATATTGCGTCAGCTAGGTCTTGCAGTATTTGTGTAATCGTGTAACCATCGTCGTTGCCAATGACCGTACCGGTAAACACTCTATCCCCTATTTGGGTGTTTATTGTATTAAACGCCTCTGTTACCGAAGGGGTTCCGTCTGGTAAATCACTAAATACGAAATAGTTCCCCGTATTAGTTAATGTCAGAAATGTATCGCCAATAGTTGTTCCAATAGTGGTAAGAATATTGTTGATATTTGTAGTTGCCCCACCATCACTGAACAAGCCGTTTACCAAGGTCGTTCTAAAGGCAGTTTCAGTTAGATTATCAGCTCTTTCACGATAACCGTAGTAATAATCTACAGTTGTTGGTTGATACGCGTCCCAAGTATATGCAACAGACGAAGTAACTGCCGCACCCATTGGAACTGCGCGGAACTCGACCTCAAGGCTATTTGGCTCAACACCAGTGGTTCCTTGTCGTGTTCGTCCAAAAATCCTATATCCATCAGTAGAACCACCTCGTGCAATAAGATATTCCTCTGTTGCCGGATTTATTATTTCTACATATGTGGCCTCGCTATTACCAGCGTCAAAACCATCATTAATAGGAACGCCAGTACGATCAGTTGCATCGGCATATTGTAAAGCGCCAGGCGCACTAATTATAGAATATCCATCACCTGCAAGAACTGGATCGGCTCTAAATAATCGATTAATTACCCAGGCATGCGCATCAAGAGTTTTCCCGGCAATATTTGATAAATTAGCTGGAACAAGAGTGCCAGTTGCGGTTGGTCTGCTGTATGTTGGAACTGCATCATAAAAATTAGTTGTTCCTTTAATTAATCTACGATCTGTACGAACAAAGTTTAAGTCATCTTCTAATCTATATGGATTTCGTTCTGACCATATAATAGGATTAGTGGTATTAACTACGGCCGATGCATTGGAAACATCAACAGATACGGCTGAGTTAAATTGAACTATTAAAAATGTTCCTGTATTGGCTGGAGCATAACCATCTACTAAGGTTAAGAATCTACCTATGGACTGAGCGGTCATCCCAGTTAAGCCCGTGACAGTTGCTATTCCTAAAGAAACTGCTGATATATAACCATCAGTTCCAGATTGCCCAGAAATTGGAGCGCCATAACCATCTGGCTCATTAGACAATGTTCTAAGGTCTGATTGTAATAAAGACCCGGCTATATCTAAAGCCTGATCCAATGCATTTAATCTAACGTACGGCGCCATTTTTTTATCCTATAAGTTAAAGATACTAACATTTGCGCCTTACTATAAATATTATTCATGGCAAATGTTTTATAAATAAATATAGGATTATCACCAAATAATTTAAATTTTAAATTTTTATTGCGTATGTTGCAAAAAGTAAACTGTGGTAATTTGGAGTTAACGAAAATATATTAATTATGTCATAACCGGTACCTGGGCCTGCCGACTCTCCAATTGTAAAATCTATATTTTCATACAATTCTTTTCCATTGTGCTCTACTGTTATATGGAAAATATTACTTAAATACGAGCCGTTAATGAACTTATCTGGCGTATAAAATGTTTTATTAAGCCCATCTCTGGCGCCAATTAAAGGTATTTTTTCTCTCCACAAATACCCTATACTGCTTGATACTATTTTTGTTTGTATATAAGAAATTCCAGTATCATCAATTTCATCTTCCCCTATTGCCACTCCTTCAAAGAAACCGTACTTATACAAGAATGCGCGTTGTTTGTCGCTAAATTGAAGAAGGTCTATATTACTTGACACTAATGCAATATCTCCACACAAAAACTTATGCCTAATCACACCTTTAAGAAGAGATGACCGAATATCAGACTCTTGGACACCCGGTATCTGCAATAAGTCTCTTGTTTCTCCTGCAAGTATTGGATAATGAAAAACATGTATAGTTTTCTTGCGTGATCTATATGCTTGAGGAATAACCAAATTTTCTTCTGCAAGTATTTCGGCATCAGTATAACCAGTAATATTCTTTATTACAAAATGGGTATTATACTTTAAAGAATATGCAAAATTACTTTCGCTGCTCATTGTATATTTCCGAGCATGGTATTTATTTTTATTTGAAGATTACTATGATTACTTTTCAATTTTCCAATCCAATACATAAAATCATCAAAAGATAAATTACTTTTGGCGAAATTACAGCTTTTACAGCATGGGACAACATTACTATAACAATGAGATATGGAGTTATCTAATCTATCTAAGCCGTTGTAAATATAATCTCCGCCATCTTTTTTTGATTTATTAGCCTTGTTATTTGGACTTTGTGAGCAATAATAACAATTTAGCTGTGATAATTTGTAAAATTGATTAATCGATAATCCGCTATCATTATAACTGCATTTGAATGTAGTTTTTATTGATGAGCCCAGATATTTTTCATTAAGATCACACATTAATATATTATGATGCAAACTACGATAGCTATCTGGACTTATTCTATCAGCTGACATTAAATTAATTATATATTGATTAAAGTTTGATATTAATTTATTTCCCTTTGCCCTATTACATATTTTACAACAAGCAACTACATTGTCGCTAACATGTCCAAATTTTGAATTAACGCGATCTAAACCATTATAAATAAACGTTGCATTTGCCTTATTAAACCGATTATATTTTGTATTTGGTTCAGAATTACAGTAAAAGCAATTTTGTTGAGACATTTTGTAAAATTCATCAAAAGAAACTCCATCATTTTCTTTATATGTTGCCCACCAAATAGATTTTGCGGAAAATATAATTGGATTATATTTTATATTTGATATATGAACGGCCGATGCATTGATTTTCGATTGTTCTTTATGAAGGCATCCACAAGACCTAGTATTTCCGGTTAAAAGCCCATTCTCTCTAATTAAAACTATATTTCCACAAGAGCATTTACAATTCCAAACAGATCTTCGTTTATTGTTTAAATTACTCACTGCGAATCCGGCATGATTATTCGCCGTTAATCTTCCGAATATTTTTCCAGACAAATCATTCTTAATCTTGGGCATTTGGCCGGCCCCTTATTCTACAAATGAATCACGAATTGTTATTGTTACCGTTCGCTCAACATTCTTATTTTCTTTGGTAGCTTTAACACCTCCAAATAACTTATCTAATAGCGAATCATATCCTTGTGTTGCGACGTCTCTTTTAGATATTTCAACTGAATTAATAGCGGGAAGAACGGAATCTTTCTTCATCAATAATTCATCTTTCTCTAATAGAACTCTTTTTAGATCATCTCCGGACATAGATTTAATCATATTCATATCTAAACGATATCTAACATGCAATAATTCTTCAAGGTAATCTAAGCTTCCAACACCTGGCTGAGTTTCAGAATAATCGCCGTCTTTTTGATCAAAACGAATTGCTCTATTTATTGAATTAAGAAGTACCCTAGCATAACTATCTTGCCATTCAGGTTGTGCCTCAAATTTTTCCTTTAATTCGTCCAACGCAAGCTTAAGTTTTACAAAGTTATTTAATTTTTGTGACAATGCCTCTGAAATAAAAGCTTCACTACGATGATAATTTTGCAAACCACGTCTTGGAATATAATCAATTTCCTGGTTTATTCTTCGTGTATCGAATGCAAGCTTAATTATTTTTGTTTCCGATAATGATTTAATAGCTTCTTTTCGCAGATTTGATATAATTTTACGACCCGAAATATCTTTTATTCCGGCCAAAATTAAATCATGTATCTCTGATAGCTCTTCGATATCCATATTAAAATAATCCAATATTATACCAAAATAATCGTCGCCATTGACAAATTATACATAAAATACATATTAGGCGCTCAATTCATATGAGTTATTTTTTATTGGTTATGCCATAAAACCCCGATGCCCCATTGCTTTCGCCCGTGATAATTAACTTCTATTAATTGCACGTCTAATACCAGAATCACTGCACCCATATAAATCTGCAATTTTTTTATATGTAAATCCTGAATTGTAAAAATATGAAAACATAACGACATCTTCTTTGGAAAAATATTTTGAGCTTTCAGCTTTAATATTTTTATATATTTCGTTTTTCCTGCGCAAATAAATTGTTGCGTCCCTGTAAAGCCAATCTAATATTTTAATTGCTTTATTTCTGCCATGAACCGTTAATCTATAAACATTTTTATATTTATATATCTTTGGTTCAATTGCTGCATATTTATTTATTATTTCGCTTGTCTTGGTACAAAATTGTAATGTTGATGTTATAGTTAAAGCCCTTGTTTTTTGGATTATAGAACCATCGCCATCAAAATACCCTCTTATGAAATGTCTTAAAATATTTTCCTCTTTTAACTGTTCCGGAAATCGCAAGGTCATTGATTTTCTAGGCGTGCATCCAAGATTAATTAGTTTATTAATCATATATTTGCTATTAACATTAACCCTACAATAATTATTAAACGGTTTTTGTTTAGATTTGTACGTACTAATATCAGTATCATCGACATTGGCGAACATTAAACTAGCAAATTTAGTTAATATATCTTTATCTTTTTCAGCCAAACATAGACAAATATTATAATTTTTAATATTCACCGCCCCATCGGCAAATAAAAGCCCTAACATATAAGCAGATTGCTCATTATTAATTAAATCAAAAAAAGATTGGTTAATTATATGCTTTTTCACTTTATATTTTTAAACATATAAATTGGCTCTACTTTTGTCACCCCAGCGTTTTTTGTTAAATGCGACCTAACAGTCCTTAATTTAACTTCGTGATCATGTTCTCCAAAATATTCTTTAGCAATATCAACCATCTTTGGATAATTTGTTACATTTAAACCAAACCATTTTCCGGGTTTTAGCATGTATTTGACGTTTTCCAATGTCTTTCTCCAATATATATTGTAAAAATAATCCTCCCCGTTCATATATGCTTGGGTCTTATCTAAAGAATAAACCTCTTGATTAAAATATGGTGGGCTTGACCAATATAAATCTATGCTATTCTTTTCCCCTCTATAATTCTCTGATCCGCTTGCAATTAGCTTATAATCCTCGAATTCAAAATACTTTGCCATTATTTCTAAATCGGGCGTTGTCAAAGGGTCTGTTCCAATATATTTTCTACCGCATGACATCGTTCCTAATAATCTTCCACCAAATCCACATGAATAATCTCCAATGATATCTCCAATTTCAGAATACTTAACGCACATAAACTTTGCAATATTCGGCTTAAACATGCTTATTGATGGAACACTTCTTGTTGAACGCATTCCTTGTATAATCTGCTTTGTCGTAAAATTAAATGATTCGTTTACACCTGGACCACCTCCGTCTGCCAATAGCCACTCACACCCTAATCTATTAAATATAATTCGCTTCAATTTAGTATCGTCGTTAAATATATCCAACATAGTTTTTGATTTTATTTCTGAACTGCTATAAAAACTCTTGCAAAAAAACTTACAGATATTCGTGCACAAACTACTATTATTAAACAACGAATCTACATTTACATCGATCTGTAAATTAACTAACTTTTGATAATCTTTCTTAAACTTACTATCACTGTCTGGATAAGGAAACCCATTGGCTCGAAATAGCTTAAAAATAGGCTCAACCAAGGCCTCTCTTTCAGATAATGACAAGCCTTCAATGTACTTCTTCGTTAGCTTTATTCCATTGATTTCAATAATGTCATCAAAAATCATAGTATTTTACCATTATAATTAATTATTGTGCATGAGTTCGGAAATTTATTTTTGTATGATGCTAACTTTCCAACGCTACGACCCATATTAATCATCTTTGTGCCTTTCGCAACTGCACGCTCATACGCCACAACATCTGCGTATTCCGATAATCCACCATATTTGTGATATAGCGCTTTTCCTATAACATATGACGCATGCTCACCGGGACTTAATGACGCAAATGCAACCAGCTTATCCTGATCATAAATAAATGTATTATTGCATTCAAGATGAAAATTATTCTTAAAATAATATTTGTTCTTGCCAGAAAAATCCCTAAAGTATTTATCCCCAATAACTGAAGACCATTCGTCCAACATAATCTGAACATCCTCAAACTTATCATAATTATCTTTTATTATCAATCCAAGCTTTTTGTTTTTATTGACCGCCCCTCGTATATCATGATTTGACCTGCCAGAATATGTTATTGTATCAATTTTAACACACGTACTAGCAAATTTTTCTTTATTAATATCAAATGCTTCTTTTAAAATATTACAATTCTGCTCTGTTAAATAATAAAAACTACAGGACTTATAACTCTTTAAAAACTCAATATCTTCTTCATTTATTATATGATCTCCCAATGTACAAAAATGTTTCTTTGGCTTATTTACACCAACGCTCCAAGTCGCCAACCCTCCAACAACCATGGCATTCTTATGTGTTGGGCCTAATAAACATCTCCATGAGTATTCGTTAATAAATGGTTTCGAGTTATTTTCTAATAAGTCTATCATAAATTTTAATTATCCAATCTGTGAATTGAGAAATAGTTCTATCTCTTTTGGCATAGTTACAGGGCCAACAACAGGGAACAACGTTATCAATCGAATGCCCTTCTTCGGAATTAACCCTATCTAATCCATTATATACAAATACAGCTTCTTTTCTTATTTCTGAAGATTTCTTATCATGTAGACCGTCTTTACATTTATTTGATGGCTCTAAACCGCAATAATAACAATCCATTTGAGATATTCTGTAAAAATCTTCAAATTTAATATCTTTGTATGTTTTTCTCCAAACAGTCCTAGCATTAGATTCAATAGGAGAATATTTAATTGAAACCGAATACATTGTTTTTGCCCGGCCAGATCTTTTTTCTTGATTCAAACATCCACAAGATTTTGTATGACCTCTTAACAAATACTCCGCTTTTATTATCTTTTTATTTCCACAAGAACATAAACACAACCAAGCAGATCGTTTGTTTATGCTTTCTGATCGTTCAAGTACGGTTAATCTGCCAAATTGTCGATTCAGTAGGTTGTTTTTTAGCATACTGATCATCTATAACCTCGTAATTATCAAATCAGTTGGCTGCTATTTTTATTTTTATTTGCTGTTAAAATAAGATATTAAATAAACAATTTAAATATACGTAAATCCCCTTAGAACCTCTGAGTTAACAGAGAAAACAATAATAAAAACAATAAGTTAACTACGTTGTCCCTCCTAAGAACCTCTGAGTTAACAGAGAAGTTAATTTAAAAACAACTTTCATAGAACAAAATTCTTAAAACACTAATTCTCTTGATAATCTTAAATCCTATAGTCCTTACGGTTTTGTCGAGATCAACCTCGGACTAGTGATTTTGTCGAGATCAACCTCGCATATTAAATGCGTCTATTAAACTAATTATTATAACTCTAATTCGGACAAAAACTTTCATAATCAATTCAGGAAATTGTTTTGCGTCCAGAATGTAGTCAGATGGCACTTCGTCAAGGAAATTGATTCTTGGGCCTGTTGTGTGCGAGCAATGTGCATTCACAAGCCGCTCCGCCCATCACACTCTCTAAGCCGTTAAGATTTTCTCATTTGAATTAGTAAACCAATAATTATTTTGGTTTCATTAAATGTTAAACAATTAGATTTAATACTATTACAGAATTTGCAACAAGAGCAAACATTAGATGTAGTATAGCCAAGATCATTATTTATTCGATCTAACCCTGAGCCATATAAAACTTTACCGAAATATCCATCGCAATAAAAACAATTAAGGTTAATAGAATTACCATATTCTTCTATTGTCAATTCAAAAGGTATATTTCGCTTAGACGCTTTTAGTTTTGCTCGATTAAATCTTCCCCTGGTCGAAGATTGATATTTTAATAGAGATGAAATAAATTGTTTTTTATTATTTTTGTAATATTTGCTTTGATATATTTTGCGTTTGGCGGCGCAACGTTTACATATTTTTTTGCTTTGCATTTCTAAATCTGAAATTTTACAATAATTACAAGTGGGCATTTTAAAATAAATATATCGGTGAGTTCATAATTTAATATAATTCTGTTAAATAAAAAATATTATACAACTAATGAATGGAGCGTTAACATGAATCATGTAGATTTTCTTGGACTTTCTAAAAAGAGTGCTCAAGATAGGGCTGAGAATATGAATTTAATTTTTCGACTAATTAAGGTTGACGGCGAAGATTTCTTTGCTTATCCGGAAGATATTCGTCATGATCGTCTATGCGTTGAAATTGAAAATGGTAAGGTTGTGAAGGCTTCATTTCAATGAAAACAGAATATACAAACAATTTTAATAGTGCCGTTGCGTATTTGGATAAAACAAATGTTCCTGAATGTATGGGCGATGCAGCCGTATATGTTGCTGATACTTTGGAATTATCTGTAAAAATTGCTCAGATGGTGTATGGGGCCTATAAAGAAGAAACTATTTTAGCAATCTATGATAGGCTACATTCTAGAAGAAAAGAATTAATTGATATGGGAAAATAATATTCTATAGGCTATATCATGAAAGAAACAAAACAGGCATTGTTGTCAATTAGGCGCGATATAATTTGTGGGTTGCACAGTGGGTTTCCTCCTTGTTGCGTAAAGTTTTTCGTAACAAAATGGATTTGGAATGTTGGATCAAAAAATTCTAATAAATATTTTGAGAAAATAGTATTGGCTGGCCCATGGTATATTCCGTGCCCTAAATGTTTAAAAAATAAAACCTTTGTTCCTGTTAAGGAATGCCCAGAAAATTGTGCCAAGGTTAAATATGTAAAAAGGAAATTGAGAAATATTTAATATTGGGGCGTAAGGCTACTGGTGGTGGCCGCGATGCTTATAACTTCGGAAAATTACGAGGAGGGTTCGATTCCCTCACGCCCCACAAATGAAAAATGGATTAATAATAAAAGCAGGAATTAAGTTTATCTATAAAGATAATAAATTGCACAACGATATTGGTCCGGCTGTGGAATTTCCGTCAGGCACAAAATGGTGGTGTAATAATGGAAAGTGGCATAATACAGAAGGCCCCGCAATAGAGAACGCAGATGGCACGTTTGGATATTGGGTTAATGGTAAATGTCTTTCATTTATACTTAGCAATATTAAGTTGACAAAAGAACAAATGGAATTATATATTACTTTTATGTGAGGAATAACCGGAAAGGCCTTTTAATGAGTAAGAAATGGCATATGATCGTGGCATTAATTGATTGTTGTTTTGCAGGGCTGAACCTTAACGGATATTTGCATACAGGCAGTTACGTTTCTCTGGCATGTTTTATTGCGCTGGCTTATTTTGGATTTGTTGAGATAGGTAGGTTTTTTGAAAAAGAAGAAAATGAATCGAAGGAGATGTAGACATGTCAGACTGGGCCCCAATAGTTTATAGACTTGGGAAAATAGATCCTTTACCGAATTCTGATTTTCTTGAAATAACTACGGTTCTTGGAGAATATCCTGTTATTCTAAAAAAAGGACAATACAAAGAAGGCCAACTTGTTAGTTTCATTCCATATGATACTGTTGTTCCTGATATAGATATATTTTATTTTTTAGCTCCCCCTGTAAAGAAAAATAGCAATGGAGATATAATTACGCCATCCCCACCTATTGGTCATGTACCTCAGAGTCGAAGAACAATTAAAGCTAAGAGAATACGTGATACATATTCAGAAGGAATTATAGTTGATGCCCCGCCAGGGTTTAACGAAGGCGATAGTATAATAGATTTCTTTGGTTTAAAGAAACGTATTTACGAAGAAGAGTTGCCAGAAAAAGGAATTCAAAATAATGAAAGTAACCCGAAGACATTTAATCTGTCTAAATATGACTTAGAGGGTTTTGCACATTACGGATATGCATTTGAAAATGGAGAAGATGTTTTAATTACGGAAAAAATAGAAGGCGAGAATTGTTCTTTTACTTATGCAGAAGATCGTTTATGGGTTAAAAGCAGAAATTTTTTTAAGAAGAATGAAGAGGGCTCTCACTGGTATGATGTTCCGAACCGTTTATGTATTGAGGAAAAATTAAAAGAATTCCCAATGTTGGCTGTATATGTTGAATTATATGGCGGTATTAAAGGCTGGAAGTATGATTGTCAAGTTATTAACGGACGAATTCAGCGCAAGGTTAGAATTTTTGATATTTTTGATATAAACAAAAAACAATTTTTAGAGTGGAACAAAATTACAGAAATAGCCGAAAAACTAGATATAGAAACTGTGCCTATTCTATTTCATGGAAAATGGAACAATGATAGAACATTACATGAATTAGCCGAAGGAAATTCTACGATAGGTTCTTGCGTTAAAGAGGGCTGGGTAATGAGAAGTATACCTGAACAATATCATAGTAGACTCGGCAGAAAAATAGTTAAACTAAAGGGTCGAGACTACAAGTTAATTAAAGGTTAAGTATAATGATTAAATTAATTAAACGCGCATACAATAACATTAGACACAAACTTAGAGACGTTGGGATTAAATCTAAGCGATCCCCTAAATGGCATGATGTTCAAAAGCATTTTTTAGAGAAAAATCCTATTTGTGAAATATGTTCATCTAACAAAAAACTAAATGTTCATCATAAAAAACCGTTTCATATTTACCCCGAGTTTGAGCTTGATGAAGATAATTTAATAACGTTGTGCATGGGTGAATTAGAATGTCATTTAATAATTGGCCATGGAGATTATTTTAAGGCATATAATCCAAGCATAGATGAAGACGTGAAAATTATTAAAAATAATTTCACTATGTTTGATGATGTAGCAATTAATGCGAAATTAAATCGAAAAGTTAATTGACTTACTACAGCAGAAATCCCCTGCCTTTGCCTACATCGCACCACACTCCATTTTCATCTCGTGGAAACCATAGTATGAGGATAACGAGATGAGAAAAAATAAAACTCCAATTCTAAAAATCATGGATAATGTTTTAATTCTAATTCAAAATAAAGTTCATCCATCAATTATTTTGTTTGCCTTGAAAGGTGATGGGATTGATTTAGATAAAGGTAAAACTATAATTCGCTGGGCACAACAAAAAACTAAATCTGAAATTTAAAAGAAAGAATAAAATTATGTTTATGCAATTTGATTATGTTAGGTATATTGGAGGCAAGCTTGATGTTGGTGGTAAGGTCGGAGAAATTATCTGTAAGGTTAAGGATAGTGGGTATGTTGTAGAGTTTGGCAACGGCTCCTACATTGTCAAAGAAGAAAACCTAGTTAAACATAAGTTTTCAGATCGTGATAAGGTTGAAGTTAGTCGTCGCCGAAATAATGAAGATGAAGAATAAACGTTTCTGAATTAAATATAGGAGAATTATAATAAGCTATGAGTAATGATCGATATACTTCGGATTATGATGATATGGACGAAGCGAAGTTTATTAAGTTTGAAAAGCCACATCGTTTTAATGTAAAAGATCGTGACCGCAAGGAAAATTGGAAAGAGAAGCGAAAGTGCAAAGAGAAGGACAAGACAAAGTTTTTGACCAGCAAGGCAACCTAATTCACTCTAAATTTCGAGAATGTTTTAATAATGTCGTGCCTGAGTTTGATGGCAAATCTCAGGAAGAAATTAAATCAATTCTTAAATCAAGGGCTATTCCTGGCGCAGTTCTTATGATGCAGTTGGTTGGAGATTTTAATTTTTCCAATGTCATAAGAACTGCAAATGCCTTGGGACTATGTGAAATATTTTATTGTGGACCAAAAAAGCATTATGATCGTAGAGGCGCAGTAGGTAGTTATAAATATACTGATGTTAATTATATTTCAGATATTAGCGGCTTATTTGCTTTGAAAGATAGATATGCTTTCGTTGGACTTGAGCAATCTAAAAATTCTATTATGTTAAATGATTATAAATGGAATAAGCCATCAATGATTATTCTTGGGGAAGAAGGCTCCGGATTAGAAACCAGTATTCTTGATATGTGTGATGATGTAGTTGAAATTCCGCAGATTGGTAGTATTAGATCGCTAAACGCCGCAACAGCCGCTGGAATTGCAATTTGGTCCTATGTAAATTCAAATTAAAGAAAGATTAAAATGTTTGCATTAATTGTTTCCATAAATGCTAATGAAGAGGTTTTTGTTTCAGCACATAGAAATAAGCTTGATGATAAAGCAATTGCCATTATTCGAGCAGAGTTTAAAAAGTTGGTGGCTTCGAATGATACAACCAATTCAGCATTCACTAGACTCGTAATAGAATCCATTGAGCATAAAGTCGCAGACGCATTAATGGACGCATTTTCTAATCTTGCAGATGAGTTTGGTTTGATCGTTGAAATTAGAATTGTGCCAGCATTTATTGAAATGGATTCTTAATCATAAATAGAGTTAATATTGAATTTGAAAAATGGATTAAAAGCAGACAAATACGGAAATAAGCGTTGGTATAAAAACGGCAAATGGCATCGAGAAGATGGCCCTGCCGTTGAAGAAAATAACGGAACATATTTTGAATATTGGCTTGATGGAAAGAAGCTTAATTTTCCGACTGATATTAGATTAACAAAAGAGCAGATGGAATTATATATTACTTTTATGTGAGGAATACTGAATGCAAACAATACAAATTAATAATTATGATGCGAAGTTAACAGATAGGAAACATTCTGTTTGGGTAAAAAATACTATTGTAGATGATTATATTGATGTCGGCGAAATTGTATCGGTTGTAGGGATTGATATAGACATAGATTTGCAAGGGCTTTCATATGCGTATGCTCGTGTTAAAAGACATTTGCCATCTGATACACAAGGCTTACCCGCTGGAGAAGAATGGTTCTTAGGCCCAATTAAACCTTCTCCTGCCGTAGCTGTACAGCAACCTATTTATTGGCTTATCGCCGCCGGTTATTTGAGATTTAATTCGTCTCAATTGGATGGGTGCGTTTGTATTAGTTGCGGATCTTGGTCGCATCAAGCAAGTTCCAATCAAATTGATGGTAGTTTTATTTGTTATTCTTGTCGTAAACCATAAACAAAAAGAGGTTGATTAAAATGAAAAAGGCTGTTGGCTGCGGAATTATTATTGCTGGAATGATTGTTTCATCTTCTGCTTTGGCGGCAGATAAGACAGAACCAAGGCATCGATGGGTTGGCATGCAGATGGACGTTGGGGTTCCAGATGGAGCTGCACTTGGGCTTGTATTGCGACCAATCCCATTCCATAAGTATGATTGGTTGCATGTAGGCGTTTCCGGAACCTACAATGTTCTTGCTCCTGGAATTAGGGTAGGCGCAACATTCGATCCAATTAAGTTTCCTGTAGCCCCAACGCTCACGGCTGAATATGGGCATGCGTTCGAAGGTAAGGTTCCTGGCGTTGACAAATCACCTGGCGTTAGTTATGATTATACTAACCTTCATCTTGGCTTGGAATTTGGAAACCGGGATACGTTTAGGTTCTTCTTGCGTGGCGGAGTTTCATATCTAAATGTTAATACATCAGGATTTCAAGAAACTATGAGCAATAAAGATGTGGCAATTGGAAATCCATCATTTACCGCTCGTGTCGCTCCCACTGCTAAACTCGGGTTCTCCCTTTACTTTTGATAGGTGATAAAATGAAAAATATTTTTGCTCTAATTGGTTTGTTTACTATTTCATGCGTTTCCGCTACAGCATCTGATGATATTACAAAAACACAGGAGTTTACGTTCACAGGGGCTCCGGTTGGATTACCAGGATTTGACCAAACAATTGACCAATCAATTCCGGTAGATGTTCATGAGGCTCTTCAATCTTTAAAGGATATTGGAGATGTTAATCTTTCTATTTTAAGTAATAGCCTCTCGGGGGATCTTGCCTGGGTTCATCACGTAAAGCTAACGGTGTCAACCAAAGATAAGCCAGATCTGCTTTTGTCAGATATGGATGTTCAAGCAACGACATCGGTCAACGTGCCTTTTCTTGTTGGCGGAAATGAATTGGCTGATTATCTTGGGTCTGGAGAGACTAACTTTCATTTTTGGATGACCGGTTCAGTTCCAGTCGGCGATGTAAAGATGACGCATACAATTGCTCTTCACGCAGATGTTTCAGTAGAAAAAAGTTTATCTGATCTTAAAAAGTAAAGGCGACATCATGCTATGTATAAGGTAGCAGCATTTGGGCTATCATTAATTCTAATCCATTTTTTTATGGATTGGTTATTGGATAATAATAAACAAGACAAAAAACAAAACAGTGTAGTCTATGTATGCGGGTTTGTTCCAATATTGTTGAGTATGCATTTGGCTTGGCGATTTTTTATTGCAGATATTTTATTACTTTTTATAGTTTATTTTATTTCAATAAATCGTCGACAAGCCATTTTATTATTTATATTTTTGTTGTTGATAATAGGAATTACGTTATGTGAAACGCCATAAAGAAAAGCTTTTTGAACCTTACCCCCCCTTAATGCTTTAGATTGGGCTTATTCAGTGAAGTTGAACCTAATACAGAAACTATTATTGTAATTTGGCCAATGTTAAAAAGTCAAGCCCCTCAAGTTATTAAAAAACTTCAAACATTAA
>Ga0315291_10000393_pt1 | contig 57403 bp, 45 predicted proteins | sample YL17G12_20_MG_FD_203070 | JGI IMG/M metagenome (GOLD analysis project Ga0315291, IMG submission 203070) | Sediment microbial communities from Yellowstone Lake, YNP, Wyoming, USA - YL17G12_20 | ecosystem: Environmental > Aquatic > Freshwater > Lake > Sediment | place: USA: Wyoming | collected... | reverse complement strand
CAAGTTCCACCACGAGCCTCCTTGCTCCACGGGTTTTTCCTTCAACACGCCCATGGTGCGGGAGACTCGTTTTGTTTTACAGAGGCTCGCGTAAACCTCTGCCAATAGTGCGAAAGTCGAACTTAGAGCGCCTATCAGAACCCCGCCCGCAAGGGCGGGGCCGCCCTGGCCCGCCACTGGCGTGGCGGGTTCTGTTAGGAGGTCTTCGCGCATGGACGTTGACTTGCCGATAACTCAGTGCCCGGCACAGTTGACAGGCGGTTTGGGTGTGTGTATAGTCATTGGACTTCGGCGACTCCGTGCCGATCCCGTTGGACTGAAAAGACTTACGGTGCGCAGTCCGCCGTGCTCTACCCCGGTTGGGAACGCGGAATTGGCGAAAAAACTCCCCCAAAAGACGTCACGCAACTCCAAACCGAAGAAACGACCGATTCCTTCTGGTAAGCGTTCGTCTGGGGCCCCGGTGGTACGTTCCAAGCCCCGGAAGAGCGCCACCGCCGCCGCAGCTTCCAAAGTGACTGTCGCCGCCCGCGCCAAGCCGATTCCTCGCCCGCCGGCCAAGGCGAGCGGTGTCAACCAGCCCGTCCGAGTCAAGGCCACGATCCGGCGTCCGGTCCCGGAAGCGCGCGGCTCCGGCGACCCAGCCCCGAACTTGCGGGTCGAGACGTTCCTCTCGCCCCACGACGTCGAGCAGTTTCGCTTCATGCTGCTGGAAAAGCGGGCCGAGATCCTGGGCGATGTCTCCACCTTGCATAACGAGGCGCTCGACAAGGATCGCCGGGATGCCGCCGGCGACCTATCCAGCATGCCGATCCACATGGCCGACCTCGGCAGCGACAACTACGAGTTGGAGTTCACCCTGGGGTTGATCGAGGGCGAGCGGGTCATCCTCCGGGAGATTGATGAAGCCCTGGAGCGGATTCGGCAAGGCACCTACGGAGTGTGCCTGGCCACCGGCAAGCCGATCGGCAAGGCCCGGCTTAAAGCCAAGCCGTGGGCCAAGTATTGCTACGAGTACACCCTGGCCCAGGAACAGGGTCAGGCGCGCAGGTTTTAGCGCCTTGTCCTCCCACGTACCCCCGCAACCGGCGGCGCCTCGTGACGAGATCGGCCCGGCCCACCGCCGGCGCTCGGAGGCTTCCGGTCCAGCCCGTCCCCCTGCTGCGCTCCGTGACCCGGCCTCGCACCTGCGGCTGTGGAGCGTTGTCGTCTTTGGCCTCGCGGTCGACCTGTGGACGAAGCAGTGGGCGTTTCAGACGCTGCGCCAAGGCGGCCATCGGGCGCTCATTCCCGGCGTGCTCGAGCTCCGTACCACCCTGAACCCTGGGGCGCTGTTCGGCATCGGGGCCGGGAGAACCGAGGTTTTCCTGATCGCCTCCGTGCTGGCCCTCGTCCTCGTCGTGTGGATGTTCGCGCAGTGCCCGCGACAGCGCTGGCTGACGCACATCGCGCTCGGCGCGATCCTGGCTGGCGCGCTGGGGAACATGTATGACCGCGCGTTTGTGGACCTGGTCGCGTATCCGCTCCAAACACCCAATGCCGCGCTCGTCAGGTACTATGTGCCGGAGGACAGTCCGGACGGCCAATGGGTTCTGCTGCGCGAGTACCCGCCCACCGCGGAGCAAACGCCACGCAGGGTGCCGTGTGCTGTGGCGGAGCGGCTCTCGCCGCCGGTCGGCTACGTGCGGGACTTCATCAAGATTCCCACCTGCTGGTTCGGCGACCGCGAGCTGTGGCCCTGGGTGTTCAATGTGGCGGACATGCTGCTGGTCGCCGGGGTGGTCATTTTGGCGTTGCGGTTGCTGCACGACCGCAAGTCACAGACGGACACCGGGTCCGAGCCGCGGACGGCGGTGAGCGGTTGACTCGCCGCAGGGATGCGTGCTGCGATCCCGTTTCCCGGCCAAGCGGAGCTTGACGCGGAGCGGCCGAGGCCGTAACGTGCTGATGTGCGCCGGGGCGTGGCGCAGTCTGGCTAGCGCGTCTGCATGGGGTGCAGAAGGTCGCAGGTTCGAGTCCTGTCGCCCCGAATGTTTCCCGCCTGCTGCCTCCGGCTGGGTCGGAGGGCCGCGTACCTGCTGGTCTGCGGCCGGATCCCGGCCCTCATGCCGTCGCCGCCGGTGCGGGCCGGTGGCGCGTTCCGCCCAATCGGGTAGAATCCATTTTTAGCGCAACTTACATGTGGATCGGTTGCTGGCAGGAGGGCGGACGTTGCCTTGCGACGTCTCCAGAGAACGGTTGTGGAGCTGGATCGACCGCAGCGCCCCCGAACTGGAGGCGCATCTGGCCCAGTGCCCGCAGTGTCGGGCGCTGGCCGACCAATACCGCACGGGCATCAGCGCCGTGTCCGCGGGCTGCATGTCTGCCGCCGTCCCCCTGCCGGACAAGATCGGCTCGTACGTCATTACCGGCTTACTCGGCGAAGGCGGCCAAGCGTTGGTGTACAAGGCCGAGCAGCAAACGCCGCGGCGGGCCGTGGCGCTGAAGGTACTCAAGGGCGGGCGCTGCGTCGGCCAGCAAGATGTCCGGCACTTCCAGCGCGAGATTCAGACGCTGGCGGCATTGAGTCACCCCGGGATCGCCACCATCTATGAAGGCGGCCGGACGGCGGAAGGGCAATACTTCTTCGCGATGGAGCTGATCGACGGCGTGCCGCTCGACGTGTACGTCCGCGAGCACAAGCTGCCACTGCGGGAGCGCCTGGAGCTGTTTTGCAAGGTCTGCGAAGGCGTGCAGTACGCCCACGAGCGCGGCGTGATTCACCGCGATTTGAAGCCGGCGAATATTCTCGTGGTGGAAGAAGGCACGGAGGCACGGAGGCACGAAGGCACGAAGGGGAGCATCGGCGTCTCGCCGGTATTCGGCGTCTCACCGGTATTCGGCGTCGGGCAACCCAAAATCCTGGATTTCGGGCTGGCCCGGCTGCTGAACACGGACGTGACACTCACGCAGACGGCGACGCAGACCGGCCAGATCATGGGCACGCTGCGGTACATGAGCCCGGCCCAGGCCCGCGGGAATCAGGACGAGATCGACGAGCGCACCGACCTCTACTCACTCGGCGTGATCCTGTACGAGCTGCTGACCGACCGGCGGCCCTATGAGCTAAGCAATGTCGTCCCCGACGCCGTCCGCACGATCTGCGAGATGCCGCCGCGCCGGCCCAGCAGCACGCTGGGGCCGGACGGACGCGCCGGTCTTTTGCACGGCCGTTCGCAGGACGAAGGTGCTTACACTCAACGGCATGACCGCAAACGACGTGTTCCGCATGGCGAGCGCATCAAGCACCTGGGCATCGAAGAAGTTGTCATCGCGTACCGCTCGCCCTGGCAGAATCCGTGCGTGGAACGCCTGATCGGCTCGATCCGGCGCGAGTGCCTGGATCGCGTGATCGTGTTCAATGAGGCACACCTCCATCGTAACCGTCCGGCGAACCCCGTCTTCAATTCGATGATCGGCGTGGGCACCATGTCTCCGTGACAAGCGGAGACAGCTATGGGGCGCGGCACGCGACGGGATCTGAAGAAGGAAGCGTTCTGGCGACGGATGCTGCGGGGGCAGGCGGGCAGCGGGCTCTCGGTCCGGGCCTGGTGTCGCAAACATGATACGCGGGAGTCCGCGTTCTACTGGTGGCGGACGCAACTGGCCCAGCGGGACGCAGCCGCGCCGCAGTTCGTGCCGGTACGCGTGACGGCGGAGTCGTCCACCGTCGCGCCCACCGGGCGGATTGAGATCGTCCTGGCCAGGGACTGCCGCGTGCACGTGGTGGGGCCGGTGGATCGGCAGGCCTTGGCTGACGTGCTGGCGGTGCTGGCCGGCGCACCCGGCGCAGCCCCGGAGGAGGATGGCGTGCGGCCACGCATGCGGGAGGCGCGGGGATGCTGAGGCTGCCCAGCCTGGGGGAACTCGATCAGGGTCTGGCGGTGCGCATCTATCTGTGCACGGCGCCGACCGACATGCGCAAGGGCTTCGACACCCTGGCCGCGCTGGTGCGCGAGTCTCTTGGGCACGATCCGCTGTCCGGGCACCTCTTCCTGTTCGTGGGGCGTAATCGAGACCGGCTCAAGTTGCTGTACTGGGATGCGGACGGATTTGCCGTGTGGTACAAGCGCCTCGAGGAAGGCACGTTTCGCCTGCCGGCGGCGAAGAACACCGGCGCCAGCGTGGAGCTGAAGGCCAGCGAGCTGGCCATGCTGCTGGCGGGTATCGACCTGACCAGCATCAAGCGTCAGCGCCGCTTCGCGCTGCGGCCGTGAAGCCGCATCCTAGAGATTCGAGGATTTCCGCTAACGCGCGCGCTGCGGTAGAGTCTACCTCAGCGTGACCCCGGACGGTTCCGATTCCCCTGTTTCCCTGGCGCGTCAACTCCTCCAGCTCCAGCAGGAGAATGAACTGCTGCGCGCCGAGCGGCAGCAACTCCTGGAGCAGCAGAAACACAAAGACCGCACGATCGACCAACTGCAGCACCAGCTCCAGTATTTGCTGCGGCGGCTCTACGGGCGTTCCGCCGAGAAGATCGATCCGAAGCAGATGCAACTTTTCCAGACGCTGCTGAACCAACTGGCCCCGCCGACGCTCGCACCGGCGTCCACGCCCGAGACCGCCTCCCCAGCGGCCTCCCGTTCGACCAGCGGCCACGGTCGCCGGCGTCTGCCGGCGGACCTGCCGCGGCAGAAGGTGATTCACGATCTGCCGGAAGAGCAGAAGCCCTGTCCGTGCTGTGGGCAGATGCGGCACGTGATCGGCCAGGAAGTCAGCGAGCAACTCGACTTCGTGCCGGCCAAGCTGACGGTCATCGAGCACGTGCGGCTCAAGTACGCCTGCCCGGCCTGTGAAGCCCAGGCCGCGGAGACCCGCCCACAGATCAGGACGGCGGAAAAGCCGCTGTCGCCGATCGAGAAGGGGCTGGCCGCGCCGGGGCTGCTGGCCTACGTCATCGTGAGCAAGTACGGCAATCATCTCCCGCTGCACCGGCTGGAGCGCATCCTGGAGCGGCACGGGATCGAGATCGCGCGCTCGACGCTGTGCGACTGGGCGGCCCAGTGCGCCGACGTGCTCCGGCCGCTTTATGACCTGATGGTGAAGCGCGCCCTCCAATCCAAGGTCATCCACACCGACGACACCCCAGTCGACGTGCTGGACCGCAACCGCACGCAGACGCGCACCGGGCGGTTCTGGGTCTACTTGGGTGACCCCAACCATCCGTTCACCGTCTTTACGTACACGCCCAGCCGCAGCCGCGACAGACCCCAGGAATTCCTGAAAAACTGAAGCGGGTATCTACAGGCCGACGCCTTCGGCGGCTACGACGGCATCTACGCCGGCCAGGTCGGCGGACATGTGACGGAGGTCGCTTGCTTGGCGCATGCCCGCCGCAAGTTCTACGAAGCCCGCACGAGCGCCGCCGCGGTCAGCACCCAGGCGCTGGCCTACATCCGGCTGCTGTATGACGTGGAGGACGCGGCGAAGGAACAGTTCCAGCAGCAGAGCCGAAACGCGGCGGAACAGACGCCAGCACCGGACAGCGCGACGCCGCCGCATGTCAGGGGGCGCTCAGACCCAGCCACTCGGAGGCGCCTGAAAACCAGCCACCTTGAGGAAGGAGAAGTTCGCCATACACCGTGTCTGGCGGGTGGCCGCCGGTGGAGGCGCGGCATGGCGAACACGCTCAAGATGGCCGAGGTTTACGCGATTCACGCTCTGCTGGAGCGGGGCTGGTCCCGGCGGCGCATTGCGCAGGTGCTGGGCATCGACCGCGAGACGGTCACGCGCTACGCCCGGCTGGCGGCGGCGGCACCGGGCGGGGCGCCTCCCGGGGCGCCACTCGGCTGCGGGCCGCCAAAACCAGCCACGGCGCCTCCCGGGTCCGAGCCTGACGGCAGCGGGGTTTACGAGCGGGAGCCGGGCTCAAACCCAGCCAGCGAGGCGCCTCCCGGGTCCGCGGCAACTGGAGCCACCTGGGCAACGCCACGGATGCCGAGGATGCCGCGCAAGCCATTTTCTGCAAGGCACTTGCGGCGAAGGACGTGCCGGACAACTTCCGCGCCTGGCTCTACAAGATCGCGCGTTGTCACTGCCTGGATGCCCTTCGGCGTCGTGGCCGGCGTCGAGACGCGCACAGGTTGCCCGCAGACTCGCGCATGGAAGAGGACCAGACCGGCGTACTCACGCGGCTGGTCAGGCAGGAGCAACGCTCGCGCATCATGCACCTGGTCCGCGCCATGCCTGCCGACCAGCGTGAAGTGCTCTGCCTGCGCTACGTGGATGGTCTCTCGCGGGCTGAAATCGCCTACGTGCTGGAGAGTCCAGAGGCCGTCGTGAAATCCCGCCTGTTCGAGGGGCTGGAGAAGCTCCGCGAGCACACGTCCCTGCTGGACAACCCCTGACGCCGACCGGGGCCCAGTGCCGCTACTGAAAGTTCATCAGGTCGTCACCCGTGCCAAACCGGCCGTCCTTGCCCGGGCTCCACAAGAGGAAGGTGTCCCGCTTGGTCGGCGTGACCACGGCCTTCTGGGCGCCTTGAAGGCCATACGTGGTCTCAAAAGCCTGCTTGTTCATGACGTAGTACGCGAACGAGAGCGTGTGGTCCTTGATGTCGTCATGCTGCGCCGTCGGATCGGTCTGCCAGGCCGCCGGGCCGAAGGTCAGCTTGTGCTTGCCACCTCCGAAATCCCACGGATCCAGGCCGGGCTCGGCCCCCCCATCCTCGGTGGTGAGACCTGTGAAGAGCGCGTTGTCCCGCCATTCGTAGATGCCGGGACAGTTCGGATCGTCCGTCCAGGTCGTCAGGGTTGCGCTGGCAGTGTCCGCGTACCGGGAATCCGCCGCATAGTAGCAGATCGGCGTGCCGTACGCGTCCACAAACACCCAGTTGGTCCACTTCGGGGCCGTGCCGCTCGAATCATCCACCGGCGACCCGGGCAGGTCGCGCGGCGGCTTCACCGCCGCATCGGGGATGTACGGCCCGCTCCGCGCCAACGGCTGCGTCAGCACGTCCGGCCAACCGGTATCCCCCGGCTTGCCGTACCAGAGCTTCTGGCCCCAGCCGTCCTCCCCCGGAACCGACTCATCCCACACTTTCGGCACGCTTCGCTTGGCGACATAGCCGTCCAGGTTTTTGCCCATCAGGTAGCGCACCAACCACTGCGCGCCGAAGATCTGCTCGCTGCCGAGCGCGCTGCCGTTGCCCTCGGCCGTCGGATCGTCGCCCGCCTTGGACGACGGGTAGTTATTGCCGCGGCATTCTTCTTCGTTCTCCGTTCTGAACATCTCCAGGCCGTCGCCGAGGGACTTCATCGTGCCCTTGGTCTTGATGTTCTTGGCCGATTCGCGCGCCTTCGACAGCGACGGGATAAGGATGGCGATGAGCAGGCCAATGATGGCGATGACGGTAAGCAGCTCGATCAGCGTGAAGCCGCCACATGGCCGGGGACGTTGGTTGACTTTGTTGAGATAGCGCAGGTTCATGGACTCACCGCGTACAGGGGCCGGCAGCGTCTCACTGAGGACAGCCCGTCCCGGCGGACAACTGCCGAACCTCAACAACACTTATGACCAGCCGAAGGTGCCTGGCCAAGGCGTCGCCCTGTGGGCTCCCAGACAACTTCTGCCCAACTCCGCTGCTGGGCCATTCGACTATTATTGTACTGGCTCGCCTGCTCGCGCCGACCCCGATTTTCACATTCTTTTCCGCCCATGCTGGCCGCTGACCGGCCGCGCTGCGATTCGCCCCCAGAGGGCGGCAAAAAGGGCACAGGCACCTCGCTCGAGGGCGTTGCTCGGTGCCGGAAGCGGGTCAGGCTGGGAACCAGTCCCCTTTTTCAACAGCCGCAATGTCCCTTTTTTGTCTGTCCACGCCACGCGGACCTTTGCCGGCGGCGACGATATGATTCAGCAGCACAAATGCCGCGGCGACCGGCCGGCAGCACGCAGCAGCCGAAGCGCCTCACGGTCGTGATGCCCCGGGCTGGCGGCACGCTACGGAGTCGACCCATGTCCCAGGAGACTGGTCCGCCAAAGCCTCCGGCGCCGTCCATCGCCCGCCGCGCGTGGTGGCTTTTTGAGATTCTCAACGTCCGGCTACGGTTCATCTTCCTGATGGTGCTGGTCGGGTTCGTCGTTGGCTATTGGGAGAACATCACCAACCATGCGGACCGCTGGCTGCGCCCCGCCCGGGCCCCGGAGCTCGTGACGGCGGAGGAGATCGAGTACTACTGCCCGATGCACCCCAGCGTCATCCGGTCCGAGCCGGGAAATTGCCCGATCTGCGGGATGCCGCTGTCCAAGCGGCCCAAGTCGGCCCAGGTCGCGCTGCCCGAAGGTGTTCTGGGCCGGCAGGAGCTGACGCCCTTGCAGGTCCGCCTGGGCCGCATCGGGACCACGCCGGTCGAGTACCGCCTGCTCAGCCGCGAGATTCGCACGGTCGGCATTGTCGATTACGATGAGACGCGGCGCGCGTTCATCGCCGCGCGCATCAAGGGCCGCATCGACAAGCTGCTGGTCAACTATGTCGGGCAGTACGTGAAGCAGGGTGACCCACTGGTCTGGATCTACAGCCCGGAGCTGCTGACCGCCCAGCAGGAACTGCTCGTGGCGCACCGGCAACTGAGCGTTCAGACCGAATCCGGCGGCCTGGGACAGGCGACGAGCCGCTCAATTTACGAGGCCGCCCGCCAGAAGCTCATCTTGTGGGGCATCACCGAAGACCAGGTCGACCAGATTCTCCAGCGCGGCACGCCGGAGACCCACCTCACCATCTACTCGCCCATCAGTGGCTTTGTGACCGACAAGAAGGTCTTGGAGGGCCACTACGTCAACGAGGGCGACGATCTTTACACGATTGCCGATCTCAGCCGCGTCTGGATGCAGGCCAAGGTGTTTGAGGATGAGAGCGCCGGCGTCGAGGTCGGCACGGCGGTGGAGGTCACCTGTACGGCGTATCCGAACGAGATGTTTGCTGGCCGCATCACGTTCATCGCCTACGAAGTCGACCCCGCGACGCGGACGGTCGCCGCCCGCGTGGACATCGTCAACCCGGACTTCGAGCTCAAGCCGGGCATGTATGCGCAGGCGGTGATCCGTGTCCCGGTCGGCAAGGTCACCGAGGCCGAGCCGCCGACGGCAACCGCGGCCGCCGCGACTCAACCCGCGGGGCCCGCCGCACTCAGCACCGACGGCGTGACGAAAGCGTATCTGGCGCTCACCGCCGCGTATGCCCAGGACCGCACCGATCCCGCCGCTGCGACGGAGCTGAGCCAGCGGGCCAAGACGCTCGCGACCGAGGCTCGTGGCGCGCTGAGCCTGCACGCGGCGGCGGTGGCCGAGCAGGCCGCGCAGCTAGCGGGCAAGGAGCTGTCGGCGCAGCGCGGCGTGCTGAAGGCGCTGAGCACCGCGATGGTCGCGCTGCTGCGGGCGCAGCCGGCCGGGCGGCTGCTGTACGTGGCCCACTGCCCGATGGTCAACGCGGACTGGATTCAGGATTCCGACACGATCTTGAACCCCTACATGGGGCGCGAGATGCCCAAGTGCGGCATGGTGACTGAGACCGTCAAGCCCACGGCGGTCGTTGAGAATGAGCGCTTTGCGACCGGGTACTTCTGCCCGATGACACCGAACCGGCTGTACGACAAACCGGAGCTGTGCCCGATCGACAAATTCCCGTTCAAGTACGTGAAACTGGAAAAGGTGCTGGCGGTGCCCGCGGCGGCCGTTATTAACACGGGCACGCGGCACATCGTGTATCGGGAGTCGGCGCCGGGCGTCTTTGAGATGCTCGCGGTGCAGGTGGCCCCGCGGGCGGGCGAGTTCTATCCGGTGCTGGCGGGTCTTCAGCCGGGCGAGCGCATCGCCACGCAGGGAGCGTTCCTGGTCGATGCGGAGAATCGCCTGAATCCCGCGGCGGCCGCACAGTACTTCGGCGCCAGCGGCGGCCCGCAACAAGGCGGAGCACTCGGTGGTCACCAGCATTAAGACGTTGCAGCCGAACTGTAGCGCCGGCCCCCCGTGGCCGGCGTCGAGTGTCGGAAACCCCCGGGCTTCTACGTCGGCCACGGGGGGCCGACGCTACAAGAGCTGTTGATGATTCCGCGTCTGATCGAATACTGCGTTCGCAACCGCTTCATCGTGATCCTGTTGACGGCGGTGCTCGCGGTATGGGGCGTCTACTGTGTGTTGAAGACTCCCATCGACGCGATTCCCGATTTGTCCGAGAACCAGGTCATCGTCTTCACCGACTGGATGGGCCGTTCACCCCAGGAGATCGATGACCAGATTACCTACCCGTTGTCGGTGAACTTGCAGGGGCTGGCCGGCGTGAAGTCGATCCGCTCGGCCAGCGAGTTCAACTTCTCCATGATCGACATCATCTTCGAGGACAACACCGATTTCTACTTCGCGCGCACGCGCGTCCTGGAGCGGCTCAGCCTGGCCAACACGTTCCTGCCGCCGGACGTGGTGCCGTATCTCGCGCCGGATGCGACCGCGCTGGGGCAGATCTTCTGGTACACCGTCGAAGGCGACGGCTACAGCATCGCCGACCTGCGCGCCATCCAGGACTGGTACGTGCGCTACCAGCTCTACGTGTCCGGCGTCGCCGAGGTCGCCAGCGTCGGCGGGTTTGTCCGCGAATACCAGATCGACGTCGATCCCGACAAGCTGCGCGCCTACGACATTTCGCTGGGCTCCGTGTACAGCGCCGTCGCCGGCAGCAACATCGCCGTCGGCGGGAAGGTCTTCATCGAGGCCAACGCCGAGTACCTGATTCGCGGCGTCGGCTGGCTCCGCGGCATCGCCGACCTGGAGAACGTCGTCGTCGCGGAACGCAACGGCGTCCCGATCTACGTCCGCCAGCTCGCCGCCGTGCAGCTCGGCCCGCAGTATCGCCGCAGCATGTTGGAGAAGAACGGCGCGGAAGCCACGGGCGGCGTGGTGATGATGCGCTATGGCGAGAACCCGCTGGCGGTGACGCGCGCGATCAAGCAGCGGATCGAGCAGCTTCAGGCCGGCCTGCCGGCGGGCGTGCGGATCGTGCCGTTCTACGACCGCACGCGGCTGATCGAGGGCGCAATCCACACCCTGTCGGGGACGCTGCGCGAAGAGCTCATCATTGCCACGCTTGCGATCCTGTTGATTCTCACGCACGTGCGCAGCGCGTTTGTGGTCTGTAGTACGCTGCCGCTCGCTGTCCTCGTCGCGTTCATTCTGATGTACTACCTGAAGATCCCCAGCAACATCATGTCGCTGTCGGGCATCGCGATTTCGATCGGCATCCTCGTCGATGCCGCGGTGGTCATGGTCGAGAACGCGACCCACGAGCTGACGCGCCACTTCGGCCACGACCGAGTCCGCGGCGACACGACGGAGATCGTCGTGCAGTCGTGCCGGCTGGTCGGCAAGCCGATCTTCTTCGCCGTCGTCATCATGCTGATCTCCTTCCTGCCGGTGTTCGCGCTGGGCGGCCAGGAAGGCAAGATGTTCCATCCGCTGGCGTTCACCAAGAGCTTTGCGATGATCGGGGTCGCGCTGCTCGCGGTGACGTTCGTGCCGGCCATGATCCCGATCTTCATCAAGGGGCGGTTGCGGAGCGAGGAAGACAACTGGATTGTCCGCAGCTTCATCAACATCTACAAGCCGGTGCTGACGTGGCTGATGCAGGTGCCTGCGGCCGGCCTGTGGTTCATGGCCTTCCTCTTCATCATTGGGGCCGGGCTCGTGGGCAGCCGGGGGCTGTTCCTGACTGTCCTGGCGGTCGCGCTCTTCTTCGGCTGTGTCTTCTTTCGGCGGCTGCACAGCAAGACGATCGCGTTCGTCCTGCTCGGCGCCACGGCCCTGTGGGCCTGGCATTTTCCCAAGCTCGGCCGCGAGTTCATGCCGCCGCTCGACGAGGGCAGCATTCTGGACATGCCGGTGACGGTGCCGCGTGTCTCGATCGCGCAGGCGGGCGACGACATCCGTGTGCGCGACGCCGTGATGCGCGGTTTTCCGGAGGTGGACCAGATTGTCGGCAAGGCGGGCCGGGCCGACACGCCGACCGACCCCTCCGGGATCGACATGGTCGAAACCATCGTCACATTGCGGCCCAAGGACTGGTGGCCCAAGCGCAAGGTCCAGTACAACGACGCGCTGGCGGAGGCCCGCGGGCTGGTGACGGAGCTGCAGGACCACGGGTTCCTCCCCGCCGGCCTGAAGCCCGACGACGCGCACACGCTCGCCAACAGCGCTACCATGGACGCGCTCGCTGCCTTCGACCGCACGATGCGCGACTTTGTCCGGGCCCGGCAGGTCGAGTACGAGGCCCCGCTCGCACGCAAGCTCGTGCTGGCCACGGTACACGACCTGCTGGAGGTCTTTCGCCGCAAGGGCGAGCTCCGAATGGACCCGGCCGCCGCGCAGATGGATCAACTCGCCGACCCGCTCGCCCAGGACCACGGGCGCCTGCTCGTGGAAGTCCCACGCCCGGAAGAGATGACCCGGCTGATCGAAGCGGCGACGGAACGCCTGGCCGCCCTGGGGATTGTCGAGAAGAAGCCGGACCTCCTGCTTTTGCCTTCGTCGGCCTGGACGCAGATCAAGGACGCAGTCCTTACTGCGCTGGGCGGCGAGAAAGATACTCTTTCCGGCGTCCTGTTCCCGCGCTTTGAGCGGCGGCTGAATGACGAGTGGGTCGCGCGGCTGAAGGTGCTCAACTGGGAGATCGAGGACCGCGCCGCGGGCACGCTGCTCTGGCCGCTGCTCGATGCCCTGCGTACGCAGGCGACCGCCGCCGGCCAGCTCGGCAGGCCGCTGGCGGAGGACGACCTACGGGCGATCCTCGCCGCCCGCGAGCCGGACGTGCGCCGCCGGCTCTTTCTGTGGCACAAGCTCAAGACCGACCTGGTCAAGGAGATGGACAGCGAGCTCCGGATGCCGGGCTGGGGCAACATCTGGACGCAGCCGATCATCAACCGCGTGGACATGCTCGCCACCGGCGTGCGCACCATGATCGGCGTCAAGGTCTACGGGCCACGCCTCGCGGACGTGACCGAGGAAGTCGTCGTGGACGGCGTCAAGAAGACCGTCGTCCAGGAGCGTGGCATTCAGGGCGTGTCCGACCAGGTCGCCGCCGTGCTGCGCGGCGTCCGCGGCGCGGTCGACGTTTTCCCCGACCAGATCGTCGGCCGCAGCTACCTGCAAATCGACATCGACCGGGCGAAGGCGGCCCGCTACGGCGTCAATGTCGCGGACATCCAGGAGGCGATCGAGATGGCCGCCGGCGGCAAGACCGCCACGCTGACCGTGGAGGGGCGGCAACGTTTTCCCGTGCGCGTGCGTTACGCCCGCGATTTCTGGCAAACGGAGGAAGCGCTGCGGCGAATCCTGGTGACCGGGCGGCGCGGCAGCGCACCGCCGGCCGCCGCTGCGGGAACGATGGGCGCTGCGTCGCCGGCCATGCCCGGCGGTGAGATGTACCAGATTCCGATCACCGAGGTGGCCGACATCCAGGTGACGGAGGGGCCGAGCGTCATCAAGAGCGAGAACGGGATGCTGCGCGCGTACGTGCAGCTCAACGTGCGCGACCGCGACATCGTCGGGTTTGTGGAAGAGGCGCAGCAGGCGGTCGCCTCGCAGGTCAAGCTCCCGCCGGGGTTCTACCTGGAATGGAGCGGCCAGTTTGAGCACCAGGTCCGGGCGCGAAAGACGCTGCAGGTGATCTTCCCCCTGGTGGTGCTGCTGATCTTCGTCATTCTGTACATGACCTTCAACGACGTACGCGACGCGCTGCTGATCATCCTCGCCGTACCGGGCGCGCTCGTCGGCGGCGTGATCTTCCAAAGCCTCTTTGGCTTCAACTTCAGCGTCGCGGTGTGGGTCGGGTACATCGCCTGCTTCGGCATGGCGACCCAGACCGGCATCGTCATGCTCGTGTACCTGCACGACGCCATCCGCACCCGCGGCGGCCTGGAGAAAATCGGTTCGCTCGGTGAGTTGAAGGACGCGATCATCACGGGGGCGGTCCATCGGCTGCGGCCCAAGCTGATGACCGAGGGCGTGGCGATCGTCGGCCTGATGCCGATGCTGTGGGCCACCGGCGTCGGCGCCGAGGTGATGAAGCCCATGGCCGCGCCGGTCCTCGGCGGGCTGCTGGTCGCGGACGAGGTCATCGACCTGCTGATCCCCGTCGTGTTCAACTGGTACCAGGCACGGCGTTGGCGGCGTCTGCATCCGTCGCTCTAACTCAGCCCGCGCAAGGCTGCGCTGCAATCCGAGGCCCAAGCGCTTGACGTCACGCCGCCACGCCCCCAACTTACCCGCTCGCGGGACTGTATCCGGGACGCGGGTTCCGTCGAGGCACATCCATGCAACTGAATTCGCTCGACTGGCTCATCGTGGTAGCCAGCCTGGTGGTCGGGTTTGCGCCGGCGATCTTCTTCGCACGCCGCGCGGGAAAGGGCACGGCCGAGTTCTTCGCCTCCGGGCGGGCGGCGCCGTGGTGGCTCATCGGCACCTCGATGGTCGCCACGACGTTCAGCACCGACACGCCGAACCTCGTGACCGACTTCGTGCGCAGCAAGGGCGTGGCCTACAACTGGGCCTGGTGGTCGTTCCTGCTGACCGGCATGCTGACCGTGTTCTTCTATGCCCGGCTGTGGCGGCGCTCCGGCGTGCTGACGGACCTCGAGTTCTATGAGCTGCGCTACTCCGGCCGGTCCGCAGCCTTCGTGCGCGGCTTTCGCGCCATCTACCTTGGTCTGTTCTTCAACTGCGCGATCATGGCCACGGTCACGCTGGCGGCGGCGAAGATCGCCAACGTCATGCTGGGCTGGGAGCGCATTCAGACGGTCGTCGTCTGCACGCTGATCTGCATTGTGTTCGCCGCCCTGTCGGGCCTCTGGGGCGTGCTGACCACCGACCTGCTCCAGTTCGTGATCGCGATGACCGGCGTCATCGCGGCGGCGTATTTCGCCCTCCAGCAACCGCAGGTGGGCGGGCTGGCCGGGCTGCTCAGCAAGCTCGATCCCGCCACGCTGAACATGCTGCCGGACTTCAATAACTGGGACCTCACGCTGAGCGTGCTCATCATCCCCGTGACGATTCAGTGGTGGTCCGTCTGGTACCCCGGTGCCGAGCCGGGCGGCGGCAGCTACATCGCTCAGCGCATGCTGGCCGCTCGCACGGAGAAAGACGCGCTGGCCGGCACGCTCTGGTTCAACCTCGCCCATTACGCTTTGCGGCCCTGGCCGTGGATCATCGTCGCGCTCGCATCCATGTTGGTCTTCCCGACGCTCGGCGATATCAAGAAAGCGCTGCCGCACGTCAGCGATGACCTGATCGGCAACGATCTGGCGTATCCGGCGATGCTCACGCTGTTGCCGCACGGCTTTCTGGGGCTGCTGGTGGCGGCGCTGCTGGCGGCCTACGTGTCCACGATGTCTACGCACCTGAATTGGGGCGGCTCGTACCTGGTACACGACTTCTACCGCCGGTTCATTCGGAGCGACGCCTCCGAGCGGCACTACGTGTGGGTCTCGCGGCTCCTGACCGCCGGGCTCATGCTGCTGGCTGCGGCGCTCATGTTCCTGCTGACGACCGCGGGCGAGGCGTTCAACCTGCTGCTCTCGATCGGCGCAGGTACGGGGCTTCTCTACCTGCTGCGCTGGTTCTGGTGGCGGATCAACGCCTGGAGCGAGATCGCCGCCATGGTCTCGTCGTTCCTGGCCGCCACGGCGCTCTTTGTGGCGAAACGGTCCGGCATGGACATTCCGGCCCATCTCGCGCTGCTCGGCAGTGTCGCGTTCACAACGGTAATGTGGGTCGTCGTAACCTACCTGACGCCGCCGGTCGAGCGCGAAGTGCTCGTTCGATTTTGCCGCCTTGTTCGCCCAGCCGGGCCCGGCTGGCGCGACTTTCGCGAGGCCGCCGGCGTGGGGCCCTCGCCTGACAATATTCCGCAGGCGCTGCTGGCCTGGGTCCTGGGGTGCGTGCTGGTGTATGCGGCGCTTTTTGGAGCGGGGAGCTACCTCTACGGGCGCGTGACGACCGGCGTCGTGTTCACAGTCCTGTTCGTGGTGAGCGGTTTATGGCTCACGAGGCTGCTAGCGGCGATGTGGCGCAGCGGAGTCCGCGGCGCACCAGGAGAATCCCATGTGTCCTAGACACTGCTTGTTGCTGGCATCGGTGATGGGCTTCGGACAAACCTGGGTCGGAGCGCAGCCCGGTGCGAGTGTTCCGCCGGCCATCGTGCCGTGCCCGGCGGAACCTAAGTTCGTCAACGGCCAGTTCCTGATTCAGCCCTCGACGTCAATTCTCGTCGAGGCCGGACAACCGAACGTCCGCGCCGTCGGCGAATACTTGGCCGAATGCCTGCGGCAGGTCACGGGCTACAAGTTCCCGGTGCGCGACCAACGGCTCGAGCAACACACAACCCTCCCCGGTGACTGCATCCTGCTTGCTCTACGTCCTCGGGGCTGGATAGCAGCGGACGAAGGCTATGTTCTGGCTGTCACTCCGGCATACGTGTCGCTCGACGGCTCGCCCAGCGGGTTGTTCCACGGCGTCCAGACGCTGCGCCAGTTGCTGACCAGGGGCGAGGAAACAGCACCCTGGCAGTTCCCCGCGTTGCTCATCCGCGATCAGCCCCGCTACTCCTGGCGCGGCATGCTGCTGGACTGCGGCCGGCACTTCATGACCAAGGATTTCGTCAAGCGCTACATCGACCTCCTGGCCTATCACAAGATGAACGTCCTACACTGGCACCTGACCGAGGACCAGGGCTGGCGGGTTGAGATCAAGAAGTACCCGAAGCTCACCGAGATCGGGGCCTGGCGCCAGGCGACCCGCGAAGACGAGCGGCCGCGCGACGCCGCCGGCCGCTACGGCGGTTTCTACACGCAGGACGACATCCGCGAGATCGTCGCGTATGCGCAAAGCCGCTATGTCACGATCGTGCCCGAGATCGAGATGCCCGGGCACAGCCTGGCCGCGTTGGCGAGCTATCCGGAACTGTCCTGCACCGGCGGCCCGTTCAAGGTCAGCACGGAGTGGGGCGTGTTCGACGACGTGTACTGCGCCGGCAACGACCACACGTTCGAGTTCCTCCAGGACGTACTCGCCGAGGTGCTCGACCTGTTCCCGTCTGAGTTCATCCACATCGGCGGCGACGAGGTGCCCAAGACGCGCTGGAAGGCGTGCCCGAAGTGCCAGGCGCGGATCAAGGCGGAAGGACTCAAGGACGAGAACGAGCTGCAAAGCTACTTCGTCCGGCGCATCGAGAAGTTCCTGAACAGCAATGGCCGGCGGCTGGTCGGTTGGGATGAAATCCTCGAGGGCGGCCTTGCCCCGAACGCCACCGTGCAGTCCTGGCGCGGGATGCAGGGGGCCGTCGCCGCCGCGAGAACCGGCCACGACGTGATCTCGTCGCCGACGAGCCACTGCTATCTCGATTATCCGCAGTTTCCCAATCCCGCGATGCCGGGCTGGATGGCGGTGACGACGCTCGACAAGACGTACTCGCTCGAGCCGACGCCGGCGGAGCTGACGCCGGAGCAGGCCCGACACGTCCTGGGTGCCGAAGGCAACATGTGGACGGAACGTGCGCCGCAAGACCGCGTTGACCACATGGTCTTCCCGCGGTTGTGCGCCCTGGCTGAGGTGACCTGGTCGGGGAGCAGCCAGTGGAGCGACTTCGCCACTCGCATGAAAACGCACTACCAGCGGCTCGACGCACTGGGCGTGCATTATGGCGTGCCGCCGCCGCAACTGGTCAAACCGGAATTGGCCTTTATCGACGTGGCCGAAGTGGCATTCACCGAACCGTTCGAGGGCGGCGAGATTCGCTATACGCGGGATGGTAAGGAGCCCACGCCCGAATCGTCGCGCTACGCCGGCCCGCTGCGTCTGACGGACAGCGCGGTCGTCAAGGCGCGGACATTCCTTCCGACAGCCAACGCGAGCGACATCGTCGAGTTCCCCTTCCGGAAGCTCGTGCCGCACGAGCCGGTCACCGTGGCCAGCGCCGCGCCCGGTCTGGCGTACGCTTACTTTGAAGGAACCTGGGAGCGCCTGCCCGATTTCGGGAAGGTAACGCCCGCGGCGACGGGAACGGCGACCGGCTTTGACCTCGGGGTCCGTAAGCGCGATGACAACTTCGCGTTGCGATTCACCGGGTATGTCGAGGTTCCAGCGGACGGCATTTACACGTTCTATCTGAACTCCGACGACGGCAGCCGCCTGCTGATCGGGTCCGAGGTCGTGGTGGACAACGACGGCCTGCATGCGGCAGCGGAGTTGTCGGGACAGGTTCTGCTGAAGGCCGGCCGACACCCGATTACTGTGGAATACTTCCAAGCCGGCGGCGAACGGCGATTAGACGTGAGCTACGAAGGTCCGGGCATCGCAAAACAGCCGCTCCTGGCGGCCAAGCTCTGGCGGGCGAGAGGCAGCCCGTGACGTGGGCCGGCGCGACCGTGCCGGATTCCGTGGCGCCGCCCGCCAGCGTAGTGCAAAGCTCCGCTTTGCAGGCTCGCCAAAGCTCCGCTTGCTGCGATTGGCAAAGCAGAGCTTTGCCCTACTGGGGAGAAACGAGACATTCTGATTTTTCGGAAAGGTAGAATGTCCCTTTTTCCGAGCTGTCCCCTTTTCTGAGCTACCCGAGCAACACGACCTCGTTCTGCACGACCGAGGTCACCGTCGGGCCGCGCTGCGGGTCCATGAAGACGTCGATCTCCAGGCGTACCCCGAACTCGGGCAGGTAGATGCCGGGCTCGATCGTGAAGCCCAGACCCGGCAGGACGTCGCGCGTGTCGTGCGTCTCAAGGTTGTCGAGATTCACGCCCAGGCCATGGACTAACGGACCGGGACTCAAGCTGTGCCCCGTGCGATGCCGGATATAGCGCTCGTATCCCGCGGCGATGATCACTTGGCGCGCGGCATCGTCCAGTTGCCACCCCTGGAGCCGCTCGCCGGCCTGCCAGGCCTGCACGGCCCGTTGCAGCGACGCGTCGCGCGCCGCCTTCACCGCGTTGAACACCTCCTGCTGCTTGGGCGGCACACGATCGCCGACGAAGCCAACCCAGGTGATGTCGGAGTAGATGTTCTCATCGCCCGGCCGGCGGGCCCACAGGTCGATGAGCACCCAGTCGCCACGCCGAATGGGCGCGGGTGCGTCCGCGGACACCTCAAAGTGCGGATCGCCGCTGTGCGCGTTGACCGCGACGATCGGCGGCTCGCTCGTCTCCAGGCCGGCGGCCGCAAAACCCTGCAGGATCTGCTGCTGAACTTCATACTCACTGACCGGCTTGCCGGCGGCAATGCGCTGTCGGATGAGCGCAAACGCCTCGTCCTTGATCCGGCCAACGTCCGCGGACGCCGCTTCATGTCCAGCCCGCGCCTCGGCCAACCACGTCGCGACGCAAGCCTGGATCAGGTTGGCCGATGAAACGACCTCGACGCCGAGGGCCCGGACCAGCTCGACCGTGCCCGCATCGACCATCGACACGACCGGCAGAATCCCGCCCGGCGAATACTCCATCGCGATCCGGGCCCGGCCCGCGGTCGTGTTCGCCAGCCAGGCGATCAGGTCGCGCCACGACAGGTAGGCCTCCTGCCGCACCGGCACATCCCGGAACTGCGGCTGGTCGATACCGTGCACGAGCAGCACCGCCTCGCCCGCGGCCGGGACAAATAGCAGGGCCCGGCGTGTCGTCCAGCGTTTGCCCGGCAGCAGTTGCGGCAGAACCGCGTTACTGCCGCGGAAGTCGTAGACCAGCCAACCGTCGATCTTCTGATCGCGCATGTACGCCTGTGCAGCCGCGAACGATGCCATCGTGTGCTCCGTGGTAAGGCAGGGCAGTGGCCTGCCTCGTCCGTGTAGCGGCCGGGCTCTGTCCCGGCCGTCGAAGGGTCCGTCACCTTCTTCGGCCCACTCGGGGGTCGGCCGCTACGATACCTCGACAATGCCGAGCGGCGGATTCGTCTTCCACCGGCCACGGGTGAAGTCCGGCACATCCATGGCGCGGCTGCGCCGGGCAACCGACCGCTCGGTCAACTCGGAGATACAGCTCCACGCCGCCGCGTCGTACACGTTCATGTCCAGCGGCTGGCCCGCGATGAGGCAACGGATCAGCCGGTAATCCTCCAGATAGTCCATGCCGCCGTGGCCGCCCTCGGCGCTCTTGACCTTCTCCGCGCGCCACAACGGGTGCTCGAACTCCTCGGCGTACTTGTCGAGCCCCTCGTCCCAGGCGTGGCCGCTCGTCCGGCCCTCGAGGTGGAAGCGGTCCGGATAGCCCATGAACAGCCCACGCGTGCCCTGCACCATGAAGATCCGGCTGTACGGCCGCGGCAGGTTCGTGTCGTGGACGAGGTAGATCGTCCGGCCCCTGGCGGTCTTGATGAGCGTGGCGTTGATGTCGCCGAGCACATACTTCTCATTACGCCGCGGATCGGCGGGTTCGAGGTGCTCCCGCTGGTAGAGCTGGAGCCCGCGCGACGGGCCGCTCATCGAGACCAGGTAGTCAAAGCGGTCGCCGCGGTTGATGTTCATGCACTGCGCGACCGGGCCGAGCCCGTGCGTCGGGTACAGATTGCCGTTGCGTTTCGTCGCGTGCGCCCGCCGCCAGAGTCCCTCGCCCTCTTTGGAGAACTTCACGTCCCGCAGGTCGTGGAGGTATCCGCATTCGCCGTGCAGCACCTCGCCGAAGACGCCCTGGCGGACCATGTTGAGCACCATCATCTCGGCCCGGTCGTAGCAGCAATTCTCCATCATCACACAGTGCTTGTGCTGCTGCTCGGCCGTTTCGACGAGTTGCCAGCAATCCTCGATCGTCACGGCGGCGGGGACCTCGGTCGCGGCGTGCTTGCCGGCCTGCATGGCGGCGACGCAAACCGGAACGTGCCACTCCCAGGGCGTCGCCGTGAAAACGAGGTCGAGGTCTTCCTGCTCGCAGAGCCGCTTGAAATCAAAGGGCCCGCGGTCATAGCCGGTCGGCCGCGGCTGGCCGGCTTGCGCGACGATCTCCTGCGCCCGGGTGACCTTTTCCGGCACGATGTCGCAGACCGCCTGGATCACGGCTCCGGGAACCTCCAGGAGTTGGTGGACGTGATTTGTCCCCATCCCACCGACGCCGACAAAGCCGATGCGGACGCATTCCATCGGCGGTGCCGCAAAGGGTTGGGACGGCGCGATTGCCAAACGGCGGCCCGGCCCTGCGCAGCCGAAGAGGCTCGAGCCGCTGGCCAACGCCCCCAAGCCGGTCAGGGCGCCGAGCTTGATGACGTCGCGTCGTGTGCGCCTGGTCGCATCGCTCTCCTGCCTATGGTTATTCATGGTGCTCTCTCCGCCGGCCGGGCTCCGTAGCTGCGCGCCGCGCTTCCGCCTAGAATGCGGCCCAACGCGCGGTCCAGTGTGGGCCGCTGAAGTCTACCATGCAAGTGCAGCCTGTCATGAAACCCACCCTGATCATCCTGGCGGCTGGCATCGGTCGGCGGTACGGCGGTCTGAAGCAGTTGGAGTCCGTTGGCCCCGCCGGCGAGACCATCATGGACTTCTCCATCTATGATGCCGTGCGGACCGGCTTTGGCCAGGTGGTGTTTGTCATCCGGCCGGACATGGCGGGCGTGTTCCACGCGACCATCGGCCGCCGGTATGAGCAGCGGATTCCCGTGGCCTACGCCTACCAGCGGTTGGACGCCCTGCCGGCGGGGTTCGCGGTACCGCCCGGCCGGACCAAGCCCTGGGGCACCGGGCAAGCGGTGCTGTCGGCGGCGGACAACGTGCATGAACCGTTCGCCATCGCCAACGCGGACGACTTCTACGGCGCCGGCTCGTTTGCCGCCCTGAGTGCGTTTCTACAGCGGCCGCAAACGGGCCCGCCGGTGTATGCCCTGGTCGGCTACGTGCTGCGAAACACGCTCTCCGAGAGCGGCGCGGTGTCGCGTGCAGTTTGCCGCTGCACGGCGGAGGGCTGGCTTGAAGACATTGTCGAAACGCACGGCATCGAGCGCGACGGGCGCGGTGCCCGCCGCGTCGATGAGCAAGACCAGGTGCACCGGCTCAGCGGCGACGAGACGGTGTCGATGAACCTCTGGGGATTTGTGCCCGCCTTCCTCGGCGAGCTGCGCAGCGCCTTTGATCGTTTTCTGCGGACCCACGGCACGTCGCCGGACGCGGAGCTATACTTGCCGGCGGTGGTCCGGGATGCTCTCCGCCCCGGGCACGCCCGCGTGCGGGTGCTGCCCAGCACCGACCGGTGGTGCGGCATCACCAATCCGCGCGACAAAGACCCGGTGGTGCAGTTCATCCGCCAGCTTGTTGACCAAGGCGTCTACCCCACGAAGCTTTGGGATTGAGCATGGGCCCGGCGGTGGCAACGATCGCGGGCTGCTTCGCCGTCGACGGGGAACTCGCGTCCAGCGAGCCCTTCGCTGGCGGACATATTCACGACTCGTACCGGTTGACTTACCGGCAAGGAGCCGTCGTCGTCCGCTACCTGCTCCAGCGGATCAACGCGACCGTGTTCCACAATCCGGCCCGAGTCACGGAAAACATCGCCCGTGTCACCGCTCACATTGCGGGACGCCTGCGAGCGCACGGCGAGCCGAACATTCGGCGACGCGTGCTGACGCTGATCCCAACCCGCGCTGGGACCGCCTGCCACCGCGACCAATCGGGCGCGCACTGGCGGCTGTTTCTTTTCATCGAGAACACCTGCGTGCACGAAATGGCCGCGTCGCCCGACGAGGCGGAGCAGGCCGGCCGCGCGTTTGGCGAGTTTCAAAGTTCGCTGGCCGACCTGCCGCCGCCACGCCTGCACGAGACGATCCCGAACTTCCACAATACGCCGTTGCGCTTCGAGGCGCTGGAGCGGGCCATCGCGGCAGACACCGGCGGGCGCGTCGCCGCGGCGCGGCCGGAGATCGATGCCGCGCTCGGCCGGCGTGCGCTGGCGAGTGTGTTGCTTGATCTGCAACGGGGCGGCGAGATCCCCGAGCGCGTTGTGCACAACGACGCGAAGCTCACAAACGTGCTGCTGGACGCCGCCACCGGCCAAGCGCTGTGCGTGGTCGATCTCGATACCGTGATGTCCGGGCTGTCGCTGTACGACTTCGGCGACATGGTCCGGACGATGACCAGCCCGACTGCGGAAGACGAGACGGACCTGTCGAAAGTCGAGGTGCAGCCGCAGTTGTTCGCCGCGCTCGCCCGCGGCTACCTGGCGACCGCCGGCGCGCTCGTGAACGCGGTTGAACGCGCGCATCTTGTAACCGCGGGAAAGCTCATCATGCTCGAGCAGGGTGTCCGGTTCTTGACCGATTACCTCAGCGGCGACACCTACTACAAGACGCAGCGGCCGAACCAGAACCTCGACCGCTGCCGGACGCAGTTCAAGCTGGTCGCCTCACTGGAGCAACAGGAAGCCGTGCTGCGGCGACTTGTGGGGTAGCGCCGGCCCCCCGTGGCCGGCGTCCGGCGTCGGCCACCCGCCACGGCGGGCAGGCTCGCGGCCGACGCTACATTCCGCTCCTATAGGGTATACTCCCGTCGTGGCGCGGAGGTGAGGTCGAACTCCATGACAAAGCACGTGGCGAGTGGATGGTTGGGCATTCTGTGCGGGGCGACTTTGCTGGCGGCCGGGTGTACGCGGATCGACCCTAAGGCCGAGCTCCAGCAGGCCGCCACGCACGTCGAGCAGGCCACGGGCGCCGCTCCGACGTGGGCCAGCGATGAGAGGCTCGAACTGCAGCCGGACGAAAGCGGCACCGTCCCGCTGGAGCAGGCCGTTAACCTCGCGCTGGCAAACAACCGGGCCCTGCGGGCCGACCTCGAAGTCATCGGGCAAGCGAAGGCCGATCTCGTCCAGGCCGGTCTGCTGCACAACCCGATCCTGTCGATCATGGTGCGCTTTCCCGAGGCCGGCGGGCGGTCCATGTTCGACTTCGGGGTCATGCAGGAGTTGTCCGACCTATGGCTGATCCCCAGCCGCAAACGCGCGGCCCAGGCCGTGTTGCAGCAGCGGCTGTTGTCGTTCTCGGACACGGCCATCGCGCTCGTCAGCGACGTCAAAACCGACTATTACGCGCAGCAGTATCAGGCCCTGGCGATCGATCTGCAGCAGCAGAATCTCGGCCTCATCCGGGAAGCCATCGAGGTAGCGCAGGTGCGGTTGCGGGCCGGCCAGGCGGGCGCGCTCGACGTCAACCTGCTGCAAAGCCGCCTGCTCGAGACCGAGCTGGAGCTGCTGCAACTGCGCAGCGAGCAGCGCGTGACGCAGCAAAGTCTGTTGCGGTTGATGGGGGTAGCACAGGCGTCCGTCACGTGGCAGCCGCAGCCGCTGCTGCTGGACGCCCAGACCGCCGCGCTGCCCGAGCAAGAGTCCGATCTGGTCGCTGCGGCGCTCGAACAGCGCCTGGATGTGCAAGCGGCCGGGTGGGAGCTGGAAGCCGCCGCGGCCGAATTCCAGCAGGAAATGCTGAAGCTGCTTCCGAGCCTGAGCGTTGGCCTGGCCGGCGAGCGCACAGAACGCCGCGCGCCGCTGGAGCGGAAGATATGGGCGGACACGTTGCGGGAATCCATTCTGGCCGGCAAGCCAACCGTCCCGCAGTTCGAGACCCCCAGCCAGCGGCGACTGATGAAGAGCCGGGAGATCCGGCTGCTGCTGGGGCCGGCCCTGGAGGTGCCGCTGCCGATCTTTGACCAGAACCAGGCGCAGGTCGCCAAGGCGCAATACCGGGCCCGCGAGCTGATCCGCCGCTACGAGGAGTTGGTGCAGCGGATCATCGAAGGGGTGCGGTCGGCGGTCGCGCAGCGGCGCCTGGCGGAGGACAAGGTGCGCTTCTACCGCCAATCGCTGGTGCCGCTTCAGGAGGCGAACCTGCAACTCGCCCAGACGGATTACCAGGGCGGACGGGAGTCCATCCTCACGGTCTTGCTGGTCCAAGAGGAGCTGATCCGCACGCGGCTGGCCTATGCGGCGGCGGTCCGCGACTTGCTGATCAACACCGCCAACCTGGAACGGCAACTGGCCGGCCGTTTGCCGGAAGGGTCGAAAGAGCTGCCCACCTCGCAGCCGGCGGACGAGAGTGTCGAGGAACCGCGATGAAGATGTCCGTGGTCCGCTTGCTGCCGCTGTCGTTGCTGCTGGCAGCCTTCGCTTGCCGCAAAGAGGAGGAGGAATTCGCCGCGCCGCCGGGGCCGCCCCCTCCCGTCTCCGCCGCGTTCGGCGGCCTGAAGGCGGGCATGCCGGCGCCGCCGTTGAGCTTGAGGCAGACGCTCCAGGTGCCCGCGGGGACAACGGTGAGTTGGGAGGCGCTGCGCGGCAAGGCCGTGGTTCTGGAGTTCTGGGCGACGTGGTGCGGGCCGTGCGTGGCGGTTATCCCGCATTTGAACGAGCTCGCGCAGAAGTATGCCGGCCAGCCGGTGCAGTTCATCGCGATCACCGCGGAGAATGAGGAGGTTGTCGCGCCGTTCCTCAAGAAGAAGCCCATCCGGGCCTGGGTCGGGCTCGATACGGACCAGTCGATGTGCCGAGGCTACGGTGTGCAGGGAATTCCACAAACGGTATTGGTGGATGCGCAAGGGAAGCTGGTCGGATTCACGCACCCCACGGGCCTGACGGCGAAGGTGCTCGATGATTTGCTCGCCGGCCGGCCGCTGGCGACCACAAGGCCGACGCCGTAGCGGCCCGCGCCCCCGCGCGGCCGTCATGTACCGTCCGGGCTCCGCCCCGGACGTCGATATGCCCCAGCAGCGTCCAGGCTCCGTACCGGACGTCGTGCGTGGCAGCCAGTAGCGTCCGGGCTCTGTCCCGGACGTCCTCGGCAGCACCGCGCGAGAAGAGCATTCACCACAGAGGCACAGAGAGATTCTTAGTTCGTCGGAAATTGGCGGGGGTTGGCGGGAATTGGCGTGAGAACGTGGGAATGTGGGAACGGGCGGGGCGGGTTTCGGGTGCGAGCGAACTGGTCAACAGGGAACGGGAAACCGGGCGGGGGTCTCAGGAGGCCGCTGGCGGCTGTGCGAAATGGGGGAGGCGCCGCTCACGCAGGGCCTGATGAAAAGCCATCACTCTATCCTCTCGATCGGACGTGTCTTCCATTTCGGTGTTGAACAGGTACGGGCGGATCGGGGCGGACCGAGCGTCCGAGCCCGGCTGGTGAACGCTGACAATCCTGAGTTGTGAAGGTTCGTGGAACTCCTGGTCCTCGTGGCATAGAAACGTGCCTTTGGCGATGTTGTAGATGATGATCGGGTCGCCAGCGAACACCGGAATAGGTTGAGGGGGCAGATCCCTGAGCTTTTGGCCGATCGCCCTGACCGCCTTGATCCAAATGGACTTCATCTCCTCGCCAAATTCGCTGACGAGACCGGCCTTGGGTCGAAGGGCGTAGAACACGAGAAACGTGCCGCGCAGGCCAAGGTGTTTGTCGTAGAAGGTTTTTGGCGATTCCGGCGGCACGTAGGCCCGCTCTGGGCCGGACAGCGTCCCGAGTGGTCCCTCCAGCTCGTAGGGCTCTATGGACCCGATGTGAGCGACAACAAGGTCGGCGGAGCCGGGCTCGCGAAACGGTTCGGGATACGTCGCGTGGATAGGCGTTTGGGGCGAGTCCTTCCCCGGCAGCACCGCGGTGTCGCCAGTGAAGATCACACGTCGGTGCCCATCGGGGAAGTCGAATTGGAAGCCCAGCCCAACGGAGTAGTCCGCGGTCACAACGTCGTCGTGGTAGGCGGGCAGGACGGTCAGGGCAATCTCGTGCGTGATCGGGATTCTCTGCGGCTCGTCGCTACGTCCACGGTTGAGCGTAACGACTTCAGAGATATACGAGCAGCCTCGAAGCTGTATGATCCCGGACAGCTTCCTGGCGGCGCCCTGGCTGAGGTAGAGCTTGACTTTCTTCTGGCGGTCAGGGTCGTTCTTGTGCTTGTCGTTGAACTCGTATAGCAGTGTCAGGATGGCTTCGAGGTCGGCCGTGTGATCGTTGTGCGCGTGGGTGATGACGATATGGTCGATGTCGCACAGTCTTCCGCCGGCCTCGTGGAAGATTTCCAGGAAATCGAAGCCTGGGTCGATGACAATGCCTGTTCCTTTGTGCCGGATGAAGTAGCCCCCGCCGCGGGCTGCCTCGCCCTCGTCCGGTATGGCCGGCGTAAAGGAGTTCCATTCGCGAAGGACTAGGAGGAAGGATTCATCCGGGCGAAAGCGACTTTGCAGATCGAAGAAGTAACTTTTCCTTTCGCGCCCCGCTTCGAGGGCGCCCTTGAATGCCTGGCGTGTGGCAGCGTCGATCTCAACTGGTAGATCGGCGGCTGCCTGCGCGGTTTCGGCCGGGCGATCCGAGCCGAGTGTCGACTGCAAGACGAGCGAAAGTTCTTGAATCCAACGGGGTGCGTCGGCGCGCGCGTTCACCGCGTTCAGGTCCGTGATCGCCTCGTCGCGTTTGCCCATCTGGAAGTGAATCAGACCCCGAGAGAGCAAAGCCCTCGCAATCGTCTCGCGCAGATCGGCCTGCGGGCTGTCGCCGAAGCGGCGGATCACGTCGTCGTAGGCGGCCAGCGCGTCCTGCGGCTTGTCCATCTGCCCGAGCGCCACGCCCTTGTTGTACAGGGCGCTGGCGACCTGCTCGGGCAGCGGCGGCTCCGGGCTGTCGGCGAAGCGGCGGATCAGCTCGTTGAAGCACGGCAACGCCTCCTGCAGGTTGTCCATCAGGCCGAGCGCCACGCCCTTGTTGACCAGGGCCATCGCAACGATCTGGCGCGAAGGGCGGTCGTCCTCTGGTGATAGCGCGGCGATGAGCGCATCGAAGGCCGCGATTGCTTCAGGTCGGTGGTCTGGGTCTTGGCCCAACAGGGCGCCCTTAAGAAAGAGCGCGTGCGGGTTGTCCGGCTCCGATCCGAGGACGGTTTCGAGGAGCGAGAGGCCCTCGGCGAAACGGCGCTGAGCACGCAGCAGCCGGGCATCGATGAGGCGAACCCATACGTCCAGGCCGGCGTCCTCCGCCTGCTTCCGGAGTTGTTCCAGCGGCTCGACGATCGACGGGGAATCCCACGGGATGCTGAAAAGGCCGAGGTACTTGTCGCGGATGGCGGTTTCGTCCATCAGATGGACTCCCCAGGGGATTACAGACATTTGAGAGTCAATTGTACCGCCAGGCATGGCCAGGTGGCCAGCGAGCGCGGACGTTTTGGGGGGCAGGTGGCGGGGCGGACCTTGCCCGCCGATGGTCCGTGGTGCTGTAGCCGGGCGAGGGGGTTGTCAAGGTGGCGTCGCGTGACGGCGCCAGCTATGTTGCGGGTACGCGGCGATCTCCTCCGCCCCACGCGGGGCGGACACTGGACCCTCCCCCTGCCCCCTCCCCAGAGCGTTTTCACTTCCGCTCGGGTGCCACGGGCGGCTTGTCCGCCCGTGTTTCAGGCCGCACTGGCAGCAAGCTGCCAGTGGCACCCGACGGAGGAAAACCGATCAGCCGGCACACCGGAATGACGGCGCAACCGTTGCCGCCCACGTCTCTTCCGGTACATTACGCCGCATGAGAGCAAACACACGTGTGTCAGCGGCGGCGCGCGGTTTCGCGCGAGGACGGGTCAGCGGAGTCGCTTTGTTGGGGCTGGCCCTGGTGAGCGCAGCAACCACCACGGCGCAGGCGGGCGTTACGGGCTACTACCGCTATCCCGCGCTCTCGGGCGACCGCGTGGTTTTCGCCGCCGAGGGCGACCTCTGGGAAGTGCCGGCGACCGGCGGCTCGGCCACGCGCCTGACGACGCACGAAGGCAGCGAGGCGTTCCCCAAGTTCAGCCCGGACGGCCAGTGGCTGGCGTTCAGCGGCGAATACCAGGGCAACCTGGATGTCTACGTCATGCCGGCCGACGGCGGCGAGCCGCAGCGTCTCACCTTCCACCCCGGGGCGGACGAGGTCGTTGCCTGGCGGCCGGACAGCCGCACGATCGTCTTCCGTTCGCGCCGCAGCTCGCCCAACGGCGACTACAACCTGTTCGAGGTCTCGCGCGAAGGCGGCCAGCCGCGGCTGGTCAACGTGGGCATTGCGTCGCTGGCGTCGTTTTCGCCAGACGGCAAGACCATCGTCTTTAACCAGTTCTCGAGCGAGTTCCGCAATTGGAAGCGTTACCTGGGCGGAACCGCGCCGGACGTGTGGGTCGGCGACCTGGAGCAGGGGACCTTTCGCAAGATCACCGATTGGCCCGGCACCGACACGTTCCCCATGTGGCACGCGGGCCGGGTCTACTTCGCTTCGGACCGGACCGGCCGGATGAACCTGTTCTCGGCCAACCCCGACGGCAGCGACGTCCAGCAGCTCACCCGCCACGAGGAGTACGACGTGCGCTGGCCCGACATGTGCAACGGGCGGATCGTGTACATGCACGGCGGCAATCTCTGGCTGCTGGACACGGCCAGCGGCGAGGACCGCAAAATCGAAATCACGCTGCCCAGCGACCGCGTCATGTGTCGGCCGCGGCTCCAGGACGCCGACAAGACGCTTGAACAGTACGATCTCGACAAGACCGGCAAGCGGCTGTGCCTGTCCGCGCGGGGCGAGCTGTGGGTGCGGCCGACCAAGCCCGGCCGGACGATCCAACTGACGCACACCTCCGGGATCCGCGAGCGCTCCGGCATCTTCTCGCGCGACGGCAAGCACGTCGCCTGCATCACCGACGAGACCGGCGAGCAGGAGCTCGCGATCTTCGACGCGGCGGGCAAGGAAAAACACCAGCTCGTCACGCACCGTGGCCAAGGCTGGATCTTCGCCCCGGTCTGGTCGCCCGACGGCACGAAGCTCGCGTACGCCGACCTGACCCAGGCACTGTTCATTGTGGACGTCGCGAGCGGCGAGCTGAAGCAGGTCGATGCGAGTGATGTCTGGGAGATCACCGAGTATGCCTTTTCGCCGGACAGCAAGTGGCTCGCGTACACCAAGCAGGAACCGAACCGTTACCAGGCCATTCACCTTTACAACGTCGCGGACGGCAACACGCAGGCGGTGACGGCGGGCTTCACGGACGACTCGGAGCCGAGCTGGGACCCGAAGGGCAAGTACCTGTACTTCCTGTCGAACCGCCACATCAACCCGGTCATGGACTCGTTCGACCTGCAGCACATCACGCTGCGGGCAGGCCGGCCGTGCATCGTCATCCTGGCCAAGGCCGGCAAGTCGCCGCTGCTGCCCGAGGAGCTGCTCGACCAGGAAAAGGAAGCGAAGAAGACCAAGGAGAAAAAGAAGGAGGGACTTGAGGAAGAGGAAGAGGCCGAGGAAGAGAAGCCGCCCGAGGTCGTCGTCGATCTGGACGGCATTCAGCAGCGGGTCGTGGAGCTGCCGGTCGAGCCGGACAACTATGGCGGGCTCCACGCCGTCGAAGGCAAGCTGCTCTACATGAGCCTGCCGATCGAGGGCCTGCTGGACGACGCCTGGCCCCAGAAGGACGAAGAGCCGAAGAACAAGCTCCAGGCGTACGACTTCAAGGACCGCAAGGCGAGCGTCCTCATCGACGCGCTCCGCGACTACACGCTCAGCGACGACGGCCAGCGCATCGCCTACCGGGTGAAGGACGAGATCATCGTCAAAGACCTGGACGCGTTGAAGAGCGGCGAGCCCGCCAAGGACGAGGAGGAGCCCAAGGAGAAGATCGACCCATCCGACCTGCCGCTGCTGGTCAACCCGGTGGAGGAATGGGCGCAGATCTTCGCCGAGGCCTGGCGCTTGCAGCGCGACTTCTACTGGGCGGCGAACATGGCCAACGTCGATTGGCCGGCGATGCGCGAGAAGTACAGCCGCCTGTTGCCGCGGCTGGGGACACGCCAGGAGCTGAACGACCTCATCGGCCAGCTCATCGGCGAGCTGGGCACGTCGCACACGTATGTCTGGGGCGGTGCGGTCCGGGAACCGAACGACGTTGGCGTGGGGTTGCTCGGGGCCGACCTGGCCTGGGACGCGCAAGCCGGGGCCGTTCAGTTCGTCCGCATCCTGCGCCCCGAAAGCTGGGATACCGACACGCCGGCGCCGCTGACGATGAGCCACGCCCGCGTCCAGGACGGCGATTACCTGTTCGCGATCAACAACGACCCGCTCGGACCTGGCGATAGCGTCGAGGAACGTCTGACCAACCTCGCCGGCCAGCAGGTGCTGCTCACCGTCGGCCGCCAGCCCGACCGCAGCGACGCCCGCGACATCCAGATCCAGACCCTCCAGAGCGAGGAGAAGCTGCGTTACCGCGACTGGTGCCGGCGGAACCGGGAATACGTCGCGCAGCGCACCGGCGGGCGCGTTGGCTACCTGCACCTGCCCGACATGCAGGGCGAAGGCCTGGCCGCGTTCATTCGCGGCTTCTATCCGCAGATCGACACCGACGGGCTGGTCATCGACGTGCGCTACAACGGCGGCGGCTTCGTCTCGCAGATGATCATCGAGCGCCTGGCCCGCAAAGCCATTGCCTATGACCAGCCGCGGCGCGGGCGGACCGAGACCTACCCGCAGCGCGTCCACGTCGGCTACAAGGTGGTCCTTATTAACCAGGAGGCCGGCTCGGACGGCGACATCTTCCCCGCCGCCTTCCAGATGCTCGGTCTGGGGCCGGTCATCGGCACGCGGACCTGGGGCGGCGTGATCGGCATTCGCGGCGACAAGCAGTTCATCGACGGCGGGCTCAGCACGCAGCCGGAGTTCGCCTGGTGGGACTTGCAGCGCGGCTGGGACCTCGAGAATCACGGGGTGGAGCCGGACATCTGGGTGGACGTGCGACCCGAGGACTGGGTCGCCGGCCGTGACCCGCAGCTCGATCGCGGCCTCGCGGAGATTGAGCGGATGCTGAAGGAGAAGCCGATCGTGCGTCCCCAGCCGCCGCCGGTCCCGGACAAGTCGTGCATTCCCGTCAGAACGCGAAGGCAGTAGGGCGAGGCTCCAGCCTTGCCAGCGGGAGCCCAGCAGTGAGCACGCCGCAGTTGACAGTCGCGATCAGCGGAGCCGGCGGACTGATCGGCGAGGCGCTCGTCGCGGGCCTGACGTCCGAGGGCCATCGTGTGTTGCGATTGGTCCGCAGGCCGGCGGCGACAGACGACGATGTCGAATGGAATCTCGCAGCCGGCATTATCGATCCGGCGCGGCTCGCGGGCGTCGATGCGGTCATTCATCTCGCCGGCGAGAACATCGCTGCCGGCCGCTGGTCGCGCCGGAGAATGGACGCGATCCGCAGCAGTCGTATCGAGGGCACGCGCGCCCTGGTTGCCTCACTCTCCCGCCTGCACCCCGCACCCCGCGCGTTTTTGTGCGCGTCCGCCGTGGGTATCTATGGCGATCGGGGCGATGAAGTGCTCACCGAGGAAAGCCCGCCCGGCCGCGGATTCCTCCCTGCGGTGTGCCAGGCGTGGGAGCACGAGGCCGCGGCGGCCGCGCGCTGCCGCATGCGCTGGGTGAGCCTGCGTTTCGGCGTCGTCCTGGCAGCGACCGGCGGCATGCTCAAACGTGTTCTTACGCCGTTCAGGCTAGGCCTGGGCGGCCGCGTGGGCAGCGGTCGCCAGTACATGAGCTGGGTAGCGCTGGACGACTTGGTGGGGGCAGCGCGCCACGTGCTCACCCATGAGCGGCTAACGGGTCCTGTGAACGTGGTGGCGCCGCAGCCAGTGACGAATGCAGAATTCACCGCCGCGCTGGCCCACGTGCTGCGACGGCCGGCGCTGGTGCCGGTACCGGCATTTGCGCTGCGTCTGGCATTCGGCCGGCTGGCGGACGAAGCACTGCTGGCCAGCGCAAGAGCGGAGCCGGCCGCGCTGCTGCGCTCGGGTTACTCGTGCCGCCATCCGCGGATTGAGGGCGCCTTGCGAGCCATGCTAGGGAGTGAGTAACAGCGCCGGCCGAGACCCTGTGCGTTCCGGCGCGCCACGACGCGCCGGGCTCCGTCAAGCCTCCTAACCCGCGCCGGGGCACACACCCGATAATGCGGATATAGTGTGACGCCGTTAAACTCTGCGAACCCGCGCGGACGCAAGGAAGGCTGCAAGGTGGCCGCGATGGCAAGACGGTACCCGCCCGGTCAGCGCTTCACGCGGCGTATACTGCCGGGCTGGGTCTGTGCGTTGGCCGTCATGGGCGGCTGCGCGCGTGCGCCGGCCCCGCCGCCGCCGATCGCCGTGAAGGTGAAGGAACTGCGGCAGGAAGTGGTCACGTCGGCGACGCGCTTTAGTGCGACCGTACAGCCGCGCCAAACAGTCGATCTCGCGTTCAAGGTCCCCGGCGCGGTGGAGCGGCTGCACGTCGTGGAGGCGCCGGACGGGCCCCGGGACGTGCAGGAGGGCGACGTGCTCCACAAGGGCGACCTCATCGCAGCGCTCGATCCCCAGGATTATGCCCGGGCCCTGGACCGGGCGCGGGCCAACCTCGCGGCGGCCGCCGAAAACATCAGCCGGGCGCGCGTCGCGCGCGACTTCGCCGGGCGTGAGCGAGACCGGCTGGAACGGCTCAGCAGCAACGGCTCCGTGTCGCACAAGGAACGGGATGATGCACAGTCGCAGCTCGACATGGCCGAGGCGGAGCTGGCCGCGGCCGTCCAGGCCCACGCGGCGGCCGACCAGGGGCTCCAACAGGCCCAGGCCGATCGTCAGGAGTGTGAGTTGCGGGTACCGATCGACAGCGCCACGGTCGTGCAGAAGTGGGTGGAGCCGCAGGAACGTGTTGAACGGCATCAGATCGTGTTCAGGGTCATGGATGTGGCGACCGTGCACGTCGAGTTCGGCGTGCCCGACACGCTGCTCGGGGCCGCGGCCGGCGGCGAAGACGCGACCCACCTCGCTCTCGACCAGGAGCTGCGGGTTTACCTCGATGCATTCGAAGGGCGCACCTTTGCGGGCCGGGTGACGAAGATCGCGCCGGCCGCCGATCCGAATACGCGCACGTTTGCCGTGCAGGTCACGCTGGAAAACCCCGAGCGCCTGGTCAAACCGGGGATGATCGCGACCGTGAGCGTGGGAGCAGAACGGACGGCCGTGCTCCTGCCGATGACGGCCATCCAGCGCGGCGCGCAGGCCACTGACCTCGCGGTGTATGTGATCGAGGAACTGCGCCGGCCCGAAGGCGTGGACGCGGCCGCCCGCCCGGCCACGCCCGCGCCCAGCGCCGTCGCGCGGCGCCGGCGCGTGCGGCTTGGGGGCGTGTACAACAACCAGGTCGAGCTCAAGCTGGCCGAGAGCGAGGTCGGCCTGGGCGATCAGGTGGCCGTCACCGGCGCATGGCGTTTGCAGGACGGGACCGCCGTCCGCGTGCTGCCGCGCGAGCCGGATGAGTGGTCGCCATGAACGTGCAAGAAAAGGGGGCGGGGACCTTAGGCCGCGCAGCGGCCCTGCGGGTGCTTCGCACAAGAGGTTCCCGACCCATTTTCTTGGGATCATCCGGGAATTCCGGGGAGCGCGGTGCTCGCGGAACCGATGTGGGGCGAGAGCACTCCGTAGCCCGAAGCCGCCCGCCCCGGATGGGGCGCAGGTCAGTAGCCGTGGGCGGCAGCCCACGGAACACGGAGGCGAAGACCCTGAGCCCCAGTGGGGCGTCGGTAGCGTTCTCCCGGAACTCACCGGCGCCCCGCTGGGGCTCAGGCACACTGGCGCGCTGCGACCGGGGGCTGCGCCCCCGGCTACTGACCCACGCCCCCTACGGGGCGGAGAACAGCATTTCCGGGCGTGCTAGGCCAATGAACGGCCAGAGCGCAGACCGGCACGAGAAATCACCCCGGAATTCCCGGAAGAACCTTCTCTTGCCCGGTGCGGCGTCATGACCACCAGCCAGTTCTTCGTCTACAAACGGCCGATTGCGTGGACGGCGCTGCTGGTCACGCTGGCGTGGGGCGGCCTGGCGTACCTGGCCATGCCCCAACGGCATGATCCGATCCTTCCCGTCCGCATGGGCGTTGTCGCAACGCCATACCCGGGCGCGCGGGTCGAAAAAGTCGAGCAGGAGGTCACGCGGAAGATCGAGCGGAAGCTGGGCGAGAACGCCGCGGTCGAGACCGTGTCGTCGCTCAGCCGGCCGGGCCTGTCGGTGGTTTACGTCGAGCTTTCGGAGTACGAGAAGAACGCCGAGCAGGTCTGGCAGGACTTGCAGGGCAAGCTCGAAAACATGACCGACCTGCCCCGCGTGGGGGACCGTCCGGTGCAGCCGGTGCTGGACAAGGACTACGGCGACACCGTCGCGGTGATGCTGACGATCAGCAGCCCGCCGGTCTCCGATCTGGAAATCGAGTTGCGGGCGCAAGACATCCGGGCGGTGCTGGAGCCGGCGCGGGCCGCGCGGCCGGCAGAGTTTCAGGCCCGTCGGGTGAGCGGCGTGCTGGTCTATCCGAACACCGTCGCGCGGGCGTCGGTGTTGCGGATCGGCCGGACCCTGTTGCAGCGACTGACGGAGGCCGGGGTAATCCAGGATGGGCGGATTCTGGAAGCGCCCAGCGCGGGTTGCCTCGACTTCCAGCTCCTGACCAGCATGGCCGAGCTGCGGCCGATCCTGGAGCGCTGGGCGCGTGAGACGCAGGCGGGCGGGCAATGGCACCACGACGTGTGGCCGCCGTTCCTGGTGGAGAACCTGGACGAGTTGGCCTGGTATTTGCGGGCCAACGCGCGCGAGAAGTACACGTACCGCGAGCTGCGCGACTTTGCCGACCGCATCCAGGACCACCTCAAACGGTTTGAAACGGTCGCCATGGTCCGGCAGATCGGCGTTCAGCCGGAGCAGGTCACGCTCTCGTACAGCGGGCAGCGCTTCACGCAGTTCGGCATGCGTCCCGACTTGATCCTGAGCCGCGTCCAGCAACGAAACATCAACCTGCCCGGCGGCCGGGTCGAGTTGCCGGAGCAAAACGTGGTGGTGCAGCCGTCCGGCGAGTTCAAGAGCGAGCAGGAGATCGGCGGGGTCGTCCTCGCGCTCACCGAACCGGGCGCACGGCGCGCCGATTTGTTGTCGATCTCTAAAAGCGGGGAGAAGGAAGGTCCCTTCGGCGGCTATCCTTTGTATCTCCGCGACCTGGCGGACATCACGCGCGGCTACGCCGATCCGCCCGAGGTCATGAACTTCCGCACGATCAAGGTTCCGCCCGGGCAGGGCAAGTCGCAACGGCCGAGATACCACTTCCTCTTCGGCCAGGCGACCGGCGGACCACAACCCGGTGCTGCGCGGACGTCAGAACTGCAAACCACGCGGGCCATCACGCTCGAGGTTCGCCAGGTCAGAGGCTCGCATATTGCGGACTTCGCGCGAACCATTGATCAGGCGCTGGCCGAGCTGGAAGGAGTGCTGCCCGACGACTTGCGCATCGAACGCACCGGTGACGAGCCGGCGGCCGTCCGCCGGAAAACACAGGAGTTCAACGAGTGCCTGCTGGAAGCGGTCGGCCTGGTGGTCCTGATCGCGCTGCTGCTGATGGAATGGCGCAGCGCGCTGCTGGTGGCGATCTCCATCCCGGTCACCGTCGCGCTGACGCTGGGCATCTGCCAGGCGCTCGGCATCGACATCCAGCAGATCTCCATCGGCGCCCTGATCATCGCGCTGGGCCTGCTCGTCGATGACCCGGTGGTCGCCTCGGATGCGATCAATCGGGAACTGGCCGACGGCGTCCCGCGCGACGTGGCCGCCTGGCAAGGACCCCAGAAGCTGGCCCGCGCGATCCTGTATGCGACCCTGACCAACTGCGTCGCCTTCCTGCCGCTCTTGCTCGTGCGCGGCGCCATGGGCGAGTTCATTTACTCCCTGCCGATCGTCGTGACCGCGTCGCTGGTGGCCAGCCGGATCGTCTCCATGACCTTCGTGCCGCTGCTGGGGTACTACCTGCTGCGCGGGCAGCGCGGCTTTGATGCAGAGCTGACCGCGGGCAGCCTTTCTAGGACCTACAACGGGTACGACGCGCTGGCGCATCGCGCCTTCCGCGCGGTGGCCCGCGTCTTCAGCCGCTTCACCGCCTGGTCGCTGAACCACAAGTGGGCCGTGCTCGCGGTGTTTGCCGCCCTACTGGCGGCCAGCTTGCGGCTGACCTCCGTCATCGGCTCGGCCTTCTTCCCCAAGGACCTGCACTCGGTGTTTACCGTCAACGTCCACCTGCCCGAAGGCACGCCCATCGCCGAAACCCTGGCCGAGACGGAACGGATTCTGGAGCGAATCGAAGCTCTGGAGGGGCCGCGCGTGGAGTCCTATACCACGTTTGTAGGAGCCGGCGGACCGCGCTTCTGGCTCTCGGTGGCCCCCGAGCCGCGGGCCGACAATTACGCCCAGATCCTCGTGCACACGCGCGAGCGGCGGCAGACGGGCGCGATCGTGGCCCGACTGAAGCAGACGCTGCCGCCCGGTATCGCGGCAGCACGGGTCAGCGTGGAGCAACTGGAAACCGGCCCGCCGATCGGGGTACCGGTCCAGGTGCGCATGCTGGGCCCGGACATTGAGGAGCTGCGCACCTTGGCGGCGCGGGTGAAGGATCTCCTCCGCGCGATTCCGGGCAGCGACAACATCCATGACGATTGGGACCCGGAGATTCTGCAGCTTTCGCTGGATGTCGATCCCGACCGGGCCAGCATCACCGGAATCACGAACCAGGACGTCGCCGCCGTCGTGTCGGCTGGGCTATCGGGCTACCCCGTCACCCAGATGCGGGAGAAGGACCGGCTGATCGACGTCCGCTTGCGGCTGCGCAGCGAGGAGCGCAGCGGCATCAATGACCTGTACAACCTGTACGTCGTCGGCTCGTTGACCAACGCGCGTGTGCCGCTCCTCCAGATCGCGCGATTCAAAACCGAGCTGGTAGCGCCCAAGATCTGGCGGCGCGACTACCAGCGCTGCGTGACGGTGAAGTGTGACGCCGTGCCGGGCGTGCTCCCCAGCCGTATCGTCGCGCAACTCCAGCCGCAACTGGCCGGGCTGGACCGGCCGCCCGGGTATCGCCTCGAGCTCGGCGGCGAGCAGGAAGAGCAGAGCAAGGAGTTCGCCAAGGTGGCGCGGGCCCTGCTCGTCTCCCTGCTGGCCATCTATCTGGCACTCGTCCTGCAATTCAACAGCACAATCCGCCCGTTGATCGTGTTCGCCGCAGTGCCGTTCGGTCTGGTCGGCGGTCTCATGGGGCTGCTGGTATTCGGGGCACCGTTTGGATTCATGGCCTTCTTGGGCGTGGCGTCGCTGGCGGGCGTGATCGTCAGCCACATCATTGTGCTCTTTGAGTACATCGAGGACATGCGCGCCCAGGGCAAGCCGTTCCGCCAGGCCCTCAGCGCTGCCACCCTGGCCCGCCTGCGCCCGGTGCTGGTCACCGTGCTGGCCACCGTGGGCGGACTGATCCCGCTGGCCGTGCGCGGCGGACCGCTGTGGGAGCCGATGTGCTACGTGCAGATTTTCGGCCTGCTCATTGCGACCGCGGTGACCCTCGTAGCGGTGCCGGCCATCTACGCCGCGTTCGTGGAGACGTTCCGCATCGTGCGGTGGCAGGCGCCGGCCTAGCAGAAATCGAGCGCGGCGCCCGGGCCAGGGCGGGTCAGAAGAATGCTCGCCGGTCCATCGCCGGCGGCGTCATATTGCTGTTGCACCGCGGCCTGGATCTCCGCCACGCTGGCATGGTGGGCGATCGAGACGATGCAGCCGCCGAAGCCGCCACCGGTCATGCGGGCACCCAGCACGCCGGGCACGGCGCTGACCACGTCGACCAGCCGATCCAACTCCCGGCAGGAGACCTCGTAGTCGTCGCGCAACGACACGTGCGACGCACTCATGAGACGGCCAAACTCTGCCAGGTCGCCCCGCCGCAACGCCTCGGCAGCAGCCAGCGTACGGGCGTTTTCGGCGGTCACGTGCCGGGCGCGGGCCAGGATCTTTGGCTCCAGGTGGACCGCGTGCTGGCGAACGGTCTCTTCGTTTACGTCGCGCAGTGCGCGGACCGCTGGGTCCACACCGCGGAAGAACGCGACCGCCCGCCGACATTGCTCCTGGCGCGCCGCGTACTCCCCTGCCGCAAGCTCGTGCCGTACGCCCGAATTCACCACGAGCACCACGTGCTCGCCCAGCCGGAGCGGGATGTGCTCCCAGGTCCGCTGGCGGCAGTCGAGGAGAAAGGCACAGTCGGCTTGCGCCAGCACGCTGACGTATTGGTCCATGATGCCGCAGGGGACGCGCGCGAACTGGTGTTCGGCCGCACGGCACAGATCGGCCAACTCCACCGGGGCCAGCGTCGTCCGCGCGAGGCCCGTTAATGCGAGGGCGGTCGCAACCTCGAGGGCCGCGGAACTGGAAAGACCGCCGCCCACGGGCACGTCACTGCGGATAAGTACGTCAGCGCCGGACAGCGGCACCCCGCGGCGGCGGAGAAGCCCCGCGACGCCGGCCACATAGCTTGTCCAGGCCGGAGACTGCTCCGCGCGCCAGTCGTCCACGGGCCACGTCTGCTCGGCGTCGAGGTCCAGCGTGACCGCCCGCAGCCGGCCGTCGGCGCGCGGACCCGCCGCCACCCAGGTGCATTGCTCGAGCGCCATCGGCAAGACAAAACCGTCGTTGTAGTCGGTGTGCTCGCCGATCAGGTTCACGCGGCCGGGCGCGCGGGCTACGACCGCACAGGGGCGGCCGAAGCGCTGCTCGAAGACCTCACGAAGCGGAGGGCGGCGTGGGGGCGGTGACATGCGGGGCCTGCTCTCCGGCGCGTTGCCGCAGAACCGGCAACAGCTTGGAGATCTCCTGCGCGTAGCCACTGTTGGGGAACTCGCGCATCAAACGCTCGCCGGCCTCGATGGCGCTGGGGAACTGCTTGTACGAGACGGCAATCGTGAAGCGGGCCTTGAGCTGTTCGCGGCGGGCCCGGAAAACTCCGCGGGCGGACTCCTTCAGGGCCTCCGCTTCCTTCGGGTCGAGATACTGGTCCAGCTCGAACAACAGGCTGTGCGCGCGCTCCACGTCCTCGTTGCGGACGGCCTGGTCATAGTCCCTGAGCAACTGCTGCTTCACCTCCTGGCGGCGGCGCTCGATCTCGCGCGGCAAGGCCGCGATCGCCGACTGCCCCGGGAAGATCGCGCTCAGCCGCGTGCACTCGGTGCCGGCCTGCGACCACTTGCGCTGCTGGCACAACGACTCGACGCGCGCCCGGGCGGCGGCGATCCGCTCTTCGGTCGTGGCCCGGCGGGCCTGGGCCAGCTTCTCCCGCAGATGCGCTGCCTCGTCGTGGTACCCGAACTCCTTCTCCATGTCGCGAATGAGGTGCTCGGCGGCCTCCCACTCCTGCCGGACGATGGTGCCCTGAATGGTGTCGCGCAGGAACTCGTAGTCCTTCTCGCGATAGACCACGCGCTTGGCCCAGTCGGAGAGGTTGCTGTTCTCTGCAATCAAGCGGCTGTGCTCTTCCTCGCGGCGCAGAAGCTCGGAGGCCTCCAGCAGCGCATCGTAGGCGCGATGGGCGTAATTGACGAACTTGTGCACCAACACGACCTGGCAATACAGCAATACGCTCAAGAGCAGCCCCGCCAGGCCCGCGCCCAGGAACCCGAGCCCCAGCGGCGCGTGGCCTTGTACGGCGAGCAGGACGCCGTAAGCAAAGGCGGCCAGCGAGCCGATCACCGCGATGACCAGGGCCGCCGTCGCGAACCGGCGCACCTTCTCATGCTGCGTGGGAGTGCCGAGCATACATCACCTGGCCCGCCTGCCGCGCGGGTCATCCCCGCGAGAGGAACGGACCGCACCTCCATGTCAGCGGCTGAACCGAAGCCTCATGCTGGCCGGCGGCGCCGGCCGGGGACATGTTAGATGGTTCCGCCGCTGCTCCCACCGTTACCCGCCGGTGGGGAAAGATTCTCAATGCCGCCACTCGAAGTGCCGTCGGTGCTCGTGTCGCCGCCGGTGTTCGAAGTACCGTCGGTACTCGTGTCAGCAGCGGTCTGGGCCGACTGCGGCAAGACCAGCGGACGCAGCGCGTCCGCCAGGGCATTGACAAACGCCGGCGTCTGCATGCCCAGGGCGACGGCGCTGAAGAACGTCTCGGTCATGGCGGTCAGCCAGCGGGTCCCGAAGCTGGGCTCGGACGGCTGTGTGGTCGTGGTCGGCGTCGACGTCTGGAAGCGCTCCTCCGGCTTCGGCAGCCGCGCGATCGCACCGCCGTACGTCCGCCCGTTGCGGGTCTGCGTCAGCGAACCCGTCTTTACCGGCGTCTGGCTCGCAGGCAGCGAAGGCAACGCGCTGTTGGCGGTCTTCGCCGTCCCGCCCGCGGTCTGGCCGAGGGCGATGAGATCGGCCAACGCGCTCGCGCCGTCCGTACTTCCGCCCGTAGTTGTCGTCCCCGTCGTGGACCCGCCCGTGCCGGTCGTACCGCCGGTCAGTCCGCCAGCCAAGTTGGTCAGGTTACCCAGGTCGAGGTTACTGAGCCCCCCGATCCCGCCGACCTGGTTAAGCAGGTCCAGCAAACCGCTGAGGCCGCCGGTCGTGGACGAAGTCCCGGATTGGTTATTGCCGAACCGGAGCTGCGCCTCCTCGGTGTTGGGCTGCCCAAAGCGCGGACCGGTCAGGCGTATGCCTTGCAGGCCCGTATGACGCATGATCGCCCCGCGGACCCAGGTACCGGGCGAGCGTAGGCTGACGCTTCCGCCCGCCGCGTTTTCCTGCGGCGTCGCGCTCGAGAGGTCGGTTGAGCTTTGGGTCTGCGCTGCCACAGGCAGCGTTAACAGGCCGGCCACAACACAAATGGCGGTGATGAGTCGAAACATAGCGCTACCTCTCACTGCGCACCAAGCGCCTGTCAGCCCCACGTATTATGCTCTATTATACCGTCATCGGCAAAGGGCAGTTGCGTGGCAATTATCCGCGATCGGCGCGAGGCGAGCCGCCATGAAGAACCGTAACCCCCGGTTTGGTGGGGCTGTACGCTTCGGGCGGCAGTACTTCGCTTATCTTCTTGTGTGGCCGCTAGTTACCGCCTGCGAGCGATCGTCGTACAACGTCCCGACCAAGTCCCACGCGCTCCAGGACGCCTTGATCGTGATGATCGGTCCAAGTGACGGGCATCCCCAATGGCCCGGCATTCGCGGCGGAGCGGAGCGGTTTTTCGCCAGCGTGCCTTCGCTGCGCAGCTACTGCATCGCCCCGCGCGAAGAGACCGCAGAGAGTCTGCGGACCACGGTCGAGCGTGTCCTTGAGTGGCAGCCGAAGGTCGTGTGTTTGTGCGTGGCGAGCAGTGAGGCTGCCCGCCCCAGCATCGATTTGATCACCAGCCGCCAAGTCCTGCTGATAACGATCGGCGAACCGACGGCCGACCCGCGCGTCACCGCCCACGTGGGTGTGGATCTCCCCGCTGCCGCTGAGCTCCTCGGCGAGAACCTCACACTCGTGGCCGCCGGCCGCCGGAGCTACCTGCTGCTGCACGAAGAAGGCCGCAGCACAGTCGCCACCAACTGCTATTATCGCTTCAGTGAGGCCGCGCAACGGCAGTACGAGGTAACGTTGCTGGAGGCCGCCAAGGCCACACCGGGGGACGCCACGCCGGCGCACCTTGTGGAGCGAGCGCTGCGCTTGTTTCCGCACGCGGGCCTGATCGTCACCTTGAACCCGGACGTCTGGCTCACGGCGCAGCCCGGCTGGCATCAGCGGCTCCACGAGCTCAACGCCGACTTCCGGTTTGCGGCGCTGTCCGCGGCGCCCGTGCTGTGGCCGCGCCTGGGAACGCCCGCGAAGCCCGGCGACGCCGCTGCCCTGGCAGGTCCGTTGGACGGCGAGCTGGGCTACGCCGCAACCCAACTGGCGACGCACCTTCTGATCAGCACCGAGCGCCCGCCGTCCAGGATCACGATCCCGTGCGAGCTCGTGACGGCCGAGAACCTTGCGGACTTTTCCCGCCGGTACGCTGAGGCCGCGAACGGGCTTGACGTGTCGGCGTATTTGCCACCGGGGACGTCGCGGCCCGCTTCAAGACCCACTGGGGAGCAATAAAGAAGTCGCGCTGCTGAGCGGCGCCCGGCCTTCGTGGCTCTGTCGCCTCGTGGCTCGGTGGCTATGGCAAAGCGGAGCTTTGCCCTACATATGCAGCCCGCCGTCCACCGAGAGCACCTGGCCCGTCACATAGCTGGCCCCCGGCCCGGCCAGGAATGCGACCACCTTGGCCACTTCTTCCGGCTTGCCCATGCGCTGCAGCGGAATGACCTGGCGGGCCATGTCCTTGACCTTCTCCGGCAGCACCGCCGTCATGTCCGTCTCGATGAACCCCGGAGCCACCGCGTTGCACAGCACGCCGCGCTTGCTGACCTCCTTGGCCACCGACTTCGTCAGGCCGATGACGCCGGCCTTGCTGGCCGCGTAGTTGGCCTGGCCGGCGTTGCCCGCCAACCCGGAGAAGCTGGCCATGTTGATGATCCGCCCGCTGCGCTGCCGGAGCATGACCTTGGCTGCCGCCCGCGTGCCGAGGAACACCGCCCGCAGGTTGACATTCAGCACCGCGTCCCACTGCTCATCGCTCATCGACAGCACGAGCGTGTCGCGGGTGATGCCGGCATTGTTGACCATGATGTCCAGCTTGCCGAACTTCTCGACCGCCAGGTTGACCAGGCGCTCGACGGCCCCCGGCTCGGTGATGTTGGCCAGCTCGCCGAAACAACTGACCTTCTTCTCCCGCACCAGGGCCACAGTCTGGTTGAGCTCGTTTTCCAGGAGGTCGGTGGCGAGGATGTTGGCCCCGTGTTCCGCCAGCTCCAGGCAGATCGCGCGGCCGATACCGCGCGCCCCGCCGGTCACGATGGCTGACTGTCCCTGCAAGTCCTGCATGGCCTGTGCTCCTTTGACGTCCGGCCCGGTAGTGCAAAGCTCAGGCTTTGCCCCCACACAGGTCGCCGACCGTGCTCACGTTCGTGGTCTTCGCGTTGCGATCGATCTTCCGCATCATCCCGGTCAGGTGCCGGTTGGGCCCGACCTCCCAGAACTCCGTGCAGCCATCGGCGATCAGCCGCTCGACGCACGCCTGCCAGCGTACCGGGCTGACGACCTGCCGAACCAGTGCGTCGCGGATGGCCGTCGGATCCCCATGGTACTCCGCGTTCACGTTGGCGACCACGCGGACCTTTGGCTGCTGGAAGTCGCAGGCCGCCAGCGCCGGCCGTAGCCCCTCCGCCGCCGAACGCATCAACTCGCTGTGAAAGGCCCCGGCAACCGGCAGCGGCACGGCGCGGAAGCCGAACTCGCCGGCGCGCTGCGCCGCCGCCTCGCACGCCGCCTTGTCGCCCGAGATCACGATCTGGCCGGGACAATTGTAATTCGCGGGCCGCACGCGGCCGTGCTCGGCGACGCGCGCGCACAGCGCGAGCACCTGCTCTTCGTCGCCGCCAATTAACGAAAGCATGCCGCCGGCCGCCTGCTCGGCCGCCTGCTGCATGAGCTGTCCGCGGCGGGCGACGAGGCGCAGCGCATCGGCAAACCCGACCGCCTCCGCCAGGTGCAACGCCGTGTATTCGCCCAGGCTCAGGCCACCCATGGCCGCAAAGGGTTCTCGTTGGAAGCGTTTGGCGTCGAGCGCGGCGCGGAATAGCGCGACGCTGGTGGTGAAGATCGCAGGCTGTTGCACGTCCGTGGCATTCAGCCGCTCGGCCGGCCCCTCGAAGCAAAGCCGGCTGAGCGTGTAGCCGAGGACCTCGTCGGCCTGCGCGAACGTCTCGGCCGCGACGGAGTACTGGTCGGCCACGTCGCGGCCCATGCCCACCAGTTGCGCCCCCTGCCCTGGAAAGATGCCCGCGTAGCGCGTCACGTCACACCCTCAGCAGCACCGAGCCCCAGGTCAGCCCTGCGCCAAACGCAATCAGCATCACCAGCTCGCCGGGCTTGACCCGGCCCGCCATTCGGGCCTCGTGCAACCCGACCGCGACCGACGCCGCCGACGTGTTGCCGTACCGATCAATGTTGATCAGGACCTTGTCCATCGGCAGGCGGGCCCGCGCACAGGCCGACTCGATGATCCGCAGGTTGGACTGGTGCGGGATCACCAGCGCCAGGTCGTCGATGCTGACCGCGGCATCCTGGCACGTCTCCTCGATGACCGCCTGCATCTGCGTCACGGCGAACTTGTAGACCTCGCGTCCCTGCATGTGCATGTAATGGAGCCGCTCGTCCACCGTACGCCGTGTGGCCGGCTCCTTCGACCCCCCCGCGGGGATATAGATCAGCCGCCCCCGGGCCCCGTCGGAGCCCGAACGCGCCGCCAGGATGCCGCGGTCCGCCCCGTCGCAGCGGCGTAGAATGGCCGCCCCGGCCCCGTCGCCGAAGAGGATGCACGTCTGCCGGTCATTCGCATCCGTGATGGTGCTGAGGGTCTCCGCGCCCAGCACCAGCACCGTGTTGGCCAGACCGCTCATCAAATACTGCGCGCCCGCGAGGAAGCCCCAGACGAACCCGCTGCACGCTGCCGCCATGTCGAACGCGGGTATCCAACGGCAGCCCAGCGCAGCCTGAAGCAGACAGGCGGTCGCCGGCAGCGGGTGCTCCGGTGTCACGGTGGCCACGATAATCAGGTCCAGCTCCTGCGGCGTCACGCCGGCGTCCGTCAAGGCCCCGCGACTGGCGTGGGTCGCCAGCGCGAGCGTAGCTTCTCCGGGCGCCACGTACCGCCGCTGGCGAATCCCCGTACGCTGAACGATCCACTCGTCCGTGGTGTCCACCACGCGCGCCAGGTCGTCGTTGGTGACGACGCGCGCAGGCATGTAGGCGCCGGTGCCGACAATCTCGACCGGCCACGCCAACTTCATGAGACGTACTCAGGCCGCCGGTTGAGTTCCTCGGCGACCGCCGCCACGAGGTTGTGCCGAACCTGCTCGACCGCCACGCGGATGGCGTTGCCGATCGCCCGCTCGTCGCTGCGTCCGTGGCAGATAATCACGACCTTCCGAATCCCGAGCAGCGGCGCGCCCCCGTACTCGGCAAAATCGTGCCGCTTCCAGATGCGCTCCACGATGGGCTGGAAACGGGGCACCAGGTCCAGGCTCTGTTCCTTAATCTCCTGCACGATCGTCTTGAACAAGCCCTCGGCGAGCCCCTCCGTGAGCTTGAGGATCACGTTGCCGACAAACCCGTCGCAGATGGCAATGTCGCACTGCCCCCCGAAAATGTCGCGCCCCTCGAGATTGCCCACGAACCGCAGGCGCGGGTCACGCCGGATGATCGCCCGCGCCTCCCGCACCAACGGGTTCCCTTTGGCGGCCTCCTCGCCGATGGAGATCAGGCCGATCCGCGGCTCGGGGACCCGGAGGATCATCCGCGCATAGCAAACGCACATCCGCGCGTATTCATAGAGCTGATGCGGCTTCGGGGCCACGTTGGCGCCCACGTCGCAGATCAACACCGGCCCGTGAAACGTCGGCAGCACCACCGCGATCCCGGGCCGCGACACCCCCTCGATCGCCCCGATCTTGAGCTGACAGGCCGCGGCGAAAGCCCCCGTGTTGCCCGCCGAAATGGCCACGTCCAGCTTGTCCCGCGCCGCATCGACGGCCAGTTGGACGATGCTCGCGTGGCGCTTCTGCCGCAGCGCCTCCATCGGCGAGTCGTCCATCTCGATGACTTCCGGACAATGCTGGATCGTCACGCGCGGGTCGGAGAGGCCCGTCTCCCGGCACTGCGCCTCGACCGCCTCCTGCACGCCATAGAGAACGACTTCGTCCCCTTCTGACAGGAAGCCCAGGCCCATCTTCACGCCCCGCACGACCTCGCGCGGGGCGTAATCGCCGCCCATCGCGTCCATGCCAATCCGCATGGAAACGCCTCCTATGACTCCTTCGTGCGGATCTTAATCTTGGTGTGCGCGTTCACGTAGCCGCAGTTCTTGCACGCGGCGTGCGGCAACTTCGCCTGGCCGCACTGCGGGCACGCGATCAGGTGCACGGGCCGCAGCGCGTGGTGCGCCCGACGCGTGCGCTTCCGCATCTTGCTTTTCTTGGTGACCGGTAGCATACTTCTTCCTTACAGCACTGCCGCACACTTCGCGGTCGGCACCCTGTCTCCCCGCCAGCCAGGGCCCTGCCACGGCCCGACACGTCTGGCCCCGCCGCGTTTGGTTGAAGCTACGCAGAACCCCGTAGCCTGTCAAGCTGCAAACAGCCCCACCACCCCCCGCGCACCGCTCCATAGGGCTAGTCCCCGGCTTCCTCGTTGCGGGGCGGCGTTTGACGGGCCTTGGTGAGCTCGAACTCCCCCACCGGCGCCACCTTGCGGTACCCCAAATATAACGCGATGTCGAGAATCTCGGTCAATGTCGGAAACGAACGGTCATTCACCCGCTTGTACTCATCGACCGCCTTGAGGAAGTCGAGTTGCTCCTCATTCATGTGGCCTTCTTCGGCCGCACGACGGTAGTCCGTCCGTCGCCGCCCGGGCCCGCGACGGCGGTCAAGGCTCGACCGGCGATCCCCGCCCGAGCGGCGCTCGACCCCGCTCCGTCGTTCGGGCGGATGCTGCGGGCCCGGGCCGTCCCCGGATCCCACCGCGGCCGCGTCAGACGGCTTGCCACCAGTCACCTTCTCGCTCATGAAGGGTTTATCGTCGCCCCGCGCGGGCCAACTGTAGGTGAAAACCAGCCCGCCGCCCACCTCGGCGAGGTGCTCCCCCGCGCACAAGTTCCGCTCTTGTCAAACCCCGCCCCCTCGATCCGCGCCGGTCGAAGCGTTACAGCTCCTCCTCGTCGACGTCCTCGTCCAAGTCCTCGTCGAGATCTTCATCCTCGTCGAAGTCGTCGTCGAACTCCTCCTCGAGCTCCTCGTCCTCCTCGCCGAACTCCTCGTCCTCGTCGTCGAAATCATCGTCGAGGTCCGCGTCTTCGTCCGAGCGACGACGTCCATCCGCACACAGGCCCAGCGCGCCGCGAACCTCATCCGATTCCTCGGCGGCGTCCTCGGCACCATCCTGGCCCCCGTCTCCGTCATCGGGCGCTGGCTCTGCGGCCAGCTCGTCCTCTTCCAACAGCCCGGTGCGCGCCGGATACGGCCACCCCAATTCGTTCCACTCGGCATCCTGGAACATTGCCACGCTCCTTCCAAAGCGGTTTTTGTCGAATCGCGCGGGTTCATACTTGCCCGCGGACCGTTCGTCAAGGGCCGATTCTCTCTTTCCTCCCTGCCAGCCACACCCGGCCGCAAAACGATTCCTCGGTTCTCCGCACCGTGTATAATGACATGGATTCGACACGGAAGGAAAACCCGATGGCCGGCTTTTTTGACCGCTTCACCAAGCGCTACGAGCGGCAACGAGAGCGCAAGAAGCTCAATAGCCCGGTGGTGGATCCCGATGCCCCGCCCATCCCTGATGCGCCCGTCGAGCAGGCCCACGCGGAACAGGCTCCCGCGCGGAACGATCCCTGCCCCTGCGGCTCCGGGAAGAAGTACAAGAAATGTTGCGGAAAAGCTCCGTGAGCGATCCCGACACCGCCCCGCCGTGGTATGCCGCCGGCCTACGCTTCACCTGCATGCAGTGTGGCCACTGTTGCAGCGGTACGCCCGGCTACGTCTGGGTCACAGAAAGCGAGATCGACGCTGTCGCCGCTCACTGCGGCCTGAGCCCGGCGGAATTCACCCGCGGGCACGTGCGCCAGGTAGGTGCCCGCTACAGCCTGCTGGAAAACGAAGGCGGCGATTGCGAGTTCCTCGCGCGGCTTGCCCATGGCACGACGCACTGCCGTATCCACCCCGTTCGTCCCGCACAATGCCGAACCTGGCCGTTCTGGAGCTCCAACGTCGGCTCTCCCGAAGCCTGGCGACTCACCGCAAGGCACTGTCCCGGCGTCGACAACACTGGACAGCACCCCCTGGAGGCCATCAAAGAGGCCCTGGAAACGAACGGCGGCTTGCCCCTTTGACAGCCAGCAGCAACCCGCCGCTGGCCACGGTCGCCAAACCACCCGCCACACACACCCACCACGCGACCTCCGTCCCGCGAAACGAGCCCGCGCCACGCAGCAGAAACAGTGCCGTCGTGAGCAGCAGGCAGCCGACTGCGCGCCGCCACCAAGAAGAGCGCGGCTGGGCGGCGGTAACAACGAGTGCCGCAAGAATGATCAGCTCCCGAGTGACGGGAAACACGGCTATCCCGAAGATCGTTGCCCGGGCGAGGTTACGCACGGTCGCCAGCGTCAACTTCACCCGGGTTCCGGCCGCACCGCCGCTCAGCGTCTTCTCACCCTCGCCCGGGCCCATGAGCTCGTACTCCACGGGCTCCTTTGCGGAAGGATCGCGCGCCACGACCCAGGTGTGCTTCAAATCTGTGGCCAGCCAGGCCTCGTAGCCGAGCCGCTGTAGCAGTGAGGCGGCCACGACCGCCCGGCCATCGCAGTCCTCGCGTCCCATCGCGAACACCTCTGCCACGCTGGGCAGGTAGTCCACCACGCCCCAGGTCTCCCAATCGTATGCATATGGGATGCGTCGATACACCGTTTCCTCGACCGGAAGCAGCACGTCCGCCAGCTCTGCCTTTTCGCCGACCCGCGCCGCCACCTGAGCCTCCAGCCCGGCCAAGGCGGGATAGGTCGAATCGACGACCTCGTTGAGGTGCCGCAGTCGCTCAATCCACACTGGTACCAGCCAGACCTTGGGGAACAGCGTCAGTAGCACCGTAACCGCCAAGAGGCCGCCCTTCAGCGGCCAGCGAAGGCGGCGCGGCCACGCGTGGATTCGTTGCCACAGGTCACGGGCATTCACATCGACACCAGCGACCATCCTACCCAGGAGTCGCGCGCGGCACCGCATGCTCCGGCGCTGGCCGCCTGCAGGCACCGCGCGGGTTGACCCCTCCACGGCGCGGGAATGTACCGATAATACGGGTGTTTCCCCGTATCCAGGAACGCCGAAAGAACCATGATGCAGGACTTGCCGCTCAGCTCGGACGGGGTCTAGCGGCGCACGGGCACCGAGTGCCCGCTCCGGCTGAGGATGGACTTTACATTACCTAACACATACCGTACACTGGTGGCGTCCGGATTCGCAGATGCGAATGCCTCCCAAACAGCGGCGGGCCGCGCAGGCCAGGGAATCGGACGCCAGGGAAGGTGTGCCGCCCGCGTTGGGAATCGCTCGTCCGGCCGCAGGCCGCCAGCGCCGCCGGGCTTCCCATCGGCTAGCAAGAAAGGTGTTTGACCATGCCCCAGGTCCAGACCGCTGACGATTGCAGCCAGGAGCAGCAGCTCATCCGGATTTACCGTGTCTTGCCGTTTTTCGCGCCGGCCGAGCTTTCGGGCCTCGCCGACTACTTGGAGCACCGCGCTGCATTGCGGTTTCGGCACCCTGCACGAAGGCGCGGATGTCCTCCGGCGAGGCGTCGGCGTACTGCGCTTCCCACTCGCGCAGACGGTTGACCGCCCGTAGCCGCAGCCGCGGGTCCTCGACCATCATCAGGAAACCGGCCGCGCAGAAGCGCGTCACCCAGTGGCCAGAGATGCGGGCCTCTTCGTACAGCAGCTTCATCGGCTCGTCGACCTGAAAGTTGATCTGCGGCTTGCGCTTGAGCATCGTCGTTCCTTTCAAGGAATCCGCAATTTTCTAGCCATGCGCATTGTGCCCTTCGCCGGCCGGGATTGCAAGCGCTTTTCCCGCGGCCCCTGCGCCGCCGGCCCTGCCGGCTTGTTCGCCGGGCATGCGCGCCCTAGACTAGGGGGCGTGCGCACCGCCACACGGCGCCGGCGCGACCGGAGTGCGACCCGCTATGCCCGTGACCCGCAGTACCCGCCTGGGGGCGCTGCCCCCCTACCTCTTTGCCGAAATCGACCGCCAGAAACGCGCCGCCCGCGCCGCCGGCCGCGATATCATCGACTTCGGCGTCGGCGACCCGGACCAACCCACCCACGCCTTCATCATCGAGCGCATGCGCCAAGCCGTGGGCAAACCCGAGAACCACCCCTACCCGCTCGGCGGCGGCTCGGCCGACTTCCGCCGCTCGATCGCCGCCTTCTTCCATAGACGCTACGGCGTACAGCTCGACCCGCAGCGCGAGCTGCTCGCCTTGATCGGCAGCAAGGAAGGCATCGGCCACTTGCCGCTGGCCCTGGTGAACCCGGGGCAGCCGGTGATCGTTCCCTCGCCGGGCTACCCGGTGTACCGCGCGGCGACGATCTTTGCCGGCGGGCAGCCGTACATTCTGGAGCTGACCGAGGCCGGCGGCTGGTTGCCGGACTTTGCCGCGATTCCGCCGGATGTCGCCCGCCGCGCCGTGCTGATGTTCCTCAACTACCCAAACAACCCGACCGGCGCGACGGCGACCCTCGACTTCTACCAGCGGGCCGTTGCGTTTGCCAAGGAGCACGACCTGCTGCTGGCCCAGGACGCCGCGTACAACGAGCTGTACTTGGGCGCGCAGCCCCCGCCGAGCATCCTGCAAGTCCCCGGCGCCGAGGACGTGGCGGTCGAGTTTCACTCGGCATCCAAGACATTCAACATGACCGGCTGGCGGATCGGGTTTGTCGTCGGCAACGCCGACGCTATCGCCGCCCTCGCCAGCATCAAGGCGAATCTCGACAGCGGCGTGTTCGCGGCGATCCAGGAGGCGGCGTGTGAAGCCTACGGGAATATCGACTGCCGGGAATTGCACCAGATGCGCGAGCTATATCGGGCGCGCGCCAGGATCCTCTGTGAGGGGCTGTGCCAGATCGGTTTCCGGGCTTCTCCACCCGCGGCGACGTTCTATGTCTGGGCCCACGTGCCCGCGGGTTACGATTCGATGACCGTGTGCAGCCGCCTGCTGGACGAGGTCCACGTCGTCGGCGTCCCTGGCGTCGGCTTCGGGCCGAGCGGCGAAGGTTACGTGCGTTTCGCGCTGAACGTTCCGGCCGAACGGATCCAGGCCGCCGTCCAGCGTATGGCAGCCCTGAAATGGTAGATCAAGGTGGCATCTTCATTGGCCTGGGTTCCAACCTCGGCGATCGCGCGGGGCATATTCGGGACGCGCTGCGCGAGCTGGCCGAGGCTGGCGACATCCGGGTCGTCGCGTGCTCGCGCATGCACGAGACGGAGCCCGTCGGCGGGCCACCCGGCCAGCCGCCCTACCTGAACGCGGTGGCGGAGCTGGCGACCGACCTCGCGCCGCGCGACCTTCTCGTGCGACTGCTCGAAATCGAGCGCCGCCACGGCCGGCAGCGCGGTGTGCCCAACGGCCCGCGCACGCTCGACCTCGATCTGCTGCTGTATCGCGACCTGGTCGTCGATGAGCCCGACCTGTGCGTGCCGCATCCGCGGATGTGGCAGCGGAGCTTCGTCATGGAGCCGCTGGCCGAAATCTGCCAACCGGGGAGCCGGCCTCTGGCCGGTCAGACCTCTCGAAAGGGTTAGCCGATGCACGATCCACGCCTGGACAAGCTGGCCAAGGTCCTCGTCAACTACAGTGTCGGCGTCAAGAAAGACGACCTGGTCGTGATCACCGGTTCCACGGTCGCTGAGCCGGGGATCGCGGCGGTGTTCCGGGCGGTGCTGGCCGCGGGCGGTCACCCCTGGGTGCGGATTACCTCGGACCACTGCAAGGAGCTGCACCTGAAGTATGGCAGCGAGGCACAGCTCCGGCATACCCCGCCGCTCGAAAAGCACATGATGGGCAAGTGCAACGCCTTCATCGCTTTCTGGGGCGAAGAGAACACGCGGTCGCTGTCCAACGTGAAGCCGGCCAATCAGGCCCTGCTCAGCCAAGGCCGCCGGCCGATGCTGAACATGTTCCTGAAACGGGCCGCCAAGCCGAAGACCGATCCCGATCACGTCCGCTGGGTCGGCACGCAGTTCCCGGCCAACGCCGCCGCCCAGGACGCGGAGATGTCGCTGAGCGAGTACGCGGAATTCGTCTTCCACGGCGGCAAGCTGGAGCTGCCGAACCCGGTCGCGGCGTGGAAGAAGCTGGGGGTTGCTCAGCAGCATCTGTGCGACGTCTTGAATAAGGGCCGCCAAATGCGGCTGCGCGCCCCCGGCGGAACCGACCTGCGGCTGGGCATTCAGGGTCGGCGCTGGATCAACTGTGACGGACACCTGAACTTCCCCGACGGCGAGGTCTTCACCGGCCCCGTCGAGGACGCGACCGAAGGCACCGTGCACTTCACGTATCCGGCGGTTTGGCAGGGACGCGAGGCGCTCGACGTGCGGCTGACGTTCAAGGCCGGCAAGGTCGTGGACGCGTCGGCAGCCAAGAACGAGGAATTCCTGATCCAGATGCTGGACCAGGACCGCGGGGCCCGCATTCTCGGCGAGTTGGCCCTGGGCACGAACTACAACGTCAAGCGCTTCACCCGCAACACGCTCTTCGACGAGAAGATCGGCGGTACGTTTCACCTGGCGGTCGGCACCGGCTACCCCGAGACCGGCAGCAAGAACGAGAGCGGCCTGCACTGGGACATGGTCTGCGACCTGCGCAAAGGCGGCACGGTGGAGGTGGACGGCAAGGTGATCAGCAAGAACGGCAAGTTCCAGAGGGCCGCCTGGCCGCGCTGATCGGTTCGCTCGTGCGAGAATCCCTTCTCGCACCCCGACGGGCCGGAATCCTTTCCGGCACGCCACGGGACGCGAATCCCGGTGCCGCAGCATGAGGGGAGTATTCACCACGGAGACACAGCGGTACAGGGCGATTCCCTAGAGCGCCTATCAGAACCCCGCCCGCAAGGGCGGGGCTGCCTCGCCCCGCCGCTGGTGTGGCGGGTCCTGTTAGCAGGTCTTAGTTTGTCGGAGATTGGCGGCGGCGAGCGGAAATCATGGCGGGCGGCGCCCTCGCGCGCCGGTAGAGGCGGCCTCGCGCCGCATGCCCCGCTCAGCGCCCAAATGCGCCGGTCCAGTGCTTGTACAGCGATGCACGGCGCACCGTTGCACCTGAAGCTGCTTTCCGCTCTCATAGCCTGTATGGCGAAGAAGCGACCATCGCCTGTAGATCAACTCCAACAAATCAAACGCCTGGCCGTCGTCGCCATGTTCTCTGACGACGAGCTTCTGGAGAAGCTCGTACTCAAGGGTGGCAATGCCCTCGACCTGGCCCTTTGTGTCACTACCCGCGCATCCCTCGATCTCGACTTTTCGATCGAGCAGGCCTTCGCGAGCGCCGAACTAGCGGGCATCCGCACCCGCATCGAGTACCGTCTCCAACAGGCCTTCACGCCCGCCGGGTACACGGTCTTCGACGTAACGCTCGCCGAGAAGCCCGAACACGTGACACCTGATCTCGCCGAGTTCTGGGGCGGGTACGAGCTGCAGTTCAAGCTCATCCACACTACCACACTCGGCGAGTTGGGCGGGCGACTCGAAGACATTCGTCGCAACGCCATCGCGGTCGGCCCCAGGAACCGCACCCGTTTCGCGGTCGACATAAGCAAGTTCGAATACTGCTCGGGAAAGCGGCCCCTCACGTTCGACGGCTATACGATCTACGTGTACACGCCGGAGATGATCGCTTGCGAGAAGCTCCGCGCAATATGCCAGCAGATGCCCGAATACGTTGAGATCGTGAAGCGCCGTCCCGCTCCGCGCGCCCGCGACTTTCTTGACATCCACGACACGGTCCAACAATACGACATCGATCTGACAACGGTTTCCAATCGCCAGCTCCTCGCGAATATCTTCGCTGCAAAGCGCGTACCTTTGGTTCTCCTCACGCGGATCCACGAGCAACGCGAGTTCCATCGGCAGGACTGGCCCGCAGTCGAGGCTACGGTACGCCCAGGCGTAGGGCTCAAGCCCTTCGATCATTACGCGGACTTTGTCATCGACGTCGTCCGACGCCTAGAACCCTTTGGGGACGTGTAACCTCCATCGGGCGTCGTACCGGGTTTCTTTCATTTCATAGGTGAGGTAAAAGTCAAAATCGTAGCCGAATTTGCCGCGGAATAGCTCAACTGCGCTCGGCCCGAAGGCCCCCGATCGCTCCAGGTAGAATCCTACTGCCTGGTGGTACGGGTACACGTAGTCGAGCTGTTTCAGTAAGGCGGCCAGCCGATTGACGGACGCTCGCGCCCCGGCCCGCTGGTAAGCTTTGAGCACCTCGCCCACGCCACCGGCATAGAACGGACGCACGGCAATATCGATGAGCGTTCGCTCGACATCGGTGACGCGCACGACGATTCGGCCCGCGTCCCCGCCCGTCTCGACCTGGCGCGACTCAACGCCCAGGTAACCCGTGCCTTTCCCGTTCACGACGCAGATGCGCAGATCCCCGAATCCCGCAACGTTACTTGTCACGCGGGGCTTCCGCGCGAAGGCAGCGTCGATGCGGTCTTGCCTCAGACCTGCCGGCGGCGCCGGCTTCCCCGGTTGCTCGAAGTTCAAATAGATTGTCTTGGAGTCCTGCTCGGTGAGTTCGTGCATCTGCACGGCCGTGTAGTGCGAAAAGTGGCATCCTGGTTTCAACGTCAAAAGCACGGCCTGAAGCGGAATTTCGCCCCACGTATATCGAATCTCCGTGCGGTAAGGGAAGCCGAAATCCAGTCGCTTGAGCTTTGCGCTCTTCGTCAGGTACTCGATAAACTCGTCAACGCGCGTGCTTTGGGCGAGCCGCCAATCCGCGCGGTGCGCAGCGCGAATCGCCTCAATGTCGCGCCGCCGAAAGACGTGCAGCGGATGCGAGGCGAAAACCCTCAGAATGTCCTTTCGCGCGATCTGCAAACGCGTCGGCATCGGCTTTGCTCCATGTATGTCAATGCCGTATATATACGGCATTGACATAGTATCGCAAGTCCTTTCGCTGCCCGCATCCGCCCGCGCCGCCTTGGGCCCGAGTGTAAGCTATGTTCTTTGCGTATGTTACGACATGACGTATCGCAGTGTGTTCCGTTCTGAACCACCCCCCATAGCCCAGGGGCCCGAGGACCTGAATTTCGGGCGGCAGGGCGGGCTGTCCACGTACCTCGCCTCGTAAGGTGGGATCGATGCTATCACGTGACGTATATATACGTCACGTGACGCACATCAGGCCGCGCAGCAGGGCGACGAAGCACGGAAACCAAACCAGGGAGAACAGGCCTCTCTCCCGCCACGCTCTGCAAACTTCAGCAACCTTTCCCATTCTCGCGCACGCGCCGCCAATCCATCCCCGCCCCATCATCGCCACCCTCCCGCGCATCTATACTTTCTAGCGCGAGCGCCCGCACCGCCCCCGCGCGGAGACTGGCCACATGCCCGCCCGCGATCCGTTCGACCGCTATGGCCGCCCCGTTGAGGCCGGCCCGAAGCTCTACCCCGTGCTCAGCTACGCCGGGGATATCGCGCCTCAGGCGCGCGGCTGGCTGTGGCCTGGGTATATCCCGCGCGGGGCGCTGACCTTGCTCATCGGCGATCCCGGCGTCGGGAAATCGCTGCTAGTCGCCGACCTCGCCGCCCGGGTCTCCGCCGGGCGACCCTGGCCTAGCGCGGCAGGTTCCCCGTCGTGCCTCCCTCCTTCCGGCGTCCTCCTCGTCTGCCCGGAAGACCGGCCCGCCGACACACTCTTGCCCCGGCTACTGGCCGCGGGTGCTGACCTCGCGTACGTCTGCATTCTCGATGGCGTCACGCCGATCTTTCAGCCGCTCCTCGGTCCGGCTGAACCGGTTCCCACGGCCGGCGCACCGTTTTTCCTGCCCGACCACCTGTCCGTGCTCCGACAGGCGGTGACCGCCGTGCGTTGCCCGGGCCTCGTTCTTCTCGATCCCCTCAACCTGCTCCTGTCGCCCACTGCCCAGAACAATCCCGCAGTCCTGGGCGCGGCCCTCGCCGCCCTCGCCGACATCGCTCACAGACTGGATGTGGCCGTTGTCGCCACTGGTCACCTCGCGAAGACCCGCGCCCTTCGCACCCTCTACCGTGTCCGTGGCTCCCTCGCCCTTGTCGCCGCCGCCCGCAGCGTCCACCTCTTGGCCGCCGACCCCGACCAAGCCGACCGCCGCATCCTCACTTCGCTCAAATCAGTCTTCGGCCCGCCGCCCCCGCCCCTCGCGTTTCACATCGCTTCGTGCGAGGCAACCCGGCCTGAGACATCGAATGCCAGACTCGTGGCGCCGATGCCGTCCGCCCCGCGCCTGCAGTGGGAAGAGGTCGCGCCCGTCTGTGGCACGCATCCTGACCTGCTCGACCTCGCACCTGACGCCCAATCGGCACTGTCCGAGGCGCGCGACTGGCTCGCCGACGCCCTGGCCTCCGGCCCACGCCCCGCCCGCGAACTCCTGGCCGACGCCCGCGCCGCCGGGTTGAGTCTTCCCACGCTCCGCCGCGCCAAGCGCCTCCTCCGCGTCTCTTCCGTCAAACCCGCCGCCGACTCCCCCTGGCTCTGGTCGCCCGAGCAACGTCCTGATAACCAAGATGATCAACCGGGGGGTGCAGAAATTTGATCACCTTGATCACCTTCGGCTGGCGCTGTCGAAATCGCGGTTTGCCGGCGCTAGCCCGCATTTCTCACCACGCGGAGCGGAATGGGCGCGCGAGGGTGGGGACGAGGCGGCGGTCGAGTGGATGGGGGGGTAGCGGCGCCGAACGCGGGGCCGCCGAGCGCTCGTGCGCTAGATTTT